>Ga0187893_10004707_pt1 | contig 25583 bp, 27 predicted proteins | sample MA1701074metaG_FD_139574 | JGI IMG/M metagenome (GOLD analysis project Ga0187893, IMG submission 139574) | White microbial mat communities from a basaltic lava cave in the Kipuka Kanohina Cave System on the Island of Hawaii, USA - MA170107-4 metaG ... | reverse complement strand
CCGCGTCCTGCAGGTAGCGATAGCCATTCTCGGTCTTATCGACCAACCCGGCCGCCACGGCCAGATAGAATGCATGCCGGACCGTCATCGGCGGGTCGTGATCCATCACGATCGCCAGCACGTCACTGCGGAACTTCTCCATCTCGGCGTTCGTTCGCTTGTCCTTGCGGCTCATGCGTGGCCACCTCCCTTCGTGCCGCGCGTTGTCTTTACCTTCAGCTTCGGCGGAGATCCGCCGCCAGCCTCCCACGCCTCGACGTCGGCGAGCCGAAAGCGCACGCGCCGCCCGATCCGTAGTGCGCGGAGCGCACCAGTCTTTACCAACTGGTAGACCGCCCATCGATCGATGCCGAGCCGCGTCGCCAGTTCGTCGGCGTTCATGTGCTTGACCGCTGCTGCTTTCACGTCGGTGCTCATCTCGTTCACTCCTCCCCCGATTGGAACCCGTACGACCTGAACACTCCCCGCACGCTTTTGAAGTACGGGGAGCACCGCTTAGTGGAATCGCGTGCACGGGAGTTGGTGGGAGTGACACTTTACAGATCCCTTTACAAACCGCACGAAAAAGGCCCCCGCGGCTGGGTGCCGGGGGGCCTAAGTCGTTAGCGCACTAGCATGCGCCGACCAGGAATCGAACCTGGAACCTACTGATTAAGAGTCAGTTGCTCTGCCAGTTGAGCTATCGGCGCGCGGGGCGGAAAATCATCGAGTGCCCCGCGATCCGCAAGGGATCGTGGCGGCCGGTCGGCGTGAAAACCCGCCGACCGCCACGACCGGGTGGTTACGACGAGGCTCTCTGGGTGGGATCGACGAACTTGCCGTTCACCGCGTCCACGTGGACTTCCGTGTTCGCGGCCTTCGCCGGGTCACGAATGACGAACGACCACACCAGCTTTCCCTTGAACCGCTGCAACATGATGGCCTGCAGCGTGCCGCTCTGAACCTTGGACAGCGCCAGCCCGCGCGCCGAATCCTCGCTGATCTTCGCCAGCTTCACGAGGGAATCCGGGACCGTCCGCTGGTAGGCGGGGGTGGCAGCCGGTGCCTTCTTGATCGTGTCCGCCGGGTCCTGGGCGGCCACGACTCCGGCGGCCCCGACCAGCAACAGCCCGGCCAGGGTAATGGGGGCAAAGCGATTCATGAGCTGCGACTCCTTCCGGAAATGCCCGCGAGATTCGGCGCGACGCCGAACGCCTCTGGAACCCGGTCGACCCGGAAAGGGTCCCGAGTTCCCGCTCCGAATTTCGCGACCGCACCGCCCGCCCGGCGATGCCCCCAAGGGGAATCGAACCCCTGTTCCCACCTTGAAAGAGTGGTGTCCTAACCGTTAGACGATGGGGGCGGGAGAGTAGCGGTAACGGGATTCGAACCCGTGTTTGAGCCTTGAGAGGGCTCCGTCCTAGTCCCCTAGACGATACCGCCGTGGTTGCCGGAAGCCGGGGCGAGAATATAACGCGTCAGCGCTGCACCACACGAATCTCGCGCCTGGCCGCCGCGGGGTCGCGCCCCGCCGCCGCCACGGCCACACCCAGACGGTACCGGCCCGGCGGCAGGGTCGAGACGTCGATCTCCAACGCTCGTGGTGCGACGCCGGACTGAACGTGCATCCGCTCCTCCCAGCGGAGCTCGAGCGGCGGTGCCGGCGTCGCCAAGCCGAATGACTCCGCGACACGCTTGAGCACGCTGCTGCGCAGCGGCTGCACGCTCACCGAGACCGCCGCCGGCTCGCCCGGCGCGAGCCCGTACACCTCCCAGTAGAGCCCGAGCGATGCGCCCCGCGGCACCGCGGTGGTCCGGAGAACATGCGGCAGGACGCCGGCAAGATCCCCGGGCAGCGAGTCGGGCGGGTCGAACACGAGCAGGTCGGACAGGGCGAGGCGCTGCGCATCCGGGGCCCGCGCCGCGAACGCCACCCGCGCCCGGCCGGCGGCGCGCGGCTCGGTCGTCACCTCCAGGCTCGCCAGTCTGGCAGGCCACGGCGCGACGGCGATCAGGATTCCGTTCGGCTCGACGACGGCGCGCCGCTCCACGACCATCGAGTCCGTCTCCGCCCGTGCGAGGACCAGCGCCGCGGCGAGCCGGCGGGAATGAAACAGGGTGTCCGCTCGGACATCGTAGGCGGCCACGACCAGCGTCGAATCGCCGCGACGGAACGCCACGATTTGCGGGTCGAGGGTGACAAATACGGCCGCGTACGCGGGCGCGTACAGCTCGGCCGAGCCCTGGGCCTCGATCTGGCCGGCGCCGGCGTCTGCGGTGTCATCCGGTAGAAAGTGATAGGCCGGCTCCCGGTCGTGCCCCACGACCCCGCGTTCGGACATCCCCGCCCCCGCCGGCTCTCGCACCCACGCGATCGGCCACCCGTAGCGCACGATCAGCTCGCGTAAGTCGGCGCCAAACCCCAAGGCGAAGAGGGTCCGGGCGCGCTCCACCATCCGCGCCATCGTCTGCCGGGCGTAGTGCTCCACGCGCCGGTCGTTCCCCGGCCGGGCCAACAACGGCTGCGCGAGCCACCACAGTCGCGCTTCCAGCGTCGCCCGTTGCTCACAGGTCTGCCGCCGATAGCGTTCCCGGAGCCTGCCCGTTACCAGCAAGGAGAGATCGCTCCAGCGACACCGTTCATCGCGCGGCATGTCACGGAGTGCGGCGCCATAGGCGCTGTCGGCCGCCGGAGTGTCACCCGCCGCGTGCAGAGCGAAGCCGGCCAGCGCCTCACACCACCAGATGTCGGCGCGGCAGTCCCGGGACGCGGTCAACGCCGCCTGGGGTTGGCCGCCCTCCACGAAGTATCGAACCCGCTGCCCGGCGATCCAGTCGTCTCCGGGGAGCACGGCAGCCGCGGAATCGAGGACCTGGAGCAACCGACGCCTGGAAACACCGATCGCGGACGGCTCGGGCGGAGGAGCCACGGCAGACCCGTCGTTCCAGTAGCAGAAACGGCCGATGTGCACGCCGCGGCGCGGGTCGCACCGCGCCGGGTGGCCACGCCCGGACGGGAGCCGTGCCCATCGCGACAATTCGAACTCGGCCTGCGCGCGCTGCGCGCGCCGCAACACCGCCTGCGAGTCGCCTTGGGCGACCATCGCGAGCAACACGACCCCCAATGAATTCACCACGGCCTCCAGCGTCCAAACTAGCGCGCCGACCGAGCCCGTGCAGTAGTGCTCGAGGCTGTCGCTACTCCGCGACGATCGCTTCCATTGGCCGGATCCGCGCCGCCCGAATGCCGGGCAGCAGGCACGCCAGCAGCGCGGCGCCGAGCAACAGCGCGGCGACGAGTGCCGTTGTGGCCGGATCGCGCGGCGTCACCCCGTACAGCAACGCGCCCAGCCAGCGTCCCTCCAGCATCGTCAGCGCGAGGCCGACGATCATTCCCGCCCCTACGAAGCGCATCCCGCGCGCGACGATCATCGCGGTCACCTGCCGCGGCTCCGCGCCCAGGGCCATGCGCACCCCGATTTCCCGTCGCTGCCGGCGCACCACGTAGGACATCAGGCCAAAGATGCCCAGCGCGGACAGGGCGAGGGCCGCGGCCGCGAAAGCCGTCAACACCGCCGTCCACCGCCGCGGGTCGGCCAGCGCGCTCCGCACCTGGTCCGCCATGGGGACGCCCCGCAGCGGTAAATCGGGATCGAGGCGGCGCAGGTTCTCGAGCACCGGCTGCATGAACCCCACCGGGGCACCGCGCGTCCGCACGAACAGCGTCGCCTCCCGCGGGTTCGCTTGCGCCATGGGGACGTAGACGCCGTCCCCGTCTCCGTCCAAGCCTTGATACTTCACGTCTCCCACGATGCCCACGATCGTGGTCCGGGGACATTCGTAGCAGCCTCCTTCGATCAGCTGCTGCCCGACGGCCCGCTCACCGGGGAAGTAGTGTTGCGCCCAGGAGCGACTCACGATCGCCACGGGCGGCGCATTGCGGGGGTCTCCCGGCGGCGCCGCGCCGGAATCCCCGACGGTGAACATCCGGCCCTCCAGGAGCGGGATCCCGAGCGCCGTGAAGTATCCCGGCGAGGCGGATGCCCACGGGGACAGCGGCTCGTTTGCTCCCGGCGGGACGGGATGCGCCACCAGGTTGAAGTTGTTGACGTCGCCCTGCATGTCGGGCGGAGCCGCGGTTGCCAGGCCGGCGGCTTCCACGCCGGGTGTCTCGAGCGCCGCCTGAAGCACGCGCCGCCAGAACGCCGGCACCGCCACGCTGTCCGAGTAGCGCTGGGCGGGTAACGCGATCCGCACTTCGAAATTCGCCGCGACGTCATACCCCAGCGGCACGCGCTGCAAACGCAGGAAGCTGTTGCCCAGCAACGCGGCGGCGAGCAGCAGGGGGACGGCCAGGGCGAATTCAGCGGCGACCAGCACGCCGCGCACCAGCCCGGTGCGCCGGCCGCCGCCCGAGCGGCGCGTATCGGCGGGCGCATGTGTGAGCATCGTCCCGCCGAGCACCGCGGCGACCGGGGAGAAACTCACCAACAGGCCGCTCGTGACCGCGAGCGCCGCCGCGACCATCGCCGTCCCGCCGTTCCAGGCGATCTCCCGTGCCCGGGGCAGCTCCGGCGCGATCAGGCCGACGAGGTTCAGCCCGATCGCCGCGACGCCGAGCCCGAGCGCACTCGCGAACGCCGTGAGCACCAGGCCCTCGGTGACCACGAGTCGCGCGAGGCGCGGCCGCGAAGCGCCGAGTGTGGCGCGTACGGACAGCTCGTGCTGGCGCGCCGCGGCCCGGACCAGCATGAGCGTGGCCACGTTGGCGATGGCGACGAGCAGCACCAACACCACCGCGCCGGCAAACAGGCTCAGCTGACCGGTGGCGCGCCCCACGATGGTGTCGCGCAGCGGATACGGCCGCAGCCGTGCGACCTTGTCCTTGAACCCGGCCTCCCAGAGCGGGAAGATCCGCTCGCTGATTCCGGCGAGGTCGCGGATGGCCTCCTCGAGGGTGACGCCTTCCTTTAACCGGCCGATCCCGCGCAAACCGAACGGTCCGCGTCGTGTGGGTGTGGCCGGCTGCAGCACCGGCCACGCCACCGCGGGCATGCCGGCCAGTTCCGCCACACCGGGCGGCAGCACGCCGATCACGGTGTGGGGCCGGCCGTCGAGGGTGACCGTGCGGCCCACCGCCGTGGTGTTCCCACCCAGGTGGTGCGAGGCAAACGCGTCGGACACCACAACGACGGGCGGGGCCGAGACGGGATCATCGCCGGGCTCGATCAGCCTCCCAGCCGCGGCCGGCGTCTGGAGCGCCCGGAAGAACCCCGAAGTCACGCGCACCACCGGAATCGCCGCCGGCGGTCCCAGGCCGGTGAGGGTCGCCGAGCCCCAGCGGGCGATCCCGAACCCATCCATCGTCCGCTGTTGGTCCCGGATCGCCTCGTAGTCGACGACGGAGATCGTGCCGAGGAATGTTGGCGAGTAGTACTGATAGACGCGGACCAGCCGGCCGGCCTGCGGATACGGCAGCTCGGCGAAGAGCACGGCCTGGACGACCGTAAACACCGCGGCGGCCGCGCCGATGGCGAGCGCGAGCACGCCCACGGCGGTCGCCGTGAACGCGGGATTGCGCCGCAATGCGCGCAGCGCGAACCGCGTATCGGCCACCAGCTCCTCGAACGCGCGCACCCCGCTCGCGTCGCGGGTCGCTTCCTTGTACCGGTCCACGCCCCCGAAGGCGAGGCGGGCCTCGCGGCGAGCCATGGCCGGGTCGGCGCCGGCGCGGACCCGCGCCGTCGCATCCTGGTCGAGATGGAAGCGCATTTCGTCGTCCAGGTCCTGATTCCAGCGCCGCCGCAACACCAGCGCCCGCAGTCGCTCCAACAGATCGCTGATCATCGCTCGACCATGCGCACGCGCAGGATGCCGTTCACCGCCGCGGCCGTCCGCTGCCAGAGGGCGGACTCCGCTTCGAGCTGCCGTTGCCCGTTGGCGGTGAGCCGGTAATAGCGCGCGCGCCGGCTGTTCACCGTGGTGCGCCACTCGGCGCGGATCGAGCCCTTGCGGAGCATGCGCTGGAGCGCGGGATACAGCGAGCCTTGTTGAATCTTGAACACGTCGCCCGACAGCTGGTCGATGCGCTGGCCGATCCCCCAGCCGTGCATCGGCTCGAGCGACAGGGCCTTGAGCACGAGCAGCTCGAGGGTACCGGGAAGGAGATCGGCGGGATCGGCCACAGGCTTCCTCCAGTTTATCTGAAGGGAGCGTAGGGCCACTCCTCTAGTCTGTCAAGAGAAAGGAGGGGAGGACGCGGCTACAACGCCTCCCGTTTTCGGTTGAGCAGCTCGCGCTCGCGGGCATTCTGCGTCAGCGACGCGGCGCGCGCGAGCTCGGCGCGCGCTTCGTCGGAGCGCCCGAGCTTGGCCAGGAGATCCCCACGCACGCTGGGCAGCAGGTGATAGCCCGCCAGCGCCGGGTCCGCTCTCAGGGAATCCACCAGCTCGAGCCCCGCCGCCGGCCCGAACGCCATCCCCAGCGCGACCGCCCGGTTCAACTCCACCACCGGTGACGGCATCAATTGCGCGAGCGCGTCATACAGCGCGACGATCCGCGTCCAATCGGTGTCCTCCGCCGTGCGCGCCCGCGCGTGGCAGGCGGCAATGGCGGCCTGCAGTCCGTACGGGCCGTACCCACCCCCACCCCCAGAGGCCTCGGCGCGCTCCAACGCCGCGAGTCCGCGACCGATGAGCAGATGGTCCCAGCGGCCACGGTCCTGCTCGAGCAGCAGAATCGGCTCGCCGGCCGGCCCCACGCGCGCGCGCATGCGCGAGGCCTGAATCTCCATCAGGGCCACCAGTCCGTGCACCTCCGGCTCGTCCGGGGCGAGCTGGGCGAGGATCCGGCCCAGACGCAGCGCGTCCTCGCACAACGCCGGCCGCACCCAGTCGTCGCCGGCGGTCGCGGAATAGCCTTCGTTGAAAACGAGATAGATGACTTCCAGCACCGATTCGAGACGCGCCGCCAGCCCAGGACCGCGCGGGACCTCGAACGGGACGCGCGCCGCGGCGAGCGTCCGCTTGGCGCGCACGATGCGCTGCTGAATGGTGGATTTGGGGACGAGAAACGCCCGGGCGATCTCTTCCGTCGTCAAGCCGCCGAGCAGACGCAACGTCAGCGCGACGCGCGCCTCGGTGCTGAGGACGGGATGACACGCGGTGAAGATGAGACTCAGCAGATCATCCCCGACGTGGTCGTCGATGGCTTCGGCAAGCGTCGTTTCGGGATGGACCTGCCGCTCGTCGAGCTCGCGGCCGAGGGCGCGGTGCTTCGTCTCCTGCATCCGGCGGCGCCGCAACTGATCGATCGCCCGATGTTTGGCCGTGGCCATGAGCCAGGCGCCCGGGTTGTCGGGAACGCCCGACTCGGGCCAGCGTTCCAGCGCGGCGACGAGCGCGTCCTGGGCCAGATCCTCGGCCTGCCCGACGTCACCGACGATCCGCGCCAGCCCCGCGATGAGTCTGGCGGATTCGATCCGCCAGACCGCATCGATTGCGTCAGCAGCCTTGTTCGGGGGCATCCATCATCTGTCGCACCTCCACTTCGAGCTCCTGGGGCCAGAGTCCGATGTGGGCCTCCAGGAACCGCCGCGTCCACGCGATGGCGTCCTGTTTCGACGGCACATCGTAAATCGCGTAGCCGCCGATGATTTCCTTCGCCTCGGTGAACGGCCCATCGGTCACGGTGATCTTGCCATTCTCGAGTCGCGCCCGCGCTCCGAGGGCGGTCGGCAGCAATCCACCCATGCCGACCATCACCCCTTGCTGCGCGGCTTCCGCGCCAAGCTTGCCGATCTTCTCGATGAGGGCCGGCGACGGCCGCGCGCCCGTCTCGCGGGATTTGACGATGGTCATGAATCGCATGGTCATCTCCCCCCGCGCGTGTTCCGCTCGATCGCCGCCCGCTGCCGGTCTTCCTGCGCCTTCAGCTCGGGCGTCATCGCCGACCCGAAGTCCTCCGTCTCGAAGACCTGGCGGATCTCCACCTCACCCTCCTGGAACGGAATGCGCTTCGCCCACTCCAACGCCTCGGCCTTGGTCTTGGTCTGCCAGATCCAGAACCCGGCGACGAGCTCCTTGGCCTCGGTGAACGGCCCGTCCCGCAGCGTCCGCTTCTTTCCTTCATAGCGGATCCGCACGCCTTGCGACGTCGGATGCAGCCCTTCACCCGCCAGCATGATACCGGCTTTGACGAGCTCGTCGTTGAACTTTCCCATCTCCTCCAGCTGTGTCTGCGTGGGCATGGCTCCGGCCTCGTAGGCCTTGTCGCCCTTGACCATCACGATGAATCGCATAACCGTCTCTCTTTCAGTTCACGGGTTCGAGGGTCCGCTACCGCTCTCACCCAGGCGTCGAACGAGCACCGGTGAAATCGACATACCCGAATCTCCTTCTGGTAGCCCCACCTTGCGGGCATGACAAAGCCCCGCCGGTGGGGCGGGGCTTGAACCCGCAACCGACCCGAGCTCAGAACGGCATGACGGCGACGGGCACCGACGAGTGGGCGAAGCTGCCGCGGCCGAGCTCGCCGGCATTGTTGGCTCCCCAACAGTAGACGGATCCGGCGCCGCTGAGGCCGCAGGTGTGGGCGGGGCCAGCGGCGATGGCGCTGAAGGTCAGGCCCCCGGCCACGGCGACCGGCGTGGTGCTGTTCGTCGTGGACCCGTTCCCCAGCTGGCCGCTGTCATTCAGACCCCAGCAGAAGGCTGCCCCGGCGAGGGTGAGCCCGCAGCTGTGACCGAAGCTCGCGGCCAGGGCCCCGAAGGTCAGGCCCCCGGCCACCGGGATCGCGACGGAGCTGTTCGTGGTGGAGCCTGTCCCGAGCTGGCCGCGATCGTTCAAGCCCCAGCAGTACGTCGTCCCGGCGCTCGTGAGCCCGCAGGTGTGGCGGTGCCCCGCTGCGAGCGCGCTGAAGCTCAGACCCCCGGCAACGGCCACCGGCATCGCGCGGTTCGTCGTCGAGCCGTCGCCGAGCTGACCCCAACGGTTGTCCCCCCAGCAGTATGCCGCTCCGGCACCGGTGAGCGCGCACGTGAGCGCGTAGCCCGCCGTGACGGCGCGGAAGCTCAGGCTCTCGGCGACGGCAACCGGCGCGGCGCTATCGACCGTCGCGCCGGAGCCGAGCTGGCCGAAGGCATTCCAGCCCCAACACCAGGCCGCCCCGGCATTCGTCAGGCCGCAGGTGTGGCGGTAGCCCGCTCCCAGCGCGCTGAAGGTCAAGCCTCCCGTGACGGCAGCCGGCGTGGGGCTGGCCGCGGTCGAACCGGTGCCGAGCTGGCCGACTTCGTTGGGCCCCCAACAGTAGGCCTGCCCTGCGTTCGCCAGGCCGCACGTGTGCCACACCGTCACGAGGGTGTCAAAGGACAGGCCACCAGCGACCGGGACGGGATTGGCGCTATTCGTCGCGGAAGCGGTGCCGAGCGTGTACGCCGCTCCCCAACAGTGCGCGACGCCGCCCGATACCAGCGCGCACGCATGACTCGATCCGGCGCCGACCATGATGGCGGACGCCAGGCCGGAGACCGGTGCGGGAGCCCACCACGTCCGGGCCGTCCCGTCCCCCAGTTGTCCGTACGCGTTCCAGCCCCAGCAGCGGCCCGCCCCACCGCTTGTCAGCCCGCACGTGTGACCACCGCCCGCGGCGAGCGCGGTGAACCGCAGACCCCCGACGACGGCGGCCGGTGCGGTGGTATCCGCCGTCGAGCCGATGCCGAGCTCCCCGGTGCCGTTCGAGCCCCAGCACCAGGCCGACCCGTCGTTGGTGAGCCCACAGGTGTGGCGGCCCCCGGCGGCGAGGGCACGGAACCTCAGCCCCCCGATCACGGGAACGGGTGTGACGCTGCTCGTCGTCGAGCCGCTGCCGAGCTGGCCGGCCGAATTGTTGCCCCAGCAGAACGTCGTGCCGGTGCCGGTCAGGCCGCACGTGTGCAGATCGCCACCCGCGAGGGCGATGAAGCTCACCCCCCCCTCGACCGCCACAGGATGGGCGATATCCGTAAGCGCGTGAGAGCCCAGCTGGCCTTGCTGACCCCAGCAGTAGGCAGTCCCGCCGCTCGTGAGCCCGCAGGTATGACTGCCGCCGGCCGTGAGCGCGGTGAAGCTCACGCCTCCGATCACGGTCACCGGGGTCGGGCTGTTGGCTGCCGAGCCGTCACCGAGCTGGCCGAAGCTGTTGTGTCCCCAGCAGTGGACCGCCCCGGCACTCGTCAGCCCGCACGTGTGAATGCTGCCGGCGGCGAGAGCGCTGAACTTCAGGCCGCCGGCGACGGCCGCCGGGGTGGGGCTCCCGGTCGTCGAGCCGACACCGAGCTGGCCGGAGCTGTTGTCGCCCCAGCAATAGGCCGCGCCGGCGGTCGTGAGCCCGCAGGTGTGTCGATGACCCGAGATGAGGGTGTTGAAGCTCAACCCCGCGGCGACGGCCACGGGGCTGGCGCTGTTGGTGGGCGAGCCGGTGCCGAGCTGGCCGTCACGGTTCCAGCCCCAGCAGAAGGCGGTGCCGTCGGGCGCCAGGGCGCATGAATGCGCATCACCTGTCACCAGGACGGGTGCAATGGAAAAGGAAGGACCCGCGCCGGAGTCGCAGCCCATCCCGGCGGCGGTCAGGAGGAGACCGCCGACGATGATCAAGGGATGGCGTGTCGGCGTCCGTCTCATCGCCCACTCCATCGCGGGCTCGAACAGGCCCGGCAGGAATCGAACCTGCAACCCCCGGTTTTGGAGACCGGTGCTCTACCAATTGAGCTACGGACCTAAGAACTAGACGCCAAGCCGCACAGCCGTTGAAGACGCCGAGGACCCCTGCCGGCCATGCTGACTCGACGTCTCGGCGGCTGGGCCGCGCGGCGTCCAGTCTACAGGGGTGGCTGACGGGAATTGAACCCGCAACCTCCGGAGCCACAGTCCGGCGCTCTAACCGATTGAGCTACAGCCACCATACTGCTAGACGCCGAGACGCGTAGACGCCTGGACGCTCAGGAATCTAACCGGCTCGGCTCACCGCTCGCCACATTGCATCGCAGGCGTCCTTGCAAGAGGTTTGGACCATGAAAACGACCCTCGCGAGTCTTGCCGCGCTGACCGTCGCGGCCGCGTGTTCGCACCGACCGCCGGCCGATTTCGCCCCCGACCCGGCCCTCATCCAGCGCATCCGCGCCATCGAGCTGGCGGGGCCACGGTACGCCTGCCCGGGTCACAGCTTCGCGACGAGCTACACGGCGGTGCTCGACGACGGCTCCCGCGTACCGTTCGCGACCCGATACGACCGCAAGCAGCCGCCCCCGCTCCACGTGGTGTTTCTGGAACGGCACAGCCCCGACGCCATCGCGCTCGAGGATGGCGGCTGGACCCCGGAGCGCGACCCGCTGACGACGGCCGTCACGGGATTCCGGTTGCACGCCAGGCTGCGCGCCAATCCGGCGTTGGGCGACAGTCTCACGATTGCGCCCAGCTACGAGTGCCTCCGTCATGCCTTCACGTTCACTGGGGAGACGAGTGAAGACGGACCGGACGTCGTCATCCGCCTGGGCATTTTCCGCTCGCCCTTCGTCAATCGGCTGCTCGTCGCGCAGCTCGACGTGGCGCTTGCTCCGCCCTTTTTCGTCCTCGCCGACGCCGATCTCGTTCCGCCGTCCGATTGGTTGATCGTCACCTCGGAGGGCGGGAGCGGGGCGCGCGGGGCGAAAGGTCGTGACGGCGGGCGCGGGGCGAACGGGACTCCCGGGTGTCCCGGCACGAACGGCGGCGCCGGTGGCCGGGGCGGCGACGGTCTCCGTGGCGAAAACGGGGGGCGTGGCGGGCGGTTTACGATCATGGTGCCGACCGAAGAGCCGTTCCTTGCCGGTCTGGTGGACGCGCGCAGCCCCGGTGGCGAGCAGGGGCCGGGCGGAGCCGGTGGGGCCGGGGGCGCGGGCGGCCGTGGCGGGGCCGCGAACGGGACCAATTGCGCGGCCGGCTCGGACGGTCCGGCGGGAGCGCCGGGCCGAGAGGGGCCGCCCGGAAGTGACGGGTCACCGGGCGGACCCCCGCAGATCCTCACCCTGCGGCAACAGGATGTCTTCGGGGCCGCCATGCCGGCCGAGCTGCGTGACCTCCTGGACTATGGGCGGCGGCGCCGGCCGTGAGTCGATGTAACGCCGGCGCCCGGGTCCGGGTATACACCTCCAGTATGCGTCGAACCACCGTGTCGCTTCTCTGCGTCGGCGCTCTGGTCGCCTGCGACGAGCCGGTCGGTCCCCCGGGCGAGTGGGAACCGAGCGGTGTCTACGGTTATCTCGCGCGCATCGTCGCCGTCCCCGTGGTCGAGGGGACGCTGACCCTGGTCGTGGCGGCCGACTCGAGCGTCACCGGCACCTGGGAGCTCCAACGCGTGCCCGGGTCGGACCCGACGCTCTCCGTCGGGCCGCAGGTAGGGAGCGGGACGCTGCAAGGACGGCTCTCGGCGACGGGGATCTCGGTGGATCTCAATCCCGGGTGGGCGGACGACAACGTGTTGCTGTCGCTCGACGCGAAAGCCTACGACCAGCTCTCGGGCACCTGGGATCACTCGACGCTCATCGGCCCGGTCACCGGTGGGCCGGTCCAGCTGCGCCGCCGGCAACGGTAGCCGGGTTCGTTTTCGCATATAGTTGACTGATCAACTATTCGTGGGTAGCTTGGTCGCCCATGGTCCGACCCGATTCCCCGCCCTACACCAAGGCCGCCGTGCTCGGCATCCTGCGGGCTGCCGACGTGCTGCGGCGGCGCGGCTCGGCGCTCCTGGCCCCCCATGGGCTGACGATTCAGCAGTACAACGTGCTCCGCATTCTGCGCGGGGCGCGGCCGGACGGTCTCTGCACGCTCACCATCGCCGATCGCATGATCGAGCAAACGCCCGGCATCACCCGCCTGATCGACCGGCTCGAAGCGAAACAGCTGGTGCTCCGCGTGCGCTCGGACGATGACCGGCGCCAGGTGTGGTGCCGGATTGCGCCGGCGGGCCTGCAGCTCCTGGCCCGGCTCGACCGGCCCGTAGCGGCGCTGGACAAAGCGGTCGTGGCCCGCTTGCCCCGCCAGGACCAGGTCAAGCTGGCGCAGCTCCTGGAATCGGTGCACCGGGAACCGGCCTAGGTGGTTTTTTGTTGGGTTATTGATTGATTAGTCAAGTATTGACCTATTATCTAACACGGGAGGACTCGATGCTCAACGCGGTGCTGCACACCCAGGCGGATTGGGCCGGCCTCATTCTGCGGCTGGTCCTGGCACTGGTGATTTTCCCTCACGGGGCGCAGAAGGTGCTCGGCTGGTTCGGCGGCCATGGTTACGCGGGAACCATGCAGTACTTCACCAAGACCCTGGGGCTCCCGGCCCCGGTCGCCTTCCTGGGCATCGCGGCGGAGTTCGCCGGTCCGCTCCTGCTCGTCGCCGGACTGGGCACCCGGCTCGCCGCCCTCCTGATCGCCGCCGTGATGGTGGGCGCGATCCTCACGGTGCACCGCGGCACCGGCTTCTTCATGAACTGGTTCGGCCAGTACCAGCCCGGGCGGGAAGGCTATGAGTTTCATCTATTAGTGATCGCGATCGCCGCCGCGCTGCTGGTGACGGGGGGAGGGGCCTTCTCGGTGGACGGGTTGGTGGCGAGGTAAGCACAGGGCGGCAGAAGGCGGGAGAGGGCGGACGAAGGCGGACGGTTACACCCGCCCCCTCCAGAAGAAATACAACGGCAGCCCCGCCACGAGAATCACCGTGCCTTTCAGCGCGTCCACCGGCCGCTCGAGAATCGTGTTCCCCACGAGCCAGGCCGCGAAGACGATGAAGGCGATGGGCGTCAGCGGGTAGCCCCACGCGCGATACGGCCGCTCCATGGCGGGCGCGGTGGCGCGCAGCCGGATCACGGCCGAGCACATGATGGCGTAGAACAGGAACTGCGTGAAGACCACGTACGTGAAGAGCTGGTCGTAGCTGCCGGTGAGGGTCAGGACGATCGAGATCACCGCCTGCACGAGCAGCGACGGTACGGGCGTCAGAAACCGCGGGTGCACGTCGCCGATCCACCGGACCATCAGCCCGTCGCGGGCCATGGCATAGGGAATCCGCGCCGCGGTGAGCACGATCCCGTTGTTGGCGCCGAGGGTCGAGATGAGGATCGCGCCGGCGACCAGTCCGGCGCCCATGCTCCCCAGCGTCACCTGCGCGGCGTCGGACGCGATGAGGGTGGACGCCGCGACCCGCTCGGGCGACAAGACGAACGTGTAGGACACCGTCACGGCCACATACAGGGCCACCGCAATCACCGTCGAGTAGATGATCGCGCGCGGCAGGTTCCTTCCCGGGTTGGTCACTTCGCCGGCGACGAACGTCGTTTCGATCCACCCGTCGTAGGCCCACAGCACGCCGAGCATCGCCACGCCGAGGGGACCGGCGAGCGAGGCGGCCGGCGCGTCGGGCCAGAACGGCTGGAAATTGCCGATCGATCCGCCCGGCAGGGCGAAGCCGATGACGATGAGGGCGACCAGGATCCCGATCTTCAGGACGGTGAGCACGTTCTGGGTCAGAGCGCCCGCCCGGACGCCGATCACGTTCAACCCGGTCAGGCCGACGATGGACGCGATGGCGACGGCCTTGATCCCCCACCCCGAGAGCGGCCAGAAGAACCCCAGGTACCCCGCGAAGCCGACCGCGATCGCGGCGATCGAGGCCGGATTCACCACGGTCCCGTTGGCCCACCCGTACAGGTACCCCCAGACCGGTCCATACGCCTCCGACAGATACGCGAAGGCGCCGCCGGCCCGCGGCATCGCCGCCGCCAGCTCCGCGATCGAGAGCGCCCCGAGCAGCGAGACGATTCCGCCCACGATCCACACGGCGATCGTGAGCGACGTGGCATGGAGGCCGGCGGCGATGCCCGCCGGAACGATGAAGATGGCCGACGCGATGATGGTGCCGACGTTGATCATCGTCGCGTCGAACAGACCGAGCTGACGCTTGAGCTCCGTCATCGCGCTCCCAGCCAGCCGCGGTACGCCTGCTTCAGGAGCCGCTGAAAGTGATAGACCCCTTCCTCGAAGCGCACGGAGAACCGCCCGCGATCGTACGCCCGGCTGCTCAGGCCGCGCTGCACCCGCGTACAGATCTCGGCATCCTCCTGCTGCACCTGGTCGGAGAACGTCACATCCGCCTCGAGGCGCTCGGCGGCGCCGGCGGCTTCGGGGTCGTCGTAGTAGTACCGGAACAGCACGCGGCACCGGTCGGGCGCCGTGGGCACGACGAGGTTCACCTGCAGCCGCCCCGGCACGACATTGAGCATGAGGTTCGGGAACACGTAGTAGTACAGCGCGTCGCCGCCCCCCGTGGTGTAGACGTTGCGCTCGCCGGTCAGGGGACCGACCTGGACGCTGTAGCGGTCGTGCACTTCCGTGACGTAGTTCTGATAGTCGTACAGCGAGCACAGCTCGGGATGCACGTAGGGCACGTGATAGCCCTCGAGGAAGTTGTCGACGTACACCTTCCAGTTGCAGTGCACTTCGTACTCCACCTGACGCACGAACCGCAGCGCGGAGAGCCGTGTCGGCGCCACGCGCTCGCGGATGCCCGCGAACGTCGTCTCGATCGGGTCCGGCCGCTCGCCGAGATGAATGAAGACCAGCCCCTCCCACACCGCGAATGGCACCGACGTGAGTCCGTAGTCTTGCTTGTCGAACAGCTCGACCAGATTGAAATGGGGTACGCCCCGCAACATGCCGTCCAGCCGGTACGTCCAGCCGTGATACTTGCAGATCAGCATGTCGCAGTGCTCGTCCTTCAGGGCCAGCGGGCCGCCGCGATGGCGGCACACATTGAAGAAGACGTGCAGCTCGCCGGCCTTGTCGCGCACCGCGATGATCGGCTCACCGGCTACGTCGGTGACCACGACATCCCCGGGATGCGCGACCCGGTTCAGGTCGGCCACGTACTGCCAGGTTCTCGCGAACACCGCCCGGCGATCGAGCTCGTGAAACCTCGGATCCGTGTACCAGGCGGAGGGGATCGTCTCGGAGCGCTCGACCGGCACGGTGTCGAGATCCGCGGGGTCGAGCTCGGGCAGCGATGTGGGGTCGAACACGGGGAGCGAAGCTACGAGACTTAGAGGATTCCGTCCACGTAGAAGTCCAAGCGCCAGCCGGTCGGATCGACCAGCGCGCGGGCGAGATCCACGCGCAGGATGCCATCCAGGAACGACGCGCCCAGGCCCACCGCCGCCAGCGGTCGTCCGGTGGTCAAATCGACGCCGCGACCCGCCCAGCCCGCATCGGCGAACGCCGCGATCCGCGCACCGGGCACCCCGTTGGCGAGCTCGACCCGGGCGCGCCAGTAGTCGGGACCGGCGATCACGCCCCCGGGATAGCCGCGCAGCGTGGCGGGGCCCCCCAGATACCACAGCCGCTGCACCGGCGCGTCGCCGCCCGTCGTCCCGCCGGCGAGCTCCACCGCGCCGATCAGATGCGTGGACAGCGGCACCGTGAGTCGAGCGGTGAGCGCGGCCCGGGCATGCTCGAAGCTGCCCAGATGGGCATCCATCAAGAGCTCGGCGCCGACCGTCACGCCGTGCGTCGACACCCCGCGCGACCCGCGCAGCACGAGCGCCGTGCCGACATCCCGGCCGCTGGCGGCGACGATGTTGGCGCGGAAGACATGGCGGTCCTGGACCAGATGCGGGATGGAGAAGTCCGTTTCCTTCGCCGCCGCGCGTTGCCACTCGGCGAACACCCGCCACTCGAAGTTCGCGGCCGCGGTCGGGAGCGGGCGGACCACGAGCTCCCCGCCCCAGGCCCGGAAGTACATGCCGTCGTCGCGCCCCAGGGTGAGAGCCGAAAGCGAGTTGCCGATGGCGAGCGGGCGGGTGTCGGGGTTGGCGGCCGCGAGCCGGCGGTACGCCGCGACGCGCAGCGTCAGCCGGGGCGTTTCGTGATCAACGCCGAGCTCGAGGTTTGGCCAGCCGTCCCCGACGCCGACCCGTCCCACGACGTCGGCCGACAGCCGCCCGAAGTCGAGGTCGAGCCGGGCACCGACCGACAGCGCTTCGATCCGGTTGTACCGCACCAGGCCGGATCCACCCGGGCCGAAGCGCAGAGCCGGAGGATGGACCTGCCACGCCGTCGCCGGCAACAGGCCGACCGCTCGTCCCAGGTCCCGGGCTTCGGCGGTTGAGAGATATGGCGTCGCATCATCCAGCGACTTCGGCAGCAGCGGGCTGGCCAACAGGCTGAGGGTATCCTCGGGAACGACGACGACGGCGTCGAAACAGCGGCGGCGCGTGCAGCGGCATTCGGCACGACCGCGACAGGCGAGGTTCGCGGTGTCGACCGCCGGCGAATCGAGTACTGTATCGACGGGTGGAGCGGGCGGACCGACCGAGACGACGAAGTTCGAGAACACCCGCTCGTATCGCAGCGGAGCGGTGATCAGCGTTCCCGCGGTCGCCACGGCGTCCAGCGCGATGAGGCGCGGCAACCACCATCGTCCCTCGAACAGGGCGTATTCCACCGTGATGTAGCGAACTTCGCCCCGGATCGGCTTCAGGAAGCCCGGAATCTCCCCGGCCTCCTTCCGGTCGCCGGGATCGAGGTCCCGCTCCAAATCCCAGGCGCGCGCCGGCCGGAACACCGCGCGCACCAGCGCGACGTGCTCGTCCTCGAACCAGAACGAACCGCTCAACAAATGGAAGTCATCGCGCCGCGGGAAAATGCGCAGCTCCATCAGGCGGATGGTGCGCCCGTCCTGCAGCGTGATCACCGTCGTGTCCCCGGACGCGAAGCGGTAGCGCGACTCCCCGCCGGCGGCGATGGGATCGTACACGAACTCGGAGTCGCCGATCCCCACGCCCAGGCGCTCGCTCCCGGGCTCGAAGGCCAGGTCGGGGGCGTCGCTGCCCAGGTCTTCGGGAACGCGCGCGGAGCGGAACACCACCGGGATGTCCTCCCGCGCCCCCAGCATCGTGATGGTATCAGGGCCGTCCCGATGCCAGGCGATGCGACCCACCATTTCCCGCTGGTAGAAGGTCCGGTCGCGGCGCAGGGCGCGCAGGCCGAGGACGATGCGTTCCTGGACCTGGGCGTGGTAATCGGTGATCGCTTCTTCGACCAGCGCGCGTCGCTCCCGGGCCCGGCGCACGAGATCCCGTGCGCCGCCATCGAGATAGGCAGTGGAGTCCTGGACGAGTGGTGCCTGGAGCGCCAGCAGCAGTGCGGCGAGCATTCGAGGAAAGTACGCCCGAGATCAGGGGAAGTTTCGTAGATTCCCTGACCCATGCCCACCCACAACCCGGCTCCAGGAGCCAAGTTGCGCCAGACGTGGCGCCGCCTCTCCGCGTTCCCCGGCGGGAAATGGCTGTTCAGTCGCGTCCTGGGACGGATGGTGCCCTACACCGCCTCGATCGGCGCCACGGTGACGGCGCTCGAGCCGGGTTTCGCCCGGGTGGAGCTGCGGGATCGCCGCCGCGTCCGCAATCACCTCGATTCGATTCACGCCGTCGCCCTGATGACCCTGGGCGAGGTCGCCACCGGACTCGCCATGCTGGTCGGCTTGCCCGCCACCGTGCGCGGCATCGTCACCGGCCTGTCCATCACCTTTCTGAAAAAAGCGCGCGGCCGTCTCACGGCCGAGTGCCGCTGCCCCATTCCGACGGTGACGGCGAATCAGCAGTTCGACGCCGTGGCCACGATTACCGATGCCTCCGGGGACGTGGTCGCCCGCGCCACGGCGCACTGGCGCCTCGGGCCGGTCCCCGGCGCGTGAGTTCGATCGCGACCGCCCTGACGCGCCAGGTGGGCATCGAGGTGCCGGTGATCTGCGGCGCCATGTATCCCTGTTCCAATCCCGAGCTGGTGGCCGCAGTGTCGGACGCCGGGGGGATCGGCGTCGTTCAGCCGCTGTCGCTCACCTACGTGCACGGGTACGAGTTCACCGCCGGCCTGCGCCTGATTCGGCGCCTGACGGCCAAGCCGATCGGCATGAACGTGTTGATCGAGCAGAGCTCGAAGGCGTACCTGGAGCGGATGCGCCGCTTCGTCGACACGGCGCTCGAGGAAGGGATCCGCTTCTTCGTGACGTCGCTCGGCAATCCGCGCTGGGTGGTCGAACGGGTGCGTCCCGCCGGCGGACTCGTGTATCACGACGTCACCGAGCGGAAATGGGCCGAGAAGGGTCTGGCGGGAGGGGTCGACGGGCTCATCGCGGTGAACAACCGGGCCGGCGGCCACGCCGGCGGGAAGAGCCCCGCAGCGCTGGTCGAGGAGCTCCGGGATTTCGGCGTCCCGGTCGTGTGCGCCGGCGGCATCGGCGACGCCGCGAGCTTCCGGACGGCGCTGCGGCTCGGCTACGCGGGGGTCCAGCTCGGCACGCGATTCATTGCCACCGACGAATGCCGGGCGGCGCCGGCTTACAAGCAGGCGATCGTCGACGCCACCGATGCCGACATCGTGCTCACCGAGCGCGTGACCGGCGTACCGCTCGCCGTGATTCGCACACCGTTCGTGGAACGCGTGGGCACGCGGGTGGGGCCGATCGCCCGGTGGATGTTCCGCCACCGGCGCACCAAGCGGCTGATCCGGACGGTGTACGCGCTGCGCTCGATCTGGAAGCTGAAACGGTCGCTGATGGACGGCAGCTCGACCCGAGACTACTGGCAGGCGGGAAAGAGCGTCGCGGGGATCCACGAGATTCTCCCGGCGGGGACGGTGGTGCGGCGCTTCGCCGCCGCGGCGCAGCCGTGAGCGAGCCGGCTCGCCGCGCGCGCGCCGGACCGGTATCTTGGAGCAGCGACCGTTGGCCACCTTTATCTCGAGGCAGCAATGACGAATCCGGTTTCCATTGAGCGGTTCGTGCAGGAACTCGAAAAACTCAAGAAGGAAATGGACGCCGGCAGCCTGCGCCACAGCGAGTACGACCAGCGCCTGGCCCGGTCCATTCAGGAGCTGCGGGAGCGCGGCCTCGACGCGGACCGGTCGATGGTGAAGCAGGCGATCGACGACTTGCTCCAGCGCGGCGTGATCACGCCCGGCGTGCGCGCGCACCTGGAGAAGCGACTCGGCCTCAGCTGAACACGTATTGGCGGGACAGCCGCGCCCCGCGCTACAGTCTGCTGTTCGCGCTGCCGCTGTTCCTCACGTATCAGACGCTTGCGCTGCTGGTGCCGCCGGGCCCTGAAGGGCTGGTGCGCAGCGGAGCCGACGTCATCCTCCAGCAGCTGTTCACGCGACTCGCCGGCCCGCGCGGCCCGTTGCTCCTGCTCGTTTCGCTCATGGGTGTCGGGGTGTGGCTGGTGGTACGTGACCTCCGCGCCCAGCAACGCGCCCTGCAGCTCCCAGTGTTCGGACTGATGCTGGCCGAGTCGGTCGGCCTGGCCCTGGTGTTCGGCGTCGCCGTGAGCGCCGTGACGTCGGGCCTCGTCACTCCGACGGCGCTGATCGCGCAGACGGCCGTCGCGGACCTGGGGGTGAGCAGCCGCCTCATGCTGTCGCTCGGCGCCGGGCTGTACGAGGAGCTGCTGTTTCGCGTGCTGCTGGTGGGGACGCTCGCGCTGGTACTGCGCCGGCTGGTCGGATTACGGCCATTCGGCGCCGGGCTCGTGGCCGCGGTGGTCGGCGCGGTGGTCTTCTCGCTGTTCCATTACGTCGGCCCCTACGGCGACCCGTTCCAGACCTACTCGTTCGTATTCCGCACTATCGCCGGGCTCGCCTTGAGCGCGCTGTTCCTGGTGCGCGGCTTCGGGATTACGGCCTGGACGCACGCGCTGTACGATGTGTTCTTGCTGATGAGATAGACGCTCTCAGCCATCGGCCCTCAGCTATCGGCTACTGCACTCCCGCGTGATGTTCCAGTCGCTGAAACGCGAGGAATTGATGGATGGCCGCGATAGCGACGCTGTCTGTGGAGATTAAGCGCACCTCCCCACCCCGTGGCAAATCCGCATAGACATAGGTGATCGCATCCCGGCGTGTGGCCATGACGCCCGCACCTGGGACCGCCCCCACGTGCACGGTCGTCGGTTGGTCGAATTGACCGGCTTTGAACGCCGCCGCGATGCCTTGCAGATGGCGCCGGATCTGGACGACGTCCGCCGAATCATCCCCCTGACGCCGCAGCTCGATACGCCCCCCGTCGGCAAGCGGCTCGAAGCGATGCGCGGATGTGTACTGATCCACCCCCATTACCGCCCGGCCTCGAGCTTGGAGTGCGGTAAACGCTTCGTCCTGCTTCGCGCGACATGCCGCGAGCCCGCACAGCAGCGCCATATACCCGATGGCTCTCACTGCAAACCTCCGTCCTGGATGGGCTACATACGGACCAGTCCGCATCGGCGTTGTATATTCGGCTCCATGTCCTCCTCGTGGCGCGGCCTCGGCCTGCTGGCCGTCGTGTTGCTCGGCTGTGGAAAGTCGGCCGAGGAGAAGGCGGCCGATGTCGCAGCGTGCAGCGCGACCGGCACGAGCGCCGCGGCGATCGCCCAATGTCTGCGGGAGGTCGCCGGGTGGCGGGCGGCCGCCGCCGAATCGGCGGGCACGGCGCGGGCCAGCGAGCTGGACAGCGTCCAGACCGAGATCGGCGTGATCACGGCACGGGCCGACAGCCAGCACCAGGCCGAGGTGCGGGCCTGCGATCGCGTGCTGGTGGATCTGCGGACCTGCCTCGTCACCCGCTATGGCTGGATGGAGGACCAGGCCACGGCTGCGGACGACTCGGTCTGGAACAGCCGTTCCGAGGCGCACCAACGCCAGGTCCGGTCCTGCCTCGGGCGCCGAGGCGTGGGTACCGGGGCCTGCCTGCAGCTGCACTACAAGTGGCAGCCGCGTCGGGCCTTAGCGCTCGACGACTCGATTCGCCGGGCCAATATCAACAGATAGCGCATTCAGCCATCGGCCGTCAGGCGCGCAGACTTGACGTATCAAGAAATATTGATATACTCGCACTCATGCCGACCTCAGTGGCGTCAGACTTCAAGCGCACGGCGCGGCTGTTCCATGCCCTGTCCGACGAGACGCGCCTGCGGATCATCGCCCGGCTGCGCGGTGGCGAGCGGTGCGTATGCGAGCTGATGGATGCCGTGGATGCGGCGCAATCACGGTTGTCGTTCCATCTGAAGGCGCTCAAGGATGCGGGCATCGTGACCGACCGCCGTGAGGGGCGTTGGAACTATTACGCGATCGCGCCGGACGCGCGTGACGCGCTGACGGAAGCCCTGAGCTTGCTCGAATCCCGCTCGGCGCGCGGGGCAGCCGCCTGTGGTTGAGTTTTTTTCCTCTACCCATCAATATTTCTTGATGTAAGGAGACACCATGACTCCCGTCGATCTCAAGACCACAGTGCGCGAGAAGTACGGCGCGGCGGCCCGGCAAGCGCGGGAGGGCGGCGCCAGCACCTGCTGCGACCCGTCCTGTTGCGGCTCGGGGAAGGACCCGATCTCGACGAATCTGTATGCGCCGCAGGAGACTGCCGGCCTGCCGGAAGCAGCGCTGCTCGCCTCGCTCGGATGTGGAAATCCCAGCGCGGTGGCCGAGCTCAGGCCGGGTGAAATCGTCCTCGACCTGGGCTCGGGGGGCGGGATCGACGTGCTCTTGTCGGCCCGCCGTGTCGGGCCGACGGGGAAGGCCTACGGACTCGATATGACCGAGGACATGCTGGCCCTGGCGCGCGACAACCAGCGGGCCGCGGGCGCCACGAACGTGGAATTCCTGAAGGGCGATATCGAACATATCCCCTTGCCGGACTACTCGGTGGACGTGATCATCTCCAATTGCGTCATCAATCTCTCGGCGGACAAGCGCCTGGTGCTCGCCGAAGCCTATCGGGTGTTGAAACCCGGCGGCCGGTTCGCGGTTTCCGACATCGTGGTGCGGGGCGAGTTGCCGCCGGCGGTCCGGCGCAACACCGAGCTCTGGGTCGGCTGCATCGCCGGCGCCCTGGAGGAAAACGAGTTTCGCCGCTTGCTGGGCGAGGTCGGCTTCCAGGACATCGAGATCGAGCCGACACGGATCTACGACTTCGCCGACGCGGAACGTCTCGCCGGCGCGGCCGGACTGGACGGAACGGTGCTGGCACAGGAGATCAGCGGCTGCTTCATGGGCGCGTTCATACGAGCGCGCAAGGCCTGACCCCGATGGCGTTTCGCGTGTTGTTTGTCTGTACCGCCAATTCCGCGCGGAGCCAGATGGCCGAAGCGCTGCTCACCACGCTCGGCGGGGGCCGATTTGCCCCGGCGAGCGCGGGCGCGGTGCCCGCGGGGCGGGTCAGCCGGCGAGCCGTCGCGGCGCTGGCCGAGCTGGGAATCGATTGGTCCGGCCGGACCCCGCGCGGGTTGGACGGGCTGGACCGCGAGCCCTGGGACCTGGTGATCACCGTGTGCGACGCGGCGAAACAGGCGTGCCCGGTATTCACCGGGTCCCCGGCCGTCGTGCACTGGGATCTGCCGGATCCGATGGACGCCGGCGGGTCGGAGGAAGAGATGCGACAGGCGTTCCTCCGCTCGCGCGACGGCATCGCGGCCCTCGTCGAGCGATTGATCGCGCTGCCGCTGGAGGCGTTGCGCCCGCCCGACATCGTCGCTCGCGTGACCGAGATCGGCCCCTCCCCCCCGGGGCCCCCGCCGCCCCGGCACTAGTCCTTGTACGGGTCGAACTCGTCCTCGCCCGCCATCACGACGACGAGCGGCCGCAGGGTGTGCAGCACCTGAATGGTCGCTTCCTGCGCCGCCAGCACGTCCGTCAGGCGACGATAGACGTGCGGGCTCTCATCGGTTCCCCCGCCCCGCAACACCACGCCCTTCCGCTTTACCCAGGCGTGCATCATCTCGCGGCTGATCTGTCCCGGTTTGATGACCTTGCCGGTGCGTCGGTTGCGCTTGCCGGCCGCTTGGGTGCGCGACATGACTCGTCCCGCCCCGTGCACGGTGGAGAACAGCGCGTCCTCCTGCGCGCGCGCCTGCTCGGGGGCGCGAGCCGCGTCGACCTCGGCCCCTCGCACGATGACCGCGTCGTCTCCCATCGAGCCGCCGACGAAGCCCCGCTGCCCCGGGAACGCCGGCGTGGCGCCCTTGCGGACCACGATCAGGTCTTCGCCGCCGTGGCGCTCCCGCCAGGCGAAGTTGTGGTGGTTGTGGACCAGCTCGACTTCGGTCGCGCCCAGGATCTCGACCACCTTGCGGGCTACCCACTCGCGTCCGGCGTAGGCGTAGCGTCCCGCCAATGACATCAATGCCCAATAGTCGTGCCCCAACGGCTGGGTGAGGTCCAGCAGCACCTCCCGCTCGGGAGCACGATCCGCCCAGTTCTGGCCCTGGCTCAAGGCCAGGAAGCCGTGCGCCACGCCGAAGCCGAAGCCGCGGCTGCCGAAATGCACCCCGACCCACACCGTGTCCCCTTCATCGGCGAACACGTCGACGTAGTGATTGCCGCTGCCGACCGTTCCCAGCTGCGCGCGCGCCTTTTGCCGGAGCCCCTCCCGATACCGGGCGGGTGCCGCCTCCCACGCCGCGTCCTCGAACAGCGGATGGTCGAGCGGTGCGTCGTCGGCCCGGTTCTTTCGACCGACGCCGAAGCTGATGGAGCGCTGAATCTCGTCCGCGATATCGGTCAACGCCGTCCGCCGCGCCTCCGGGGAGGCGCCGAGCTCGGCCACCGTCCGGTCGGTGCGGATTGCCGCGTTGCCGCAGGCAATGTCGAACCCGACACCAACCACGGACACCTGATTGCGGTAGGCCGCCACCCCGCCGATCGGCATGACGTACCCCAGATGGCCGTCGGCCATTAACGCCGCCCGGTGAGCGCGGGACGCGACGTCCTGGAGTTGCGCCAGGGTCTGGGGTTCGTGAGTTCCGAATACCTTCGTCATGACTTTCCGCGCACCTCAGCCGGGACAGGGGGTCGGGCCCGCGGGCTGCCCCGGCTGGACTCCCTCACCCTTCTTCAGCCAACAGCCCATCCACGCGGCGTTCGTCACGCGCCAGCCGCTCGAAGCGGCGACCGATCGCGCGCTGCTCGATGCTGCGCTGGGTCAGCGATTCGACGCTCTCCGTCCGCAGCCGCACCCGGGCTCCGGTCACGTCCACGAAGGTCACCCAGCGCGGGACGGGATCGGCGTCGAGCGTGGCGTCGATATGCCGCGCCATTTCCGTGCTGACGCACCAGGTGTCCCACTCGGTCGACACCACGAAGAAATCGCCCAGTGCATCCGCCCGAGAGCGTTCCATGGTCTCCTCCCCCGTGGTGGTGGTGCCGGCCGGCACCGTCCGCTTTACCCGTTCTGCGGGGAGTCGCGTGATCCACGCCGCGCGAGCATCGCGGCCGGCCCGGCCGGGCACATCGTGACTCGAACGTCCCAAGACGGCGATCGCCCCGTCTGCATGCTGCACAGGCGGGGCGATCGCTCGCACCTCTCGGAGCCTGGGGCGGTGCTACCCCGCCCGCTCCGCGCCTGTGTCGTGATACCCCGAATCGATCGGGAACCCGCACCGCGCCAGGCCGGAAGCGTTTCCCGGCCGGCGGACGGCGGTGTTCGGGCTCATCGAGATGTGTTGCCTCTGCAGCTTCTCGATCGACTCCACGTCCCTATCGGCTCCTACGAAAAGAAAAAGTCGCATCTCATGCCGTTCTT
>Ga0187893_10004706_pt1 | contig 25593 bp, 19 predicted proteins | sample MA1701074metaG_FD_139574 | JGI IMG/M metagenome (GOLD analysis project Ga0187893, IMG submission 139574) | White microbial mat communities from a basaltic lava cave in the Kipuka Kanohina Cave System on the Island of Hawaii, USA - MA170107-4 metaG ... | reverse complement strand
TTGATGCTTAGGAAGAGGAGCTTGCTTGGTTCTCTTCAGGCTAATCTTGTTTTTCAACACAAGCCTAACTTTATCAAATCGTTAGTGCTTGTTTTGGAATGTGACATTGCCGAGGTAGTTACATGAAAATACAATGAAATATATTCCTGTCATTTTCCGACAAATCGCCCATCAGCGGTTTTCGAACGCCCGTTCAAACAGGGCTGGGAAATGTCAGGATTTTGATGTACTCTGCTATTTTGAAAAGCGGCTCCGAGCCGCCCTGCTTCATATCGAAACCGGTTTCATGAAAACACCGAGACGGACTTTATGAGTGACAAGACGCTTTTGCAACTGAAGGTCAACCATGAGGAGATTGAAGTCGCCTTCGCCCCTCACAAGACGCTGCTGGAAGTTTTGCGCGAAGACATGAATCTGACCGGAACCAAGCACGGGTGCGAGCTTGGCGAATGCGGCACCTGCGCCGTTTTAATTGACGGAGTGCCCGTTCTTTCATGCCTAGTTTTAGGTCTCGATTGCGAAGGCCGCGAGATTACGACCATCGAAGGCATGGCCACAGGCCCCGAACTTCATCCGCTTCAGGTGACATTTGCCGATCTGGGCGCGGCTCAATGCGGATACTGCACGCCCGGTTTTCTGCTCACGGCTAAAGAACTGCTCGACAAAAATCCAAACCCTGCGCGCGAAGATATCCGAGAAGCGCTCGCGGGCAATCTCTGCCGCTGCACCGGCTATATAAAAATTTACGAAGCCGTAGAGCTTGCTGCTGCCATCATCCGCGGCGAAGAAGCACAGCCCGCGAGGGAATCGATCTATGGTTGTGAGTGATGATTTATGAACAACGGCAATGATAAAAAAGTCATCGGCAAACCTTTTCGCAAAGTCGATGCGCGCGCGAAATGCACGGGCCAGACACTTTTTGCTGACGATATAGTTCTGCCGCGAATGCTCTACGCGAAACTGCTTCGCAGCCCCGTTCCTCACGCGCTCATTCGAAGCGTAGACACGAGCGAAGCACTCAAACTCGACGGCGTGATCGCTATCATAACAGGCCGCGACCTTCCCATTCCCTACGGCATTCTCCCCGTGAGCCAGGACGAGCATACGCTGTGCGTAGAGAAAGTCCGATTCATCGGCGATCCGGTCGCCGCCATAGCCGCCCTCGATGAAGACACGGCCTTCGAGGCTATGAACCTGATCCGCATCGAATACGAGCCGCTTAAATCCGTAGCCTCAATCGAAGAGGCGATCAAAATTGAGGAGCCGCGAATTCACGACTACGGCGACAGCGGGAACATTCATAAAAAAGTCACGCTCGAATTCGGCGACATGGATGAAGGTTTCTCTCAGGCCGATCTCATAAGCGAAGATATTTTCTTCTACGAAGGCAACACGCATCTACCTTTGGAACAGCATTGCGCCCTCGCGCGTTTCGACGCGGATGAAAAACTTACGTTGTGGAGTTCGACTCAGACTCCGCACTACGTTCATCGCGCGCTGGCGAAGACCCTTCAGATTCCGGCCAGTCACATTCGAGTCATCGCCACGCCCAACGGCGGAGGATTCGGCGGCAAGTCGGATCCCTTCAATCACGAAATCGCAGTCGCGAAACTCGCTATCATCACGGGCCGCCCCGTCAAGATCACTCTCACGCGAGAAGAAGTCTTCTACTGCCATCGCGGTCGCCATCCGGTTTTGATGTGGATAAAAACAGGCGTGAAGAGAGACGGCTCGATAACGGCGATGCACTTCCGCTCTTTCCTCGACGGCGGCGCGTATGGCAGCTACGGAGTGGCATCGACTTTCTACACGGGCGCGCTTCAAACCGTCACTTATGAAGTGCCGCGCTACAAATTCGAAGGACTTCGCGCGTTCACGAACAAACCGCCCTGCGGCCCAAAGCGCGGACACGGAACCCCGCAGCCGCGATTCGCTCTCGAAGTCCATCTCGACAAAGTCGCCGAAAAACTCGGACTCGACCCCGCCGCGATGAGAAGAGAACATCTTCAGCCGCCGTTTTCGGTCACGGCGAATTATCTTCGCGTAGGAACGATGGGACTGGGCCTGTGCATTGATAAAGTCGTCGCGGGATCGGACTGGAAAAACAAATTTCGCAAGCTTCCCTTCGGGCGCGGCGTTGGCATCGCGTGCAGTTCTTATCTATCGGGCGCGGGGCTGCCGATCTACTGGAACAACATGCCACATTCGGGTGTGCAACTGCGCCTCGACCGTCAGGGCGGCGTGTGTGTGATGTGCGGCTCTACTGATATCGGGCAAGGGTCAGACTCGATACTCGCCTACATCGTGGCAGAAGTTTTGGGAATCGATCCTTTCGATATCCGCGTGCTGACGGCGGACACCGATCTCACGCCGGTCGATCTGGGAAGCTATTCGAGCCGCGTCACTCTGATGACAGGCAATGCCGCGCTTCAGGCCGCAGAGCGAGCGAGAGAGTTACTGACTCTGGCCGTAGCTGAAAAACTCAAAGCGCCGATTGAAAATATTTCATTCGCAGACCGTCGCGCATTCGATGTAGAAAACCCGCAGGCGGGAGTGAGCTTCGCCGAAGCCGTTCAACTGGCCGAAGCGAAATTCGGAACTATTGGAACCGTCGGTTCATACACGCCGCCGCGCTCGCCCGGAAAATTCAAAGGCGCGGGCGTCGGCCCTTCGCCCGCTTACTCTTACTCGGCTGCCGTGGTGGAAGTCGCGGTCGACCCGGAAACCGGAATCGTGGTGGTTGAAAAAGTATGGGTCGCGCATGATATCGGCCAATCGATCAATCCCGCGCTCGTGATGGGGCAGGTCGAAGGCAGCATTTACATGGGGCTTGGCGAGGCGTTGATGGAAGAGATGACCTATCGCGCGAATCGAAATGTGGTGCATAAATTCCCATCGCTTCTCGAATACAAGAGTCCGACCACGCTTGAGATGTGCGACGTTGTGACTTATCTGATCGAAGACCCCGACCCGAACGGCCCGTTCGGCGCGAAGGAAGTCGGGCAAGGGCCGCTGCTGCCCGTCCCGCCTGCGGTCGTAAACGCGATTTATGATGCGGTGGGCGTGCGAATAGACGAAGTGCCAGCGACGCCTGAAAAAGTTCTCGCTGCGCTGCGCGCAAAAGAGAAGGGCAAGGATGCGCGCTATGGGCCGAAATCGATTCCCGAAATCGAGTGGCCCGCGCCGCTCAAGGTGTTGCCACCAAATGAAGGGGGCGACGGGCGGGAGATGCCGCGCGAGGCCGTTCACGCGCGAGATTAGTTTTTGGAGATTGCGTTTCTCATGAAGAAAAACTTTTTCATCGTTGTCGCCCTACTCGGATTGCTGACGGCTTCTTTTGCCGCCAGCTATCAAACACGATCTTCGAAGCAGGCGGCTCAAAGAGAAGTCGTCATCACGTTCGATGACCTGCCTGTTGTTTCGACGCGGCGCGATATCGATTCATGGCGAGATGTCACGACAAAGCTCATTCGAACGATCACGACGAATAAAATCCCGGCCATCGGCTTCGTCAACGAGAACAAATTGATCACTGACGGAAAGCGCGATGATGCGCGCGTCGAACTGCTTCGCCGATGGGTTGATGCCGGACTTGAGCTTGGCAATCACACTTTCTCGCATCCCGACCTTCACTCGACTCCCGTAGATGAGTTTGAAGAAAACGTCATTCGCGGAGAAGAAGTGACCCGCGCGCTTCTGGCTGAAAAAAATAAAAAGCTTCGCTTCTTTCGCCATCCATTTCTTCACACGGGCCGCACACTCGAAATCAAACAGCGATTCGAAGCGTTCCTCCGAGAGCGCGGCTACCGAGTCGCGCCTGTCACCATCGACAACTCAGAATGGATATTCGCTCGCGCTTATGACAACGCCAGCGACAAACGAGACCGCGCGGCTGCGCGCCGTGTTGCCGAGGCTTACATTCTCTACATGGAAAGAAAGTTCGAATACTTCGAACAGCAATCCCTCGCTTTGGTCGGATACGAAATGAAGCAGGTGCTTCTCGTTCACGCGAACACGATCAACGCCGATTACTTCGACGATCTGGTTCAAATGATGAAGAGGCGCGGGTATAAATTCATCACGCTCGAAGAAGCTCTCAAAGATAAAGCTTATGCTCTCCCGGATACATTCACAGGAGCGGCAGGCATAACCTGGCTGCATCGCTGGGCGATAACGCGAGGCGTGGCGAATGATTTTTTCCGCGGCGAGCCGACGACGCCTGATTTCGTTTTGAAACTGGCCGGAGTCGCTTCCGAATAGAAGGAGTTTTCGATGTAGCGCAAGTTGTTAGTTTGCGCTACTTTAGGAGAGACGCGCAGTTATGATGAGGCTTCCCAAATTCAAATACCTCGTTCCGAAAAAAATTTCGGAAGCGGTGAGGATGATGGCCGACTTCGGCCCTGATGCGAGTTTCGTCGCCGGAGGAACAGACCTCTACCCGAATATGAAACGTCGTCAGCAAACTCCCGGCACAGTCATTTCTGTGATGCGCCTCGCAGGTCTTCACCAGATCAGTGGAGACGGCCAAAGCGGAATGATAATCGGCGCATCGGTGACGCTCACCGATATTCACGACAACGCGATCATCAAACGAGATTATCCGGCAGTAGCGACAGCCGCGCGATTGATCTCCACTCCACTGCTTCGCAACATGGGAACCATCGGCGGAAATCTTCTGCTCGACACGCGATGCAATTATTACGATCAGAATTATGAGTGGCGGCGCGGGATCAACTTCTGCCTGAAAAAAGACGGCGACATCTGCTGGGTCGCTCCGTCGAGCAGCGTGTGCTGGGCCGTTCAATCGAGCGACCTCGCGCCCGTGATGGTTGCGCTTGGAGCTAAAGTGAAACTGGTTTCAACCTTGGGCGAGCGAATGGTCGATTCATCAGGACTCTACAACAACGACGGCATCGATTACCTGCGCAAGCGGGCGGATGAACTGCTCACAGAAATTCATCTGCCGCCTGTCGGACGTGTGCGCGCGGTTTATAAAAAGTTGCGGCGGCGAGGCTCGTTCGATTTTCCCGTGCTTGGAGTGGCAGCAGCGATTGACTTCGCTGCGGACGGCAGCGCGCGCGAGGCTCGATTGATTTTAGGCGGAGTCGCGCCGTCTCCCGTCGAGGTCAGTGAAGCAGAAGAATTGCTTGCGGGGCGCAAACTCGATGAAGAGAGTATGAGCGCGGCGGCTGAAGCTGCATACCTTCGTGCGCGGCCACTTGATAACACGGATTTCTGGATGAACTGGCGCAAGCAGATGACTCGGCCATTCGTGCGTCGCGCGCTCGAAGAATTGCGAGGGGAAAGCAGATGTTAGATGTTAGATGTTAGATGTTAGTGCCGGAGGACAGAAGCAATGCCGTCTCTACTAACATCTAACATCTTTTTCTGAGGAGGCGACGGGTGCAGATCGGGCTGACCGAAATACTACTGCTGCTTCTGTTGCCGCTTGTACTTATTATCGGAGTTGGAATTTTTTTCTTCGTCCTTATCGGGATGAAGGGCAAGCTCACGGGAGCGATATTGACGAAGATGGCAGACCCGCATTGCTCATTTTGCGGAAGGCCCGAACGCGAAAGCGAGAAAATGATTCGCGGTCAACTGGCTTTCATCTGCGCCGAGTGCATCACGCATTTTAATGATCAAATAGCAGGCGAGCGGCAGACGAAACCCGTTGACGCCGATTCACAATCAGCCTGAAATTCAAAACCATCTCTATTCATATCGCAACGCTTCTATGGGATTCAATCGCGCGGCCTTCATCGCGGGCCACAGTCCGAAGACCAGCCCTATGCTCATTGAAACCGTAAGCCCGACTATCGGCGCCCACGTTGGAACGTGAACGGGAAGTATCAGATTCACGAGCATACTAAAACACCAGCCGATCAAAATTCCGAGCAACCCGCCCGAACCCGTGAGCGCCACGGCTTCTATGAGAAACTGCGTGAGGATGTCGCGCTTCTTCGCCCCTATCGCTTTTCGCACGCCTATTTCTTTCGTGCGCTCGGTGACCGAGACGAGCATTATGTTCATCACGCCGATTCCGCCTATCAACAATCCGACGCTCGATATGGCGAACATCAATATGGCTATGCCTCCCGTGATCTGATGAAACCGTTCGGTTATGGAATCGGGCGTCGAGAGTCCGAAGTTGTCTTCCTTGTCGAAAGGCACTTCGCGGCGGATTCTCAGTTGCGCGCGAATCTCTTCCATAGCCTGAATCATTCCCCCCTCACGCGCCTGCGCCATCACGAAATGATCCTTTTCCTGCGGGTACATTTTCTTCATCGTTTCATACGGAGTATAGACGGCGCGATTCTGATTGCCGCCGTCGTTTTCATTCATGAAGAAATTTTCCTGCTTCTGAAGCACGCCGATTACGGTCAAAGGTTTCTCGGCGACGAGTATTTCTCTGCCGACGGCTGTCGAATGAGGAAAGAATTTATCGGCGATGTCCGCGCCGATGACGCAAATATCGGAGCGCCGTTGATTTTCGCCTTCGGTGAAAAACCTTCCTTCGCTGATGTTGACCGAAGCCATTCGCTCATAATCGGGAAGCGTACCCTGCACCTGGGTCACATATAACTCTTCGTTTTGATAACGCACCTTCAGCACATCGTCGGGGCTGAGCATCGGGGCGACGTATTGAACTGACGGGCAGTTGTCGCGAATAGCGATGGCGTCTTCGTAAGAGATGGGCTTGCGCATGCGAAGCTCAGGCGGGATGCGGCCCATGTTAAGACCGGGCGTGAATTTATAGATGAAAATAGTGTTCGTTCCGAAGACTTCGATTTCCTGCTGAAATTTTTTATCCAGACCGGAAATGAAAGAAGCTATCACCATCACGGTGATCGTGCCTATGACGACGCCAAGCACTGTGAGGAACGAACGGAACTTGTGCGCCCGCAGGGTGGCCATCGCCATTCTCAAACTTTCGCTTATGTCCTGTCTCTTCATAATCAAATGTTTCAAAGCCCTGGGAGCGCAGGCATCTTGCCTGCTGGTTTCCCGCATTCGAGCATCGAGCGACCACTAAAGCCCTGCACGCTGAAAGCGTGCGTTCCCAGGATGTTTCTTATCAATCAGCGCGCAATGCTTCTATAGGGTCGAGCTTGGCGGCTTTCCACGCCGGATAAATTCCAAAGAACAAACCGATGCTCGCCGAAACCGTCAGCGCCATTATCGTCCAGAAGATAGGCAATGCAGTCGGCAGTGAAAAAAGCGCGGTGCCGAGTTTCGCCAGCCCGTAAGCGATCAACACTCCGACGACTCCGCCGAAGAGCGAAAGCGCGGTCGATTCGGCGAGGAACTGTTTGAGTATGTCCGAGCCGCGAGCGCCGAGGGATTTGCGCACTCCTATCTCGCGCGTCCGTTCCGTTACCGATACGAGCATCATGTTCATAATCACGATGCCGCCAACGACCAGCGCAATCGATGTCACGCCGATGGTGACTACGGAGATGGTTCCGAAGACCTGCTCGCGCAGATTGTTTATCGCGTCGGAAGTTACTATGCCGAAATTGTCCGCGTCGTGATAATCGAGATGACGGCGCGCTCTCAAAACGGCGCGCACTTCATCCTGCGCCTGTTCGATGGTATCAGGGCCGGTGGCCGCGACCCTCATCGATATCGATCCGCGAGAGCCGTAGATGTTTTGATAAGTGGTTATGGGAATTATCACGAAGCTGTCGCGAGGATTTCCGAAAACGGTTCCGATTTCTTCGGCCACGCCGACTATCTGAAACGGGCGACCATCGATGCGAATCTCGCGCCCCAAAGGGTCTACGCCGGGAAAGAACTGTTTGACGATTTCGTATCCGACGAAGCAGATAGAGCGGCTGTGTTCCTGCTCCTGATAGCCGATGTAGCGGCCCTGCCCGACCTTGATCGTATCTATGTCGACCATGTTATGAGTGACGCCCAATAGTTCGATTTCGCGAAGCTGGTTGGAATTGTGTTTCACATCGGCGCGGCGTCGCATGGTCGCTGCGGCATCGCGGATATGACGGGGATTCGCTTTGATGGCTTCGAGGTCGTCCATGTGAAGGTCTTTGTTTTTCTTGCTGCGTTCGATCCACTCCTGAAGGCTGGTGACGATTCCCATTTTGTTGACGACGAAAGCGTTCGATCCGAGGTCGGCGATTTTTTCATCAACGTAGCGGTTGAATCCTTCGATCAGAGTGACGACGACGATGACCGTTGCGACGCCGAAAATGATGCCCAGGAGCGTCAGAAACGAGCGCATCTTGTGCGCGCGTATTGCGTCGAATGCGAGTCTAAGCCCTTCAATAAAACTCATAATATGATTCCGAAAACTTTTATTAAGCAGGCAGCCCCCGACTGCCTCAACCTAAAACGAGAATACTTCCGATAAGTTCTCAGTTTTTGAAAAGGCGCAGGCTTGAAGCTAATCATTGGCTCGTATAAGATTGCTCTTCGAAAACGGGTTCTCCGTAAAACCGCCGCATATCTCTCGAAAGGAATCAAGCGCGTGAAAAGGAGGGAATCCCTCATCACCGCGGCCTATATGCTATTTCCTGTTTCTCGTAGCTGCCCTTATAATTGGGCTTCGCAGCAGCTTCAGATCGAACGACATTTATGAGCAATCCACTAATCGTATCGGATATTGATATAACTCATACTCGATTGGTTGAATTGACGAAGCTGGCTGACCGGGCCAAACCATTCTACGATTGGATAGAGTCTCGTTTTCAGAAATGTTTTTCAAAGAATGCATCCCTTGATGAAATGCTGAAGGAAGCAAGCAAGAGCGAGGTAAAATCGGCCATTTTTAATTGCTATCAGGCAGAAGGCAGCCTGCCTTTGCTCTTTGACGGAGTCGGGCGCAGCTACCCTCACTCGAAAGCGTGTTATTATATGTTCTCCTGGCTCATAAGAGACGCGCCTCAGCAAAGACTTGGGCCGCTTATTCAACGAATCGTGCGCAATTCCCTGATAAGTAGGACGGAAGCAGAGGCGGAAGCTCTGTCATCGCTGATTTACAGGTATCGAAGGAATGTAAAGACCTTCGATTGGCAGGCTATCAGAGAAGTCATTATTGATCGACTTGAAGGTTCGAGGAGGGCCATCAGAGGCCAGGAAAAGGAAGCTGTGATCAGGACGGCCCTGCTGACAGCAATACAAACATTTTTTGAGAAACACGACGGCTATGGAGAATATGCAGCGGTCGAGATAGAGAGCAAAGAAGTTAGAATTGGCAACGAGACATTCGATGTAAGCCTGAGCCTGCTGGATTCTAAGGGAAAATGCGAGCGAAGAATACTGGTTCCAATAAAGACGCGCGAGACTGAAGGCGGAGGCCATTCGAATCTCTTCACGCGAGACATAAAATCGGCTGTGAGCGCTGTGAAGTTCGATAATGCGGATGATTTTCTGGTAGCAGTGATTGTAGCTAAGAACTGGTCGGAAAGAGAAAAGGAGACGATTCGAAATCTGGTCGATCATGCAGTTATATTCGACCTTAGCCCCAACGAGTTCACAGACTTCACCAGCGAAGAACAAGCAAGGTTAAACTCTTTTATCGCATCTTTATTGAAAGGCCGGATTTCACCCAAGACGGTCAAGGGCTGAAAGGCGGCACATGAATGATGGCTATGTCTGGAAAAACAAAAAAGACGCTCAAAGAGATTCGAGAAACCGAAGCGACTTATGCGCCCGCAGACACTATTTTCCTCGGCGATAGCTGGAACATAGCGCGATTGCTCCCCTCCGACTATGTTCAGTGTATCGTTACAAGCCCGCCTTATTTCGGGCATCGCGAATATTCCGATGACGATGATTTGGCGAAATTTGAGTTCGGCAGAGAAGAAAACTCTTCGACCTACGTTCGCAGTCTGGTAACTCTTTTTGAAGAGTTGCGCCGCGTCCTGAAAGAGAGCGGGACCCTATGGCTCAACCTTGGGGATGCATATCGCAAAGAGCAATTGTTGGGAATACCCTGGCGCATTGCGCTCGCGATGCAGGACGCCGGATGGATACTCAGGAGCGAAATAATCTGGAATAAGCTCAATGCCATGCCCTCATCGGTAAAAAACCGCCCGACCACATCTCATGAACACCTTTTCCTGTTTGCAAAATCGAAAGATTATTTCTATAACGCTGATGCCATACGCGAGCCTCACATCACTTTTACCGAGCAATCGAAAATGCGGGGCGGTCGCAATCATTTCGGCAAACGCAACAGCACACCGGAAAACGGCAAGAACAAAGGCAATCATAATTTGCACGATGGCAGATGGGATCAGGCGTTCCATCCTCTCGGTCGAAACAAGCGAACTGTCTGGGATATCTCTTTAGGAAAATTCCGCGACGCCCATTTTGCCGTCTTTCCCGAATCGCTCGTCAAAACCTGCATACTGGCTGGCACTCGCGAGGATGATATGGTTTTGGACCCATTTCTTGGGTCAGGAACTACTGCTTGCGTTGCCAAAGAGATGGGCAGACATTTTCTCGGAATAGAACTTATCCCTAAGTATGTGGAAATGGCAAAAAAGCGTATAGCGTCGGTTGGTTTTCAGCCCAGCCTTTTGTAGAACTTCAGGCGTATCGAACCCTGTCAGCTTGACGCTTAAAGGTCGCAGGATGTAGCTTCTACCGTTTGGTCAGTAGTTTCGAAAAACAACCGTGAACATAGAGTTGTGAAGCGCGAGTCAACAAGATGAAAGTTAAAAAAAGCATAAAAAGAAATCCTTCCGCAGGCGAAAAAGACCGCCTCGGCGAAATCTATAGAAAAGCCGCCAAGATCATCTTCGAAAAAGGCTATGACGCCACTTCGATGAACGACATAGCCGCCGCCGTCGGAATGACGAAAGCCGGAATCTATCACTACATCGAAGGCAAACAGGATTTGCTCTTCGCCATAAACAGCTTCGGTCTCGACCGACTCAACAACAAAGTCATCGAGCCTGCCCGTCAGATAGAAGACCCCGAAGAGCGACTCCGAACCATAGTCGTCAGCCACGCCAAACTCATCACCGAAGTGTCAGGCCATATCACCATACTCATCGATGAAGTCGCCGGACTCGCCCCGGCTCAACGCCGAGCTATCGATAAACGCCGCCGCGCTTATCTCGATTTTCTTCGCTCGACTCTCCGTGAGCTTAAAGATCAGGGCAAACTCCGCGATATCGATATCACTGTGGCCTCCTTCTCCATATTCGGCATGCTGTTGTGGCTGTCGCGATGGTTCAGGGCGGGCGGGCGGCTCACGAGCGATGAGATCGCGCAGGATATACTCAAGATCGTAGTCAACGGATTTCTAATAAACGAATCACCATCCCCCAATCAACCTCAATCATAGAGAGGAGCAATAATCCATGAGCGAACTCGTTACTCTCGCACGAGAAGGAGAAGTTGCCGTCATCACCGTCAACAACCCGCCTGTAAACGCGCTCTCACCCGGAGTGCCCGAAGGCATCAAAGCGTGCCTCGAAGAAGCCAAGACCGATGATTCGATCAAGGCGATAATTTTGATAGGCGGAGGCCGCACCTTCATCGCCGGAGCCGATATCAAAGAGTTCGGCAAAATAACATCGGGTCAGCGTCGGGAAGGCATAAACTTTCTCGACCTGCTGCTGGCGATAGAAGACTGCGCGAAGCCGACCATCGCCGCCATTCACGGCACAGCTTTCGGAGGCGGGCTTGAAGTGGCGATGGCTTTTCATTATCGAGTCGCCGCTCCATCGGCTCAGGTCGGTCAACCCGAAGTCAAACTCGGCATCATACCGGGCGCGGCTGGCACACAGCGATTGCCGCGACTTGCCGGAGTCGCGAAAGCCGTCGATATGTGCGCGTTCGGCGATCCCATAAAAGCGAAAGCGGCTCTTGAGTGCGGCATCCTTGACCGCATCATCGAAGGCGATCTGCGCGAGGGCGCTCTTGCGTTTGCGCGAGAAGTCGTTGCAAGCGGCGCTCTGATTATGAAGACCCGTGATCGTATAGAAAAACTCGGCGACGACACCTCAAACACCACCATTTTTGCCGAAGCGCGCAAACAGGCCGCAAAGCGAACTCGCGGTCAGATGGCCCCCGTTGCTGCAATCGATGCGGTGGAAGCGGCGACCCGACTTTCCTTCGAAGAAGGCTGCAAGCGCGAAGCTGAGTTATTCAAAGAGTGTCTCTTCTCGCCTCAATCCGGGGCGATGATTCACATCTTTTTCGGCGAGCGCGAGGTGTCGAAAATTCCAGACATCCCGAAAGACACGCGCACCTTTGAAATTCGCAAAGCGGCGGTCATCGGCGCAGGCACGATGGGCGGAGGCATCGCGATGAATTATGCAAACGCGGGCATCCCGGTCATCGTCCGCGAAGTAGATCAAACGGCGCTTGATCGCGGGCTTTCGGTGATCAGAAAAAATTACGCAAACTCCGTCAAGCGCGGTCGCTTCAGTCAGGAAGTGATGGATCAAAGAATGGCGTTGATTCAACCGACGACTAATTACGACGGATTCGAAGAGGTCGACATAATCGTCGAAGCCGTCTTCGAAGGTATGGAACTCAAAAAACAGGTCTTCGGCGAATTGGATAAAATCTGCAAGCCCGAAGCCATTCTCGCCTCGAACACTTCGACCTTGAACATAGATGAAATCGCTTCCGTCACCTCTCGCCCGCAAATGGTCATAGGCCATCACTTCTTCAGCCCCGCCAACGTGATGCGACTTCTGGAAATCGTTCGAGGCAAAGAGACGAGCCGGGAAGTCATAGCGACTTCGATGGCGTTGGCGAGGAAGCTCAACAAAGTGGGCGTGCTTGTGGGCAACTGTCGCGGATTCGTGGGCAACCGCATGGTCGCGCCTTACGGTCGCGAGTCGCAGTTTCTTGTTGAAGAAGGCGCGCGCCCTGAGGATGTGGATGACGCGCTTTATGAATTCGGGCTTGCGATGGGGCCGCTCTCGATGGGCGATTTGGCGGGGTTGGATGTCGGATGGAGAATTCGCAAAGAGTACAAACATCTTGAAGACCCCAGCGAGCGGCATCCTTTGATTGCGGATCAACTCTGCGAGCGAGGCCGCTTCGGACAGAAGACCGGCGCGGGATGGTATCGCTATGATGAAAACCGAAATCGCATCCCCGACCCCGAAGTCGATAAACTCATCGAAGAATTAGCAACGGAAGCCGGGATCAAGCGAAGAGAGATCAGCAAGGAAGAGATCATAGATCGAACGATGTACGCGCTCGTCAACGAAGGCGCGCGAATTCTGGAAGAAGGCTTTGCGCTCAGGGCCGTAGACATCGATGTGATTTACGTTTTCGGCTACGGCTTTCCCGCGTGGCGCGGCGGGCCTATGTGGTATGCCGACACTGTTGGCTTGAAGAAAGTTTATGATCGCATCGGCGAGTTTCACGCGCAGCACGGCAAGCAATGGGAGCCTGCGCCACTCCTCAAGCAGCTTGCCGAGCAGGGAAAGAAGTTCTCGGAATTCGATAAAGAGAAGCTCGCGCGCAATGCTTAGAGGAAGTCTGGAGTCTGGAGTCTGGAGTCGAGAGTCAGGATTCGGACTCTCGACTCCAGACTCCAGACTCCAGACTTCAGAAAGGAATAATCATCATGAGAGAAGCAGTCGTAGTAGCAAGTTCGCGCACGCCGCTTGCCAAATCGTTTCGCGGGTCGTTCAATCTGACCCGACCCGAAGACCTCGTCGCGCATTGCATCCGCGACGTTTTGAAAAAAACTCCGGAGCTTGCGCAGGAAGAAATAACCGACGTGATCCTGGGGTGCGGGCAGCCTCACGGAAAGCAGGGCAATAACATCGCTCGCGTCTCTGTTGTGCTTGCGGGGCTTCCCGTGTCGGTCGCCGGAATAACGGTGAATCGATTTTGTTCATCGGGGCTTCAGGCCGTAGCGATGGCCGCGCACCTGGTGATGGTAGAAGGCGTCGATGCTGCAATCGGCGGCGGAGTCGAAAGCATCACGATGATGAGCCGTGATTCTGATCCTCACCCGTGGGTCAAAGAACACGTTCCGGGAATCTACATGGTCATGGGCGACACCGCCGAAGTCGTGGCCAAGCGGTATAAGATCAGCCGCGAGTCTCAGGATGAGTATTCGTTGCTCTCACAGCAGCGCACGGCGCGCGCGCAGGCGGAAGGATTCTTCAAGGAAGAGATCGCGCCTATGGAAGTTGTGCGCGGCATAATCGATAAAAAGACCGGCGAGGTAGTGAGCCGAGAAGATCATTATGCGGATCGAGATGAATGCAACAGACCTGACACGACGCTCGAAGGATTGCTTGCGCTCAAGCCTTACTTCGATCAGACGAGCGGCGAGGGGACGGTGACGGCGGGGAATACTTCTCAGCTATCGGACGGCGCATCGGCGACTCTGGTGATGTCGCGCGAGCGAGCCGAGGCTTTAGGTATCAAGCCGAAATTGATCTTTCGCGGATTCGCCGTTGCTGGTTGCGAGCCTGACGAGATGGGCATAGGGCCGGTGTTCGCGGTTCCGAAACTTCTTCAGCGTCACGGTCTGAAGATTGATGACATAGATGTGTGGGAGTTGAACGAAGCATTCGCCGTTCAGGTAGTTTACTGTCGTGATCGGTTAGGGATTGACACGGAGAAGTTGAACGTAAACGGCGGATCGATTTCCATCGGGCATCCATTCGGTATGACGGGATCGCGCATGGTCGGTACGTTGGCGAACGAGATGCTGAGACGAAAGGCAAGGTATAGCGTAGTGACGATGTGCGTCGGCGGCGGACAGGGCGCGGCAGGGTTGTTTGAGGCGTGCGGTTGAGTTAAGGCAATGAATCGAGCGCCTGCGCTGATGGTTTGAGCGTGGGCGCTTGGTTCATTATTAGGTCCTACCCCTCCGATTCCAACTAGGAATACGCTGAGCAAGAACGATGATATGATCTCTCGCGTGGACGACAAGATTCTTATCCCTCTTATAAGCATACTCGGCGGGCTAATAACCGGAGTTCTCGGTAGCCTTATCGCGCCTTGGGTTCACTGGGGGATCGAGAAGAAAAAACAAAAGCTAAACTATAGGAAAGAACTTATTGCTAAGTGGCGGCAAATGGTCCGAGAGCTTTTAAAATACTATGATGACAATAGAAATTCACTTCCTGTGCTAAGAAAGGTGATAACAAGATATGAAGCTTTTTACAGCCTCAAAGGCCATCTGAGCCAAGACATAATCTTTCGTATTGAGGCTGATACTTATGAGGATGCCTTAGCTTTAATCACCGATGAAATCAACGGAATAGAAAAGGAGTGGAGGCTATTGTAGAGTTATAACCTTAAATTTTTTCTTTTTTGCTAGGCATGAAATGAAAGCCAGTGATTTAATCGAACGCGATCCTGAAAAACTCGGCGGAACGCCTGTCTTCTTCGGCACTCGTGTGCCAATCAAAAACCTCTTTGATTGTCTTGAAGATGGTGATGGCCTTGATGAATTTCTCGATCAGTTCCCAACCGTTACACGCGAGCAGGCATTGAGAGTCCTTGAATTGTCCAAGCAAAGGTTATTGACCGACAATACCCGCTCCGCATTGATGCAGAAGGCCAGAGGCATCTGGAAAGATCGACAAGACCTGCCTGATATGGATCAACTCAGGTCAGAGTGGAATCGACTCTGATTTCCGCGCACTTGAGCGCACCTGCCGACCTGTTTATACTCCCGGTATGAAAACAGCGGTATCTATCCCTGACGACATCTTCGAGAAGGCAGAGAGATTGGCGCGGCGGATGAAAAAAAACCGCAGTCAGTTGTTCACTCATGCGCTGACTGAGTATCTAGCTCGTCACTCGCCAGATCAGGTGACTGAAACGATGAATCGAGTTTGCGACGAGATTGGCGATGAATCTGACCCATTCGTTTCGGCGGCGTCCCGGCACGTACTGGAGCGCAATGAGTGGTGATCTCAGGGCAGGTTGAGATATTTATCCGTTGCGCCGAAGGCGCAACGAGAAGGTAGCCAGACGTGCAACGTCTGGTCAGGAGTCGTCAGGCTTCGCGCTCTGAAGGAGCGCCAGAATCTCCCGCGTCTTCAACGCGGCTGGTAACAGGGCGATTGTTCCAGAGGTTTCACCTCTGGCTACCTTCTCCCTGCCGCTTCGCGGCAAAAGACGATTCTTAAACACGCTGTCAGCGAGATTGCTTATGCACAAAGTAACAGCAGCAAGAGCCAATGACGACTACTCTCTGGATTTGACGCTCGATGATGGAAGCGTGAGAAGATTCGATGTTACTCCTTACCTTGAGTTCGGCGTGTTCAAAGAGCTAAAGGACAAGAATTATTTCAAGCGAGTTCGTATTGCGTTCGGAACCGTGCAATGGCCAAATGAACAGGATATAAGCCCGGAGACTTTGTATCTGGAAAGCACTGTTATCGAATCTGTCTCTGTGTGACCCGCGCTGACTGCGCACCGAAAAACTTATGTTCGTACCCGGAAAAAGAATCGTACTCAATGCATATCTCAACAACCGCGAGATATGCGCCATCACCCGAAAGCAATTGCCCATCGAAGCGAAACATTCCGTGCGCCTCGAATCGGATACCCCGCGCGTCATATTCATCGATAGTCAAGGCTCGACCTTCGTTCACGATATCTCATCAGTCAAAGCCGAAGGCTCTGACTGGATTCATCTCTCTATTCGCGTGAGCGAAGAGTTTACCGTCATGGCTGATTGCCTCACGAGTGATTCCGCCGATCCGCCCGTCGAACAGTTCCTCAATGGCGAAGCCCGCGGCATCAGGTTTCAACCCTTCTTTCTGGCCGAGTGCAAATCCGATCCGCAGGAGCTTAAAGGAACGGGACTTTTCACGCGCGGCTTTCACTTTTCAGGAATAGTCACTCCGGGCAATGTTTCATTGGGCTGCATCTGCGATCATTGCCGCAGAAGTTTTCGCCTTCAATCCTTTCACGCGGGCTTCAGCAATCTGGTTTATTTCTATTGCAGCAGCGGGCCGCATACTCTCGTCGCGAGCAGCTACCTCGATGACGCGCCTCCTGTTATGGGTGAAGCCGACCGCGAAAGCCTCGCGCGATTCGAAGCCCGCTTGCCGCAATGCGAAAAATGCCGAGGCGATTTCAAATACTACAACCCGCTCCTTTGCCCGCACTGCTCGCGGCCTTACATCGATTTTCAAAATCACCCGGAAGAACGAACAGTCGAATACTACGGCAATCTTCTGTACGGCGATTCGCTTCAGGAGTGGGAACCTTAGCCGTCCTTGCCCAACTCGACGAGCTTCTTGAACTCAGGCATCGCCGCAAGCGATTTGAGGTCAGCGGCTTCTTCCAGATCGATTGCGTAATAGTCATCAATCTCTATCGCGCGCTTGAGCGCGGCTAGGGCTTCCGTTTTGCGGCCAAGTCGAGCAAGAGCGCATGCGCGATTGTAATGCGCTGAAGCATATTCAGCATCGATCCTGATCGCTTTATCCGCCGAGGCGAGCGCGGCTCGATAATTTCCCATGTCTCTATAAGCATTTGAAATCGCCGAGTGCGCTTCAGCCATGTCAGGCTTCAACTCCGCTGCTTTTCTGAACAGCGGAAGAGCCTTCGCCGCCTGCTCCGAGTTGAGTCGCAAGTAACCGAGTTGAAGATTCGCCCCGGCATTTTTCGACATCCGCGCGGGCTGAGATGCTGCAAATTTTTCGGCTATCTCTTGTTCTCCATCCCAGCAAGAAGCGATCAAATCAGCCATCAGTTCGTCAGCGTTCCCGCCGTGCGCGACAGCTTCATCGATTGCCTTCATCGCTTCATCGAATCGCATCTGACGCATCAGAAAACCGGCCAGATCGCTGTAGCGCGAAACATTGCTGGAATCTCTCGCGAGGGCGGCGCGATAAGCGGCTTCGGCTCGCGCGAAATTTTTTTCTTCTATAAATAGCTCGGCCAACGATTCATGCGGGCGAGGATCGACGGGCATCAACGCCGTATATCGCTCGTACAATTCGATGGCGCGTGCGCGCTCGGTTTCTTCTCCATACAAAATATTCGCCAGATCGAGGAGCGCAGGCAGATAAGGCGGCTCCTCGCGTGTGAGTTCGTCAAGTTGCTTTTTCGCCTCGTCCATTTTTTCCAGCACGAATAAAGCCTGCGCTTTCACAAAGCGAAGAGGGCGATCTTTGGGATTTTCGGCAAGAGCTTTATCTATGATTTCAAGCGCGACTTTCGCATCCTCGCCGAGCGCCGTAAGAGATCGCAGAAAAGGAGACATCGCATCACTGCCGGATTTCCCGTCGCGTTGCTCGACGATCAGGCGCATCACTTCGTTTACGATCCTCAGATCGCGATCCATTTCCGTCACTTCCGCAAGCATCCATACATCGCCTTTGAGCGCGAATTCAAATTTGAACAGATACGTCTCAAGAATCTCCGATCTGATCGCGTAGGCTTCGGCTCTGTCCGCGCTAATCTTCACACTCAACAGGCGAAGGTTTTGCGCCATATCGTTTTCTTCTCTCAGCAAGCCTTCGATTTCAGAGACCAGCCTTCGATGCGACGACAACATTTTATCGCGCTGCGGCGCGCTCATCCGCTCCCACGCGCCCGCGCCCATCTGCAAATCCACCACGACCGACATATCGAGCGAGAGACTCAGAGCCGTGCTCGATCCTTTCGAAATCTCTTTGCAGATCGTATCGGCCAGAATCTTCGCATCGCGCTGATAATCGGGTATCGCTCGCGGCGCTTCCATCACTTCGAGGTCTAAGAGATTGAGCGCGGCGTAGCGAATCAGATCGCCTGACTCGCTGCGGATGTGCGTCGCATCGACGAAGTTAGTGCCGAAGGTCGGATCGATTTCTATCCATCGACCGACATGAACTTCGACCCATGCGTGCGCCCCGAATGAAGAATCGCCATAGGCAAGACCCGAAACCATTCGCGCAGGGAGTCCGAGCGACCGAGCCATGGCTATGAACAACTCGCTGAACTCGACGCAGTCGGCCTCGCGCGTCGCAAGCGTCTGCGCTGCGTCAGCCGAATCCACACGTTTCCACTTGAGGTTTTTGTAAGTCCAGTCGGAGAGTTTCTGCGCCACGCTCCACGCATCGCGATCATTGCCTGCTATCTCGCGCGCCTGCGCGATAATCGACTCATTGGTCGAATTGATTCCCGGCGCGGGCGCGAGAAACGGGGCGAACTCCGGCGAGCTTACAGGCAGTTGAATTTTCTGATCGGGCGCGCTCTGTCGGGGCCGCACCGTGACTATCAGATCGCCGCCCGCCTGCTCGACTCTTTGATGATCGTTCGTTACGTCCTGACGAACCTGATCGGCAGAGCCTTCGCCCTTCGCTTTGATCCTGATCTTCAATCGCTCAAGGCGAGATTGATCCGCGATGGGCATGCCACGCGGTTCCATCACTGCGAAGTTGAGATCGAATTCTTTTGCCAGCAACGGAAGCTCTGAGACTGAATAACGCCCCTCTCTGTCCATCGACACGCTCATCCGCGCGTCTATCCCTGACTCTGAAGCGAGCGCGTAAAAATTCTGACTGTGAAAGGCGCGTATCATCGAAGAGATCGCGTCGGCGAGTTGTTTGGTCTCAGGGTCTCTCGACAGAGAGGCGAGCAGCGCCGTCGCCGCTTCGAGGTTATAGCCGCCGAAAGCTATCACATTCGGTGGAGCTTTCTCGGCGGCCTTTGCGAAATCGCGCGCCACGTCGAGTTTTTCGTTCGCGTCGAGACTTGCAATCGTTTCTTCGCTTCCCGCAAAAACGAGAAACCCGTTTTTGACCGCCGCGATGATTTCACGCTTGCCCGTCTTTATTCGAGCAGGTTTCGATGGCGCAGTCGCTTCTTTGAAAAGTTTTCCGTTTGCGAAAGCCGCAGAAGTTTTTTCGCCCCTGAGCCTGAAGAAAAATATCCATTGCGCGTCGAAGCCTTTGTCGAAAGACGGAAACGAGAGCAGAGCCGCGCCCGCTTCGCCTTCTATCTCTGAAAGAACCTGCAACTGAATTTCCGGCGCGAATGCGGCCACGATCTGTTTAATGTCGATGTCGGTGAGCAGAGACGACTTCGCGTCTTTCGACATCGCCGCGAGATCGGGCTTGAGAAATATGTAAGCGAAAGTCGTGCGCGGCAACAACCTCCGCGGCGCGAGCAGGTCAGCCGCCTGAAATGGGCGCAACTTCTTCGTCCATTCCTTATCATCGAGAGAAATTCGAAAAGTGTTTTCCCACGAGGCATTCGATACAGTAAGCGAGCCGCTTTCCATGATTCGCGTCGTTTTATCTTCGGGCGAAAACAGATTTCCGATATTGCTGAGATAAATCACATCGCCTTTCGACTCCATAGCTCGTTTGAACTGCGGGCTTGCGCCGATTGCGGGACTCGCTTTCGAGAGTCGCGTGAGCGCGTCGCGAATCGAATACCAGTCGGGAGCTATCAGAGCCACATCATTGATGTAGACCAGATACGCCGAGTCGTTTCTGATTCGTCCCATAAAGCCGACTTCGCGCCGCTCGATTACTTTGACTTTGTGGCCGAGGCATTCCTCTTCTCGCATGAGATCGTAGCGCAAAGGCGAAAACGGGCGGGGCGGGGCGGACGAGCCGAGAGCCAGCGCGCCGCCAAGCGGCAGGATCGCCGGAATGAATCCTATGGCCCGCGAGCCTATCGAGAGTCGATCAGGGAAGGCCGAGAAATTGCCGACCCTTTGCTGATAGAGAGCCAGCACGCGCTCGAATCTGTCACGGTCGCTGACTTTGAGGATGACTGCTTTTCGCTCTGCTGATTTCAATCCTGTGGGCGCGCCTTCGGCTGTCCACGAGGCCATAGCCCACGGCGCGGTCATATCGATGCCGAGATAGGCAAGCTCCTGACGCGAAGATTCGAGACCGAAGAACCGGGCGAAGTTTTCTTTGAACGAGCTTACCATCAGCGCCATCATCGCCTGACCGCGAGCCGTGTCCATGTGAATATTGTTGAACGACTCTGCGAAATTCGAGAGCGTAGCCGCCGGATTGGGCAGCGCGGTATAAAATCTCACGTCTGCGGGAAATAGGTTTTCGCCCATCGGCGAGATTCGCAGATTCGATGAAACGGGTGCGTCGTGAGGTTTTCGTCGTCCCTCGGTTTCGTCTCGCGTGAACTCTATCCACACCCAGTCGGCGAGCCGCTTATCCTTCATCGCTTCCGCGATCAGACTGCGGCGCGAGTCTGCATCGGCAGTGGAGAGCCGTTCGCGCAGTCGGATTTTTTCTATCGTGAGTTTTATTTCATCAGTGACGTGATTTATAAATCCGCCTGAGATGGTAGTGGGCGAATCCTTCTTGGGCGGAGAGAGTTTTTCTATAATGGCTTCGATGCGCGGTATGTCCGCAGGTCGCGCCGATAGGGCGAGGCAATCGGCGGCGAGCATCGCGATCGTATCATTCGGGTGCGAGAGCAGTTTGAGCAATTCAATTGCGGGCAATGCCTCGCGCCGGTCGAGTGCGAGTTGAAGCGCGGCGAGGGTGAATGAATTTTCTTTCGCGGCGATGACATCCGCGATGGGGATTGCGAACTCACTTGCCGCGACATCTCCCAGCAGGTTGAGAGCGAGGAAACGCAAATTCAAATCCTGAGCAGTGACAGCGATAAATCCCACAGGGCCGCCGCCCGGTATGCCTCCTGCGGGCGGGCGTATCAATTTATCATTGGGAGGTTTTGCAGGCTTGCCCGCGGGAGGTTTGATCTCAGGGGGAGGCGGAGTCTTTGGCGCTTTGAGAAGTTCCGAGGCGATTTGAATGCGGGATTTTTTATCGAGCATCGAAGTGGCGCGAAGGAAATAAGGGTAATCGTAAACGGCCCAGTTGCCGAATCTCCGCCGCAAAAGGGCAACAGGGTCTTGCTGTCGCGCAAGGGCCAGAGCCGCGTGATTGGAGACATAAGTTTCTCTATCGACTATGGCCTGAAGTATGAAATCCGTCAGCGCCGGGTTCCGGCTTTTTTCCATCGCATCGATTACGGCGGCTCGCACCATCGGGCGGCGGTCGATGAGGAGATCGATGGCCTGATCGGGCGCGGAAGAAAAAATTTCGGCGAGGCGGGTTATCGCTTTTGATCGGGCTGACTCGTCGAGACCGTCGAGTGCGGGGACGAGCGAAAGCATCTCATCTATTCGCGCGGGGCCGCTCTGCGGGAACCTTGATTGGCGATACAGTTCGAATTCCTCGTTATAGATGACCGAGCGAAGAAAGAGAGTCGATAGAACGGTGGCTTTGAAGTAAGGCTCGATTTCAGCGGCGCGGGCAACCGGAGTTGAGAAGAAGAAGGCTACGGCTTTCGGCCCGTCGACAGCCATCCATAAAACGCGGCGAATGATGGTTCCGCGAACATCAGGCAATTCGAAACTGATTTCGCGCGCTTCGATGCCCGAAAGATTCGTCCGTCGGATGGTCAAAGCGTCAGGGCCGCCCGGAATGTCATGAAGTTCCCTGAGCCGCGCCGCGAAATAAGCTTTGAGCGGAATGCCTTCGGGAATGTTTTCGACGATGATTGCGAGTTGTGATCCTTGAGGCCCGGCGAATGAGAGTTGACCTTGCGGCTTCCAGTCAACAGGAACTCGGAACACGATTGATTTCGCGGGGTCTGTCTGACGAGAGAAAGCTGACGAAGGTAGCGCGTAAGCATTCCACTCACGCTCGCGTTCTTCGGCGCTGCGGCTTTGGGCGCTCGTCGCCGCTGCGAGTGAAATCAAAATCGAAAAAGCGAGAGTGATTCTTCGAAACTGAAACCGTCTCATGATTTCTCCTTTACGGCGAACGTTATGCGACTGGAGGAAGCCTGCGACTACTGCGCCTCAGTGCGGGCAAGTAAACTGCTCGATAAACCGATTCGCGCAGGGCCGGAAGGCATTATATCCTATTTCATCGGTCGGTAAATATTATGATCGGGGCCGAGGTGAAGAGGTGAAGAGATGATCAGGTAATTAAATTTTATCACTCATGTGAAACCGGAGCCTGCAACGATACGAGCGATAGGATCAAGAGAAATGAAAAGAATCGAGTCATGATTTTTTTCCTTCGGATCATTATCGGATTACAGTCTTCGATGATTGATTGAAAAGATGGATTGAAAATAATCCAATGCAAGGCAACTATCATTCAGCGCCTAGATCGACGGGAAGAGAAACCACCGTTTCCGCAATGTGGGGGGGGGGATAGATGTTACATTTAACGCAGGATAGTTTGTATAACAAGTTTGGTTTTTGATATAGTCGCGGGCGTTCAAGTAAGAGATTGTTCAAGAGTGCCAAAATTCCAGTGCCTCCAAGTCAACTTGAGACTTTTCATTTGGTTTCTCTTTAGTAATCTAAAAGGCGTATTTCATCAGATCGATAGGGAGGGTGAGAACCATGATTTCATTAAAACGACATCGGGTACCAATTCTATTACTTTACCCTCCAAAGGAGCGCACATGAAAAGATCTCTGTTTTCGCTGGTTCTCGTCGCGGTTCTGATTTTGCAATGTATAGCCATGTCTGCAACGAGTGCAACAAGCAATAAGAACAAGGCTGTTCAGCAAATCTCGAAGCAACAAGCTGAAGAGGAAGCCCATCTACAAGCTCGAAAGAGGAACTTCGAGCCGGTTCGCCAGTTGTTGATGGAAAAAGGCATACCCTTCGACCCTGAAGTGTTGATGAGTCGAGACTGGCCTAGGCGACTGGCTCCTGTTTTTGCCCAGATGCCTGAAATGCAGCAGGTTCGCTATCTTGTTAAACCGCTCTCAGGTGTCCAACTAGCTGACACACTTTATTTACCTGAGAAAGTGCAAGTAACCGGTGATACAGTGATTGTAGCTAAGAATTTGGTCTTTGAAGGGAATGATGTTCTCGTCAAAGGAAACTATCACATCTCAATCTTTCCTGCCGAAGAAGTCACAGTAATGGGAGAGACTTTGCCAAGGCGCTTCGTTAGAGAAGGTGGAGAACAGAGCATGATAGTAGAGATTCCCGATACCAGACCTGCTCATCGGTCGGGGAACATCACTATTGACACCAGCGGCATAGGGTATAAGGAGTGGCTGGAGAGCATTGGGGGCGAAGCTAAGTTAAACAAAGTATTGAAGGCACTCTATCATCGTGATAAGCGCGTTCGAGATAGGGCATTCCTGGATTTTGAATCGCTGCGTCGTGGTAGGAGAGTAGGACGGGGAGAATTAACTTCTGAAGATATAACCCGCGATACAAGTGGTCAGGCTGGATCTATGGGGGGTATCGGGGCGAGTGGAACACAGCCGAACAATGCCAATCCTCCGGTTCAGCCCAAAGCGCCGGGAGGAGTATGTGGAGGTAACATTCATGGATTAACTGGGGCCGACGGGGCTCTTGGCGGTGATGCAGGGCCGGCCGGACAAGGTCAACAAGGTAGTAGTAATGGTACTGCCGGAACCGGCGGAAATTATCACATAGATGATGGCGACAGTAACACTTGGCATTTTATTTCTCGTGGCGGATCAGGGGGGAAAGGCGGGCCGGGGGGCTTTGCCTATGATGGAAAGCCAGGCGGAACGGGTGGTGAGGGCGGCGATGGCGCAAGCTGTAATTGCGCGCAGGGTGGGGCAGGCAATGGCGGAAGAGGTGGTAGGGGTGGAATAGGCGGGGACGCAGGAGCAGGGGGTCGGGGCGGTAAGGGTGGCAATGGCAAAAACGGCGGTGCTATAACAGTGGATGCTCCCTGTCGAAGTAACTGGACTGGTAGTTACCATTCTGACGTTTCAGGTGGTGACAAAGGGGAGCCTGGTGATGGTTCCAATGCCGGAGGCCAAGGAGCAGCAGGAGACCCTGGGGGAGGCGGGGATCCTGGCTCTAACATCAACTGTAGTTCTTCAGCCGGGCAATCCCTCGGCTCTGGTCCTGCGGGTGCTAATGGATTACCTGCTAGTGGCGGGGACCCTGGTCAGCTTGGCGATAGTGCCGGTAATCCAGGATCGTTTAGCGCCACTGAACGCTCGTGTGAAATTCTGTGTGACCAGTTCCCGCCAATAAGCGGATGTGGAAATTGCTACGATTGGGATTGGAATCTGTGTATGTGTGTATATGTGGGCTGTAGCCCTATCGTCGTAGATGTTCTGGGGAATGGATTCGATCTGACAGGCTTGAACGACGGGGTTGATTTTGACCTTAATGGTGATGGCATTCCTACACGTTTTTCCTGGACTGCTCCTGCCTCAGATGATGCCTGGCTGGCGTTGGACCGAAACGGCAACGGCTTGATTGACAATGGCCGGGAGCTATTCGGAAGTTATACGGCGCAACCTTCGTCATCCTCACCAAATGGTTTTATTGCGCTTGCTGAGTTCGACAAACCCGGAAACGGCGGCAACAACGATGGCAGGATTAACCCTCAAGACGCGATCTTTTCATCGTTGCGACTCTGGCAGGATACCAATCACAACGGCTATTCGGAAGCAAACGAGTTGCACAGGTTGCTCCCGCTCGGTCTGGCAGCCATAGACCTTGATTACAAGGAGTCAAGGAGGACTGACCAACACGGTAATGCATTCCGATATCGCGCAAAGGTGAGAGACACGCGCGGCGCTCAACTGGGCCGATGGGCCTGGGACGTGTTTTTGCTCTCTCAGTAAGCTCAATAGCCTGAAATCCAGCGACCGCCAGCTAGCGGCGAGCTTGCT
>Ga0187893_10004705_pt1 | contig 25596 bp, 20 predicted proteins | sample MA1701074metaG_FD_139574 | JGI IMG/M metagenome (GOLD analysis project Ga0187893, IMG submission 139574) | White microbial mat communities from a basaltic lava cave in the Kipuka Kanohina Cave System on the Island of Hawaii, USA - MA170107-4 metaG ... | reverse complement strand
TTATTTAATGCGTCTGTATTAGTTCTTGTTGAATAGATAACTCGGTTTTGTTGCAGCAGCTACTTGCGGGCCTCTCCTTTCATGCCGAGGCCAATCCCTATTTACGCTGTAAGTGGCATCCCGGCGAGATCACCCTGTGTTTGAAGGCGGGTACCGCGTTGATCATTCCCATCAACCTGTTCCACGGCACGCATCCCAATAGGGCACGTTCGCAGCGTACGCTGGTTCAGCTGGGTTACCGTCCGGCCTGGGCCGGGCCGATCAAGCCGATGGACGAGTGGGACCCGGACCTAGTGGCTGCAGCACCGCCCGAAACCCAACGTTTTCTGCAGAGTCCAAACACGACGGGCCTTGCCTGGGAACAGTCACATAAACCCAAGGGTATGAAGACAGACGCACCCAGTCTTAACCCCAAACGATGGGAGAGATAGGCGAGGCGAACTCTCCTGACGCCGTTGTTGACGTCGATCCATCCCCAGTCGTAAGCGCGTGGATCTCAGCCGTTCTCCACCAAGCTCAGTCATCGGAGTGTTCTTCGCGACGAGTTCAGGAAACTGGACTTGAATTCGGGAACCTCTCCTGTTTTGCAAACGTCAGATTGTTAGTCAGGCCCGGATCACGCGTTGGGTAATCCCATCGCGGTTTCAGGCGGTACGGTCACAAGGCGTGGTGGATTCCCGCACATTCAATTTGGGCGTGATGACCGTTTTCTTGTCTTTTCGTGGAATACCCCGCTCACACTGATCCAGAAGACAGGACCAAGCTGCCCGAGCGATCTCCTCCACAGATTCTGCAACGGTTGTCAGTTTGGGATGCAACAACTCGGCGATTCCACTGTCGGAGCCCGCCAGCAGACTGATGTCTTCGGGAACTCTTAAACCTTGGAGCGTGAGCTCGGATAGGGCGTGGGCCGCGGCCCCGTCTCGGTAGACCACAACGGCACTGGGAGGAGGATCGAAGCGAATCAGACGCCTCACGGCGTGCCGGTAACCGATTTCAAGGTCTCGGCTTGCCAGTACGCTATTGTTGTAGTGATCAAGCCCATACTTCTTCAAAGCCAGGTGAAAGCTATTCGTCCGCATGCGACGGCCCAAAGCCGAACCGCCGCGACCCAAAAAAGCAATCCTGCGGTGCCCCAGGTTGAGGAGGTGTTTCACGGCAGAGTCAAAGAAGGTCTCATCGCTGGAGGTGACGGAGGGAATGGCAATGGTTTTGTCGCAGCTTCCCAAGACCACGCATGGATACCCCCTTAGGTTAAACCAGCGGTGTACCCTCGGATCGACGGAGGCCAGCAGGTAGCCGTCCGCCCGCTGTTTCTCGGCCATGGTCTGGTATGGCAAGGGGCTGTTGTTGTTGTGTGAACGCCGGCTACTCGCCAGCGCGATGTGATATCCGGATTCCGCCGCAATCCACTGCAGCGGACCAAGCAGCGACAATTCAACGATTGGCTTCGAGGGGTCGAAGGGTTCGGCCACCAGAACGACACAATGCGTCCGTTCGGTAGCCATCCGGCGATTCCGACCCTCAGGTTTGGCCAGGACAAAGGTTCCCTTAGACGGTTCGGATCTCAAATAGCCATCCGAGATCAGCCTTAGGATGACACGCCGGGCCGTTAACCGGGCCACGTCGTACTTCATGCTGAGCTCCCGCGCCGAAAAGAAGCGATGTCCCGGGGAAAACTTGCTTTCGATCAGCTGGGACCTTAGAAGCTCATAGAGCCGGGCAGAGACAGAAAAATTCTTGCTGGGCCTCAACATATTGCCGATAGCACCTCACGTTCAGGATCGAGTGCTACTGAGTGCTGTCTTTCGTAAATACTCACATGCGTTTCTGCAGCGTGTGGCCACAGCTTGGGTGGGGAGTTGTGGCCCGACCAACATGGCCTCGGACGGCGGCCTATCCAGTGACTGCTCCCGGGTATCGCGGCGCGGAGCGGGGCTTCCGGTCTGGCATTACGACAAAACCCGTTTGGCGAGCCCGCCAAGCACGAATCTTAGCATAGCGGTAAATCCTGCCTTACGATCGCTTTCCAACGTCTAACATCGCGTGAAACGGTCGGACCCTCCCGAAAAAGCTTCTGAAATTTACGTCTTGACAATAATTCTGGATGGCTTCTATCATTTCCGTACTACATGTATACCAGTATACATAACGCTGGCCGTTCTTGAGTTTGGAAACGTTTGAAAGGTCCTTCAATGTCTGGAACGAGTCGTTTATCCGGCTTTGGACCGGACGAGCGTCTTAAGCGCGGTTCCCGGCTCAGAGAGCGTTGAAGGGAGGTCCAGCATGAGACTTCCGAGCGTCTGGAGAAGATTGAGGATCATTTCAGATTTGTGACTGGTCTGCCATATGCGGAAGAGTTCATTTTGCTCACCCGCGGATAGTCAGCCTTCTGCCTTAGGGATCTTAATGAGAGGTTTTACCTGGATTGACTACGGCCTCCTGGTCTTTTACATCACTGCGGTCACCGTTGTGGGGAGTTGGTTTGCAAAGGATCAGGCGAGTTCAAGGGATTTCTTCCTGGCTGGACGGAACGTGAGCTGGATTCCGATGACTTTGAGCGTGATCGCGACGGATTTTTCCTCGATCAGTTTTCTGGGTGTGCCCGGGTACATCGTGGCTCACGATCTACAACTGGAGCTCATGCAATTTGTCTTCCTCTGGACGCTTCCCTTGTCGTTGATCCTTTTTGTCCGCATGTTTTACCGGCTGGAGTTGATCTCGGCCTATGAGTATCTTGAGCGGCGGTTCAACCTGCCGTTGAGAACGGCTTGCAGCCTATTGTTTATTTGCATACGGCTGTGCTGGATGGCAACTGCGCTGTATGCCACATCCCTGGCGCTGACCGAGATGATCGGGGTTCCACTCTGGGTTTCGGTGGCAGCGATGGGCGGGATAACGGCTCTCTATTCGGCTTTGGGCGGCATGAAGGCCGTCATCTGGACGGACGTTGCTCAGTTCTTCGTTTTCAGTCTGGCCATCCTCGCGGTTCTCGCCAAGACTATCGGTTCGGTGCCCGGAGGATTGACCACCATCTGGAACATTGCGGAGCAACGAGGCCACACACGCTTGGCGAGCTTTGGTGGAGGATGGGAATCGCTCACCACTCCCTCAATCTTGATCGGAGGCTCTTTTCTGGTTCTCATTTCCTACGGGGTCGACCAGGTCGTCATTCAGCGCTATTTCGCGGCCAAGTCCATTGCTGATATCAGACGGGGCATGATGTTCCAGGCAAGCGTCAATCCGCTCATAAACTGGAGCTTGGCGGTGATTGGTCTGTCGATTTTCAGCTTCTATACGTATTTCCCGGCGTTGCTGCCAGCGGGGTTGGCACCCGACAAGTGGTTTCCTTATTTCATCGTCCATGAGCTTCCTACCGGTCTTTCGGGTCTGGTGGTGGCGGGGATGTTTGCGGCAACCATGTCATCCATCAGCGGCGGGGTGAACAGCCTCACAGCCGCTTGCGTCGTGGACTTCTATCGGCGTTTCTTCCTGCCACCTGGGCAGCCCATCGTCTCGGCTGTCAGTGTGGGGGCGGCAGCTGCAGGCATCGAGGCAGATCGCCGGGAGTTGCGCATTTCAAGAACTCTTACATTGTTTTGGGGCGTATCAGCTAGTGGCCTTGCCTTGGTTGTCGGAAAGATCGGCGCTATTGCGCTCATTGCCAAAACGCTCAGTGGCTTTTTTGGAGGTGTGCTACTAGGGGTGTTCCTGCTCGGGATGCTGTTTCGGAGGGTGAACGGTCAGGGCGCCTTTTTAGGAGGAGCTATTGGCTTCGTTACAATCTGCATCGTTGGATTGAAGTCTTCGATGAACTTGTTCTGGTATGCGCCTATTGGGTGCGGGGTCACTGTTGGCTTTGGCATCGTCCTGAGCTTGCTGTTCTCCCCTGCGCCGGCAGCCAAGCTCGAAGGCCTGACACTTAAGATGTAGTGCTTCTGGGCGAGATGTAGTGCTTCTAGCGGGCTTCGTCATCAGCGCGGAATCGCAGGTGTCTTTCTCCCAGTCGTGAGCGCAACCCATTGTGTTCGACGTTCCATCGATACATTTCTAAAGCAGAAGCGTTTCTTACAGACATCAATTGTCGGGAGGAAGTTCGTATGAAAAGCCGATCGACTGGTTGGGTTTCACTGTTGACACTGCTTGTGCTTCTAGCTTGGAGTCAGGGAATCGGGGTGGCCCAAGTCACCTACGGCACGTTCCGTGGATTGGTGACGGACCCTTCGGGCGCGGGAATTCCGGGTGCGTCGATCACGGCAACGGAAAAAACTCGTGGGTTCACCAAGACTGTTGTGTCGGGACCGGACGGGATTTACGAAATTCCCTCGCTGCTGGAAGGCACTTACACTCTGACAGCCGAGCTGCAGGGTTTTAAGAAATACGTGAATGATAATTTGGTGCTATATGCCCGCGATTTACGACGCGCCGATATCCAGCTCGAGGTTGGCGAAGTGACTCAGGAAATTACGGTTGAGAGCCAGGCCGCCGTCATCGACACGGAGACCGCCAGCCTCGCCATTCCTCGGCCTGAGGCCTGGCAGGTGTTCCGCCCCATCCGCCGTCGTTCCGGCATGCCCGAATTTGAACTTTTTCAAACGGGACAGGGTCATTTCAGCGCCGGAGGAGGTTGGATTAATCATGGTGCTCATGCGAATGAAATGCGTGCCAGCCACGACGGCATGGAAGCAAGCAATCTGGGTATTTTCCGGGCACCACAATTCTCTCTCAAGGAGACGAAACTACACCTCGTCAATGCACCAGCCGAATTTCAAACCTCAGGCACCGCCCAGGCTATTACGCGTGGAGGAACCAATGATTTCCATGGAGTCGTCCTCCTGGAAGTACAGAACTTAGCCCTCAACGCCCTGGGCCCAAACGCCAGAACTCGTCCCCCTGGCACTCCCTCGACCCAATGGGATGTTACGGTGGGGGGACCGCTCCGAATCCCCAAACTCTATGATGGTCGCAATAAGAGCTTCTGGAATTTTGTAACCCGCCAGATCAGCTCCGATCAATTCAATTTTCCTCTTTGGGTGTTTCCACAGCCTGCCATGAGGAATGGCGACCTTTCAGTTTACAATACCGCCATCCTCGATCCGATGACGGGGCAGCCCTTTCCTGGAAATCAAATCCCCTCGCAGAGAATCAGCCCCGTAGCCACCAAGATGATGTCCCTTTGTCATGCCGCTTCCCAATCGGGGAAACGCGACGAACCTGTCGGATAATTTTTCGACGTTAAAGACGACGAGCTCGGAACAAAGGGACTATAACTTCCGGATCGATCAAAAACTGGGTCAGAACAACACAGTGTCCGTTATTTTTTACCGTTTGCAAACGACTTCACAAGAGAGTTTCAGCACGATTCCTACTGACGGGGGCAGCAATTCTCGGTTGGGGGCCAAGAGCATTGGGATTCAAGACACGCATGCCTTTGGTACCCGGGTGGTCAATGAATTCGGATTCAGCCGAATTAATCTGTACAACGTGGGCGCAGTCGGAAATCAAAGCGGCAGGCAAATCTTGCAATCAGTCGGCTTGACTAACCTGGGAGGCCGGCAGGTGCCGGATTCTCTAGGCGCTCCAAGGATCAACATTCCTGGATTCGGACACCTGGCCTTTTTTGGCCAGAATCTTCTTGGGCAAAGCCAGGGAATCAACGAAACCAATGATATTCGTTACATTTTCCGGGACAATGTGTCTTATCAGAGAGGTCGCCATACCCTTAAGGGCGGCTTTTCCCTGCAGCGCTATGTGCCCAACGACCTTGCCGCAGGGGGTAATTCCTGGGGCAATTATAGCTTCAATGGTTTCGCCACCGGCAACGCCTTCGCAGACTTCCTGCTGGGTATTCCCCAGAGCACCTCGATTACGCGCCCTCGCGGCAAACTCGAAGAAGTCCATAGTGAGGCGGGCTTCTATTTCCAGGACGATTTCAAGATGACGCCTCGTCTGACCTGGAATCTCGGGATACGCTACCAGGCGTTCACTGTGCCGATCGACAAGAATGGCTTGTTTTACAACTTTGATCCAACCAAACTGCAGGTCGTGGTGCGCGATGCGGCGGCCCTGTCAGCCGTTCATCCCGCCTATCCGAAAGGAATCCCTGTGGTGACGGCCCAGCAAGCGGGTTATCCCGATAATTTGCTGGATGCCGACTGGAAGGGCTGGGAGCCGCGCTTAGGGGTGGCGTGGCGGCCTTGGGGAGACAAATTCGTCGTGCGAAGCGGTTGGGGACTGTATCACGTACCGACCACTCCCGGATTCGCTCTGGCTGGACGTGCGGGTGGTCCATTCCAATTGAACGAAAGCTTTGGCCCGACTCAAATTGTAAATGGGGTTCCGAGCGCAAGTTTCAACAATCCCTTTCCCACCGAACCTGGACGAGTAGGAGCGCAAAGCTTGGTCGCGCTGCCTTCAGGATACAAGATTCCCTACACCATGCAATGGAACCTGACGTTAGAACGTGAACTGGGCTCAGGGTTTGGGGGGAGGGTTTCTTATGTGGGTTCGAAGGGCAGTCAATGGCGCTATCTGCAGCAACTGACTCAGCCTCTGCCGAGTACTTTGCCCTTTAGTCCAGACCGGCGCCCGATTCAGCCAGCCAGCCTCTATAACTCGGTCAGTCTGGCGCAAAATGGCGGCAATATGACTTACCACGCAATGGAGCTGGAAATGAGCCGCAAGTTTTCAAGTGGATTCTATTTCCAGAGTAACTTTATTTGGTCCAAAACGCTCTTGGACGTTCTTGACGGCGCCCAGGAGAACGGCCGCACTCCGACTGATTCGTACAATCGGTCGCTGGACAAGGGACGCGCTGACAGTGCGGAGCCCATTATTTTTAGTATGAGCGCGGTCTACGATCTCCCGTTTGGCCGCGGGAAGCGATTTGCCAACTTACCTTCAGGGAAAGCATTTGGAGTTCTGAACCAGATTATTGGAAACTGGAAAGTCTCGGGTCTATTCCTAGCCAGCGCTGGCCAGATCTTTACCCCTACCTATGCTGGATTTGATTCCACGGGCACGGGAATCAGCAGTGGTCGCCCCGACGCGGTTTGTAACGACCAAAGCCAACGCGATGAGACTCACTGGTTCAACCGAGACTGCTACCGCATTCCCAGCACCACCGGCACTGCGACAGGGCAGAGTTTAGGGCGTTTTGGCAATGCTGCCCGCGGAAGCCTGCGCGGTCCGGGGTATTGGTCTGAGGAAACCGGGCTCTTTAAGGACTTCCCATTGTTGCCAGGAAGAGGCGAGTCGTCACCTCGGCTTCGTTTTTCCGCTAACTTTCAAAATACTGCCAACCATCCCCATCAAGGCGGGTTTTTTGGTTGCAACAGCAATATCTCAAGTGCTGGATTTGGTACTTGTCCCAAGGGAGCCACCACATTTTGGGCAAATCCAGGGCGCACGATCTATTTAACAACCCAGCTTGTATTTTGACTTGTTTCCAGTGGGCTATTGGTTTTAGCAGGCAGATTTTTTCGTTGAGCCACAACTAGAGCGGCAGCGTGGGAACATGCGGTGCCGGTTCGGGGTTGCCTCGGCGGCCAGCGCAGTTTGGGTCTGATGCACACTTGACTGAGACCGAGATTATGTCCTGCCGACGACGAGTGAGAAGTCAGTGCCCGACGACACGAGTTCTGGAGTCGAGATGACGCAGAGCCGTAGACGATTTTTGAAGATCACGGCTGGAGCCATTGTTACCCCGCTGATTTCACATCGGCAGGTCGAAGCGACTCCTCAATTGAAGCCTGAAATGAGTGTCTTGGTCTGGGCTCCGCATAGCATCATCGGCGCCCAAAACCGGGGAGTGCGCATCGATAAAGATCTGATTCGAAGCTGGATCAGGCATTGCGGTGATCACGGTGTGACTTCGATTTTCTGGAGAGGAAGTTATGTAGGAGCGGCGACTTATCACAGTAAGGTCCTTCCGGTGTTGGAATATGCCGAGCGCGCCAGGTACGATCGAGGAGATGAGTTTGGCGGTAAGGTAAGAGAAAGCCTGCCCGGCTGGAAATTGAGCTTGAAGGAATTCAATGGAATTGCTCAAGCGATCAAGGCATTCGATGTCTTGGACGTTGCACGAAACGAAGCGGGGAAACGAAACCTCCCCTTTTACGCGGATCTCGCGCCCTTCGACAAATACTTTCCGGGGTTGGAAGAAAGATATTACGAAGCGCATCCGGATCTTTGGCTGTGGTCCCGCAGCCAAAAGACGAGATATCGGGGAATCCCCTGTTATGCGGAACCGGGCGCTCGCGAGCATCTGCTCGCCGAAGCGAGGGAACTGCTCCAACGGGGTGTCGATGGCATCAGCCTGGGTCTGTTGAGTCACATGGGAGACGGACCCGCCAAGGGAGAAGCTTCTTACGGTTTCAATCCTCCCGTTGTCGCGCTCTTCAAGAAGAGATGGGGCATCGATATTCTAAAAGAGGACTTTGACTCGTCAAAGCTGAGCGAGCTTAACGGCGAGATGTTCACCGGAATGTTGAAAGACTTGCGACAAATGTTGGGCTCCCGCAAAAAACTCATTGCTCCCATTGTGTTGGGAGAAGGAAACGCCGCGAAGCGCTGGGGCTCGGACGAGACAGGCAAGTTCGTGATCTTCGGCGGGAGTTACCGAATCAATCTGGAATGGCCCCGCTGGATCGAGGAGGGAATTGCCGACGACCTGTTGGTCATGCCGCTGGCATCGTCGAATGCAGTCAGCAAGGTTCAGAACGGGATCAAGCGTCACCTTGGAAAAGGCAGAGTTTTTTTGATGAGAAAACTTCGAGAAAGAGAAATGCTGACGACCTTGCAGAGTGAACTGGAAGCCGTTAGGGCAGGGGGGCTCGATGGATATGTTCTTAGCGAACATCGCGATTTTGAGCCCGCCCATACTTCCTGGTGCGAACTGCTATCCAAGGATTAAATAGAGGCGTGCAGATCCGGGTGCCTTAAGCGCTACAGTCGTCCGGTGTCTCATGTGGATGTAACCTAGGTGTGAACTTATCGCAGTTCCGATGCTGACGAATTCTGAGGAGTGGCATATGGACACAACCAGGGAGTGGGCTTCGTTCAGCAGGCGATCACTACTTGTCGGCGCTGTCGGCTTGGCACTCCGTGCTCGTGCCGCTGCAGCCGTTGACGTTGCGGCCGTGCTGCAAGTCAATGACCTCGATCGGCGCATTTGGTTCGAAGAGCTTGACGCATTTGTCCCTGCCCGAATGTGGGATATGCATGCTCATATCGGACTTTACAAATTCGACCATGACCCGCAGCGAGAAACGGCCCGACGGTATGCTTTGGCGGCGGGTCAACTTAAGAAGGAAGCAACCCTCGCGACGCTAAGGACGTGTGACGAGATCCTCTACCCGGGGCGCATGGTCATGCGCTTTATTCTCCCGACGCCCTACCAGTACTGCGATTGTAAAGAGATTAATGCCTGGGCTGCGGAGGAGACTCGGAATGCTCCTGATGCCGTCGCGACGATGGTTGTGCAGCCTGGAATGAGCGCGGAGTATCTCGACGAGCAGGTCCGACAGCATCGCTTTGTGGGTTTCAAGCCCTACATGTGGCACGCCAAAGTGCCCAACTGGTATGAGGCCCGAATCACCGATTTCCTGCCTGAGCACCAGATAGAGGTCGGCAACCACTACGGCTTAGTCATGGCATTGCACCTAGCCCGACGCGGCGGCGGGGGCGATCCGGATAATCTCGCCGATCTGGAGCGCTTGTCGCGACGCTACCCGAAGGTACGCTGGCTGCTGCTTCACAACGCACGCTGTTATTTTGATCGTCCGATGGAAAGAGCCGCGCCGAGGCTTCGGCAAATGCCCAACGTCTGGATCGAAGGTTCTACCGTGTGTGAAGCCGACGCCCTGTTTGCGACGTTCACACAATGCGGGACGGAACAGTTCTGCTATGGCAGCGACGACTTCTATGCCGGCGTCTCGCGGGGGAAGTACATTTCATGGGGAGAAGCCTGGACGCAGTTCGACGATTCGAACTTTACCCAGAAGCTTCAGCATTGCGATGATCGAAAAACCTTTGTCAGGTATGAGATGTTGCGAGCACTGAAACGGGCGGCGAAATATGCGGGTCTCAAATCCGGTCAGGTCGAAGACATTTTCTTTGGCAATGGAGCTCGTTTGGTTGAAGCCGTGAAGAGCGATCTGAATCGGGTTCTGGGCCAAAGCAATCGTAGCTAGGCCAATATTCTTCTTCAGGGAACCACGCCATCTGTCGCGGAACAAGGTGAGCGATTTCGAGGCCTTTGAGCATGACAAGTGTGCTAGTCCTCCCCATTAGAAACTTGGTCCGACATCCCGTCAGATTGGGGGGAAGTGTTCAGTCCGTCACGAATTGATATTCAGGAAAATTGCATTCCAGATCGATCCTTTGCTGGTGAAAAACCGATGGCCTGTTTGGAGGGCCCCAGAAATGAAACAGCTGCAGCTCGTTCAGGAAGGCATCCTCTACCGCAATCCGAATCCTGGGCATCGGGCCGTCTGCGCCTATATTCCTAATGCAGTGGTCTTAAGCGAGACGGAACTTCTCTGTTTCTATCGGGTCGGACAGGCGTTTTATTCCTTGGACGGAAAAATTGCCAAGCTACGTTCCAACGATGGAGGCGCTACGTGGAGGGAGGAAGGACTTGTCTGGGATCCAGGCAATGATGACGCATCTTTTACCTATACGGCGCCTCATGCCACCCGGCTTCGCGATGGGAGATTATTGCTGATCGCGAGCCGCTACCTGGCGACCGAGGATAACCTGCCGCGCTTTAATCCGGTAACCGGGGGGATGAAGCCCTTTGAAATTGTGCTCTTTAAATCGGAAGATCGAGGACATCATTGGTCGCCGCCGCAAGTGTTGAATCTGGGAAGCCAAGTTATCGATCCTCCCTCTTCGATTATTGAATTGAACGATGGTTGCTGGTTTCTCGCCTGCGAGACCTGGAAGATGTGGGACGATCCCTCGCTTTTGCACCTCAAAGGTGCAGCTGTGTTTTCGACGGACCATGGAAAAACCTGGGGAGCCCCGGTGGATTTCCCCAGTGCTTCAGACCCACACCGGATGTTCTCCCACAGTCGTTATGCGCGAATGCTGGATGGGCGAGTGTGTGCTCTGCAGTGGACTCAAAGCATCGGTGGACAGGAAAACTACGATCTACATTTCGTCGTTTCTGACACGACAGGACGGAAATGGAGTCAGCCCCAACCCACAGGCATTTCAGCCCAGACCAGTTGGGTTGCGGATATGGGCCAGGGAGTGCTTGCAGCGACTTTCACCGATCGAAACAGGCAGAATCCGGGGATCGCGGTTGCTCTCAGTGTTGACGAAGGGAAGAGTTGGGACCTGGACAATCAGGTGATGGTGTGGGATGCCGTCGGCCAGGAATACCTGGGTATAGTCCATAAACCCAGTTACCCCGCCAGCCATGACAACATTGCCTTCGGGAAACCCAACACGGTGCGGCTGCCCTCGGGAGAGGTCCTTTCAAGCTGGTGGTGCACCCAGGCTTGCGTGACCTATATCCGATACGCGCGTCTCGCAATTGTCTAGAGTGGCCGAGGGAAATTATGGCCATTGCCTACCGGCCCGGTTGGGCGAAGCCTTTAGCGGAGTTGCTTTCTGGAGCGAGAAAGATTACAGCGCTTTCCAGCGTCGGTGCGGTTTCTGTTCCAAGAGCGGAATACCCTGTATTGGGGATTTGGCGGTGGGAACAACCCTCCCAACATGGCCGAACCGGCTCTGGGTCTAAGCCCCGCACGCTGGGACAAACCGTAGGACCGCAGGTCCTGTGAAGGTTGTCAGGTCGCAAACCGAACTTGACCAAAGTCAATAGGCTGAAGGCGCTAGAATGACTAAGAAGGGGGTTGGGGAGCACACGATGTTGGACAATAAATCGGGATCAAACTGCCTGTGCTGGGACAGGGAGAACACACCTATGAAGTCCGTTTGTCCGGGCGGGGCCTGCTTCTGATCACCATGGAAACATTTTCGTTCTCGAGCGGGTGGAAGTCGGCCGTGTGACGAAACTTCGGAGGGTATTGCCATCTGACGCTACCGAACGGAACTTCCATCGCGTAGCACCCGCTGAACTCAAACGGAGGCCGGCCGGGGCATATGTCGGCCCGCTCGTGATTTCGTCCAGGTTAAAGCGAATCCTTCCTCACTTCTCCGATCCAGCGAGGGGGATGCACACGTCCGCCGTCCCTTTCGGAGAACTGGCCTAGATTGATATGAGATATATGATATTATCTGTCCCACATCTCGGCGTCTTGGCAGCTTCATCGGCCGCGGCTATCCGTTGAAAGGACTCGTCCATGAAATGTGACTACGTTGTTCTCTCGACACTCAACTGCCTGCTGGTCGCCTGGCTGTCTGCGAGCGGTTGCGTTGCTTGGGTTGGAGCCGTGGATAAGGTTTCTCGCGAAGAAATCGTGGCCGCTCTTAAACAGGCCAGTACGGGCAACATTGCCGATGCCCTGGACGAAGCCACGGGGCAGCGGGGCTACATGTATACGGATATGCGGCCGCTGTTCAAGTCCAAGATCGTGGGACCTGCAACCACGGCGATCCTTCGTCCTGTCTTGAAAACGGATGGCCGATCCTATCCCAACCGGGCCCTGGAGATTCTCGACGAGGCGGAGCCGGGCAGTGTGCTGGTTTACGTGCTGGAGGATAGTCTGGATATCTCGGGCATCGGTAACTTGATGGCAACCACGGCCAAGGTGCGCGGACTGGCGGGAGCTGTCATTGATGGAGGCGCCCGTGACGTCGATGAGATTGAAGAGATCGGATTACCGGTGTTCAGCCGGCGGATCACGCCGGCGACCGTCGTGGGAAGATTGGTCAGCGTTGCCAAGCAGGTGCCCGTACAGTGTGCGGGTGTCTGGGTCCGTCCAGGCGATTATGTGGTGGGCGATGCGACCGGAGTTGTCGTCGTTCCCGTCGAGAAAGCGGCTGAGGTGGTCAAACTGATCAAGCAGTATGACGAGAAGGAAAGCAAGATGCTGAAGATCATCAAAGACCGGAAATCGATGTTGGAAGCCCTCAAACAGTACAACCGCTACTGAAGCGAAAGCCGCTTATCCGCGGCGGGATTGCTTCTTCCGGGCGGCCGTCTTCGACTTTGCGGACACGTCGTTTTGACCCTCCGCGATGAGCTTCCGCGTGTCATCGCTCAAAACCACAATTTGCTTTTCGGCCGCTTCGGCATCCCCTTTGGCAATGGCATCGACGATGCGTTCATGTTTGCGCGTGTAGGAGGAAAGATCGACTTGGGGGAGATGTGTGGCCATATTGAAGCCGAACATGGGAAGAATTAAAGAAGCGAGTGACTTTTCCAAGAAGGGGTTTCTGGTGCAGGCCCAGAGAGTGCGATGAAAAATAATGTCGACTTCAGACAGTTGAATCGTATTTTCAGAGCTGGCTGCCTTTTCCATTTGAGCAATCAATTTGCGGAGAGCCTTGATTTCGTCGGGCGTGGCGCGCAAAGCGGCGAGGCGCACCGCCAGTCCCTCTAATCGGTCTCTCACTTCAAGGATTGCCTTAAGTTCCTCGGGTGAAAACTCTACAACAAAGGTTCCCTGATTCGGCTTTCGGACAATGAGCCCCATTGCGGCGAGGCGGTTCAGAGCTTCTCGTACTGGAATTTGTGAGACCTGAAATTGGGAAGCCAGTTCTTCCAAAGACAGCTTTTGACCGGGCTTTAAGACTCCCTTGACAATTGCTTTTTCGATTTCGTGAGTAATGTGATCCGAAATGAGCGGCTTGGGAACAGCCTGGAACATGGCCTTAGGCATAAACTCCTCGTGTCAGTGAGTGTAAGATATTTGATATTAATACAGAGTGTCTCGCGGTGCAAACGATCTTCTGATCCTCGCAGCTCTCGCAAGGTTTCTAGCTTGGTCGTTAAAGGAAGCCTCAAAATCCAAGTCGGCGCGTGTAGTTTGCACCCAAATGTGAACGATTATGAACCCTGTTCAGCTTGGCAGCTCTCAGGCGTCGGGCGCCGGAATGGTTGCGTTGCAGAATGCCACTCAAGTCCAGTTTACCGAGTCGGACCGTATCATATGGGAAGAAGATCTTGCCAGCTTTGTTCCTCCGCGGTTCTTTGACGCGCATGTCCATTTGTGGAGTGACGACCACCTGCCGGTTGCGCATCCCCGGCGAAATCAGCTGATCGCTTGTGACATGGCACTGACACAAGCATGGAACCGGAGATTTTTTCCTGGCCGCGAAGTGGATTACCTGGTGTTGGGGATGCCCGTTCCAGGCGTAGACGTTCAGGCCCACAATCGCTTTGTCGCCGAGCAGACTCAGACGTTCCCGAATGCGCGCAAGCATCGCCTCGTTACGCCTCAGTGTCGAACGCCTGAAATCGAAGCGGATATCAAAGCGTATGGGTTCGGTGGGCTCAAACCTTATCGGTTGTTCGCGACGACAGGAGACGCAAACCAGTGCCGAATTCATGAGTTCTTGACGCACGAACAGATGGAGTTGGCTAATGACCTCGGCTTGTGGGTGACCATGCATTTGTCCCGATATCATGGCTGTGCGGACGAGCACAATTTAAAAGACCTGGAAGAGTATACGCAGCGGCGCTATCCGCGAATCCGGTGGATCCTGGCCCATTGTGCTCGCAGCTTCACCTACTGGCCCATCAGCAAGGCTGTGGATCGATTGCGCCAACTACCCAACATCTGGTACGACAGTTCAGCCGTGTCAGACGTTATGTCCCATTACACGCTTTTCAAACATGAAGATCATCGTAGAATTCTTTTTGGGACAGACAATCTCACGGCTAATAGCTTTCATGGCCAGTATGTTGCCATGGGCCGTTTCTGGTACCAGATTGAAACCCCTGAGTATGCGAAACAATCGAATATCCATTGTGATCAGCGACCCATTCTGGCCATCTATCAGCAGCTTTTGAGCATGAAGCATGCCGCGAAATTAGCCGAGCTGTCACCTCAACAGGTCGAAGATATATTTCTCAACAATGCGACGCGAGCTTTCGGATTGGCATGGTAGCGCGATCTCGAAAGAGGCTGCATCCACCGGGGTCCATGGGCAAGCCATGCAGAGGCATCGCTAAGCCATTCGCAGGATGCCGACTCAATCCGGCCCCAGGCGACCCATGGTATGGGTTGCCGGTTATGGATGGGTGGGATGCTTCACGATCGGGCAAGATCATTGGGAGCATGACCAATCCCTGCTCATCACCAATTAGAAAAGGAGCTTCTCTGTGATCTACGATGTCCACTCACACGCTCACCGGCAGGACTCTTTCTCTCCGCAGTTGTTGCAGCAGGCCCTTCGAATGCGTGGTTATGAGGTGGATATGACCAGTCGCCTCGAGGAGTATCGCCAGAGCTCTGGCGCTGGCGGCGACCTGGTCAAGACCATTGTTTTCGGAGGCAAGGCAAGGCTCTCGGGCATCTGGACGAGCGACCGCTATGTTGCCGAATATTGCAGTGAAGATCCGGAGCGTTTGATCCCGTTTCTTTCCGTGGATCCCACGGAGGCCGGATGGCAGGACGAGTTGATCGAGGGCCATCAAGATTTGAAGATGAGAGGGATCAAACTATTGCCCATGTATGCCGGGTTTTATCCTCAAGACAGGAAACTGGACGAACTTTGGACCTACGCGAGTCGGCACAATCTGCCTGTATTACTGCACATGGGGACCACATTTGTGGATCAGGCTCCACTGGACTGCACGCTGCCGCGCCACCTGGACCTCGTCGCTATTCGATATCCGGAATGTCGCATCATTATTGCTCATCTCGGCCATCCGTACGAGGGCGAGACTGTCGCCGTGATTCGAAAGCATTCGAACGTGTATGCGGATGTGTCCGCTCTTTGTTACCGGCCTTTTCAGCTCTATCATAGCCTAATGCTGGTGCAGGAGTACGGAGTGTGGCCCAAGCTTTTTTTCGGCACCGATTTTCCAGTGACCACCGTCAACGAGACTGTTGCAGGACTTCAGTCTCTCAACAACATGTTGGAGGGCACTCGACTGCCTCGTCTCAATGTGGAGCAGATGAACCAAATGATTCACCGGGACGCAGGGGCCATTCTTGGCGTCGGGTAGCGACGCGTCGATCTTAGCTTCCTGTAGCAAGTCTCCGGACAGAACGCTCAATTCTTCGGGTACAATCGCTGCGGGCGAAGGGTTCCCGACACACTATCAGACCCCACTGATAAGTTGCTGAACTGCCGGGAGTTAAAGTGCCGAGCGGGATTGAGATCAGATACTGTGAGCCTGCCTTTGATCTTGTGCCATCCCAGAAAAATGCTGGTAGTGCTCATGTTGGCACCTTGGTTCGCTCACCCGGAATCTTTGGTCGGGTGGAGCCTTACCGCCCAGGAACACGCCAGCCGAGCGCAGCGCTTGATTCAGAGTCAGCGCTACGCACAAGCCGAGATCGAACTGCAGTCAGCCGTTACCAAGGCGCCGCGCAACGTCGCCTACCTGTCCGATCTGGCGTCAGTCTTAAGGGCTCAACAGAAACTCAAGGAAGCCGAGCGATACTATCGGTTGGCCTTGAAGCTGGCTCCCAACAATGTTGCCGTGCTTCGCAATTTGGCTTTGGTCCAGTGGGATGGCAGAGACTTACGAGCGGCCAGGGACACTCTACAAACCGCGTTGCGTCTTCAGCCCAAGGACGCGACGACGATGCTGATGCTCGGCGTCATTTCCGAAAGGTTGCACGACTATCTCGGAGCGATCCGATTATTGGGAACGATAGGGCCAGTCCATCAGACGCCCGAGGCTCTGGTCGCTCTGGCAAACAGCTATTACAGGGCGCAGCAGCCCGACAACGCCCGCCAGATCGCCCAGCAACTGTTGGAGCTGAATCTTGAGAATTGGGAACCGGTCTTTGCGTGCGGTATCAGTTCAGAGGAAGCGGGAGACTATCTCACCGCCGAGCGAATGTTCCGAGCCGTAGAGTCGCGGTATCCCGATCCTGACGTGCTGGATCATCACCTGGCGGTCATCCATTTCCGGCAGGGGCGAATCGATGAGAGCCGGAAGCGGCTGCTGGAGACGGTGGGGCGGGGAAAGGCCACTGCCGCCACTTACAATCTGCTCGGCCACTGTTATCAGTCGGAGGGTAAGGTCGAAGAGGCCTTGGCCTCTTTTCACAAAGGAATCGAACTCCAGCCGGATGAACCGATCAACCACATTGAAGGACTTCGCCTCTTGGCGCGTCATAACCAGTGGCGCGCCGTTCTGGAGACGTCGCAAAAAGCCACTCAGCGCTTTCCTCGAGTCGCGGAATTGTTCGAGGTGAAGGGTGTTGCCGAGACCGTGCTGCTGTTAACGGCGGACGCAATTCGCTCGTTCCAGCGGGCTTTGGAACTCAATCCGAGTTCACCGAGGGCGAGTTTGGGGTTGGCGGTTGCTCGATCCGCTGCCGGTTTAGCGGAAGAAGCCGAACGTTCGTTCCAGAGGGGGCTCGAACGGTTCCCAATGGACGCGCTTCATTACCAGGAGTACGGCTTGATGCTGCTTAAACGGGTGGCTTCAGGTGAACGTGAGGTTGAGGCTCAAGCCGTATTATTGTTGAAGAAGGCCCTGACCTTGAATAACGAGTTGTCAGACGCTCATTATCAGCTCGGCCAGATTGAGCTTCGACAAAGAAACCTCGAGTCCGCACGGCAACATCTTGAGGCAGCCGCCAAACTCGATCCGGGTCGCAGCAAGGTTCTGTTCGCTCTGTCGCGGGCGTATCGCGCAATGGGAAAAACAACAGAGGCGGAACAGGCCTTCCAAAAATTTCAACAGTTGAGAGAAGTTGAGGAGAAATCTAACCCCGGCTTTCCGGCGATTGGCCAGCGGGAAAACCGCGGAACGGGAGCGCCCCAGTGAGCCCCTCCGTGCCGAATGCTTATCAGAGCCTCCTGGGATTATTTCTGGTGCTGCTGATCGGTCTGGACAGCCTTCTCAGGGCAACTGCGTCAGCTCCGCCCGTCTTCACCGACTTCACTCAAAAGGCAGGCATCGAATGGCAACACTTCAATGGAGAGTCTGAGGACAGATTCTTGATCGAGACCTCATCCGGAGGTGTAGCCTTTCTGGATTTTGACAACGATGGGCTTCTGGATATCTATCTGGTAAACGGAGGCGAAACACCCAAAGGAAAAAGTCGCGCAGCCGTGCGCAACGGCCTCTATCGCAATCTGGGCCAAGGCCGTTTTGAAGAGATGGCGGCCCGTGCCGGTGTGAGCCGCATTGCCAGCTATGGCATGGGGGTTGCCGCCGCCGATTTTAACAACGATGGCTTCCAGGATCTCTTCATGACCGGTTATCCTGCTTGTACCTTATTTGAGAACCGAGGCGATGGCACCTTTGCTGAGGTCACCGAGCGGGCCGGACTCGCCAATCGTCCGGAGTGGTCTGCCGGCGCAGCTTGGCTGGATTATGACCGGGACGGATGGCTGGACCTGTTTGTCTGCAACTATGCGAAGCTGTCTTTCGAAAAACCAGCTCCCTGCGAATACGGAGGCAAGCCTGTCTACTGTGACCAGCGATCTTATGCCGGGAGCCAATCCAGATTATTCCGGAATCGAGGCGACGGCACGTTTGCCGATGTCAGTGAGGGCGCTGGCATCCGCGGTCTGGTGGGACGGGCCTTCGGGGTCGTGAGCGTGGATGTTAATGAAGACGGTTGGCCGGATCTGTTTGTCGCCAATGATGCCACTCCAAACCTTCTCCTTGTCAACAAACGGGATGGAACTTTCGAGGATCGGGCCCTCGATGCGGAGATCGTTTTCAACTCAGAAGGCATGATGAGGTCCGGAATGGGCGTCGATGCCGGCGACGCAAACGGAGATGGGAGCGTGGACTTTGTGGTGACAAATTTCCACGATGAACAACATGCGCTGTATTTGGGAGCGTCTCAGCTGCCCTTTCGGGAGTGGACCCTGGAATCGGGCCTGGCCCGGTTCTCGCACCCTTATGTGGGATGGGGAGTCGGTTTTCTGGACTATGACAACGATGGCAACCAGGATCTGCTGATCGTGAACGGGCATGTGACCGAGTCCATCGAACTGGCCCGAAAGGATGTCACTTACAAACAGCCGCCCATGCTCCTGAGAAATCGGGGCCAGGCAGTTTTCGAAAACATGAAGGAAGAGGCTGGCCCCGTTTTTGCGCGGGGCTATGTGGGCCGCGGTTTGGCTTTGGGTGATTTCGACAACGATGGGGCAGTCGACGCGATGTTTGTCACCCTCAATGATCGCCCGGTTCTGCTTCAGAACAACCTGGGAAGCCAGCTCAGCTGGATTGGCCTGGAACTACAAGGAACTTCCAGTAATCGGGATGCCATCGGCGCGAAGGCGACGATTGTTTCCGGGACTAGGAAGATCACGAGATGGCTGAAAGGGGGCGGCAGCTTTCTCGCCTCGCATGACAAACGATTGCTATTTGGATTGGGAACGATGTCCCCTTCGGAAAGGGTTGCAGTGGAAATATACTGGCCCAACGGCAACCGTCAGACAGTCGAGGGACTTAAACCGAGGCAGTTCCACAAGATCATTGAAACGCGCGCGCCAGTGACTCCCTGAGTGGGAGCAAATCGCATGGGGAGGATGCAGCATGAGAGTAGACCGCAGAGCGGTGCTGATGCTGGGAGGAAGCTTAGGGCTCGAAACCATGACAAAAAAACCTACCGGTCCGAAGAAGCGGCAGAAACCCGTCAAGGAGCCAACCGGCCCCTGGAAGTGCGTGTACGCGCTCGACAGCCAAAGACGGCCGATTTCCGGGAGTGAGGATGAGCTGGCCAAAGCGATTCGGCGTGGCGCCGATCTCCGGATCTACACCCAATTTCGACACAATGAACACATCGATACCAGTTCTGCCAATGACGAACTGATTCAGGAAGTTGCAGATTTTCGCGTGACTTATCTCTTAGACGATCGCTGGAGCGCCGGAATCATGACGCTGCGTCAACCGATCAGTCTGCCCGACGGCTTTGGGCCACGTCCTTCCATGTCTTTCTTCATGTATAACCAGGACGGACAGCAGGCCATAGCCAGACCGTTTCTGGATCATGGACCTACCACCGGAATTCCCGGGCCGTCGGACTTGGACGATCACAGCTCCATGCCGCGCTACCATCAACTGGATGGCTGGGATCAGCAAACAAACGCTCCGAGCAGCAACTTTGTGTACGACTTCGACCATTTCCGGTTCTGGACCAACGACACTTGGCGAGAGGTTTTTTCTCACACAGAGGAGGGCAAAGTCACCGGAGGATCAATCGACGCCCTGGCTGATGCCTTCGCGCAAGGCTGCGATCTCAAAGTCGGGATTCTTGGACTGTCTGCTGATTTGGGGGATGAATCCGGGAAGGCCCTGCGTCACGAGGTTTTTGTGCAGGTTGGATCCTGTTATTACTACACGCGGCGAAAGCTTTTCATAGCCGCGTCGCACCCCGTCGTGCGAGTCGAACCCGCTATTCCAATCTGCTATAAGAGCCGGGGCTGGGATTTTGGCTGGCTCATGCTGCGTAGCGATGGATTCGTGGCGCGCTGGCTGGTGGACCCTTACACGTTGAAGTTTCACAAGAGCCAAGTCTTCCATGCCATTCGTTGGTTTGTCCGCTGATTTCCGAGGGCACTGCTGGCAGTGGCGGGCGTGAACCGCCGGTCGTGCATTCCCCGTACCCCTTCTTGAATCTCAAAGAGGGTTGGAAATTCTGGGACACGGTTCACTCTGGAACTGCCAGTTCCGGGTAGCTCGGGCCCCTGACGACTTCGCCCAAAGAGACTTCTTCGACGCTGCCTTGACGCGAGTTCCAACTGTCACCGATCCTGCGTGTATTTCCTGGCATGAGGTGAAGAATGTAGCTTCGCCGCGGATTGTCTGTTTTATTGCCATACGAGCCGTGGAAAGTCAGACAGTGATGAAAATGGCAATGGCCAGCCTTCACTTCGCACGGAAACCGTTTGAGAGAAACTCCCTGGGGAATATCAGGACGCTTCAGGAGCCATTCCGGGTCCTTGACGTCTACCTCATCCCGAGAGTACTGGACGGGCCATTTGTGGCTTCCCGGGATCACCTGCATACAGCCGTTATCGAGAGAGGCATCATCCAACGCAATCCAGCAGGTGGCCAGGTGCGGTGGACCGACTTGGGTCCAATAAGGGTAATCCTGATGCCAGGCCAAACTGTTCAGCGGGTCGAAGCGCGGTTTGTAGATCATCTGGTCTTCCCACAGTCGCACCGGCCCCTCCATCAAGTCATGCGCTAGTGAGCTGATAGCGCGGTTCTGCATAATGCTGGCGAAGACAGAATCATGGCGAAACAGATTGACAATCTTGACCGATGGGAGCTGCCCTTTGGCTCTGGACTTTTCGACAGTCTCACCTAACAAATGTGCCGGGAAGGGGATCTTGCCAGCGAGAATTCCGTCGATTCTATTCCGCAATGCTTCGATCTCTTCATCGGAGAGCACGCGCGGGCCGGCCACGAAACCATTAGTTTTGTAGAACTCAACTTGTTCCTTGCTGAAATGCATGCTGTCTCCTTTTGCTTGAGCCGAGTTCCAGTACCGCAGATCGCGATTAGGCAACTGCGAGTTCATACCTGAGATTGCTTTATTTGATATTTGATATAAGATCACATTCTGTTGTCAATAAAAATGGAGACCGTGACCGCTTCGCTTCGTGGGACCGGTGACGACCTTTCCTCGTTGACTTGGGCACCCATAGGGTCAGCGGTTCGCCAAGGCGATGAGGCCTTGGCCGGGAGAACCTCGGCATGCAACCTGTGTGGGGATGGCTTGACTGGGCGGTAGTCGGCTTGAACTTGAGTATTTCGGTTCTGATTGGTGCCTACTTCGCACGCAAGAACAAATCGTCTGAAGCGTACTTCCTCGCGGGTCGCAAGATGTCGGGCGGTTTAGTCGGCATCTCCTTGATGGCCACGATTATCAGTTCGATGACCTTCCTGGCGATGCCCGGATTCACGTTCAAAGAAGACTGGCGCTACGTGTTTGCGCACCTTCCTTATCTGGCCGTCACATTTGTGGCGCTCTATCTGTTCATGCCCTTTTTTCGACAGGGTCACATTCAATCGGCTTATGAATACTTGGAACATCGCTTCGGCAGCTGGGCGCGCTTTTATGCTGCTGCAGGGTTCATTTTTTTCCATGCATTCAAAATGGGCGTCGTCTTGTATGCAGTTAGCCTGCCCCTCACACCGATTCTAGGCGTGTCCAGAGTCTGGATTATGGTGGTGCTGGGTGCCTTGGTTACGGGCTATACGGTCGCAGGGGGATTTGAAGCGGTCATTTGGACAGACGTGATTCAGGGCTTTGCTCTCATCCTTGGGGCAGTGATTTGCCTGCCGATCATCATTCACCTGCTTCCGGGAGGTTTCGCGCAAATCCTTCATGAGGCTTACCAGGACCATAAATTCGCTCTGGGGAACACGGATTTTAACTTGAGCGAAAAGACGCTCTGGGTTATCACGCTCGTTTATATTTTCAACTTTCTGCAAATGATGGGGACCGACCAGACTATTGTGCAACGATACTGCGCGATGAAATCTGATCGCGAAGCGCGCAAAGGACTGTTTCTCGGTTCTCTCCTGAGCGTTGCGACCTGGGTCTACTTCAGTTTCCTGGGAACAGCGCTGTATGTCTTATATAAGCACCACCCCACTCCCGAACTAAGTTCCTTGAAGGCCGAGGAGGTATTCCCGTTTTTCATCCTGACCCGCGTGCCGAGCGGCGTCGCTGGCTTCGTGATCTCCGGACTGATCGCGGCTGTTTTGTCAACTCTCAGTTCAGAGATCAGCGCGCTGGCTGCCACGGCCTCGACCGATTTCTATCAGAGACTCATGAAACGCGACGCGTCCGAAAGTCATTATGTGAGGATGGGCCGCGGGTTTTCCGGTGTCTTTGGGTCCATCATGATCGGCGTTGCTCTTCTGATTCACGCTTCTTCAACCTCGACACTCATGGATCTGCAGACTCTCTTCTTCTCGATTTTGAGCGGTGGCTTGCTCGGTCTCTTTTCGTTGGGCTTCCTGACTCGCCGGGCCAACAATCTGAGTGCCCTGATTGCTACCGTCTGCACATTTCTGGCTATTTGCGGTTGGCTGATCGTCGACAGCCCGCTGGGAACTTCCCGGTGGCCCTCCTTGGCTGCCTGGCTTCCTGATAAATTCTGGATGAGCGCGTTAGCTAACTGCTTCCTATTCAGTTTTGGTTACTTGCTGAGCTTTGTCCTGCGGCGTCGGGAATCAACCGATTTGACGGGACTGACGATCTGGACCCGAGAGCAAGTCAAGGGCACTGAACCCCTGCTTGAAGCCACCAAGACTCGTTTCTAGCGGACCGCGTCCTGAGCAGAGTAGCCCCGTGTGACCCACGGGACCGGCGCTGAGCCGACTCTCGAAAAAAGGGCCCCGAGCAAAGGTCAAACAATGAGGCTCCAGCGGGTATGGCGTCTGGACTGTGCCGCGGAGATCTGGGGGAGGTCATTCATGAATCGTCGTCAGCTATTCGGCTCAATTCTTGGAGGAGCTGCTGCCTTGCAGGCAAAGTTTACACAAAGTGGCAAATCAAAGAAGGCGAAAATCGAACCGAGCAACAGTGGAGATCGTCGTTGTTACACCGACGAATGGAAGCGCACAAACCCCGACTATGTGCTTTACCTTCCTCCGGAACCTCTCGGGAACGACGGTGACAATGAGCACCTTCATATAGTGCGGACGCCCAAGGGAGACCTTTTGGCGATCTGGTCCCAAGGCACTTACGAAGCCTCCAGAGATTCGCGGACCGTCGCTGCGCGCAGTCGGGACGGTGGGCACAGTTGGACATCGCCGCGAATGATTGTTGGCCCCACCGATCACCCCGGGTTCACGGCCGTGTGGGCGGTTCCCATTGTCGGTCGCAGTGGAAGGATTTACTTGCTTTTTGATAAGCACACTGGGGTTTCAGATTTCTCCTATTCCGTCACAGGATTGTTGCGATGCGTTTATTCCGATGATGATGGCCACACTTGGAAGACCGGTGTAGATTTTGCAGTTCGCCGCAGAGAGCAGTATGACCATCCCGATCCGAGCTTCCCCAAGAACATCATCCTGTGGCAACCCCCAATCCGAGATGCTCGTGATCGACTGATCATCGGTCTGACCCGGTGGAGCAGCTTGAGTCGTTTCCCAATGGCCAATGGGCCCGAAGGCTGGTATCCGGATTCCCGTTCCGAATTCGTCCGTTTCGATAATCTGGATGAAGGGGTTCATCCGCGGGATTTGAAATTGACTTGGCTGCCACAAGGCGAATCGATTTCTGTGCCTTGTCCCTTCGAACCCCATACAAGCAGAGGTTACAGCCTCGCGGAAGAACCCGCTTTGGTTCTGTTGCCCGACGGACGCCTATTTGCCGTGATGCGCACGATTACCGGCAAGCTTTGGTACAGCGTCTCGCAAGACGTGGACGGTCTTGAGTGGAAGCCCACACAGGTGTTGTGCTTTCACGACAACGGATCTCCACTCCTGCACCCCAAAAACACCGCACCGCTGTATCGATTACCCGATGGCCGCTACTTGCTTTTCTTTCAGAATCACGATGGCACCGGATATGGGGCCAAAGGCCCCGGTGATATGGGCGCTCGACGGGCGCCTATGTTTTATTCTGTGGGAGAGTTTAGGCCAAAAGCAAAGCAGCCAATCTGGTTCAGCGAGCCGCGAATATTTTGCGACGCGCAAAACATCGCGATCGGCCCTGGAAACGGCGCTTTGGAAGGCGGCAGGACATGGCTTTCTTTCTACGGGTGTATAGACTTGAGCGGAACTCAGCCGATTCTTTGGTATCCCGATCGCAAGCATTTTCTGCTTGGAAGAAACATTACCGCTACCATGCTCGAGGGAATGACGGTGCCGACGGAGAGTTAGGGCCGTCCTTCGGACAGGAAACACGGGGCACGATTGTTTGAAGCCTTAGTCAGAAAACGCCATGCCAGGCATTGCCGCGCAAAATCCGGTCGACAACCGCTTGCCCGTAACCGGCATTCATCAGGACAGGACCGAATCCCTGTAGGTCGGCAATCGTATCCGCATCTATCGGAGTTATTTCGGCTCAACCCAGGACTGCGACCGCGAAAACAAGGAAGGAAGAAACTATGACTCAGGCGGTCGATCTGACGATTTCCAACGGCAAGCTGATCACATTGGATTCTCAACGACGGATTTTTTCTGACGGGGCTTTGGCAGTCAATGCCGACCGCATCGTTGCCGTCGGTTGCAGTGAGGAAGTGTTGTCTGATTTCCTTGGCAGAGAGAAGATCGATGCAAAGGGAGGAGTCGTTCAGCCAGGATTTGTCGATTGTCATGTGCATCTCTCCCAGCATTTGGGACGCGGAACAATTCCCGATCATTGGCCCGAGGAGCGCGAGCATGAGCACTGGTTTCCCTATTGGAGTCGCTTATCTGAAGAGGACGGTTTGGCTTCGACATTACTAGTATTACTATGTTAAGTAGTATCGAACACGATCCGGTCAAACTTGGTGCGACAGCAGGCGCAGTAACCGCTCGCTCTCACCAACGAGGGCTGGATCAGGCGGAGAATCTGTTCCCACGTC
>Ga0187893_10004703_pt1 | contig 25608 bp, 13 predicted proteins | sample MA1701074metaG_FD_139574 | JGI IMG/M metagenome (GOLD analysis project Ga0187893, IMG submission 139574) | White microbial mat communities from a basaltic lava cave in the Kipuka Kanohina Cave System on the Island of Hawaii, USA - MA170107-4 metaG ... | reverse complement strand
TCCGAGCCGCTTCATCTTTGAACACTTCACGATAATTCACTTTTACCGAGCCGCATTATCTTTCGGAACTTCACGATCGTTTATTTTTTGCACGAACTCCTTTCGCTTGAACGCCGCTAACACGAGCATCAGCGGCAAGAAAACAGAGAACCAAGTTTGCTCGAAGGAGAAGCCATGAAACACCACAAACGAAATTCATGCCACTGTTTTCTTGTCCGCTGGATGCGCTGTTAGCACCGCAGACTTTGTGGCTTATTGATTAGAAACTGCGATTTGTTTGCACTCGATCATTGGATTCCAAAGTAGGTTGAAGTGCCTTGTAAAGTAATCAAATTCATCTTCGTGGAGCTTCTTATCCAGAATTAAAGTTAATCGTCTTCTATCGTCCTTATTAGGCGCATGTTGGGATGGAGTATTAAAAGTAATTTTTGCCTTTCCCCAATTGTCTTTACCTAAAATTATTGTCATGCTACAACTTGGTACCCAAGTAAGTGTTTTTACTTCTAAAGTCCCTTTAACTTTTCTGTTTGATCTACCAATTTTTTCCCGAATCTCCGAGATATACCGATGGCTTCTTTCTGTAGTCTTCGTAAGTGGCTCAGAGTTTTCTTGGGTACTGATAATTAACTTGAAGGCCTCATTATTATGATCAGGATTCAAAATAAGAATTTTGGCATTCAGCCCATTCACAACAGCATTAGGTAATTCTTCTCTCAAATGATCAATTAAATTGACCATATTAGAACCAACCATTAAAAGAGATTGGGCTTCTGATAGGTAGGATTTTACCTTAAATAATTCGCGGTCCTTTTCTCTACTATCCCAAAATATCACGTTGCTTCTTATTTCTTGCCGCAGGTTCGTTATTTGCGCGGTCAATTCCTCTTCTTTGTCTCTCAAAAAGTAACTTAGGATAAAAAAAATAATGACCACTCCAGCTATTTCAGTAGATAAATTCAAAAATAAACCATCAAGTGGATGTTCTTTAGTGAATACGTTTAATTCGACAAATACTAAAATTATTGATATCGAGGTCAGAAAAAGATATACCAATAATATATGTCTTTTATACGATTTAATGAAACTCATTATTGGCTGTTCTCTTATGAAGTTACAAGCACACGTGCTAACACCAGGTTGTGCGGTTCGGGGGGCTGACGGTGTTTGATCGAAGACGGAGCGTTGAAGTCGCCACCGAACGAAATTTATGCCACACCCCCGAATCCGCACCAACCACTGTTAGCAAATGGTTTATCTTTTTTCACAATTTTATGTTATTATTAAATTAAAATTTAAGTTTAAAATCATTTCTGTAATTTTAATTTTCCCCTTACTTTTTTACAAAACATCTTGTAACTTGGCGTAGGCTCATATTCACAGGTACAATTATTCCGGCCCTCTTTGGTATTTTACATTGAGGGTCGGGATAACAAGGCTGGAACGACGTGTGGAACTACCCGAAAGGGCCACAAAGCACCCAACCGTTGGGTGTGAGCCAACGCCTGTTCTGGCCTTTATTTTCGAGGGGTAGTTTATGATGTTTTATCTCCATTGTGACCGGCAAGCACAGGAGGGTGATCTCCGACGCTTGCAAATTCTCACTAGCGACGAATTGTCGCTGCCGCAAGATTTACGAGGTCCGTACAACAGATTAGAAGACACTCTTAAGATTGCAGAGAACTTGATCTGGAGTATCATGACGAAAGTCTTGGAGCGTCTGCGCACAGAAGAGCCCAAACCGTTTGCTACTTTTCCTGCAAGCAGTCAAGCACCGGAAGAGTAACAAATTGAGGCTTTAGTGCCTAGTGATGGGGAGGTGTTATGGCTCGCGCCTCCCCGTATCGCTGTTTTTCAACACTCGCCTAACTTTTATCCCACCTCGCAATATATCACAAAATCCGAATAATGCAACCAATCTTTTTAGTTTCGACCAACTCCGAACTTCTTACGTAAAGGCACGGACGTTCAAACTACCACAACCGCAAATTTATGCCTCGGTTTCACCGTTCGTTGGAAACAAAGTAAGGCTCTGCTCTGATGACAAATTCTCCTCTACTTCTTCATAAGAGTCACTTCCAGTTAAAAGTAGTTGAGTTTCTGCTGCTGGAAGTTCCTCCACATTTCGTAATTTACGTTGAATTACGCGGGATCTTTTTGCTGCTTCATCCATCGTATTCGAAGCCTGGTCAAGCTTTCTCTTTACACCTTCAAGGGTATCGCCAAATTTTCCGAATTCAGTTTTAACAGCGCCAAGAAGTTTCCATACTTCACTCGACCGTTTTTGTATTGCTAAAGTACGGAAGCCCATTTGTAAGCTATTCAAAAGAGCAGCAAATGTTGTTGGCCCTGCAACGACCACGCGAAATTCACGCTGAAGAGTATCGACTAAATCAATCCTTCGAATAACTTCTGCATAAAGACCTTCTGTTGGTAAAAACATGATTCCGAAATCAGTAGTTTGAGGAGGATATAAATACTTTTCACTTATATCCTTTGCACATGTTTTAATTCGTGAAACTAGCATTTTGCCTGCCATTTCAGCGGAATCTGCGTTTCCATTTTCACTAGCATCAACTAACCGATGATAATCTTCCATGGGGAATTTCGAATCAATTGGTAGCCAAACGACTTCTCGATCATCGTCACCACGACCGGGCAACTTAATAGCAAATTCAACAACTTCATTGGTTCTGTCATTAGTTCGTACATTGCGCTGATATTGATCAGGTGTTAATATCTGCTCTAGTAATCTTTCAAGCTGAATCTCTCCCCAGCTTCCGCGAATCTTCACATTCGTTAAAACTCGCTTCAAATCACCAACCCCTGTAGCGAGTGTTTGCATTTCCCCCAGCCCTCGATGAACTTGTTCCAACCTTTCTGAAACTTGCTTAAATGACTCGCCCAATCTTTTTTCGAGAGTGCCCTGCAACTTTTCGTCAACTGTGGTGCGCATTTGGTCAAGCTGCTTAGCATTGTTTTCTTGAATTTGTTTTAGTTTTTCTTCAACAATACCACGAAGCGAATCAAGTTTTTTTTCATTGGAATCAGTCAATCGGTTCAGTTGGGAGGTGACAGATTCATTAAAGTTTTTGAGTGATGAAGTAATCTCATCTCGTTGCTGTTTAGTTGTATTAACAGCTTCGACTCGCATCTGGTCAAGTCTCTTGTTATTCTCTGTCTGAATTATTTGTAAATTTTGCTCGATTGTCCCACGCATAGTTTCGAGTTTACGATCATTTGTTTCTCTTAAACTCACAAGTTGCTTAGCAAAACTGTCAAGTTGGTTTTTCTGTAGATTTGACATGTTAGTTATCCGAAGCTGCAACGAGTCGCCCAGTGTGTTTAAAGTCTTGCTTATTTCTTCGCGTAGTAGGCGGGCGTTCAACGTAGCTTCTTCACGATTCTTATGAATATCGTTGCGCAAAGCGAGTTCAGTACGTTGCTGGTTTTTCTCGATTGCATCAAAACGTAACAGAAGAGAAGAAAAGTCTTTGTCATTCCTACCCCTAATGGTGACAATCTGCAACGCGATAATCACTAGTAGAAGGGCGAAAAGTAAAATCGTAGAAAATTCCATGGTCAGTACTCCTGAACTGAAAGTTAATGACAGATTACACGATAAATAGCATCGTATTGGTGAATATTTATTGCAACGTCGCGCTCGTTAGACTTCATGGACCCAATCTATTTTGAGTATCTTAATCTGTGTCGAAGCCAACCAAGCTTACAAGCCAAAATAATTGCATGCACAGCTATGCTAGCACTAAAAACTACTACTGTGCAGAATGCGGTTTGAACGGCGTCATACTGAGAAATGGTTTTTATCCCGTAGTGCGAATACGCATTAAGTGACTTAAGAAATATTTGGAAAGTATCCGGTAGAAATAGCAAAGCCAATGTTGAGGCAGCAAGACTCAAAGGAACCGCTCGACCAAAAAACACAGAAGACACTCTTTGATGAGGTTTAATTCGATCTTCAGTAAATTCGGGAACTTCCTCTTTTAATGCTGAAGTAATCTCGGGATACCATAGTCCATATAAGACGCTTACAACTGCAAGCAGAAGACTAGCAGCCGATAATAGGTCACTCATGACTTGACACCAAGGCGTTGACAGAGTCGAGTATAAGAAGATGGCGCAATTTCGTAGGTTGATACGCTTCCGCGCTTTTTGGAAACCGGCTTAAGCTTACCATCGATGTCTGCAAGGACGCGATTAAACTCTGCTACTATATTTGTACTATTGATGATAACCGTAAACGACCCTCCTTGCTGTGACTGTTTTGCTGTTTTTAGTACGTATTTCATTGACTGGTCGATTGCTGTCTTAAGTTGATACTGGTATTTTGACATTACTGAACGTATAAGAGATCGACTTTCACTTGCAGTAGTCTGAAAGAGACGCGAAACTTCTTGCTCGTCTGGAATCTTGTTCCCAAATGCTTTTTCAATTAGAAGGAACAATCTGTATTCTAGTTGGTCGGAGCCCCGACGGAAAACCTTTTGTCCGAGAAACATAGTTACGTATTCTTCCAAAGCAGCTGAAGCATGCGCAGAAAGTGTTTCTCCAAGTTTGTTTGTGGGGCAACCCAATATTTTAGTGAGTTCTTTCTGATCTTCTGCACTCAAGTTAAGCGTTGAAGTTACTTCCATGCGATCCTCTTAAATTTTAGGCGCTAATTAATCAACAATACAACTTCTGGCGAAAACTCTTTCCATTTCAAGCGTTGTGAGAACGATAACGCCATGATGAGCGGCGCGACTTCACAATCTTTCGGATTAAAAATCATGCCGCCGTCGCGCCGTCCGCACCACGCAATGTTAGCAATTTCCTTCGATTCAAAACGGCATATCTTCCTCGGGTTCATAAGCGTTCCTTTCAAGGCCAAGTTGTATTTTCATTCGATCCCCGATTTCTTTAATGAAACTTGGCGTATAATCCGGATACGTCGAACGGATTTTTCGAGCTATGTATCGTGCAATTTGTCCTTTATTCTGATTGCCGATTGGCTTAATGAGATCTTTCGCTTCTTGTTCCCACTTCTCCAATTCTTGTTTTTTTGTCGGAAAATTCTTACAGAAGTCTTTGCTCAAAGCGGTCTCAAAATCCTTCTCCATGATAATAATTGGAGTATTAGGCGAATTCTTGCTCTCAATGACTTTAAAAATATCTACTTCATTAACGATTTCATCTAACGTCAATGCAAAGCAACTCGCGAGGTTTTTATTCGATTTTTGTTTTTCGGGGCTGTCACTATCATTATCAAACACAACCAAAAGTGGTGTCTTGTAAAGGCAGAATAGGCGCCAATATTTTGGGATTTGATTTTTGCCCTGTACTGAAATTATGGATACTCCGCGTAAATCGCAATCGAGTCCAACAGCAGATAGATATTCGGGCAACGCCAGTTCTTCAGTTTCGCCCTCTACCAAAACAAGAAATCTAGCGAAGAAACCTTCATTAAGTCTAAAATTTGATGTGGTTTTATAAAATTCTGTGACATTCTCTTTGGTCACTTTCTGAACTGGCACTCCACTGGTACGGCAATGTTCGACGAGGCGATTTTTCGACACAATGGTAAGGGTGGTATGCATTTTTCCGGGGTTCTCATCGTCTGGCTCCTTGACGACTTGCCCTATTGACTCAAAAAATTCCGTATCAATGAATGAGCTTGAATGAGTAGAAATAATTACCTGCATTCCGCTCTCTGAAATCTCACGAAGTACCTTAAAAAGGTGCCTTCTAGCTTGAGGGTGCAAAAAAATTTCAGGTTCTTCCAATGCGAGAATGCCACTAACTCCTTCGGGTGAATTACGGAAATTGACTGCATAGCTACGAAGTAGAGCCAACAAAATTGTGTTACGGCTTCCTTCTCCTAATTCTGAAAGATCGAGCACATCTTCACCTTGATTTGGATCGGCAGCAAGTATTTGCATGGTCTTAAAATAGTTTGCCGGTGTGAAGGGCTTAAAATCAATAGAAAGTCTCGCGGGTGTATCTGCCTGCATTTCATCAAAGAATCTTGAAAAATCACTTTTGAACTTCGTAAAACCTTCAACTTTGTCAAAGATTTTAGTCAATTCGTTGAATTTGGCTTTAAGCTCTGATTGGACTACGGTTGCACGCTGATGAAACGCTTTTCTAATTTTCCCGATCAAAGTCCAATCATAAAATGCAAGATGCCTATCAAAAGTTCTGTCTGCTCCTAAATATGTACAAGGATAATCGTCTCCAACTTTACCGTAGATTTTTCTATTTGAATGATCAAGATATGCTGGCCACTTTTCGGATGAGGACAGTTTAGCAGTCTTTCCATTATCAAAATAAAGACGTATTTCAACTTGATTATCTTTATTCCTCAAATAGTAATCATGATCTTCCATTTTCTCTGGCCCGAACCAACCGTCGCCGCATATGCCATCTATTGCGCGAATAATGTTTGATTTTCCTGAGTTGTTAGGACCAACCAAAACTAGCATACCGTTTTTTGGAAATTCAAACTCCAATCGCTTAATCGAACGAAAATTTTCAATTAAAACCTTCCTGAGTTTCATAATCAAGTCCTCTTTTTCTGCAAGTTATCAACCCAATGTTAATTCGTAATACGAGTCACAACTGTTTTCTTCACTCCAAATTTTTGCGCGCCAAAATTTCACGCGCCGGGTGAGTCAGGGGCGTTGCCGCCCCCTTCTCCCCTAAGAACCGGACATGATAGTTTCCCATCATACGGCTCAAGCCCTTCAAAGACGAAACCCTGCCGGGGTCATCCGCCAATACCGTGTTGGCAATACACGGCTTGACTTTGCGATACGCATTTGCAGTCTCACCACCTTCTTCTTTTGGAAGGAGATATACGGCGCATGCAATGTCTTGTTGACCACGCTCATTTGCTTCCGTAGTTTAGGTGAGATTCTTCAAACTCTCTCGCAATGAAGCACCAAGCGGACGTGGGCACTCTTTCGAGCCGGATGATATTTCAATCCGTATCCATTCCATTACAGAATGGCCTTCGCTTTTTCCGCTCTCCTACTCCCGCATCCTATCAGCGTGCCTTACGGTTTCGCCTTCCCTGCGGTCGGTGATCTAATCGGGGCAGGGGAGGAGTACGGGGTTTCCGTGTTCCGTGCATTCGACGAAATAGACGGGTTAGGTCTGCCCTGTCCACCGGCTGGGCGTCGTCCGTGCCTGCCCTGCCAACGGCTCTAGGCAGGCCAGGGTCGAGAGAGTTAGCAGCTCCCGAACTTGCCAGCTTACCATTTTGGTCCGAGCTTATCAGTCTCTTTAGCTCACTGCAAGGTAACGATGGTTACGAGCATTCACTTATGTTGACCATACCGCCCGACCCTAGTCCTATCGCAGTTGAGACTACCGCGAGAGAGCGCTGCTCGCGCTTTGCTCTCCATCTCGTTGTACATCCCGTCGCAATTCGGGGATGGTGGAGATGTCGATACATTGTGCGACGGGCTTCACACCGTTGTGGATGCACCACAACCGCATGCCGTCGTAGGGTGTCGGTAACGGAATACCGAGTGTTGTCAAAGAAGAAATGATTTCTCCGCAACACAATCGCCTGAGAGATGACTCTCAGTTCTACACTATGCGTGTAGTAAAATGCACGACTTCACGTCGCGGGCTAACACTTAGGATTTTATGCGGCGTTGAGCAGAGAGGAAGTTGGGTAAAACAATCAAACGTGCTTCCCACCTCGGCTCTCCCTACAATCACTGCTCAATGCCGCATAAAATCGTGTTGAACGAAGCCGATCTTCTGCACACAGCTATGGGTATTCAATCCGCCTTTTTTGTTTATCAAGATGAATTTTTATTGCGCCATTTGCAAGTAATTTTGTAAATTCGATCTCGCTGAGTGACGACGGCTTAACGACGAAGCTCATTTTCAGAACCATTCGCAGTTTTTTTCAAAACAGAGCGTACTTCTCCCGCTCCCCCTGGTTGGCTTTTTTAAAAATAAATTTTGCCTTCGATCTGCACATCATTCCGCTCGCGAATCATGATGAGCTTGATCCGCGAGCGGATCAAGCTTTATCCCGTTTTGGGTACGGCTTTAACCGCCGGCAGAATTTCCCTGGTCACCATCCGGCCCTTCCCACACTTGGGACAGAGGCGCGGATCAATTCCCGTCAGCTCACAAAGCCAATCTTCCCAATTGAACGCCGGCGATGGCAAAGCTTCTGGAGCCGTTGCTACTCCCAAAATCTCTTGGCAGCGTTTGAGTTTCGTCTTGCGGTGGCAGTTGCTCCAAATGCCATAGTAGCGGATTTTGTAAAAGTTGCCAGGCAACACATGCATCAAAAACCGCCGGATAAACTCAAACGGCTCCAAGCGCATCACCTTGGTTTTTCCATCGCGATAATCGCGCCACTTGAAAAACACTTTGCCGCCCTCGATCTTGATCAGGCGATGGTTGGAAATGGCAACCCGATGCGTGTAGCCTGCCAGATAGGCGAGTACCTGCTCCGGTCCGCCGAACGGCGCTTTGCAATAAGTCACCCATTTCTTCGCGTACAACGCCGCCTTCAGCTTCTTGAAAGCTTCGGGCGACTCAAGCGCGGCGGTCTTGCCGACAAACTTCAAATCACCGCTATCATACGCCTCCTGCAGATAGGCCAGGAATTTCTTCTTGAACAAATCCGAGATGACGTTCACGTGAATGAAGAACTTTTTTCGCCGGCCATTTTTCTTTTTGGCCTTCTTCGGCAATACCCAGCGCTGCCCGTCTGCTGAAAGTCCGCCGCCCGTCACAATGCAGTGTAAGTGCGGATGATCCAACATATTCTGGCCCCAGGTGTGTAAGGTCGCCAACACACCGATTTCGCCGCCCAGATGTTTGGGATCGCGACCCAGCGCCTGCAGCGCCTCTGAGCCGGCGCGAAAAAGGATGCGGTAGATCACCCGTTGATTGACCAAGGCCACCGGATTTAAATCGTCCGGCAATGTCAACACCACATGAAAATACATCACCGGCAACAAATCCCCTTGGCGCGCCGCCAACCATTTCGCCCGCTCCAAGGCTCCACAGGTGGGGCAATGGCGATTGCGGCAGGAATTATAAAACGGATGCCGGTAACCACATGTGTCACATTCATCAACGTGTCCACCCAGCGCTTCGGTTCGGCATTTCTCAATAGCGCTCATCACCTTCAGATGCGGCAGCGGCAGATCATGCGCCGCTCGATACGCCGGGCCATACGCTCGAAAGATGTCTGCCACTTCCAGACGGCTCGACTGAGCGCTCACGCCGAAGTCTCGCCGAAGTCGTTTTGATCGTTGAGGGGAGTTCATGACTTCACCTCCCCTGGCCGTTCAACGGCCCTTTCGGGCTTCACTTCCGCCAGTTGATCGAGCGGACTGACGACTTTCTGGAGATTCTTGTGCTGGATGTGCAGGTAGATGAGCGTGGTCTGGATGCTGGAATGGCCCAGAAGCTTTTTGATCGTGAAAAGATCGGTACCCGCTTCTAGAAGATGCGTGGCGAAACTATGCCGAAGCGTATGGACGGTGGCAGGCTTGAGGATACCGGCTCTTTTTTTTGCACGCTTGAAGATCCGTTGGATCGATCCGGCATCAATGGGCTCGTCCGGCCGGCTTCCTGGAAAAAGCCACTTTTGTGGACGGTGGGCTTTGTAATAGCTCCGCAGATTCTCAAGCAGCGTCTGTGAGAGCAAGGTGTAACGATCTTTCTTGCCCTTGCCTTGCTCGACCCGAATCAGCATGCGTTGGCTGTCAATATCCACAATCTTGAGGTTGGCCACCTCGCTCACCCGCAAGCCACCGGAATAGGCCGCCATCAAGATCACCCGGTGCTTGAGATTGGAAACCGCTGCCAAAAGCTTCTTCACTTCTTCCTGCGCCAACACTACCGGCAGCTTCTTTTCCGTTTTCGGGTGTGGAATCTTCTCAACGTTCCAACTGCGATGCAGCGTCTTCACATAGAAGAAGTGCAAGGCCCAATAGGCGATGTTGATGTTAGAACTGCTGACTTTCTTCACCGTCTTGAGATGGTGCAAGTACTTGCGAACTTCCTCTTCCCCCAGCTCGTCGGGCGATTTCATGAACAGTCGGGTGTACGCCGTCATGTGTCCCATGTAAGCTTTGATGGTTTTCGGAGCATAATTGCGCAGCTCCAATTCCATCTGCATTTGATCACGCAACTTTCCCATGATAGACCTCCTTGGGGTTATAGTAGTTGGGTTTAGTTAGAACAACAACCATTTCCAACTAAAATAACAACACCGAGGCCTAGGTTGCCACAGAAAAATCGCCGTGTGAAGAAACCATCCTGATTGTCAAAGAACAAATGTCTGTCTGGAAACTCTTAAGCTACCGCGAAGCGGTTTCGTTCAACACCGGCCTCAGCGGCGCGACTTCGAAGCCGAGACGTTCGGAGCGTCACAAAACGTTGAGACGAGCACGGACGTGGAATTCATGCCGCGCTTGTCGCGTCCGCCTGCAGGCCGTGTTAGCGCATTAGTTATGACTCACGACATATTTTTGTATTTACCGCTTAACCAACTTTTTTAAAACTCCTTATCTTTTTCTTATAGATGCTTGCTGTTGTTTTTTTGCAGCTTCCCCCCTTTTGTCAAGCCATTTCAGTTCTTCGTGTGTGATGTTATAATTTTCGTCGTAACGAGCTCCGACGTATGCGTTTTGAAATAACTCAAAACACCGTTTTTTCTTCGGCAGGTCCCTTTGGAAAAACAGTTACAAGTTTCGTTTCGATTGCATTGGATAACTTGCCAAGTAGTTCTATTGCTGCTACGGTGGCGTCGGCGTGGCGCCACGAATCAGGAGATCAAGGAGAAGTGTCACCAAGGCTAGGCTGCCATCATCAGTATTGAAATCACGGCCATCAGGATCAGCGACATCATCCGATGGGGGATCAATCGGACCGGGAAATTCAGGAATACCGATGCCCCGGCCATCGAAGAGCGGTTCAATAAGACCGGCACCGCCCTGGAGGAGGAGTTCTTTAAAGATGAAGAAAGATTGGTAACCGTCTGCTAGGCGGATCAATGAGGCATGAGGCAAGCCACCGCTACGAGGCGGCTCAATACCCAAATGGATAGCCATCAATCGCTTACGCAGGTTGGCGATGCTTAAACTGCGGCCTTCGCGCAGATTGCGATCAAACAGAACAATATCCACACCTCCATCAAAGGTCAAGCCGCGGCGACGAATTGTGCTCGTGCCCACCATCGCCCAAACATCATCCACAATGACAATGTTGGTCATCAATCGTAATGGCCGCCCGGGAAATCCGATGGGATGAAACGCCACAACCCGGTTGGCATCAAAGCTCTCGATGATCTCCTTCCGTTTAGCAAACTCGCGTCCGGCAAATACTTCGTAGCCAGGACCATAATCCAACACTTTCGGCAGGCATAGTACGACGCGAAGTCCCGGCATGGCTGTCAAGCGATTGCGGATGAGTGTCACAAGATCATTTTCAGGTGTAGCGCTACCTTCGGCATAATCGGTGCCTGTAAAAGCCGGGCCCTCAATGTAGATCAATTCACGCGCGGAAGAAATAGCTCGCTTGAGAGCCCAGAGCGCGTCACGACGACCGTGAACGGAGGCGCTGAATTCGCGCTTGAACTCATCATAAAGCCGGGTAGCTTTGGTAGAAGTTCGTAAACTATTGAGTGCGTTGGTGAGATGGGCGGCGAACGCGGCTGGCAATGACGGCATGAGGCTGCTGATATTGTCCACCACATCCGCCCAAGTTGCTCGCAACCCTTCCAGTCCTGATCTGAACGGCGCAAACTCGGGTGTTTCGGCAACCGGTGCGATCGTCTGCAATACGGCTCCTGAAAGGGTTCCAGCAGTGGCATCGGCAGGTGGGTCCCAACGCGATTCATTCAGTTCTACCAGCCGGTCAACGATATCGCGCGTGCGGCGAAGCGCGGCCCGGGCGATATCATAGGCGAGTGGCCCACCTTGAGTTTTTACTGAGACGGTGTGAAATTCTTTTCCGCCTGGGCTTCCCGGGCTACCGATTCTTGGTTTGGCATTGCGCGTGTCAGCAATCAGATGCATACCACTAATCTGCCCTCGCCAAGCGCTCCCGGTTAGGCTTGCAATCAATGCGTCGCGTCTTGCCATGGTCGGAAATCGTGGCGCCTCCTGCGGCCCTGGTCCAACTAATGTCGAAATGATCAAATTCCGGATGTGACCCCCAGGCACGGTTGAGAGTAGCGCCGCAGGCAAGCCAAGGATGCCGGCAAAAGAAATACCGGTGTCAGTGGCATCAAGAAGTGGATTGGTTTCGCTCGGAATAAGCGCAGTTTCTTGCGGGGAGAGCGGCGCAACCGGACCGATGGCAGTATTCACATTACCAAAAACCCGGGCCTTGCTTGAGCTGTTGATCACCACCACATCGACATGAAGCGTTGCTGCTGTCGGAAGAGAAAGCGGTACTCCGAGTTGTACAAGCCTGAGCGGGTCTTTTAAAATTAATGCAACCTGCCCTGTTGTGTCCCTCACCACTGCTCCGGCACCATCGCCGCGGCCTTCACGCGCATCGCGCAGGAATAATCGGTTGTAGACGCGCACGGCCTGGCCTGGCGTCAAGCCGTTTAGCGTCAAAACCACATCCGGTGTGGGGTTGTCGTCGCGCTGAATAAAATGGGCAGAAGGATTGAAACCTTCGCGTAATGAAGCTGGGATAGGCGTATTGGTTGTTGGAAGGCCAGTGGGAAAATTCGGCCATTGCGGATTGGCATCGCTGCCATCGGTTGGCAAGGCAAAATCGTTCTTGATGATGGGCGACACCACGAGTGAAACCTCGGGGCTGCCAGCAGTCAGAATTTGATTGGCCACACCGAGGGCGGCATTGCCGTTCAATGAAAATGTGTCGTCATTGATGACTTCATTGTGACGAATCTGCGGCAGCGGCTCCACGCTGGCAGCAGGATCGGAGGAAGGCCTTTCACCGATGAGAAAGGGTTTGAGATCGACCACCATGGCGCGCACAAAATCGCGGTGCAGGGTCACGCCGCTTGCCAGCGAACGAATTGTAAAGGAGGTGTCTAAAGCGCCGGTGGTTGCAGGACCCAACCGCAGGTCCGGTGGGGCGTCGCCTGCCCGCGTGATCGCTGTTGTCGGATCGGATATGTGAAATAGCCCGGCATCTGAATTGATAGGTTGGATACCGTTCAAATGACTGCCATCATAACTTAGTCCGTGTGGATTAACAAGATGAATCCGCGCTTGACTTGGCTCAAGCGAGGCGATGCTATGAATTTGCCGATCCAGGGCAAGCGTTGGGATCACGCTCAACAAACTGCGTGCCTCCAACACTTCATGTTCAGTAATGAACGCATCGAAAGCGCCGGCCACGGCCACCGGATCGATGGCAAAGCCGTGAATATCGTGAACGGTCAGCGTTCCGCCCGAGATGCCAAGCGTCTCACCTGCATTATATTTTCCAGACAAATCAGACGATGCTGCCATGCCATCGGTTATCACAAAATAGTAAGGCACCGGGCGCTGCGGCAGATGTGTGTTTGCAGTCAACCCTTCCAGGATTGCGCCATAGAGCCGTGCCAAACGCAAGTAAACTTGTGGATGCAATCGAAAGACCACCGCGGTCGGAACAACGGGGTTGCCGTTTGGTTGCAAAATCCGTTCGGCACCGCCGCTTTGCATAAGAATGCCTGTGGCCGGCGCAACCCATTCTTCTGACGACGTACCTATCAAGCTCAAGCTCAATCTGCCAGCATCGCCCTCGGTGGGAGTGGAAGTCGGAGACGAAGCATTGGTCCAACGCACGGACAACAAGGGGCCGGCGATACCCAGCGCGCCCATTCCGACATTGCTTAAAATATGTTGGATGTCATCTATTATGGCCATTAGACAGCGCTCCTCAATTCGCTTGTTAAACCATCTGGATCTGTCAACCGAACCAAAACGCGGCTAACCAATCCACTGAACATGTTACGTATGATACCGTAAGTATATCGCCCCTCAGGATCTGGGGCTGGCGTCCGTGAGAAACGACCGAACTGAGGCCCTGTCTCAATCTCATGAAGACGGGCAATGTCCAATCGTATCGGTGTGAGGCCATCATCATTGAAAAGCTCCAGAATGTAAGCTCCACGTGGCGGTTGAGTAACGGGCGCAGCGCTTCGGAAGGTGACCCGCAGCCAGAACACGACAGCGACACCCCTCAAATCCACAAGGTCAGGTGGAATCGGCAGTGGCGGCTCAATCAGAAGAGCTTTTTGCTCGCTGATTCGCCCGAGAGGGTCGATTAACCGCACAACAACCTCGTCATCATCTGTGGGCACAAAGCTTTGGTATTGCCAGCGGCCGTTGCTGTCCAAATCCGAGCGTGTGATGGCGCCAGGCGTTTCCGCAGGAGTGGTTATCTCTGCGATGGAAGGCAGCGCTGTGCGTACGTGCTCGGTTTCCCGTATTAAGCTCGATAAGCCGCCGGCTTCGAATTCTTCCGGTGTGGGAGCAACGCGTCTGACCGTGAAAATGATCATGCGATGTGTACCTAATGGGGTTATCCGAATCTCGGCGCTGCTGCGAACCCGTACGCGAAATAGGCTGCGATCGGATGACATGTCCAGCACAATGGACTGCAGGTCCGGCGGCTCATCCGGCGGCAAAGATATATTGATCGCCGGAGAAGGCAGCGAACGCCCCGGCAGGATGCCATTGCCCGGATTTTTCTCTCCAAAAGCAACGCTCCGGCAAAAATAGGGAAACCAGCTCGAAGGCACGTTCTCCTCTCGTGTAAAAGCGACTGGAATATGCGATAGGTCTGGCTCTTCCCTGAAGATGACAGTCCATCCAGCATCGGCTTGATCGGCAACCGGCGGTCCCATGGCATCTATATCTTCGCTGAGCAGCTTTGAGCGGGTGCGATATAATTCAACCCCTGCAGGCGGCGGCCCTACGCCTGGTTCGACGCGAACATGAATTCGATGAAATCCGGGCGGTGGCTCTGATCCAGGCGTCGTGTTTCTAACCCGGCGAACCTGCAAGGAAGGCGCTCCCGGGGTAATCCGATTCGGAACGGCGACAAAAATAACGCCTGATGGCTCTGACTCGACTTGATTCTCTGTCAACGTCGTGCAGAAGTAAACAAAAAAACCGTCCAGCGCGCCGGGCAAGCTCAACTCAAATTGTGGCGAAGCGAAAGGTTGGGTGCTGACGCGCGCGAATAGATCACGGGCTCTGAGTGAGCTGGCGAACACCTGTAACTCGGTGGCGCGCGCAACTAAATCCGTACTCGTTGGAGGACCAAGTCCGGCGGCGGCGCGCAACGCGCTTTCACTGGCTTCATAGGCTACGTAGCCAGTGGCATGATCTATTGCTGCCCCCAAATCCATCTTGAAGCGAGCGATGCCGTTTGCATCCGGCAGAGCTGCAAATCTGAGAACAGGGCTGACAGTCGGTACAACTGCCGGTAAAGGATCATACACGACAACGGTCTTTGGCTCAGTGTAGCCACTAAAAAGAGAATCGTTTCTTTTTTCTTTTGCTCGCGCATAAATTGCATAAGTCAAACGCGCTGCAGTTGCGAAGTTCACTCGCATATTGTCTATTGTGATGCGATACCGCCGGGCCTCGCCGTCCGAAGGCGCCGGAGGCAACATCACCGGCGGCGTACTAGTACTAGTTAAACCGTATGAAGTCGGTGTTTCATTAAGCGGCCCATCTGGCGGCAACACAAATCGGATGCCAGCCGGTGTTGTACCAATCAGACTTTGGCGTATTTGTATGCCAATGGGCACTGTTGCTGGAAGCCCCACTGCGGAATCATAGAATTGCCCCACCAATTCAATCTCCCGGGGACTGCGATCTTGCCAATCCCACACGACCTCCGCAACCAAAGTAGCGGGGATGGAGCGGGAGCCGGGTGTCACCATCCCGGTGTTCAAATTAAATTGTGCTTTCAAAATGCGTGGCTGCGCCGGCGCCTCTGTCGCAACGACGTGATCGATACGGCTCCATTCACTCCAACGTGAAAAAACATCGAGGGCGGCGGCAAGATAAGTATCCGTACGGCTGACCTCAAAAGGCACACGGCGGAGATGATCGACAAAGCTGGCAAAGACCTCATTGCTGAGCCGATCTGCCGGATTACGCACCGGCACATCTTCCGGAATGGTTACCGGGATGAATGGTGTGAATCCTATTCCGAGGCGCGGCTCATTAAGAACCTGCGGAGGGCCGCCGCCTTCGAGCAAGCCAATTACATAGCCATGCGGCGAGTTCTGCCTTTCCGGGCGGCTCCAGCGCAGCTCGACATCCACGCTTGCTTGGCCATCTCGGTCTTGTGGCCGATTTTTTAAATGGCGCTGCGCATGAAAATTAGCCGGCGCCGGCAAAGTTGGCAATGCAATCGCCGCTAAAGCGGCGTAATCAACATGCAAGCCAAATGGAAGCTCCAACGAGAAAGTAACCATGTAATCATAAACCAATTGAAATGCGCGTTTTGGCTCCAGAAAAGGACCTTGCAATATTCGGAAAAGTGGAAAGTCGGTTGTGCCGAATCCCAACACCAGCGCGCTCCAGGTGTCTGTTGCAACGCTGAGCAAAATCAAAGAAGCAACCGGCAAATCAACATTAGCAGGATCCGTCGATATCCCACCGCCGGGTTGATGAAAGCCTCTGAGATCAGTAACCTGGTGCGCGAAAGTGAATTGTCTTCTTGCCGGATCGCCCGGCGAGACATTCTCGAACATCTCGCGCAGGAGCGATAATGGCTTAAGGTCGCCATCCCGAATTTCGGCAAGAACTTGATTCGGCGGCGGTGCTGGCCATCCCGGCGCCAGCACACCGCCTGGTCCGGTGGGAAAAGGCGGCTCATACAAAATCTCGCCAATTTTGAGGCGATCATGTGCCGCCTCGAATCCCGATTTCGGATCGCTTGGAAGACCCTGCTCGCGAGCATCGTAAACATTGACTGGCGTTTCGTGCAAATGAAAAGGTAAGCCCACGGTTTCAATCAATTCCCAACCAGCCATGTTCGCGTACGCGACCATCGACAGTCCCAGGAATTCCGAAACAACGCCTCGCCCAGTTATACGCACCGCACAAATGTTGGGACGGTGCAAGCGCACGATGTTCTCGCTCGACACGCCAGTCACGATTTCGCCGGGTATCGTCTCACCGTGATCATCAAGCGCCTCCACGCTCATGGTTGCTCCCGGTTCAGGCCTGATCCGCGCTCTCAGCTCGAACAACGGCAGACGTTCCCATTCAATGGTCGAAGTGGCAACGATCGTTGTTGGCGGAATTCCCAAGTCCTCCAGTCGAACATCGAGTGATTGAACCCGGCGCCAGACTTGGAACGGTGTGCGCGGCATATCGATTCTTTCCGGATGCAAACGCCAGCGCAACGCCACCGGTTTGATTGGAGCGGCGATGTTTAGGTCCGGGATGATCTCCTGAAGCTCGCCATGTCTTTCTGGATTGAGAAAACCATCGCGTAGCGGAATGGCGATTTCAAGATCAAAGGCACGAGGTGATAAAACAAAATTAGACATCATTCAACCTCCATGGTGGTTCGGCCGGCAATAGCGCGGAGTAAATCAAATAATCAGTGATCGGACTCGGATCGGGTGAGAGATCCAGCTCTTGCTGGCGCAAAGCGAGATTCAGATGGGTTGCGCCAGGATTGAGCATGACAAGTGTACGGGTGCCGCCAGGCGAACGAACGAACCGCTGAACCGCCGCGGTACTCAATTCGACAATTTGCAAAAACGGATTTTCGGAAAGAACCCAGTGGAACATGTCACCAGATTCACTCTGTACCGGAACTTTCTCAGGCTCCGACCGAGTGCGCCAAAGCGGCTCGGGCGAGTCGATGATGAGCGCTACCAGTCTGAAGTTATCACCTTCCGGTTCCCACAAAAAAGTCAGGCTGGGCTGTTTGGCGGGCGTCACCGCCTCCAATCCGGCCTCCAGCAGAGCATTCTGAATGTCCGCGTCGGGGGGTGTAGCTGCCAGCACCCCCAAAGGATTGCGCAGGAAGCGATGAGTACTTCTGCTGGTGCGAATTACCTCTGCCAATTCCGCCGCGCTGAGAAATCTTGAGGTCGTAAAGGAAATGCGAAAGAGCGGGCGCAGAGGAACGCCGGTTGGCGGTGGATCATTGGTTTCGATATCAAGGGTGTAGGCTGTGCCGCGCTCAAGCGGAATCGTCACCTCAAACATATAGTGCTTCTCGCTTTCGACAGTGGTAATGCAGCTCATGCCATCAATGACTGATCGCAAGGTTTCCTCAAATGGTGTTAAGATGCCGGCATCGATCCGTTCCAAAGCGTCCTGTACAATAGCGGGTTGCTCCTCGGGATGATCGCCGTTGGCTTTGCGAATCACGGCTTTGAGTGGTTTGCCATAAGCTTCAAAAAGCTGGATGGCTGAAGCATCGTTGAAATAAATCTGAACTGGATCGTCAACGAAATGCAATTGCTGATCGCGGAATGGCGTCGTGGTCAAAATCCAGGGATCAAAGCGTTCAGGAGCATTGGCATCTGTCATAAACTTGAAATGTTGTGTCTTGTCTTCCGTAGAAGATATTGTGGAATTGCCATCTTCATCCGTCACCCGCACCTCGGCAGCATAGGTCAGAGAGATCGTGTATTCTGTTCCGGGCTGCAGCAAGGGGCGCAGTTGACCGCCTAATAATGCCCCCTCGATGGTGTTGATGGTGGCATCCCTTGCTCTTTCGTCATGTTCCACGCGCTGGTGTTCTTCCTGGCGCAGCAATTCAATCGCGCCAACCAGCACCGCCGGCGGCAAACCGAGAATTCGCGGTCTGAACACGACAATTTCGAGGCGAGTGGTTGCAGGCGGCGGGCTCCATTCGATCAGCACGCGCTGCAGCGCAGGATGCCGGATCATCAAATATTTCATCACGAGAGTAACATCGCTTGACCACGGCCCGAACGTGTCACGCCATCTTGGCGGCAAGTCAATGAGGCTACTAATGATAGCGACAGGGAGAGCCGAGAGCGGCCGCTCATCGAGCAGATTGCCGGTCGCATCATAAGCGCGGAAGACAACGCTTGCCCCTGCCTGCAGTATTTTCTGGTTAACGGCCAGCAGGATGCGCGCCACGGTGATTCGACCGCTTTCGATGAGAATGCGCTCCGGCTCCGGATCGATGAATGGATCGTATTCCGGCGGAAGCACGAAATCTGATGCCGCAGCCGGATGCAGGAACGGCAGTTGCAACACGCGCCCCGGCAGCCGGGAAGTAGGTACAAAAAAAACAGGCACTGGCGGCGCATCGCCGATAACTTTGGCCGGCTCCAGATTTCGCTGGCCGGAGATTGTTAGCAAGCTCTCGATGAGCGGTGTCATGCTGGAGGCGGCTGCCTCGTGTACGAACACACGCGTGTTTGGCGCAGAGCCGCGGCGCGTATCCGGTGGATCGGGCCAGGCTGCGCCATTCAATCTCCAACCGGTTTCCGAAGGCCCGAGCTGCTGGCGATTGAAAGTCCATAGCACCGGCGCGGCTGGCGCCACCAGATCGCAGGCATGACCCCAGCTTTGGGTGATGCGATCGGTCAACTCTTGCGAGCGCTGCACGGCGCGCGGTGTGTGATCCGGATCCCACGAAAACAGGGCCAGATCGACGCTGGTATCTTTTCCTTCTGCGCTGTCGGTAATTCGCCGAAATACTGCTGGAGGTAAGCCCAAGCCCAAAGGAGGATCCGGCAGATCCGGGAGTGGAGGGTTGATCTCAAGCCGTTTGAGTGTGTAGCGCACAGCCACATTTTCGCTCTGCGCGGCAAAGCCATCCGGTGCGGCCAGCCGTGGCGCTTGTTCCAAAGGCCGGGTGAAAGTGCTAAAATCACTTGCCGTAGCTGGCGCGGCATGTAGTTTCAATACCGGCATGGCATCAATCGGTACCGTGGGTAAATCACGATCCGGAGTGCCGCCAACGGAATCCACCTCTACAGCATCTCCCAGGGAGCCGTCGATGGGACGATCGGTTCCTTGTCCCTGAATCAGCGCCGGAGACCGGCTTTGCAGGATCATGCTGCGCACCAAATTCGGAGGCACTGGCGTTGGCGTTGAGCCAATAGATATTCCCACACAGCCTTTGATGCTAAAAAGAAAACAATCGATCTCGCCGCAAGCCTCGCCAACAATATAGGTCGAGTCATTGGCTTCAACCGCCAGAGAAGCCCAGGCAGAGATGGAGATAATGAACAACCGCAGCGTGCCGCGCAGCTCTAAAAAGCCGTAAATATGAAACGGCGAAAAGGAAAGCCCGGCATCCAGAGACGCAGAGACCTTCAAATAAAGCCCGATATTTTCATTACCGAGTATGAGAGCGGCGCGGATGCCGAGCGCGATGGCCAGACCCGGAAGCGTGACTGGCCCTCTAGGCGTTGGAAAATTTTCGATCTGGTCGCCAGCGAACATCAGGTAAGCTGATCCCTTGACAATGCCGAGAATCTCACATGAAATGGGCGCCTCGATTTTGCCAAGATAGAGATGCCATTTCGATATATCCCTGAAATCGAAACCAGCCTCCACTGGAATCCGAATACTAAGTAGCCTTCGGATTTCGTACTCAATCAAAATGCCGATAGTCAATGTTTGCAGCGGAATGTTGATATCGACGATGGCGAGAATGCCGAGCGAATCTCCTGTGCCTTTGGTCTCCGGTTTTTCCGTCAGCACCTTGGCATTCATGAAAATGAGAATGCGCGGGCCTGGCAGCTCGAGTAGTAGCATGCCTTTCAAATTCAAAATGCAAACGCCATCAAGCGTTCCCAGCACAGCACCGACGCCAAAACTCCACTTATCCAATGCATTTTCAGTTCCCCAAGCGTTGGGTTCAGTCGGGTCGCCCATGGCCACACGGTGGAACCAGTCGAGCGCAGGAATATCTGCGTTGGAATCTTCAAGCCGCTTGAAGTGCATAGCAAAAAGCCCTAGAACTCCATACAGCCCAAGTCCGCTGCTAAAGAGTGGAATGGCTGTAGGGAATTCTGCTACTAATGCTAGAAACACGCCTGTGGCATTGCGACCGGATGCAGTATCTTGAGCCTGTTGAACCTTTAAGGTCGCAGCGATGCGCAATCCAACGGGAAGCAAGGTGACATCGAGCGATCCGGCGAACCCGTCGCGTAAGTCGATGAAGCCTTTGCCAATTAATGCGCCGGGGATGTTGACACCAGCCCCCATGGGCGTGAGCGCCGGTGGAGACAAAGGTGTCCCTAGAGCCTGGGTCACCCGCAACCGATCAACAGTGATTACGCCAAGGTTCGCTTTTAAGCCGATGTCGAGTTCCAAAACTGGTGGATTGGTGCGGGAAACACGCGCGCCCAAGACCTTTAAAATACTTCCTAATGGCTCGCCAATGTCGAACAATCCCGGGTCGGCTAGGTCGAATTCATACCCCTTGCTGGTGTCGAACACCGGGAGAAAACGCGTTCCAGAGTCACCTTCTTCCGGTGGAAACAGCAAACGCACACCAACCGCACGGTAACGGGCGCGCAGCGGCGAATCCGGATCTGAACGAATTGTCAAAACCCCAATGTCAAGATCAATGGCAAAATCAATCGCATAATCAAACAACGCTGCCACTTCACCATCTGTGTGTGAGAGTTGGACACCGAACAACGTAAATTTTTTCATTTGAAAAACGCCGGCCAAGCCTAGTATTGCAGCCAGAGCAATCTCTGCTGCGGCAACAATGATCGGTACGGTTGCGTCTTCGCCTTCGGCAGTGACGGCTGAATTGACCGGTCCGAAAAGGAGTGGCGCAAAGGTCAGTAAGGCTCCAATGGTATTGCCGATGAATTCCGGGCTACCGTTCTCAATTGAAACAAAACCTTGGCGGCTATTTCTATCGAATCCGAGAGAGGCCTCAAGCGTGAGGCGACCAGTGGCCGTGTCATAAATAGCGGTGATGCGAAAATCTACAATGCCCTGAGGAGGGTCTTCCTGGTTTGCAGTAGCGCCTTCGTGCGAGGTGACGGTGAGCGCGGTTTCATCTGATCGTCCCGTTGCGTCTCTGATGGTCCGCGCGCTCGCTTCGGCCTGGGTTTCAAAATCCAACTCTCCATTGATTTCCGCGAGCACGAGCTGATTGCGTTCCAATCGAAACCGTATACCGGCGCGGCGGAAAACCGATGGACGCTCCGGCTCTGTCGGCGTAGGCGTAGTGACGGTGGGCATTTCCGGCGGCTCCGTAGTCGGCGCCGGACGCTCAACAGTAACCCGGCGAGAAGGCGCCGGTTCTGTTGGCGCCGAAGCTGGCGTATAGCGCGCGATGGCGTTGCGATAGCATTCCGGTTGATAATCTGGTGGCGTTGGTCCATTAGGTCTGGTGCCGCAACCAGGAATGGCCGAGAGTACACCACGAGCACGCTGGGTACCATTGCCTGGACCCGGACTAATATTGGCGGTTATACCGGCTTGTTCAGCAAGCTGTGCCAAAACTCGACGCAGCGTTTCGACCCGGCGATTCGAGAGATTCTCATTAAACGGCTCTCTATCGAGATAGCCTTCGTAAGATGCATTGCCTTCGATCAAAATGGTTTGACCGTTGGCGCGCTGCAAAAATTGCGTGAGATTCGCGCCTTGTTGCGCAATAATACGTGAGACTTCCACATCGATCTCATTGGTTGTCCGCGGATCATCGAACGCAAAAAGAACCGTCACCTCTTCCGGCTCAGGCATTGGTGTTGTCGTCGCAGGCCATCTGGCCTCCACTGTCCCTGCACCACCCCCCGGAGTGACTGGAACTCGCACTTCACCGGAAGATGATGAAAAAGTTCCCACTGTAACGGAATCCACATTCGCGGGTGTTGCACGCAAAATCACGGCTTCTGGATCGGGCTGTTCGCTAGCGGGCACCAATTGATAACCGGGCGTTCCGGAAATGTCATGAAAGATCGGGGGAGCGGAAGCTGGCTGGGAAGCTGTGGGTGCTGTAACAGCTCGGTGTTGCAACTCGATCGTTTCATCCCACGACTTTCGGGGCGATGAATTATCTTCCACTCGAAAATGCAGAGTTGAGGAATCGGCAACTGCGCCCAAGTGCCACGTTAGCCGATTGGGGTTGCCCTCGAAGGGTGTTCCGGTAATTGTCGAGCCATTGAGTGTTACGGTAACATCATAAGGCGGCATGCCGCCGGTGATCGCGAGATGGAGGTCGATATTATCACCTGCAGGCATAGTCGTACGACTGCCCGAGATTACAGTTGCATTGTCGGTTTCTTCTTCGCTCCCCCGTGTGATGGCAATCACTTCGCTGCCGGCAAGCAACCGCGGCGTGACTTCCAGCTTATGGTTACGGCGAATAATATCGAACGCGAGCTCGCCAGAGACTTCCAGATCGCCGGTGTTGACGCTTTCGAAATCCACCAGCAGATCATTGGCCAGAACATCAAACGCGAAACCCGTGGTGCGGGCAGGCGCCAGAAAAAAGCGCACGTGGGGTAGCCACAAACCGGTGAATTCATCACCAATACCGAATTTTTCCAGAATCTCCGGCGGCGTAAAGTTTTCACTGAAGTCCAGCACCGCCTTCTCCAGGCCGAACCCGAAGACCTGTGATTGATGGAGACAAATCGCCGGCACCATACGGATCGCCTCCCCGGCTTTGGGATCGCTTGGATCATCAAGGCTATTGATGCCCCAGGAAGCAAGGTCGACTCCCACCTCGCCTATAGTTTCGCCCTGACTGATCACGATCGCGATATTGGGGAGATGCAGTCGCACCTGTTCATAGGTTGTATCGCGCTCTAACCACCCGTCAGACGCCACTCGCGCCGGAATAAAGCCAATTTCTGAAAGAGGAAGAAAAACCCCGTTTAGTAAAAGTTCTAGGCGAAAGGCAAAACCGGGATAATCGGATGGGGTGAGAGGAACGCCTCCACTGATGACTTCAAAGTGATCAAGCGCTTCTTTGAGATCAAGAAGGGGGGAATCGTTGACAACCATACGAATTTGATCGGCACCAGCGCGCGGCAAAGTGAGGCGGAATTGAATGTTAATATCATCCGGTTCAAATGAAGTACCTGAGGGCGTTCTAAAGCGGGGCGTAAGAGAGGCATCACCCGTGCCTGTAAATTGGACTTTGCCGGCATACACGACTCCGGCCTCATCCCAGGCAGCTTGCAGTTCGTCAATGTCCAAAAAGGTTAGCAATTCTTCTACAGCATCGGGTAGGTCAAACCCGGCGAGAAATTGCGGAGCTAACAAGTCCAGTAAGCCTAAACGCATTGTAATTCTCCTTACCAGGGATTAAGCATCTCTGCGGTTATCCGCAAGCGAAGTACGGATGAACTTCATACTTCCTGGTTAGCGACAAGCCATCTTTTCTAAAATCCAAAACTGCGTGTCCAAGCGCCGGCGCGGGAGTGACACAGTTTGCATCATCTGAGATGAACGTTCAAACTTTCTCTGCATAGCGCATACATATGTATGAAGAAGGCGCTTACAGGATGCGCGTTTCAATTCTTCACGAGCGTTACGTATGAGCATAATATCTTACTTTCGCTGCTTGAATTATTTTATGTTCATGCACAATATTCACGTAACTTATTTTATTTTTCTGCCGAGAAACTATACTTCGGTTCTTCAGCCGGGTAAGACCGGGGCGTTACCGCCCCAGCCTTCCCTAAGAACCGGACATGATAGTTTCCCATCATACGGCTCAAGCACTCCAAAGGCGCACCCCTTTCGGAGCCACCCGTCAACTCCGTGTTGGCAATACACGGGTCTTCTTTGCGATACTAATCTGCTGTCTCTTTACCAATGATTTGGCATGGGGCGCATGCATTTCTGCTCATTTGCTTTCCCCATTTAAGGAGATTCATCAGACGTTTTCGCAACGGAGCACCAGGCGGACGTGGGCGCTCTTTCGAGCCGGGTGATTTTCAACCCGTATACGTCCCATTACAGAACGTCATTTGCTTCTTCCGCCATCCCAAACCCGCACTCTATCAGCGTGCCTTGCGGTTTCGCCTGCCTGCAATCAGTAACTTCCCGGAGGAGGCAGAGATACGGGGTTTCCATGTTCCGTGCATTCGACCAAATAGACGGGTTAGGTCTGTTCTCTCCACCGGCTGGGCGTCATCCGTGTCGGGACAGTTAGCAGATCCCGAACTTGCCAGCTTGCCATTTTGGCCCAAGCTTATCAGTCTCTTTAGCTTGTTTAAGGTAACGATGGTTGCGAACATTCACATATGTTGACCATACCGTCCAACCCTAGTCCTATCCCGAATGAGACTATCGAGAGAGAACGCCACTCGCGTTTTGTTCTCTGGCACTTCCGGCGCCATCGGTACATTATGCGACGGGCTTCACACCGTTGTAGATGCACCACAACCGCATGCCGTCGTAGGGTACCAGTAACGGAATACCGAGTGTTGTCGAAAAAGAAATGATTTCTCCGCAACACAATCGCCCGCGAGAAATGATTCGCGGTAATACATTATGCATGTATGAGAATGCACGACTTCACGTCGCGGGCTAACACCAGCGTGTGCTGCTGAAAAACGGGGGCATGCTTTTTATGCCCCCGTTTTTCAGTCAGCACCACGCAGTGTTAAACCAGAAGCTTAAACTGCCCACGACTTTATGCGCGATTTCC
>Ga0187893_10004701_pt1 | contig 25632 bp, 23 predicted proteins | sample MA1701074metaG_FD_139574 | JGI IMG/M metagenome (GOLD analysis project Ga0187893, IMG submission 139574) | White microbial mat communities from a basaltic lava cave in the Kipuka Kanohina Cave System on the Island of Hawaii, USA - MA170107-4 metaG ... | reverse complement strand
GGCACCAACGAAGAGGCCTACCTGTTCCAGAAGCTGGTCCGGACCGGCTTCGGCTCCAACAACGTCGATCACTGCACGCGCCTCTGCCACGCGTCGAGCGTCGCCGCGCTGATGGAGGGCATCAATTCCGGCGCCGTCTCGAATCAGGTTCGCGACGCCGCGCGCGCGGAAGTGATCTTCGTCATCGGCGCGAATCCCACCGTGAATCACCCGGTCGCTGCCACGTGGTTGAAGAACGCCGCGAAGTCGGGGGCGAAACTCATCCTGGCCGACCCCCGCCGCAGCGATTTGGCCCGGCACGCCACCTACTACCTGCAGTTCAATGCCGACACCGATGTGGCGCTGCTCAACGCGATGCTGCACGTGATTGTCGCGGAAGGGCTCGCAGACGAGGCCTTCATTCGCGATCGGACTTCCGGGTATGAAGCGCTCGCCGAGAACGTCAAGACCTTCTCGCCGGAGCGCATGGCGCCAATCTGCGGCATCGATGCGGACACCATCCGCGAGGTCGCGCGGCTCTATGCCACCTCGAAGGCGTCGATCATCTTCTGGGGCATGGGGATCTCGCAGCACATTCACGGCACCGACAACGCACGGTGCCTGATCGCGCTGGCGCTCTCCACCGGACAGATCGGCAAACCCGGCTCGGGCCTGCATCCGCTGCGCGGGCAGAACAACGTGCAGGGCGCATCGGATTCCGGATTGATCCCGATGTTCTATCCCGACTACCAGCGCGTGGGGACGCCGGAGGCCCGGGAGCGCTTCGAGCGACTCTGGCACACGACGCTGGATCCGGATCCAGGACTGACCGTCGTCGAGATCATGAACGCCGCGAAGAAGCACGAGATTCGCGGGATGTACATCATGGGCGAGAACCCCGCGATGTCGGATCCGGATGTCGATCACGCGCGCCAGGCCCTGGCCGCGCTCGATCACCTCGTGGTGCAGGACATCTTCCTCACGGAGACGGCGTACCTCGCCGATGTCATCCTGCCGGCGACGGCGTGGCCCGAAAAGGTGGGCACTGTCACCAACACCGATCGCATGGTGCAGCTGGGGCGAAAAGCCATCGAGCCGCCGGGTGATGCGCGGCCGGACTTCTGGATTCTCAACGAGCTCGCGCGTCGCGTCGGCGTGGATTGGTACTACGACCATCCACGAGACGTCTTCAACGAAATGCGGACGTGCATCGATTCGATCGCCGGCATCACCTGGGATCGCCTTGAACGCGAGTCGTCCGTAACCTATCCCTGCGTGCAGGTGGGTGACCCGGGCGAGCCGGTCGTGTTCTGCGACACCTTCCCCACGAAATCAGGACGGGCCAAGTTCGTGCCCGCCGACCTCATTTCCGCGGCCGAACGGCCGGACGCGGAGTATCCGATGGTGCTGATCACCGGCCGGCAGCTCGAGCACTGGCACACCGGATCGATGACCCGTCGCGCGTCGAACCTCGATTACATCGAGCCGGAGCCGGTGGCGTCGCTGCACCCGCTCGATCTCGAAGCGATGCAGATCGCGCCGGCCGGCATCCTCACCATCGAATCGCGTCGCGGCCGGATCTCACTCTACGCGCGGGCCGATGATGGCACGCCGCGAGGGACGGTGTTCGTGCCGTTCTGTTTCTACGAGGCGGCGGCCAACATGCTGACGAACCCGGTGCTCGATCCGTTCGGAAAGATCCCGGAATTCAAATACTGCGCGGTGCGGGTGACCGCGGGCGGGCCGACGCCGGAGCGAATGAGTTTTGGCGGTGGCGCGATCTTGTCCGGCCAGATCTCGTAGGGCGCCCTACTCGTCGCCCGTCCACTGTTCGATCGGAATCGACAGCAGCACGTACCGCTTGCGCAATTCCACGACGCGGGCCGCCAGCTCGGTCGTCGGGAACTCGCCGGCGCGGCAGCGGTCGCGCAACTTGCGGATCTCGATGCGATAGAGGTCGTTGATCTGCCCGCGGAGCAGCGCCGCAGGCGTTTCGGGCCTGGGCCGCAGGCCGTGTTCGCCCAGGGCCTCGAGTATTTCCGGCTTCAGTACTTGCACTTCAAGGCGTACAGCGAGACTTCGAGCTCAACGGTGGGTGGCAGACCCGCTGTACCGCGGATGCGCGTGTAGGCGGCGCACGCCCCGACCACGTCGCCGAGCTTGTCGCTGGCGCGGGCGAGCCCGACCAGCGCATTCGGGGTGGGGTTCGTCTTGGCGGCTCGCGAGTAGGCGTCGCGAGCCTCGGTATAGCGATCCACCTCGAGCCACAACTCGCCTTCCAGCTCGTCGGCCGGCAGCGGCCATTGCGCCGGCGTGCCGGCGAGCTCCATCTGCCGCGACAGATCGCGCAGGTGGTCGAGGAACAACTGCATCTCGTCGCGCTCGTCCTGCGCGGCGCTGACCGCGGCGCGGATGGCCACTTCCGCGTAGCGCGCCGACGTGTTGGCCATCCGATCGAGTTCGCGGAGCTTGCCGTTCACGGGACCCAGCAGCGCGACGGCGCCGCCTTTTGGCGCCAGCGCCCGGGCCAGCGTCCAGCCCTCCATGGCCACGCGCTGCACCTCGCGCTCAGCCACGGCCACAGGCGGCTGTGCCAACAGACTCAGAATCAGGATGACGCGCACAATCTCACCGCAACTCGTGTCGACTCATCGACAACATCTTCAGATCGGAGCGCCGCCGATTCAACCGAGAACGATCGCAAACCTACTGCGCGTTCGGGCGGCGGCGGGGCACCGATCCCTGTCCACGTGTTCAGTCCGAGATGGTGATGATAGCCTCCCGCGGCCACGAACAGCGCACCGGGATACCCGCGCAGCATCGGCTCGAAGCCAATGCGGCCGCAATACAGCGCCTCCGCGGTATCGAGATGCGGCACGTGCAGGTGGACGTGACCGATCACCGTTTCGGGGTCCAGCCCGTCCCAGGGGGCTTCGGCACCCGGCTCGTCGCGGACTGATGGGAGGTCGAGCGGATCGGTCGCCATTTGGAGCTGGCCGTTCTGAATGGGCCACTCGCGACGCGGACGATCGCGGTAGATCTCAATGCCGAGGCCGTCAGGATCGTTCAGATAGAGCGCCTCACTGACGAGATGATCCGATGCGCCGGTCATCGGCCAGCGCCGGTCGATCAAACGCCGAAGCGATCGTCCCAGTGCGGCCCGCGTCGGGACGAGGATCGCAACATGATAGAGGCCGGCGCTGCGCCGCGGCTTGGCAATCGCATCCGGTGTTTCGTGCAGCTCGAGCAGCGTGCGTCCACCGGCCGAACCAAGGCGGGAAACCCCTCCGTCACGTTTCGACTCGGTGAAGCCAAGCACCTCGCGATAGAACGCGACCGAACGGTCCAGATTGCTGACGGTCAGGCTGACCTGGCCGATGTGTGCGTCATCTGGTAATGGCATGAACGGTCTTGCCGTTGACATCGAGAAACTCGATGCTCGATGCGCCGTCTTCGTTCACACGCAGCACCAGGCGCGGCCGGCCCTGCCCGTCGGCCAGCGACACCGTGGATGCCTTGTCGGCGTTCTTGCCCACGAACATTCGGCGAGGCCCCGGCGGCGCCTTAGCGCGCACGGCCTTGACGGCCGCGTCGCGCGCGGGGCCTTCGGGCAAGGCATTCGCGTCGTTGAGGCCGCGGATCAGATCGCTGAGCGGCTGCTCCGACCGATCCCACACCTGCAAACCGGCCGAGCGCTGGCCATTGTTCTCGCTGTAGCTGATGCCAATCGTCTGATCCTGCTTGAGCTGATCGAACATGATGCCGGCGTTGGCGCGGCGGCCGCTGTCGTCGCTGCCGGTGTAGGTGAGGCCACCCACTTCGTCGCCTTCGTCGTTGAAGAACAGCATCCCCGCCACCGGCCGCGGACGGTTGATGGTGACACCGTCCATCACGCCGGGATGCATGCGGTCTTTGTTCGACAGCACGAATCGCAGCGTGCCATTGGCGTCGACGACGTTGAGACGCTGGACGGTGAGCTCGTCGATGCGTTGTGTCGAGCTGGATTGGGAAAAAGCGGTGATCGAAAGCAGCGCCGCTACGGCAAAGGTCGCCACGGCATAGGCCCGCAGGATGCGCAATTGGTGCCGAATCGACATCTTCATGCCGCCATCTTAATCCCGGCCAAAAGCGCCACGGACACCGAGACGCGGAGAACGCGCGGAGGGCGGCGGCGGTTCGCAGGCGGCGCTGCGCGCCGCGAGCCGGATGGAGCACCGCGACGAATGAGTCGTACCCAATTGACTCGAAGACTCATTTGTCGCGGTGCTACGTCCGGCCTACGGCCGGCCCCTGCGAACCGCCGACGTCTCCGTGTCTCTGTGCCTCCGTGGCTTCTTTTATCTGCCGGCTGTCCAGCGAATCGCGGCCGCCAACTGATTCTGGAATCGCGGGTCTCGCCAAGTCGACGGGAAGTGGCCGAGCGCGTTGTAGTACGACCTTCCGGCACCGAATGACTGCGCCCAGGCGAGCGGATAGTCGCCGGTCGTGTTCACCGATGCGGGATCGAGGCGCAGCAGCACCTGGACGCGGCCGCGCGGGTTCTCGCGAAAGGTGTAGAACTCTTCCTCCAACGTGAAGGCGTCGCGGATGCCGGTTGCCGGATGCGAGGCATCTTCGACCAGGACGCGCGCCTGCTGGGTCCACGGATGTTCCCTGAAATAGGCGCCAACCAGGCGGCCGTAGTCAGGGAACTCGTAGAGGGTGTCGGTCGCGCTGTGAATCCCGACGAATCCTTTGCCGCCGTTGACGGCGTCGATCAATGCACTCCGTTGCGCTGCCGTGAACGGCAGTTCGCCGCTGGTGAGCGCAAACATGATGACGTCGATGTCGGTAAGACCGGCAGCGCTGAAACGACTCAAATCCTCGGTCGCCGTCACGGTGAATCCGAGCGTGTTCATGACTTCACGGGCGGTCGCGATGGCGTCGTGCCGGAAGCCGGCGGTGGCCGTGAGCATCAGGACGCGAACGGCGGGCCCCGTGGCGATCGGCGTCGGTGATGTGGGCGCGGTGCGCGTCGGCGTGCATGCGAGCGCGCACGCCGTAACCAGCGCTACGCAGGCTTGACGCATACGAACAACTCGTAGCTGCCCGGCTCCAGTTCGGAATGGTTGAACGGAATCACGCGTGCCTCGAAGCCGGCTTTGCGCAACAGTCTCAGCCACGCGGCGCGCGCAAACAGTCCCTCGACATGGCGATCGTGTGTCACCCGCACCGACCCGTCACGCTCGCGAAAGATATAGGTGTAATCGGTCGTGCACACATCGTCTTTGGGGTCCGGATCCCATGCCCATTCCAGGTATCGCATCCCGCGGTCTGGCCCGTCTTCTCCTCCACAGCTGGTGTCCGGCTGAAACGTCTCGCGAAGATGGTCGGGCGCCAGCAACGCCACGCCTCCAGCCTTGCAGTGTGCGGCCACCGTCGCGATCGCGCGGGCGAGATCCCCCTCGCTGGTCATGTAGCTGATCGCATCGTGGACGAAGACAGCGTCGAACGTGCGGCCTAGCCGGACGCTTCGCATATCCCCGACGTGATGCTCGCATTCGGGATTCAGCCGGCGGCTGTGCGCCAGCATGCCGTCCGACAGATCGCAGAGCACCAGCTGCTTCACGCGATGCTTCATGAACGAAGCGTTGTTGCCGCCGCCGCTCCCCAGTTCGAGCAGGGTTTCAATTCGTCCGCTCGCGGCTTCCTGCATCGCGTTGAAATAGAACGTCGCTTCCTCTTCGTAGTCCGCCGGCGCCGACATCAGCGGCCACCATTCGGCAAATTCGTCGTAGAGCTTGGTCATGGCTTCGATACACGCAATGTGGCGCTGATCATCGCGCTTCCGCTCGCGAAGTAGATCAGCGAGAACGGCCGCAGCTCCGCCGGGCCGACGCTCACCATCCCGAACGGGATCTGATCGTCCACACGGCCCAGATACTGAAGCACCCCGAGCAGGATGACGATCAAGACGCTCGTGGGGATAGGTGTGCCCTCGAAGTACTTCACCTTGCCCGTCGTTTCGTCGGCAAGAGCTGACGCGGTGACATTGAACCGCGCAAGACGACTCACGCCGCAGACGACGAAGTAGGTGAGGATCAGCATGTCCCAGCCGCCGCGCAGTCCCAGCGTGAAACCCAGGACCGCGGGGGCGACGCCGAACGAGATCACGTCGGCGAGCGAATCAAGGTCGGCGCCGAGCACCGACTGCCGCTTTTTGTCCAGCCGCGCCACGTAGCCATCGAGAACGTCGCAAACCAGCGCGATGGGCATCAGGATGAAGGCGGTCCACACAAAGCGCGCGTTGCCGGTGGCGAGGTAGTCGAGGCAGAGGAAAATAGCTATCGTTCCGCAGGACGCGTTGGCAATGGTGAGCAGATCGGCCCAGGTATACGACCGGAGCATCGACAAGTGCCGGCGGCGTTCCACTCGGGCAGACTAGCACTGATAACCTTTTGCCGCGGTTTTCGTAGTAACGGGCATGAAACGACAGATCCTGATTCTGCTCCTGGCCGTGGTCGGGTTCTGCAACCCCGCTCCGGCGGCGGCCCAGCAGCCCGCGCAACCGGCGGCGACCGCACCCGGACCGGCACAGGAAATACGTGTATTGCGCCAGGACGCCGAAGATGTTCGGGAGCAGTTGCGCGCCATCCTCGTGACCTATCCGCGCGCCGTTGGCGAAGTCTTGCGCCGCGACCCCAGCTTGATGGGCCGACCTGACTACATGTCAACGTATCCCCAGCTCACGCAATTCCTCGCGCAATATCCGGAGATCGCGCGGAACGTCGAGTTCTACTTCGAGGGCTACGGACAGTGGGGCCGGGAGGTGGATCCTGAATACGAGGCGCTCGGCGTGCTGCTGGCCGGCATGGCCTTTCTGCTGGGCTTTGGCGCGCTCTTGACGGTACTGACGTGGCTGGTCCGCGCCGTCATCCAGCATCGCCGCTGGGTGAAAGCGTCGCAGGTGCAAGCCGACGTGCACTCGAAACTCATGGACCGGATGACGAGCAACGACGAGCTGCTCGCCTACATTCAGAGTCCTGCCGGCCGCAAGTTCCTCGAGGCGGCTCCGATTCAGCCGGAGGCTGAATCACCTGCGCTCGGCGCGCCTGTCGGGCCCATCATCTGGTCGATGATGGCCGGCATCGTGCTCAGCACCGTGGGCGCCGGATTCCGCGCCGCGGGCAGCTCGATTGGCGAAGAGGTGCAGCGCGGATTCAACGCGATCGGCATCATCGTGCTGTCGCTCGGCGTGGGCTTCGTGCTGGCCTCGCTGATGGCCTACCTGGTGTCGTCGCGGCTTGGCTTGTTCCAGCCGCGACGCATCGCATCGGATTCCGGCAATGCGTGAATTCACGCTGACCGACATGGAACGCCTCGGCGCCTTTGATGAAGCCGAACGGACGTTCCAGATGACCGAGGAAGCGTTCCGTTCGTTCTACGAGCTGACGGCGCGGCAGGTGCGGGTCTACCTCGCTCGCATGACGGGCGACGCACGGCTCGCCGACGACTTGCTCCAGGAGGCCTACTACCGTTTCCTGCGATCGCGGATGATGTTCGAGAACGACGACCATCGGCGCCGGTATCTGTATCGGATCGCCACTAATCTCGTTCACGATCATCGCCGGCGGCCGCGCGTGGAAATGCCCGTCGAGCTCAAGCCCGAGTTACACCCCGCGTTCAGCGATCCGGGCGTCGCCGAACGGGCCGCCAGGCGGATCGACTTGCAGCGCGCGATGGGCCGGCTGAAGCCACGCGAGCGCACCATGCTGTGGCTCGCCTACGCGCTGGGCTGGTCGCACGACGAAATCGCCGCGTCGATTGGCGTCAAGACCGGCAGCCTGAAACCGATGCTGCACCGCGCACGCCACCGTCTTGCCGGTTTGCTGAGAAGCGGAGGCCGGTCGTGACCCGCAACGAGTGTATTCATGAACCCTTCGTCGTGGAGGCGGTCTTGGCGGGCCAATGGCCGGAACAGGCGAACGAGGTCCTCGTGGCGCATGCTGATGAATGCGAGGTGTGCCGCGAGGTCGCGGTGCTGACTACGCTCATCCACGACGATCATGAGCGGTCGCGTTTCGAAGTTCAGGTGCCGGCGGCGGGACAGGTCTGGTGGCGATCGGCGATCCGCGCGCGGCTCGAATCAACGCAGACGGCGATGCGGCCGATGTCATGGATGCACGCCGTCACTGCGGCGATCACGGCCGGTGTCCTGCTCGCTTTAGTTACCGCCGCCTGGCCGATGCTGGCGCCAATCGGGCATTTGATCTGGAACGTGGTGCTCGGCTATTTCCCGAACCCGGAAGTTGCCGCGGCCCTTGCCGGCGGACTGCGCCAGATGGCGGTTCTCGGCGTGCTCGCGGTCGCCGTGCTGCTCGCCGCCCCACTGGCGCTCTATTACGTCCTCTCGGGCGACTGACTAACGCCGCAGCGGCTGATCCAGCGAATCCCACTTGTAGGCGGCGGCGACGCGGTCGCGGAGTTCGGCAATCAGCCGCCCGCCGGTATCGGCATTGGCCATCGCCGCGAAGCCATAGCCTTTGATCTTGTGAACGAACAACAGACACTGAAAGCCCCAGTTCGATCCGCCGTGATTGAGATACCAGCCCTCCCCTACTTTGTTCAGCTGCATGCCGATCGCAAAGGGGCCGACGCCGACGGGACTCGCCATCTCGTTCGCCATCACGCGATTCAACACCCGATTCGATTTGCCGTGCAGCGAGAGCTGCAGCTCGATCCCGAACCGCGCCAGATCGGGAGAGGTCGTCCACAGTCCCGCCGCCGCAAGCTCGGGATAGACATGCCATTTGACGTCGCGCGCGGCGCCGTTGCGATCGTGCGCGCGGGCGGCGTGGCGATCTCGCTCCTGCCCCAGCGGTTGCTCGTAAGCGCTGTGACGCATGCCGAGCGGCGCCAACACGGTGTCGCGCATCAGCTCGGGAAACGGCCGTTTCAGCGCGTCCGTCATCAGCAGCTGCACGAGCGTGATGCCGCCGCCGGAATACTTGAACGCGGCGAAGGGCGGCCGCGCCACCAATACCGGACCCACGTTCGAAGGCGGCTTTTCACCGTTGAGAATCTGCACCACCGTCGGCCTTGGCGCATCCGGTTTGTACCCCGGGAATCCAAACCCGTCGTCGGTTCCCGACGTGTGACTGAGCAAGCCTCGCAGCGTCACCGGTTGCGGTGACGTATGTTCGCTTGCCGGGATTTTCCACGACGTCAGGATGGTGTTGACGTCCTGGTCGAGCGTAAATTTCCCGTCCTGCACAGCCTTCAGCACCGCCATCGCCGCCACTGGTTTGCTGATCGACGCGGCCTGGAACAATGTGTCGGGCTCGACTTTCGCGCCGGTGACAACGTCGGCGACGCCGTAGCCGCGCGTCCAGTGAATCTGAAAATCGCGGATGACGGCGATGCTCATCCCCGGCACTCCGAGCTTCTGCATCAACGCCGGCAGCGGCAGGCCGGGCAACTCGCCGTCACGGCCTTTCTGGATGCCTTCGATCGCCGCGATGTACGCGTCCGGCGTCGACTGCGCAACCGGCGACGCGAGCGTCAGCGACAGGATGACGATGAGCGAGGCGGGAAACGCGCGCATGGCTACTCCTTCTTCAACTCCACCCAGTGAGTCAGCGCGTTGCCGACCCGTTTCGCCGGCAATGACATCGCCGTGATGCCCCCAACCAGCGCGCCGCCACGCAGCTTCAACGTGACGCTCAAAGTGTGCGGCGTGCGGCTGGCGTCCTCGGTGCCGATGTCGCCCATCATGGTGCCGGTCAGATAGCCGTCACGCAATGCGGCGCGGTTGAGCAACGTCTGCAACTGCGCGCCGAGGCGGGCGTGCACGTCGCCGTCGGTTTTGATCTCGAGCGTGAACGGCAGCGGCGCGCGATGGGTGTGGACCTGACCGCTCCACCTGCCAATCAGTTCGGCGGGCGGCGTAAAACCAGGCGGCGCGGCCGGCGGCGTGGTGACCGGCGGACGCTTCGTGCCTGGCAACACCGTCGTCATGATCTCTTCCATCACCAGACCAGCCACCGGATGCGAGCCCGCGTTGGTCAGCACCGCAATGGCGATCTTCTCGGCCGGGAACAACCGCAGCGACGTGGAGACGCCGCCCATTCCGCCGGTATGCGACACGCTGAGACGGCCGCCCGAGTATTCCGTGGTGGCCCAGCCGATGCCATAGCCCTGGCCGTTGCCGGTGTCGGCGGTCGCCCGATGCATCTCGTCGATCGAAGCGTCGGTCAAGATCGGTTTCTGATCCGGCAGGTGCGATTTCAGGTGAAACATCGCGAACCTGATCAGATCGTGGGCGCTGGCATACACCGCCGAGCCACCGGGATGATCGAAGGCATAAAAGGGAATGGGCAGGCCATCGGTGCCATAGCGCACTGCTGGTTGCTGCTGCAGCGCCGCATCCACATCCACCGACATGTGTGTCAGGCCAAGCGGCACGAACACTTCGGTGCGCATGAAATCGCGATAGCTCTTCCCCGACACGCGCGAGATCACGTAGTCGAGAATGCCGTATCCGAGATTCGAATAGTGGTAGCGCTCGCCGGGCGCCGTCACGGCGTTGGCGTAGCGCAGAATCGTCTCGTCCCTGGACGGCGCGCGATACGGCTCGTCGTCGTAGAAAAACTGGTAGTGCAGCGGCAGGCCGGCGGTATGATTCGCGACCCTGCGCACCGTGGCGCCAGCGGGATCGCCGACGCGGACGTTCACCTTGGCGTCACCCAGATAATCGTTGACCGGTCGATCGAGATCGATGAGACCGCGCTCCTTGAGAATCATCAGCCCCGTTGCCGTGATCGGCTTGGAGATGGAAGCCAGCGAATACTGTGTGTGCGGAGTCGCGGCCACGCGATTCTCGCGATCGGCCCAGCCGAACGCTTCCTCCCAGACGATGCGACCGTCTCGCGCCACCGCGACCGCGACCGACGGTACCTGTCGTTCGGTCATCTCACGCCGAATCAGCGATCGGACGCCGTCGAAGCCGTCGACGGCCGTCGCTCCGCTCTGAAGGACGACGAGCAACCCGATCAGTAGGAGCGCCGGCAGCGTCTTTCTCATTGGTGCGTCTCCGGAAACGGGTAAAGTGTGGACCGTGCGCCGATCCCGACGGCTCTTAATCATAGTCGTGCTGCTGCTCGTCGCAGCCTTGGGGCATCGCGAAACGACGGCGGCGTTGCAGACCGCGCCGTCGTGCGCGACAGGGGCACCCGGTCCCGATCCCGATCTCTATTGCATCGAGCTGCTGCCCGCCGCGAACATCGACGGCGCCTCCGGCACCGCGCATCTGCTCTCCCCGCCGTCGCCGTTCGGCGTCGCCGTCAGTGCTGCCGGCGAACACCAATACGACATCCAGTTCGACCTGCAAGGTCTGCCGCCGGCGTCGTCACTCGGTCCGTACCGAACCTACGTCGCCTGGGCCACCACGCCGCAGATGCACCCGGTGGTGAAACTGGGGGCGATCGACAACGGCCGCACCACGCTGGGGCGAGTGGCGTTCGATCGCACCTTGATTCTGATCACCGCCGAGACGTCGGCGTCGGTCGCCGAGCGATCGGGACGGCTCGTCCTGCGAGGCACGTCGGCGGCGGTGCGCATGCAGCCACACGACCTCGCGTTCCTCCTCGCCGGGCTGCTCGATCGCTCCGACGCATCAGCAGACGCTCACGCCCATCATGCCGGCGGTGCTGCCGCCGGCGGATGGACGCCGCCGCCGATGCACCCCTCTGTCGCCATGCCGTCGGCGCTGATGACACTGCGGCCCGAAGTGGCGCCGTATGCTCTCGCTCGAGACGACGCCGCGCCATTGGCACGGCCGCGCGAGCTGTTGCAGCTCAAAGATGGCGCCTCAATCTCACTGACCGCCGCGCCGGTGCGTCGAGTGTTGTTCGGCCGAACCGTGACGATGCTGGGCTTCAACGGTCAGTATCCGGGGCCGCTGATCCAGGTGGATGAACGCTCGACGATCAATGTCCATTTTGTGAACCGCACCGACTTTCCCACCGCGATGCACTGGCATGGCGTGCGGCTCGACAATCGCTTCGACGGCGCGCCGCACGTCACGCAAGATCCCGTGCCGCCGGCTGGCACGTTCGACTACACCATTCACTTTCCCGATGCCGGCATCTACTGGTATCACCCGCATCATCGCGAAGACGTGCTGCAGGATCTCGGGCTCTACGGCAACCTGCTGGTGCGATCGCGCGACCCGGGGTTTTTCGCTCCCGCCAATCGTGAGGAAGTGCTGATGCTCGACGACCTGCTCATGGGCGAGGCCGGGCCGACCGAGTACGGCAGCGACGCGCCCACCCACGCGTTGATGGGACGGTTCGGCAACGTGCTGCTGGTGAACGGCGAGCCGGCATGGAGGTCGACCGCGCGGCGCGGTGAGGTGGTGCGAGTGTTTCTGACCAACGTGTCGAGCACGCGCGTGTTCAATCTGTCGTGGCGAGGGCCGCGCGCGCGCATGAAGGTCGTGGCCTCCGACCTCGGCAAGTTCGAGCAGGAATTGTGGGTCGACAACGTGGTGATCGCGCCGGCCGAACGGTACGTCGTCGACGTGCGCTTCGACGAGGCCGGAGACGCGACGCTGGTCAATCGGGTCCGCGCCATCGACCACATCATGGCGCGGTTCTTCGAAGACACTCAGGTCCTCGGAACCGTGCGCGTGTCCGCCGCGCGCGCCACTCCCGACTACGTCGCATCGTTCAGCACGCTGCGTCGAAATGCCGACGTCATCAGCGATATCGATCGCCATCGCCCGCACTTCAAACGGCCGATCGATCACGAGCTGTCGATCACCCTCGAAACCGGAAACCTGCCGTTCCCCTTGAAGCCGTTGATGAACTTCGAATCCGTGTATCGTCATCCGGTTGAATGGGCCGGGACGATGCCGGAGATGGACTGGGTTGCCACCGGGAAGGCAGCCCGGTGGATTCTCCGCGAGCCAGCGACCGGCCGCGAGAACATGGATATCCGCTGGCGGTTCCGCGTCGGCGACGTCATCAAGCTGCGGCTGGTCAACGATCGCCGCGCGCTGCACGCCATGCAGCACCCGATCCATATCCACGGCCAACGCTTCCTGGTCACGGCCGTCAATGGCGTAGCGAACCGGCACCTGGCGTGGAAAGATACGGTGCTGGTGCCGACCGGCTTCACGACCGACGTGCTACTGGAACTGTCGAACCCGGGGAAATGGATGCTGCACTGCCATGTCGCCGAACACATCGAAACTGGCATGCGGATGGTGTTTGAAGTCGACGCAAGATAGACGCCCGCGCGGAGCGAGGGCACGCCATGCTGTTAGGAGAAGGCCAATGAACAGAATCGCACTCGTGATCGCCGGAGCCGCCGCGTCGGCGGGCCTCAGCGCGCAGACCTCGTTCCCGCCCGCAATGCAGGCGGTGATCAGCGTTCCTGAAACGCGCGTCGCCCTCCAGCACGTGCGCGTCGTCGACGGCACCGGCAAAGCGCCGCTCGACGATCAGACGATCGTCATCGACGCCGGCAAGATCGTCGCGGTGGGCCCGGCGTCGAGCACCACGGTGCCTGCCGGCGTCCGGGTGATGGACCTCAACGGCCACACCGTGATCCCCGGCATCGTCGGGATGCACAACCACACCTTCTACACCACGCGCGGCCGGAGTGTGCAGCTGCAGTTCTCGGCGCCGCGGTTGTATCTGGCCAACGGCGTCACCACCACGCGCACCACGGGCGGCACGTCCCCGTACCACGAAATCAACATGAAGAAGTCGATCGACCGCGGCGAGACGCCGGGCCCGCGACTGCACCTGACGGGACCGTACCTGACCGGGCCCGGTGGCTCCGGCACGATGGCGCAAATCGGATCGACGGAAGAAGCGCGGCGGATCGTCAACTACTGGGCAGACGAGGGCGTCACGTGGTTCAAGGCTTATACCGACATCAGCCGAGAGGTGCTGCGCGCGGCAATTGTCACCGCGCACAAACGCGGCCTGAAGTTCACCGGCCACCTCTGCTCGGTGTCGTTCCGGGAAGCGGTGGCGCTCGGCATCGACAATATCGAACACGGTCTGTTCACCAACAGCGACTTCGTGCCCAATCGCACACCTGATCACTGCTCACCCGACATGCGCACGAGCATTCTGAAGATCGACATGAACGGTCCGGAGATCAAGCAGACGATCGACGAAATGGTCAAGAACAAGGTGGCAATGTCGTCGACCCTGGCCGTTTACGAGCTGTCGTATCCGGATCGGCCGCCGCTCGAGGATCGCGTGCTCGAGGCGTTGTCGCCGGAAGCGCGCGAGGAATACCTCTCGGCACGCCGGGAAATGTCGCAACGCGCCGCGCAGTCGACGATGCCCGAGCTGTTCCGGCGGGCGCAGGCGTTCGAGCGCGCCTTCGTGAAGGCGGGAGGGCTGCTCGGCGCCGGCGTCGACCCGACCGGCGTCGGCGGCGCGCTGCCGGGGTTTGGCGATCAACGCAACTTCGAGCTGCTGATCGAAGCCGGGTTCACGCCGGTGGAAGCGATCCAGATCATGACGCTCAACGGCGCGCGGATACTGGGCGTCGACAAAGAGCTCGGATCGATCGCGGCAGGCAAGCTCGCCGATCTGATGGTGATCCGCGGCGACCCGATCGCGCGCCCCGGCGACATCCGCCAGACGACGATCGTCTTCAAGAACGGCGTCGGCTACGACTCGGCGAAACTGCTGGCATCAGTGAAGGGCCTGGTCGGGATTCGGTAGCCGCGGCTCAGCTTCACCGTCGCGGGGACGTGCTCGGCCGCTGGCGACTACGACCGCCGGCGCGCCGCTGCGTCCGTGCGACTTGAACTCCAAATCGGCGTCGTCCGCTCAACGTGCCATTCGTTGTTGCAGCTGCGACACCGCAAGTCGATGTGCACGCGCTCGAGGTTCCCGGCGTCGGTACGGACGCGATAGGGAAATCCGGCCGCCGTCTGACAACCGGGGCATTCGCAGGGCACCGTCATGTCGCCTCCGATCGCGTCGTGTTGCATTGGACGCACCGTCTCAAGTCTCCAACCCCACAGTACGAGCAAAGGGGCCGTACGGGTGGGATCGTTTGGCCTCCAACCAGCCCGCTTTGCGAGCAATCAGCCAACCTTATCGGCGTTTTCAAGCGGCCGTCACGACTGGCAATGTTTAATGTGTGGATCGAATAGCGTCCGGCGGCTTATCGCGTCGCGCCGAGGGAACGCAGCAGCGTTTCAGCGGCCTTGGCGCGCGCGGCACGCTCGGGATCCGGCCGTGACTGGCGGCCGTCGCGCGGCATGGTGAGCGCCAACGGCGTCTGACCGGTCTTGTTGACCGCCTCGAGGACGGCGCCACGATCGGCGAGCAACTGGATCACACCGGGCAGCGCGGCGCCGGCGGCCGCGTGCAGCGCGGTATCACCCGCGGTGCTCGTCTCGGTGATCGCCGCGCCTCGATCGAGCAGCAGGCGTGTCGCCGTAATGAGATCGTGTTCCGGGCGCGGAATCTCCGGAATATCCACGTCGTTGATCCCAAGCCTCGCCACATCCGACGGCCTCGCTTCGTGCGGCACTTCACCGCCGGCGGCGACGAGCAGCGGCGGCACGCCGTTCGCGAGCGGCAGCGACGGCGACGCGCCGGCGTCGAGCAACACCCGCATCAGATCGAGCTCGTTGTAGATCGTGGCGATGAACAACGGCGTGGCGCCGGCGAGGTTGTTGGGCAGCGCCCACTGCGAACCGAAGCGGCGCACGGGGCTGCCTTTGGTGACGCGCGCGTTGGGATTGCCGCCCTTCGCCAGCAACGCCTTCACCGTCTCGACGTCGCCGCGCAGCACTGCGGCATGCAACGCCGCATAGCCGGCGCCCGCGGCATTCGGATCGGCGCCGCGCTCGAGCAGCACGCGTGCGACACCACCGTGTCCCGCGAACGCCGCCAGCGCCAGCGCGGAATTGCCGTCGGCCGCGGCGTCGTTGACGTTGGCGCCGCGATCGAGCAGCGCCGTTGCCGACTCGACCGAGCCGCTCGATGCCGCAAACAGCAACGCGCTGCTGCCGCCGGCGTCAATCTGGTGCGCGTGCTCGCGCGCCGTTTTCACGCCCGGCGGACCCTGATCCAGCATCACCGTCAGTCGCCTGACCGCGGTGCGCGCCTTGACGTCGGCGCCGTTCTCCAGCAGTGCTTTCACGATCTCCGGATGTCGCTGCGACACCGCCCACATCAACGCCGTCTGCCCGCGCTCACTCTCCACCGCATTCGCGTTCGCACTCTTCGCCAGCAACGCGCGCACGGCGGCGAGATGGCCGGTGCGTGATGCGCGCATCAGCGGAGTGACGCCTGTCTCCGACGCGGCATTCGGATTCGCGCCGGCCCTGAGCAGCCGCTCGAGGATCGCCGTGTGGCCGTTTGCGGCGGCCAGCGCGAGCGGGGTGATCGCCAGATCGTTGGCGGCGTCGATCCGCGCGCCGGCGGCGATCAACGGCTCGGCAATCGCCGCGTTGCCGTGATACGCGGCCCAGTGCAGAGCGGTGGCGCCATCGCCTTCTTTCGCGTTGGCGTCCACGCGTTGACGCAACAACGCGCGGACCTCGGCGGCGTCGTTGCGCTTCGCCGCCTGGACGAGCGGGTGGTCGCCTCCGGCCGCGCCAGCCGCCACCGCGGCAGCGACGACGAGCGCAATCGCGTTAATCGATGTTGAACGCACCGGTGCTGTTGCCGTGACGTTCGGTCGGCACGCCCAGCTTGTTGAGCAGTGTGACGTGCAGGTTGGCGAGTGGCGTACCCGCGGGCGCCTTGACGTGCCGGCCGCTCTTCAGCGCGCCGCCACCACCGCCGAGGAGCAGGATTGGCAAGTTGAGCGGAATGTGGCCGTTGCCTTCGCTCATGCCCGCGCCGTAGAGCATCACCACATGATCGAGCAACGTGCCGTCGCCGTCGGGCGTCTGCTTCATCTTGTCGACGAATTCGGAGAACAGCGACACATGATAGTGGTTGATCTTCGCGCACTTCTCCATGCGCACGGGGTCGCGGCGGTGATGCGAGATCGGGTGATGAGCGTCGGGCACGCCGATCTCAGGATAAGTGCGGCCGCTGAACTCGCGGCCGATCATGAACGTGGTGACGCGGGTGACGTCGCCTTGAAACGCCAGCAGCTGCAGATCGAACATCAGCCTGGCGTGCTCCGCGAATGATTCCGGACTGTCGGCCGGCCGGTTGATCACCGGCACGTCGGCGTTGTGCGCGATCGCGCGGGCAATGCGGCGCTCGACGTCGCGAACACTCTCCAGATAGCCCGAAATCTTCGTGCGGTCGGCTGGGCTGACGCGGCTGCGCAAGCCGGCGACCTCGCCGACCAGCGAATCCAGAATGCTGCTGCGCTCCTGCATGCGCATCCGGCGCGCGCCGCTCTCGGTGCTGGCGCTGTCGCCGAACAGCCGCTCGAACGCCGCGGTTGGCGACTGCTCCATCGGCAGCGGCGACTCCGGGCCGGCCCAGGCGATGGTGCCGGTGTAAACGCAGCTGCGGCCGAAATCACAGGTCGCGCCGGAATCCACCGACTCGAGCGCGAGCTCGAGTGACGGTAGCGCGGTGTCTTGTCCCGCGGCTCTCGCGACCAGTTGGTCGACCGAGATGCCGGCGCGGACAGCGCGGCCGGGCGTGGTGTCGGTCAGAAACCGCGTGCTGGCGTCGGCGTGATTGTTGAACTGTCGCTCGCCCGGTGGTGGCGGCGGCACGCTGTCGAGCCCGCTCAACACCAGCAATCGATCGCGGAAAGGCTCGAGCGGTTTGAGCGACGCCTGAAACTCGAATCCCGCGCCTTCCGTGGCTGGGTACCAGTGCGCGGGAATGACGCCGTTCGGCACGTACACGGCGCCGAAGCGCACCACCGGCTTCGCCGCGGTCTTGGCCAGCGCGGTCATGGCCGGCACCATCGAGTCGAGCAACGGCAGCGCGAGGCCGGCGCCCATACCGCGAAGAACCGTGCGACGCGAGAGGCTGCGCTTGGTGATGAACATCACTCGCTCCCCAGACGAAAAGGTGCGCTTCGGACGATGCCGGCGACAATCGCCGACCAGCGGTGATCCTGCGGCGCGGCGTCACGGGCAATTCTACGGATTGCCGGCTGATCGCGGTAGTCCACCAGCCGGCCAAGCGCGTAGGTCATCATCTTGGCCGTAAACGTCTCGACAAACAGGTCGCGGCGGGCGGCCACTAACGCGCGCACCCCCCGTACCCCGTCGACCGCAGTGCCGTCCGGGAACGCCGCGACCGGATCGATCGGAATCGCCGCGCTCGTCGTCCGCCACTTGCCGATGGGATCGAACTGCTCGAGCGCGAAGCCCAGCGGATCCATGCGGACGTGACACGCCGCGCACGCCGGATTGCGGCGGTGCGCTTCCATCTGCTCCCGAATCGATCGCTTCCGCCCGTCGTCACCCTGCTCCTGCAGGTCGGGCACGTCCCCCGGCGGCGGTGGTGGCGGCATGCCGAGCAGGTTGTCGAGCACCCACAAGCCGCGCGAAACCGGCGCGGTGCGATCGGGATACGACGTCACCATCAACAGCCCGCCCAGGCCAAGCACGCCGCCGCGGATGCCGTCGGGGAACGTCACGCGACGGAACCGCTCGCCATAGACGTTGGGCACACCGTAGTGGCGCGCCAGTCGCTCGTTGAGGAATGAATAGTCGGCGGTGACCAGTTCGATAATGCTGCGATCGGCGCGCAGCTGACTGTCGACGAACCACTGCGCTTCTTTGACGAACCCGTCACGCAGGTTCTCGTCGAAGTCAGGATTGAAGATCAGATCGGGTTGATGCGACGCCGCTTTCCGCAGCATCAACCACTGCGCCGCGAAATTGTCGACCAGCGCACGCGATTTCGGATCGGCGAGCATCCGCTTCACCTGCTGCTCGAGCACGGCTGGATCCCCGAGCCGCCCACGGCCGGCCAGGGTCAGGAGCTGTTCGTCGGGAATGCTGCTCCAGAGAAAGAACGACAACCGCGACGCCAGATCGAGATCGCTCAACCGATGAACGCGGTCGGCAGCCGTCGGCGATTCAATGCGGAACAGGAAGTTGAAGCTGACCAGCATGCGCTCGAGACCGCTGCGAATGCCTTCCTCGAATCCGTGGCTCTTCGCGCCGGCTCGATAGAACGTCAGCAGCGTGTCGATCTCGTCTTTCGTCGGCGGTCGCCGATAGGCACGACGTGCGAGCGTCTCGAAAATACGGCGCGCACACGGCTCCTCATCGACGGCTCTGGCAGGCCGGCACATCAGCACCGCGCGGCGGCTCGGCGTGTCGCCAGGACCACCAGCCTGGTAGGGCCCACGAATCGTGACCGTGTCCACCGCCGCGTAGCCGTCGAAGTACTCGTCGGAGCCGCGGCCGAAGTCCACCTGGATTGGCTGCGTCACGCCTTCGGGCTCCCACGGACTCTCGACAAATGCCGCCGATACCTGGTGCACGCCGGCCGTCACGCGCGTCTGCACTTCGAGCCCGGCATCGGCGTCGTGCATGTACAGCTCGTATTCGGTGTCGCCGACGATCTCGCCGTTCCACGTCAGCGGTCCGGGCGTGCCCTTGGCGCCGCCACCGACCGAAAAGCGTTTGACCAGCGCGCCGTCGAGCCGCAGCTCGAGTTGCTGCGGTGTCCGCATGCCGATGATGTAGTCGTAAATCTGACGGCGCAGCCGCACCTTGAATGAGTAGTCGCCGTCGCGCGTGAAGTGATGACGCACCGCCAGCCCGCCGCGCGATCCGAATGGCTGGTCCTCGTTCGCGCGCTTGTCCTGCAACAACAAGCGCGGCACGCGATACACCTGCGACGAGGGCGTCGCGTCCGGCGACCGATCGCCAATCGCGACGCGGCTGATCTGCCGGGCCGCCGCGAGATAACGCTCGAGATGCGCCGGCGAGACGGCCAGGCTCGCGGCGACGTTGTCGAATCCGTCTTCCGCTTCGTCGGGCAGCAGCAGCGTCGAGGCGTCAACCTGCAGCGACAACAAATCGCGAATCGCATTCGCGTATTCGGTGCGATTCAACCGGTGCGCGCCAACGCGCCCCGGCTGCGGATTCGCCGTGGCCGCGGCATCAAGCGTGGTCTGCAGCCACGTGGTCATCGCCTTCGAGTCGGCTGCCGGCGGACGCGGGCGCGGCGCCGGCGGCATTTGCCCGGTGCGAATCTTGTGAAGAACTTTTTCCCAGGTGGCGGCGTTGTCGAGCGAGGTAAACGTCGCGGCGCTGAGGCTCAGTCCGCCATTCATCGCACGATCGTTGTGGCAGGCAACGCAGTGAGTCTGGACGAACGTGGCCACATGCGACGGTGGCGTGATGGCCGCTGCGCGGCTGGCAGGCGGAGCGGTCGCAACCTCAACCCACGCGACGCTGGTCGCGCTCAGCAGAATCGTGAGGAAGACCTTATTCACACGTCGCGGAAATGATACCCTGCGCCGAATGAGAACTGCCGCCCTTTTCCTGCTCGCGGTCGCTCCATTGTTGGCGCAAACGCAGGGCCCTTCCCCGGAAGAGCAGGCACGTATGGACGCGCAAAATGCGGCATTGCGTGAGCTGCTGAAGAAGACACCAAAGCTGCCGCACCAAGCGGGCCCGCTGGCGGTACAGCCGCTGTCGCAGCCCGGCTGGGCCATTGGCATGGTGTCGTGGGTCGCCGCGGGACCTGACGGCCTCACCTACCTCCTGCAACGCGCCGACACCGCCGACCCGGTGATCGTCATCGATCGCAGCGGCAAGATCGTGCGCTCGTGGGGCAAGGGCATGTTTCAGACGCCGCACGCCATTCGCGTCGATCCGAAAGGCAACATCTGGACGACCGATGCCGCCAGCTCGATGGTCTACCAGTTCTCGCCGCAGGGCGAGAAGCTCCTCCAAATCGAGGTCGGCGGACAACCCTCACCCTGCAATCGCTTTTGCAGCACAACCGACATCGCCTTCGCGCCGAACGGAAGAATCTTCATCGCCGACGGCTACCGCAACGCGCGCATCCTCGAGTACACCGATCAGGGCAAACGCATCCGCGAATGGGGCGCCGCGGGCACCGGACCCGGGCAGTTCCGGTTGCCGCACTCGATTCAAATCGACAAAGGCGGCACCGTCTATGTCGCCGATCGCGAGAACGGCCGCATTCAACGCTTCGATCTCGAAGGGCGTTACCAGGGCGAATGGTCGCAGTTCGGCAAGACGTTCGGGTTGAAGCTCGACGGCGACGCGATGTGGCTCTCGAGCATTCCACGCGGCCCGAACTCGGTGCCGGGATGGCTGATCAAAGTCGATCGGGCCAGCGGCCGGGCACTCGGCTACGTCAACTCGGAGGGCAATCACGGTGTTGACGTGTTGCCGAACGGCGAGCTGCTGTCAGCGCCAGGGCCGAGTTCGATCCCGCAACGCTACCGCTGACACCCGTCGGGGCGCGGCGGTTCGGTGGTCTCACCTTTCTTGCGAGCACAATAGCGATAGTTCACGCCTCGATCGTCCTGCACTTCCCAGGACATCGGACAGCGCGGCCAATATTGCACCTCTTCGATAATGTCGCCGGATCGCGTCACGGCTTCGCTGAGATCCAGCAGCCTTGGCTGAAGCCGGTGCCCTAATGGCGCATCGCTCTGAAAATTCGGCGCCCCGACGCCCGTGCACGTGGCCACCCGCGGCACGAGGCCGTCGGCTTCCGCCACCACCACATTCGTCGCGCTCGATCCAAACGAGGAGAACCCAACCCGATCGAAACGCAGCGACTTGCCGTCTTTGCTCACCACGTCCGCGCACAACGAGTCGCTCGCCAGAAACATGCCGACGCAGCCGACGCTCGCGCGCTGAATCCCCGGCGACGCGCGCAAGAATTCTTCGGCTTGCCTCCGCTCACGTCCTGCCGGCGTGTAGGCGCACGCGACAACTGCCGTCACAAGCACTGGCGCCAAGGCACGAGGCACCAACCCCGAGGCACGAGGCACCAGGCACGAGGCACTCGTTACCACCGCCCTGACGCTCCTCCTCCACCGGAGGAGCCACCCCCGAATGACGACGATGATCCTCCGGAGGACGATGACGACGAGGACGAGCTCCCCATCGTCCACCCACCGCCACCACCTTTGCCGGAATTGCGGAACGCGTCCCGCCACGCCTTCTTGGCGCCCTTGCGATAACCGTAGACGAACATCAGCACCGCCCACGGCACCAGCGTGAATAACGACAGCGTGCCGATGAACCCCAGCGACATCAGCAGCGGCATACCGCCAAACAGACCACCAAACAGAATCGGGAACACCGTCTTCGTTCGCAGACCGACGCCGACCATCACGAACCCGATGGTGACGAAGATCCCGAAGAACGGAATGATCGCCCACTCCGGGAAGTCGCCGCGATCTTCGCGGAACGCCGACAGCTGCTCCGCGGACAGCACCTGCTGCTTCTCCACGATGTCGGCGACGCGCAGCACGCCGTCGCGAATGCCGCCGTTATAGTCGTTGTCGCGGAAACGCGGGATGAACGTGTCGCGGATCACCTGACCGGCAAGACCGTCGGGCAGGATGCCTTCCAATCCGTATCCGACTTCGATGCGCATCTCGCGCTCGTTCGGCGCAACCAGCACCAGGACGCCGTTGTCCTGCTTCGCCTGGCCGATGCCCCACTCCTTGAACAGCCTGACAGCGTAATCCTCGACCGGCGCACCGTCGAGCGACGGCACGGTGACGACGGCAACCTCATGCGACGTGGCTTGTTCCAGCTGATCAAGCCGCCGATCGAGTTCGGCTTCGGTGCCCGCATGGATGACATTCGCGAGGTCGGTGATCCGTCCGGCCGGTTTCGGCAGCGAACCCTGCGCCGACAATGCCGCGCCCAGCATGAAAACGACGGCCGCCCGCGTTACAAATAGAGACGTCACAGCCCAGCTAATACTAGCTGCATCCGTTACAATGTGACGTTTCCGTTTATAGGAGTTCTTATGCACCGTTCTACGACCTCAACCCTGACGATAGGCAGCGTTGCGCTAGCCTCGTTCGTGTTTTCCATGACCGCGCTGAGCGCGGGCCAGGGCGGACAAGCCCCACCCCCGGCCGCCGGCACGCCGCCGAAACCGCTCGTGCCAGTAGCGGCCAGCTCGGTTGCGAAAAATCCTGAGCCGTATGTCGGCGAATACGTGACGCTGACCGCCACGGTTGAGACTAACCTGTCGAAAACCGGATTCGCGGTTGATCAGGACAAGAACAAGTCGACGGGTCAGGAAGTGCTGGTGCTCGCGCCGACATTACAGAAGCCGGCCGATCAGAACACCTACGTCACGGTGATCGGACAGCTCATCAAGTTCGACCCGGCCGAAGTCGAGAAGAACCTGAAGGGCTACTCGATCGATCTGCCGGCCGACGTGCAGGCGAAGTTCAAGGGCAAGCCGGTGGTGCTCGCCACCGCCGTGATTAATACCGCCGGCATCGACATCGCGAAGAAGCCGATTCCGCCGATGAGCGCCGACGACCTGGCGCTGCAGAAGATCATGACCAAGCTGCCGCCGGCGCAAGCGGCGCTGCGCAAGGCGCTCGACGGCAAGGACCTGAACCTGGTCAAGGAACAGGCCACCATTCTCAAGACCGCGTTCGCCGACACCGAAGCGTTCTGGAAGACGAAGAACAACACCGAGGCGATGACCATCGCCACCGAGGGCAAGAAGCACGCCGACGCGATTCTGATCAACCTCGGCCTCGGCAATCTCGAAGCGGCGAAGACCTCGATCACGCCGCTCGGCGGCACCTGCGCGAACTGCCACGGCAAGTACCGCGAACGCATGGACGATGGGACTTTTAGAATCAAGACAGCCGGCTAGTCACGAGTTCAGAGTTAAGAGGGCCTATGAAAAAGATTGCTCTTCTCGCATTGAGCCTGGTCGTTCTCGGCGGCGCCTATGCCGTCGCGCAGCAACCCGCGGCCGCCGGCGCACCAGGTCAGCAGCGTCAGCGGCAAGCTCCCGATCCGCGATCGATGGGCGGCGGCGATTGCCGTGAGAACCCGTACAACTGCAACGACGTGGCGAACCCGCTGCCCGCACCGAACACGGTCTGGCTCGAGGAGATGACCTGGATCGATGTGCGTGACGCCCTCAAGGCCGGCAAGACCAACGTCATCGTCCCGACCGGCGGCATGGAGCCCAACGGTGTGTGGCTCGTCACCGGCAAGCACAACTACGTGCTGCATGCCAATTGCGACGCCATCGCCCGCAAGATGGGCAACGCGCTGTGCGCGCCGATCGTGAAGTTCGTGCCCGAGGGCGGCATCGAACCGAAGAGCGGGCACATGACGTCACCCGGCACCATCAGCGCGCGCGAGGAGACTTACCAGGCGCTGCTCACCGACATCGCCGAGAGCCTGCAGGCGCACGGCTTCAAGAACGTCATCTTCATCGGCGACAGCGGCGGCAACCAGAAGGGCCAGCAGGCGGTGGCCGACAAGCTGACCGCGAAGTGGGGCGGCAAAGCGCTCGCGCTGCACATTGGCGAGTACTACGACTACGCCAGCGTATCGAAGTACATGGAAGGCCAGGGCGTGAAGGAAGGCCAGTCCGACAACATGCACGACGACCCGATCATCACACTCAACATGTTCATCGACGATCCGAACTCGGTGCGCTACGACGCGCGCGTGAAGGCGGGCAAGGCGAGCATCAACGGCGTGTCGATCGCCGACCGCAAGAAGAACACCGAACTGGCCCGAAAAATCGTCGACTTCCGGGCGACCAAGACGATCGAGGCGATCAACAAGAAGATCGCGGAAAAGAGCAAGGCGACTTCTTCGCAGCAATAGGACTTCGGTTCCAGAGTTCCAGGGTTCCAGGTTGGGCGGCGCGGGAAATACCTCGCGCCGCCCGTCTTGCTTACTGGCGGAAAAGCCTTTCGACGGAGAGGCTGAAGCCCGGCAACAGCGGTGATGTGATGCTGTTGGCGTCGGCCGGCAGGGACCGCGCGCGTGGGAACCCGCCATCCTCAGAGCGTCGATAGATCATCACCGTGTTCGCCTTCGGATCGATCACCCAGTATTCACGAACACCGCCGCGATTGAATAAGTCCCGCTTGATTCCGAGATCTCGTTTCTTGGTTCCTGGAGAGAGAACTTCCACTACGAGAGCCGGCGCGCCCTGCACGTTGGGCTCGGTCAGGATCGAACGCTGATCTTCGGCAACGAACAACAGGTCAGGCTCGACCACATCCCACCGCGTGAAGACGACGTCGAACGGCGCATGAAGCACCTCTCCGGCTGGATGTCCAGGTAATTCTCAATCGCCACCAGCAAGCGCTTGGCCAGCATCTGGTGCCGACGCACCGGCGACGGCGTCACGTAGTGGACTCCGTCGATGATCTCGTGTCGCAGGCCGTCGTCCGGCATGCGCACGAGGTCTTCGTGTGTAAGGCGCGCGTCGAGATGAGAGATCGTCGCCATCGCGTTTCTCCGAACCTTGCTCGAATTGTACATCGTCGCACGCACCACTTGCTGCGAGCGGTGTGCCGCCAGAAAAGCGGCCGGCATCCCCTTGAACGGCTGGTGGACGTCGCCGAAACGGCAACGCGGATCGCTGAAGGGCGCCGCAGAATATGCCGATAACAACGATGGCTTCTTCCGATGATCGGCCGACGCCTGCGCCAATATGAAATTATCGCCAGCCTCGGCCGCGGCGGCAT
>Ga0187893_10004700_pt1 | contig 25635 bp, 21 predicted proteins | sample MA1701074metaG_FD_139574 | JGI IMG/M metagenome (GOLD analysis project Ga0187893, IMG submission 139574) | White microbial mat communities from a basaltic lava cave in the Kipuka Kanohina Cave System on the Island of Hawaii, USA - MA170107-4 metaG ... | reverse complement strand
TCACGTTCCGTCTACGTTCAGTCCTGGACACGGGGCTCCTTCTGCTCTCACAGGGTTGGTTGGAGCCTCGTGTCCTACCAGGCCGAGACTACAGCCGTGTCATTCGATCGCCTTGCTACCAAACTTTCGGGGCCGAGGACGTATCAAGAGGGGTTGAGCGCGCTCTGTACCCCTGCGAGTGGCGGACTCTCGCAAGCGGCAGGGTCGACGCTCGCCCGGCGGATCGGCGTCGACCCTGCCTCATCCTCCGGTGGCGGGTCGCCCTCCCCTCGGCGGCCCGACGCCGGGCGGTCTCCCCTGACAATGGCGTCAGCGGGCCCGCGTCCCGCCCGGCGGCGCGATCCGCCCGGCGGCGCGGGCCGCCCGGCGGCGCGGGCCGCCCGGCGGCGCGATCCGGGTCGAAGCCCTCGGGCCGGGGCGGGCCGCGGAGGCAGAGACGGACGGGAGCTCAGCGCCCGGCGGTGATCGCCTCGCGCCATCGCCGGCGCAGATCGTCGTCGTCGTCATCGGCTACCGCGGTCGGGACGACCCGGCCCGTCGACGGCGGCGGGCCCCGACGGGGTGCCCCACCCGGCGGCGCGACGGCAGCTCCGGCTCGGGCCCCGTCCAGGCCGAGCGCACACCGGGTGAAAAGCAGCATCCAGCCCGCGAGCACGGTGGCGACGCCGCCGTACCCGACGACGGCCGGCCACGCCGGGCCGCCGTGGACCTCGCGCAGCAACAGCTCGGTGTTGCGGACGAATTCGACCTGCCGTTCGGGTAGCGCGGGGATCGCCGGGGCGCCAATCTCGGGATCGGCCGGGAGGTACACCGGCGCGGCCATCACCTCGTTGCCGCGCTGGAGGCTGACCACGGTCTTCCACGAGCCGGTGACGGGCACCGGCTCGGTCGACTCGAAGCGCCCCGGGCCGAGCTCGCGCAACCCAGCGTGGACGCGGCCGCCGCCCTGCCAGGCCGTGACCGCGAAGGCGTTGGCGCCGTCGACCGCATCGATCGGCTCGACGCGCACCTCCACCACGGCCTCGCCGGTCCCGCCGGGACGCAGCGTGACGACCCCATCGATGTCGCCGTCCTGGCGGGGCAACGGCACCGCCAGCGCCACCACCAGCGCGACCCCGGCCGCGGCCACGGCGCCGGTCGGCAGCCGAGCCCCCACGGTGACCCGACCGCCGAACGCGGTGGCGATGATGGCGGCGGCCACGGCGGCCGTAGGCACCAGGGCGTAGGTCACCAGCGGCAGCGGTCGAGGCGGGCCGGGGAACCAGTCCGACGCCGCCACCCACACCATCTCGGCGGCCACGCCGGCCGTTCCTACCGCCGCGCCGGCCACGGCCGCGAAGCGCAGGGCCCGCTCGGTCCCGACCGCCCACGCCACCAGCTCCACCGCGACGGCCCCGGCTAGGAACAGGGGGAAGCGCGGGTAGGTGTGGTTCAGCGCGCCGCTGACCACGAGCCCCAGCAGCAGCCGCAGGGCCACGAACACACCGGCCGTCATCAGCGCCCCGCCGGGGCCGAGGGCCAGCCGGCCGAGGACCAGCGCGAAGCCCGACACCACCGCCACCAGCACGGGCAGGTAACCGACCTGGAACTGGGGGACACCGAAGTCGAACTCGCCCATGAAGGCGCCGAGCCCGGTGAGCACGGCGCCGAGGGCCAGCACCACGATGCCGCGCCCGAGCAGGGTCGGCCCTGGGCCCCCGGCTCGGGCGAACTGGTGGTGACCCTCGCGCAGCATGAGCCACACCGCTATCGGGGAGAGCGCACCACCGGCCACGAGCTGCAGGTGTGTCGGGCTCCACAGCGTCACGTCCACGCCGTAGGCCCGGTGCCAGAGCTCGTCGAGCGGGAAGCCGGCGAGGCCGCCTATGCCGAGGGCGGCCAACATGACGGCCGAAAAGGGCACCCGGAGGCTCCCGACCCGGAACCGTGACGGCGCTTCGTCGTTGGTGGCGAAGATCACGGCCAGCACCGCGGCCAACACCAAACCCTGCAGGCCGAGCACGATCATCGTGTGCGAGGGCGTGAACAGGTCCTGGTCGCGCCCGTAGTCGATGTGGAAGGCCACATCCCAGTAGAGGCCGACCACGGCCACACCCAGACCGTGCAGCGCGGTGAGCGCCCCGGCCATGGCCCAGCCCGGGTACCCGGTGGCTCGTTCCAGGCTCCAGGAGATGCGCCGGAAGAAGATGCGCACCACGTTGCGCTCCCCGCCGTGCTCCCCCGCCAACAGCAGCCCGAGGACGATGGTCCCGTAGGCGACGTAGGGCCACCCCACGTAGAACCAGTGCTCCGGTTGGATGGGGTTGCTCATCGGGTTCCCTCCCTGTCGGTGGTCTCGCTCACGCCGCCCTCGTTCTCGCCGTCCTCGTCGGCGCCCTCGCCCTCGCGGTCGCCGTTATCGGCGTCCTCGTCCCCGCCGTCGATCGCGTCCTGATCGCTGGCACCCGGTTGGCCCGTCGGTCGCGCCGCCGACGCTCGGCCCGCGGTGATGGCCGCGGTCTGGCGTTCCATGGCCCCGGCCAGCAGCACGTTCACCACCACCGCGGCCAGTGGACGGAGCCGCCGAAGTCGTTCGGTCACCTCCGGGAGCCGGTCGGCCGGCATGCCGGTGTCGAGGAAGGGCTGCCACACCCAGCGGTCGAAGAGGGCGACGAGGCGCCCGGCGATGCGGTCGAGGTCGGCTCGCAGCGCCGACAGCTCCGCCAGCGTGGCCTCCAGCGGCACCCCGGCGGCCGCCAGGTCGGCGCCGGCCCGGAGCAGGCTGGGACTGGGTACCGAGAAGTGGTCTCCCACCGGGCGCACCAGGCCTTGCTCGACGGCGGCGAGGCCGAGGTCCGGCCGCAGGATCGCCTCGGGGAAGAGCCCGGCCAGCTCGTCGAGCGTCATGTCCTCGGCGGCCTCGTCGCTCCACGGCCCGGTGAGAGCCTCCTCGAAGCCCAACACGTCGCCGAGACTGCGGCCCTGCTCCCACGCCCGGACCAGGCCGGCGATCCCGGCCAGGGAGAAACCCTGCTCCTGGAGGCGGGCGATCAGCCGCAGGCGGGCGAGATGCCCCTCGTCGTAACGGCCGGCTCTGCCGGCGCGGCGGGGCGGGGGCAGGATGCCGATCGTCTGGTAGTGGCGCACGTTGCGCGTCGTCGTGGCGGCTCGTCGGGCCAGCTCGTCGACCGTCATCCCCGTCGCCACGTCTACCACTGCAACAGTATTCGTTGTAACAGTGTTCTATGTCAACTAGCTGGCCGGTGGCGGCTGACGCGCTGGTCGGGGATGGGTTTCGACCATGCGGAGGGCCACGACCGCCCCCGACGCGGCGGTCAGGGCGGCCACCACCCAGATCGCCGCGCCGATGCTGTAGGCGTCGGCCACCACGCCGGCCAGCAGGGCGCCGACCGCGAAGCCGCTGTCGCGCCACAGCCGGTAGATCCCCACCGACGACGCCCGCCAGCGAGGATGGGCCACGTCGCCGATCACGGCCAGCAGCGTGGGGTAGACCATGGCCGTGCCGGCGCCCAGAAGGGCCACGGCACCCAGCCACGGCCCGACGCCGGTGGTGGCGGCGATGGCGGCGATGGCGGCGGCCTGCGCCGTCATGCCGCCGACGATGAGCCCCTTGCGACCGATCCGGTCGGACAAGGGACCGGTGGCGATCTGGCCCACTCCCCACACCGCCGGGTACACCGCGGCGAGCACCCCGACGGACCGCACCGACAACCCCGAGGCGGCGAAGTGAAGCGGGAACAGGCCCCAGGCCAGGCCGTCGTTCAGGTTGTTGACGAGGCCGGCCTGCGACGCCGCCGACAGCGACCGCTCCCGGAAGCTGGTGAGGATGAACACCTGGCGGGCGCTGAGCTGGCCGCCGGCGCCGTCGGAGCAGGTCACGTGGGTGGCCGCTTCGAGCGCAGCGTGCCCGCGCGTCTCGACCACGGCCAGGGTGGACAACCCGAGGCCGAGCGCGACATAGGCCAGGCCGAGGAGGAACGGCTCCGGGCGTAGCCCCCACCGCTCGGCGATGAGCCCGGTGGCGAAGGCGGTGACGGCCACCGCGCCGTACCCGGCCGCCTCGTTGAGCCCCATGGCCAGACCTCGGCGGGCCGGGCCGGCGAGGTCGATCTTCATGATGACGGTGGTCGACCACGTGAGGCCCTGGTTCACGCCCAGCAGCACGTTGGCGAAGACGACCCACCCCCACGTCGGCGCCCAGATGATGAGTAGGGGGACCGGAAGGCCGATCAGCCAGCCGGCCACCAGGACGGGTTTACGGCCGTAGCGGTCCGACAGGGTGCCGGCAACGTAGTTGGTGACGGCCTTGACGATGCCGAAGGCGACGATGAACGTGGTCGCGGCGGTGATGGCGGTGAGGCCGAACTCGTCCCGAGCCAGCAGCGGCAGGACGGTGCGCTCCTGGCCGATCATCCCCCCGACCAGCGCGTTGACCGCGACCAGGAGGGCGAACTGCGCCAGGTTCTCCCTCAGCCCGAGCCGGAGATTGGGCGGCGGGGCGGGGGGCAAGCGGGCGGGGCGGGGCGGGGCGGGCCCCTTCGCGGGCCCGACCCGCGCGGTCATGACCGGACGAGGGGGACGCCGCTGACCGCCGCCCAGGCCGCGGGCCCGCCTTCGAACACGGCGACGTCGGTGCGGCCCGTGGCGGCGAGCACGCTGGCCCCGGTGGCGGCGCGCTCGCCGTGGCCGCACATCATGATCAGCGGCGTGGCCGGCAGGTTCGAAGCCCGCTCTGACAGCGATCCGAGCTCCACGTGGACGGCGCCGGGCACGTGCCCGTCGTCGTACTCGGCGACCTGGCGGACGTCGATGACGGTGCGCCCGCTGGAGCCGGCAGCGGCGAGGTGGGCGGCGTCGAGGTGGGCGACCGAGCCGAGCGCTCCTCCGGCGGCGGCCCACCCCGCCAGGCCCCCGGACAGTTCACCGGCGAGATGCTCGTAGCCGATGTTCAGGCATTGGCGGACGAGCTCTGCCCGGTCGGTGTGCTGGTCGGTCACGAACACCAGTGGCGTCGCCGGGTCGGGCACCATCCACCCCAGCCAGGAGGAGAACTGAGGTCGCAGCGTGATGACCAGCGAGCCGGCGACATGGCCGGCTGCGAACTCCGTTACCGGACGCACGTCGACCACCACCGCGCCCTGGGCGCGAAGGTCCTCCACCCGGCCGGGATCGAGCGGGGGCAGCGTGGGGAAGGCGCCGAAGACCCGGGGGCCGAGACGGTTCACCGCGCGTAGGCGCAGGAAGTAGGGCGGGTAGGTCCCGAGCTGGTCCAGGACCCAGCGGACGAAGGTGTCCTCGTCGGGAGCGGCCAGCAGCGGGTTCGTGCGCCGCTCCTGGCCGATCGTGGTCCAGCGCCGATGGTCGCCGGCTGCCGAGCAGAACGAGCCGGCGCCGTGGGTGGGGAACACGGCCACGTCGTCGGGCAGGCCCATGAGCTCGTGACGGACCGAGTGCCAGAGGGCACGCGTGAGCGCGTCCGTATCCGCGGGATCGATCAGGTCGGTCCGGGCCACCGCGCCGACCAGCAATGACCCACCGCTGAACACCGCGCGAGGCCGGTCGGCGTCGGCCAGCACGTAGGCGACGTGCTCGGGGGTGTGGCCGGGTGTGGCCAGAACCTGCAGCCTCCAGGTGCCCAGGTCGACCGCATCGCCGGGAGTGACGCCGTGATGCGGCCATTGCACCTCCCCGGCCCGGGCGGCGACGACGTCGGCGCCGGCCGCCGCCAGCTCGGGACTGCCGGTCACGAAGTCGGCATGCAAGTGGGTGTCGGCGGCGAGCGTGATGGTCGTTCCCAGCCGTTCCGCCACGGCGCGATAGGGCGACGGGTCTCGCTCGGGGTCGACGACGAGCGCTTCACGGTGGCCCAGATCGACGAGCCACGAGGTGTTCCCCAGCCCGGAGTCGGTGACGGCCACGACCCGCAGATCCGAGCCCGTGGTGGGTACGAGGGCGGCCGTGAAGGGGTGGTCGGCAAGGAGCGGGCCAATCAGGTCGGTCACGACCCGGTCTCCACGCCGGCCACGACCGGGAGCCCGGCCTGGCGCCACTCGGGGAAACCGTCCTCCAACCGCACCGCGCGTCGACCCTTGCGGGTGAGGGCGCGCACGGCGTCGTCGGCGTAGACACAGAAGGGGCCGCGGCAGTAGGCCACCACGTCGACGTCGATCGGGACGCCGCGCAGCCGGCGCCGGACCTCGCCCGGCGGGACCGACACGGCTCCTTTGATGTGGCCAGCGGTGTACTCGGCCAAGGGCCGGACGTCCCACGCCACGACGCCGTCGGCCCGCAGACGCCGGGCCAACTCCTGGCGGGTGACCTGCTCGAGGCCGTCGCGGTCACCGAGGTAGGCGGTCGACAGGCGCTCGATCCCGGCCACATGGGCTGTGGCGACCGCTCGCAGTGCGGCCCACAATGCCTCGACCTCGGCTCCGGCCAGGCGGTAGATGACCCGGGTCCCGTCGCGGCGCGAAGCGACCAGCCCGGAACCGGCAAGGATGCGGAGGTGCTGGGACGTGTTGGCCACGCTCTGCCCGATCTCGGTGGCCAGTGCCTCCACCGACCGTTCGCCTTGGGCCAGCACGTCGACGAGCTCGGCGCGCCGGCCGTTGGCCACCGCCCTCGCCGCCGTTGCCAGGCCCTCGTACAACGCGTCCTTCGCCGCTCGATCACCCATTGCCGCACCATACCCGCCGAAGTACAAGTATTCAAGCGATTACTTGATATTCGGTGCCAAATGCAACCGGGACCGAGGCGGTCCCATCGATCGCCGATCCCGTGCCGTCGTCCACGCGGGTGCACCTGACAACCGATCCGGGCGGCGAGCACACGCGCCCTGGTGGCCCGCACGCGGGTGGACACCACTGGCACCCGCGCGAGCACAGAATTCACATCGCACCGTGTCCCCGGGCCGGTAACGTATCTATTGTGAAAAGAATCACAAGAATCCGGCGCAACGCAGAACGGGTGCAACGAGCTTGCCGGCCCTGCGAGGGCCGGCGGTCCCTGGTCGGCGACATGACCACCACCACCAAGGCCGACACCGACGCCTGGCACCGCGCCCTCGAGACGAGCGGCCGGTTCCGTCGAGACAGCGGCCTCGGTGCCATCTACCACCGGGGCAAGTCGTCCTACCGCGAGCTCACGCCCGTCAACAGCCTCCACGTGATCATCGACGAGGACGGGATCTCGGGTCATGTCGACCGGATCTCGCCGCTCAAGTTCCGTCGCGACGGCACGGCGGGGTACTCCCCGACCCGCGTCGTGGCGCACAACCTGTCCGGGATCAGCCACCACTTGGCCAGCCTCGTGCGCGGCCGCGCGCGCGAACGCTGCGATCTGCGCTGCGACTTGTCGGCGCGCTCGGACGTGGCGTCCGCCGAAGCGAAAGCCTCGGGCCGCGACGGAGCGCCTTCGGATGGTCGGGCCTAGTCCGAGTAGGGCGCCAGGCGCGCCCACGCGGATCCCGTTCAGTCCAGTCGACGAGGCGGTCCACCTCCTCGACACCGATGCCGCGCCCTGGAGCGTCCAGGTCGAGATCCGCGTTGCTGGGAGGCTCGACGAGCCACGGTTACGGGCCGCGGTCTCCACGGCGCTGATGTCTCACCCGATGGCGCGGGCCCGCAAGCTGGCGTCGGCGCCCACCGCGCACCATGACCGTTGGGAGATAACGCACGGCCTCGACATCGACCCGCTGCGGGTGGTCGACTGCCCCGACGACCAGACGCTCGGCACCACCCGGGCCGACCTGCAGAACATCGCCGTGCCGTTGGCGGAATCGCCCCCGTTGCGGCTCCGTCTGGCTCGCCATCGCGATGGCGACGTCGTGATGCTCAACGCCAACCACGCGGCCATGGACGCGGTCGGGGCCATGCGGCTCCTGTCGTCGGTGGGCCGCGCCTACGCGGGGTACCCCGACCGTGTCCCCCGGCCCGACCTGGCCGAATCGCGCCGGCTGATCGAGAGGCTCATGGTGAGCAATCACGCCACCCGGCTGCGCCGGGCGCTCGCCCTTGTCGAAAAGCTGCGCGACCTTGCCAGCCCGACCGCCCGGCTGGCGCCCGAATCGGCCAGCGGCGAGAGGGGCTACGGCTTTCACCCGGTGGCTCTGTCGGCTCACCGCACCCGCGACCTCGTCGAGCTGGGCACTCCCGGGACCGTCAACGACCTCCTGCTCGCTGCTCTTCACTTGACCATCGACGGCTGGAACGCGGAGCGCAATGCGCCCTGCGGGAGAATAGGCGTGCTCGTCCCGGCCAACCTGCGCCCTCACGAGTGGCGCCACGAAGTGGTGGGCAACTTCTCGCTGCCGGCGCGCGTGTCGACCCGTCCCCGGAGCCGGCGCAGCCCAGCGCTGGCTCTGGCTCGAATCACCACCCAGACCGCCCGCAAGAAGAAGACGGGGATGGGTACCGCCCTGGTCGACGTACTCGGGCGTTCGGAGCTGTTCCCGCTCTGGGCCAAACGGGCCATGGTCACGGCGATGCCCATCACCGGACATCGCCTGGTCGACACCGCGATGTTGTCCAATCTGGGCCGGCTGGCCGAGACGCCGTCCTTTGGACCTGACGCGGGCGACACCATCGAGGTCTGGTTCTCGCCGCCGGGTCGCATGCCGCTGGGCCTGACCGTCGGCGCGGTCACCGTCGCCGACCGTCTGCACCTCACCTTCCGATACCGCCGCAGCCTGTTCGACGCCGACGCGGCCGCCCGTTTCGCCGGCCGGTTTCTCGCCGAGCTCGACGGCTTCGGGAACGCATTCACGTCGGGCCCGCACACCCTCGCCCGGGCGACGCAGGCGTTGCGATTCTCGGCTCGTCGCGCAGCGTCTCTGAACAGGCACCTCCGACCGCACCGCAGCACGAGTGCGCGCCCCGACGTCAGCGGCGGCGGCGGCGACCGCGATGCGTACGTTCGACACGGTGCTGACTAGCGCCGACCGTGGGTCATGGTTTGGTCACGTGGAGGTCACGTCGGCCTTGGCGGGCCCGTTGCGCGACATCCCGAGCGCTCTGACCTGGACGTTCCTGGTGGAGACGATGGGACTCGAACCCACGACCCCCTGCTTGCAAAGCAGCCTGCGTGGATGGCATCGGTCCTGGTCAGAGGGCGAAACTCCAGGTCAAAGGCATGTTCTCGTGTCGGCGGGTACCGACCTGTACCTGCCCGTGCCAGTGCTCTCGCGGAGTTTTCGCGGAGTGCCAGCACGGTCGATCAAGACACCTCGTCATGGGCGAGCCGATGCAATTCGTCAAGGGCATCCCGGTCCTTGGGGCGGTTTGCCCATTCCTTCGAGGCGATGATGTCAGCGAGAGCGGCAACCCGGACGGGGACGCCACCGAAGTCAACAGAGCTGGCACGCAGGACCAGTTCCTCGTAGCGGGACCGTCCGCCATCGCGGGTCGGGAGTGCAGTGAGAACGTCGAGGTCGCCGCCGTCGGTGGTCCACGTCGAGATGTCCATGCGCGCGAGCGTCTCGCCATCGAGCTGCACCGGCAACGCTCGGGCCTCCTCTTCGCTCAGGCCCTCCACCCTGAGGAAGGCACCGAGCTCGCGCAACGCCCTGGCCAGGCGGTCGAGGTTCTCCTCGGACGTCTCGGGAAGCGAGTCAAAGTCACTCGTCGGGCGGGTCGCTCCGTGCAGCTGCGCGCCGACACCGCCCACGATCAGGTACTCAACACCGTGGCGGTCGAAGCACTCAGAGATCTTGAGCCAGTCGATCTGGCGGCTTGGGGTCAATGGCCAGATGAGGAGCCGACCTGGCGCTCTCGTTCGAGCTGCGCGAGGAACGCCAGCACCTTCTCCTTGGTGTCCAGCCGGACGCCATCGGTCGTGACCGGCACGTCATCCGCGCTGGCTGGAGGCAGGTCACGGCTCATCTCCCGGATCTCGTCACGAGAGAGATGCGTCGGCACGGCCATGACCGAAGTCTACGTCCCTCGGCTCGGCAAAGGCCGCCTGAACGTCAACGCGTCGCATGCCCATCACCTTGCTTCACTCGGCTGCGTCTCGCCGAGAGTGTGACGACCTCCGCGTTGGTGTCTGACCAATCCACGAAGCTGACGAGGTCGGAAGCGTTGGCTCCGATTCGAGCAGACGCCGCCCTACACGCCTGACCCACGTCGTCCGTGCCGACATCGAGCGTCAGGGAGCGCTGAAACCACTGGGCCGCCTCGGTCCGGACCTCTACCGGTTCGACCTTTGTCCACCGGCGGGCCGAGATCTGCTTGTAGAGCGACTCGGCCTGAGTAGCGCTGATCACGCCCAACGACTTGAACCTGCCAACGAGGCCCTTGATGGAAATGCCCCACACTGCCTTCACCCCAGCCAACGCGGTGAGGGTCACCCTCCCACCGCTGACCTCCTCAAGTGTCGAGACGAGAGCGTCGCCGGGGCCGAGGAAGGCTGCAGCAAACTGATTCGCCTGACGTTCCATCGCCGACGACTCGGCGGCGTCACGTGGCGGGGCGGCGTCACCGTGAAGCGCTAGATGCCCGATCTCATGGGCAACCGTGAAACGCTGCCGATCCCCAGGAATGCCTGCCTTCGCCACACAGAGCACCGGCAGGCCATCCGAGCGCACGGACATGCCGAGATGACGGCCCATCTCCGACTCGAGCGGAAGTACTAGGCAGCCGAGGCGCTCGCCTGCGCGGATCGCGTTTAGTACGACGCCATCTGACTCGATCCCAGCGAGCTGGCGGACCTCTGCCGCAGCTTCTTCGATGCACTCGGCGTCATCCAGGTCACCCCGCAACGGACCCAGCAGGTCCGGAAGCGGCTTGAAGTTGAGCGCCCTGATGTACTCGACCGCCAACGATGCGAGGGCCGTACGAGCGTCAGCCTCCCGCTTGCTCGCATCGGCGTATGCGCGGAGCCACGGCCGGCTCGTCGGCCCAAGATCACGCTTCGCTGACAGAAAGGCCCGTTCGTAGCCCAATGCGCTTGCAAGCCCGAGCAGCTGGTCCTCCGAGGGGACCGCCTTGCCGCTCTCGATCGACGACAGCGTCGCCGCCGACATCGACGCGCGCCCGGCGCATTCGGCAACGGTCCACCGTCGGACCAGCCGAATCCGCTTGAGCCGAGCTTGGACCTCGTCGGAAACGTGGAAGGTTCGGTCCTGGCGAGCCACGGTTAGCTCGCCTCCTCGTTGCCGAGGCCCTCCTCCTCGCCCAAGTCGAGATCGTCCTCGCTACCCCGGAAGCTGGGCGGGGTCGGGGGCGTGACCGCGAAGGCCACGAGGTCATCGAGGAGCAGCCGGTACGGGGGCCGATCGTTCACAGTTCCCACGACTCGGCCAGCCGAGACCTCCATGAACGTGCTCGTCTCACTCTGGAGGCGATAGGCGAGCACCCACTGCTCGATGGTCGACGCACTGTTGAACTCCGGCGGATCGAAGAGTTCGGGTGGTCTCGGCGCAGTCGTCAGGATGCTGTCCGAGCTTGCCGTGACCACGAGCCGGCCGTACTGATCACGCGATGCAAGCTTCAGGCGAAACCGGCGCTCCACCCCGTCGTCGAACATGACGACCTCACAGCCACCGTTCCCGAGCTCGTCGACGCGTACGACCGATGACCCGAGATCACCGAGGAGGTCGCACAGGAGCGCCCGCAGAAGCGGAGACGCAGTGAACGGCCGGCGGAATGCTCGATCCGTCCGCCGCGCTTCGTGAATCGCGTGCACACGCGCTTGGAGTCCCTCGTCCAGCAGGGTCACGACGCCCTGAAGCCGGCGTTCCACGATGGCGGGGAGTGAGTTCATGGCTAAACGGTTTAGCACAAAACCCACACTCCCGTGTGGGACCCCGTCGCTACTCCCACTCGGCGAAGTTCTTGAGGGCGGTCCAGGTGCCGCCGGCCTGCTTGATGGCGGTCTCGGTGGCGAAGAGGTAGTGCCAGGTGGCGGTGGCGTCGCCGCTGTCGTTGGCGAAGCGGGACCACTCGAAGCCGGCGGTCTTCTTCTCGAGCACGTCGGGGTCGTTGGCGCGGTCGTCGGCCTTGCCCTCGACCATCCAGTGGTCGCCGTCGTCGGTGACGACGATGAAGTCGGGGTAGTGGCGCTGGCGGTGGCCGAAGGGGATCCACACGTCCTGGTGGGCGTCCACCCGCAGCCACCAGGCCACGTCGGGGTTGGACGACTCGAACAGCTCGGCGAGGGCGAGTTCGGTGCTGCGGGCGTCGAAGCGGGCGTTGGGGAGGATCGAACGGGTCCATCCGCTGTACCACCGTCGTGGCGCCCACGCCGCGGTGCGGGGGAAGACCTCGTCGGGGGCGACGATGCCTGTCGGGGGGTACTCGACCAGCTCCACACCGGTCTGCAGCGACGTGCCCCGCTGGGAGTGGTACTGGCGCACCAGCGACAGGAACGACGAGACGGCGTTGGCCACCTTGGCGTCGGTCCAGCTGGTCGAGTCCTCGTCGGTGACCCCGGCCCCCGTCAGGAAGGCGCCGACGAGGCGATTGATGGCGTTGGACTCCTGGCGGGTGCTGGTGACGAACCGCGACCTCAACACCCCACTGCGGATGCGGTCCCGCAAGGCGTCGACCGGAAGCGACAGCTGGGATGCCTCGACGGGGTCCTCGGCCACGGTGGCCGCGATCTGCACACCCTCGCCGGTCTCGTCCGACACCCGCTCGGCACCGAGCGCCTGGCGATCGAGCGTGGGGGCGGTGTCGGTGGCGAACTGGGCGCCGAGGTCAGCGGCCGCCTGGTTCGGCACGGTGGACAGTGAGAACGGTTGGGGGACGAGACGGGGCACCAGGCGGGGGAACTTCACCCGTGACGCGCCGGCGACGATGTCCATCGTGGTGGTGAGGGCGAGCGCCTGCTGCTCGCCTTCGGCGATCCGCCGCTCGATGTCCTCCACGGCAGCGCCGAACATGCCCCCCTCCAACGGCGCACCGGTCGCGTCGACACCGGCCGTCGATCCCACCAGCACGTCGAGCCGCCCCGATCCTTCCGCGACCTCGAGCACGGCCGCAGCGTCGGCGCCGGCCAGCGAACCGTCATCGGGTGCGACGAGCTGGGTGGGGTGGCGCTCGGTGAAGAACGCCTCCAGCAGGGTGCCGGCATCGGTGAGGAGGTCGCGGAACTTGCGGTGGGAGAGGACCTCGACGGTGTCGAGCATCTGGCGGCCCGTGCGTTGCCCGAAGGGCAGGCGCAGCCCGCGGCCGAGGACCTGCTCGGAGAGGGCCTGGGACTCCAGGGCCCGCAGGGCGCACACGACGTAGATGTTCTTGACGTCCCAGCCTTCCTTGAGCATCTGCACTGACACGATCGCCCGCACCGGCGAGTCGGGCTCCTCCACCCGTCCCAGCGCATCGAGGGCGGCATCGGGCGAGTCGCTCGTGACTGTGAGCACTGCGTCGGGATCGCCGAGCAGGTCCGGCCCGGCCAGGATCTCGGCGACCTCGTTGGCCTCCTCGATGGTCGAGCACACGAGGAACATCACCGGGTTCACCGCCGGCTCGCCGGTGTGGGCGGCGTAGGCGGCGAGGGCGGCGGCCTTGTGGCGCAGCAGGATCACGCCGTCGGCGAGCTGGCGACGGATGTCGGCCGACCCGTCACGCCTGGCCACCAGCACGGGCACCTTCACGTACCCGTCGGCGATGGCCTCGGCCAGCGGGTAGTGGAACACGATGTGGGCCGGGTCGGTCTTGGGGTGCGGGGTGGCCGTCAGCCCGATCAATGCCTGGGGCGACAGGTCCCGCACGGCCCGGGAGAACTGCGGGCCGAAGTAGCTGTGGTGCTCATCGGCGATCACGACCAGGTCCTTCACCGAGCGCAGGTGCTCGTACAGGCTGGCGCCGAGGTTCTCGTCGTAGTCCCGCACCCGCCGGGACGTGTTGGCCGTCGGTCGCAGGAGCTGCTGCACGTTGAACACGAACAGCTTGAAGTCGTCGCTCGATCGCAGCGACTCGCTCACCGAACCCCGGGCGAAGTCGTCTGAGGTTATGACCGTGGGCCGGACCTCGAGGCCGGCGACGAACTTGGCGTGGCCCAGGGTGAAGTTGTTGACCGTCTTGGTGAGGATCGTCGTCCCCGGGCACACGATCAACACGTTGCGGACCCCGGCGGCGGCCATGTAGTCGATCACCCCGGCGGCGATGTAGGTCTTGCCCGTGGCCGTGGCCAGGTCGCACACGATCTCCGCGCCCGGCGCAGCCGAGTCCAGCGTGTCGGCCACCGCGGCGACCGCTCGCCGGTTCGGGTCCCGCAGGTCCAATCGGGCCGCCAGGTCGTCGATGGCCACGGCGTCGTAGGGCACGATCATCGACGGCCTCTCCGGCGCAACAGGTCGTGGGGAGCGTGACGCACCCGCGACCCAGGCGAGAGCGCTCGCAGGGTGGACTCGGCATCCTCCGTGAACGCCTGACCGACGACCACCACCCGCTCCCGCTCGTCGAGGGCCGCCACCAGGAACTCCACCTCGGCGGCGCCGACCACGCCGTCGAGCACGGCCAGACGGGTACGGCCCTTGCGCCCACAGAACGGCGGCGCGTCGGAGCGCTCGAAGCCGAGCTGCGCCGCCACCGCCTCCGAGAACGCCCCGTTGGTGGCCCACCCGGCCAAGAACACGTCACCGGTCTCGGCATCGAGGTCGAACATCGACGGCCCCACCCTCAGGTGCTCGAACCCGCCACCGCCCGTCCACCCAACGGCCGCAGTGATCCCGCCCGGGTCCTCGCCCTTCACCACCTTCTCCAGCCGAGGTCGGGTGAACCGCTCGATCGTGTCCGCCTCCCGCTCCGAGGTCACCCACCGTCGCCCCATCTTCTGCCCCACAGCAGCCGTCGTCCCCGAGCCGGCGAAGCAGTCCAGGACGAGGTCCCCCGGATCAGACGCGATGTGGATGATCCGCTCCATGAGCCGTTCGGGCTTGGGGGTGGCGAAAGGCTCGACGTCGGGAAACAGCTTCCGCAGGTGATCCCGCTTGGCCTCTTGGTTCGAGCCAACTTCGGAGGCCGGCCACCAGGTGCGTGGCACGACACCCTGCTTCGCTTCGCTGAGGTACGTCTTGATCACCGGGAGACTGTCTCCTCGGCGCCCGAAGTACACCCGGCCCTCCGCACGCGCGAGCTGAAATCGGGACTCGGTGAAGCGCCAGTAGTTGCCGGCCGGTGGCGTGACTACTCGACCCGAGGGGAGCGTGATCGGAAATCGCAGTGCGTCGCTGCCGCTCTTTGCCGAGCCGTCAGCTCCTTGTCGCCAAGGTCCTCGCGGATCGTCGTCAGGGTTTGCGTATCTCGACAGCTGACCCTCGGTTCGTTCCAGGAGGTTCCGCTCATGCCGCCAGATCGCCCGGTCGGCCGCGTATACGAGCAGGAAGTCGTGCGAAGCGGAGATGTCCGTGTCGCCGCGGGCTCCTGAAGCTTTCTCCCAGACAACCGTCGCAACGAAGTTCGCCGCTCCGAGGATCTCGTCCATGACGCAGCGGCAGCGGTGGACCTCGGCGTCGTCGAGGTGGACCCAGATGCTGCCGTTCGGGGCGAGCAGGGGCTTAATCTGGACCAGGCGGTCTCGCAGCATCGAGAGCCAGACCGAGTGCTCGAGGTTGTCGTCGTAGTTGGCGAAAGCCTGGCCGGTGTTGAACGGCGGGTCGATGTAGACGAGGCGGACCTGGCCGGCGTAGCGCTTGGCCAGCTCGGGGATGCGGTTCAGGGCGGTGAGCGCGTGGAGGGCGTCGCCCTCGATGAGCAGGTTGCCGCCGTCGCGCGCGTCGTCGCCGACGGTGGCGATCTCGTGGAGGAGGCGCACCTCGCTGACCCGGGGGTCAGTGGGGTCGACCCACTCGTAGCCGCCCTCGGGGTCCGAGATCAGCCGGAGGTGCTTGTTTGTCCACGTCAGCTCCAGGCGGCCGCTCGGCTCCAACCGTCATCCCTTCCCGCTCGGCAGTCCCACGACTGTACGGCCCCTCCTTGACCTGCCCCGGGCCTCGTCGACCAGCCAGCGCAGATTCCCTGTCGAGTTTTCCCTCCGCCAAGGGCTTACGTAGGCATGGAGCAACAGACGAGTGCATTCGCGCCGGCGGGAGGCGAAACACGACCGGTAGCGGGACCCTGGGCACGACCTCGATGTGGATCGTGGACGCCATGATGCGGGTCACGACCTTGAAGGCGTCCGCCGCCAAGCTCGGCGGACTGCTCGCCTACTACGCGGGTCTCGCCGAGGACCGTGAGCAGCCTGGGCCTGGTCGGGGCCCGGTTGACTACTACCTGGATCCCGACGAACCGCCCGGCCGGTGGTGGGGCCGAGGTCGAGCGGCCCTCGGACTGGACGGCCCCGTAGAGGGCTCCGACCTGCGGGCGCTGCTCGAAGGCCGCCGCCCCGGCACCGATGCTCCGTTGGGTCGGCGGTTCGGGGACTCGTCGGCCCGGGGGTTCGACGCGACGTTCTCGGCACCGAAGTCGGTGTCGGTGCTGTGGGCGCTCACCCCGGACCCGTGGGTGCGGGCCGAGACGCTCGCTGCTCACGACGCGGCGGTCGACGCGGCGCTGGGGTGGTTCGAGCGGCACGGGGCGGTGACCCGCCGGGGAACCGACGGCGTCCTGCAGGTCGACTCGCTGGGGCTCACGGTCGGGGTGTTCCGCCAGCACACGTCCCGCACGGTGGACCCACAGTTGCACTCCCACGCCATCATCTCGGCGAAGGTCCAAGACGAGACCGGCAGGTGGCTGGCGCTGGACGCCCGGTTCCTCAAGTACCAGCAGCGCAGCATCGGATGGATCTACGACGCCGCCCTCCGGGCCGAGCTCACCGCCCGCCTCGGCGTCGACTGGGTCGACCGAGGTGACGGGGTGTTCGACCTGGCCTGCGTGCCGGACACCGTGCGCGTCGCGTTCTCGAACCGAACACTGCAGGTGGAGGCCAAGCTGGCCAAACTGGTGCGCGTCTGGACCGACGACCACGACGGCGCCGACCCCGACCCGCGCACCGTCGCCCGGCTCGAACGGCATGCCGTGACGGACTCCCGCCCCGACAAGGTCCATGGGATCGACGCCGCCGAGCTGCACGTCCACTGGGCGGCCGAGGCACGAGCCGCCGCGTGCGACCCCACCCGATTCGTCCCTGAGCAGATGCGGGGTGGCCCGCGAGCCGAAGGACGCGTGCCCGACGACGACCTGGTCGACGAGGCGCTGCTGCACGCCACCGAGGAGTCGGCGGCGTGGCTGCGCGCCGATCTGGCCCGGCATCTCGCCACCATCGTCGACCACGACCACTCCGACAGCGCTGCCGAGCTGGTCACGGAGATCGACCGACTCGCTGCCCTCGCGGAGCAGCGGTGCGTGGCGCTCGGCCCCGAAAACGACACCGGCACTCGGCAGCGTCGGGACGGTCGTCCCGTCAGCGAAGCGGTCACTGACCGGCGCCTCACCACGCCGGCTGCGCTCACCCACGAACAAGCCCTCCAGACCTGGGCGACCAAGGCGGCCCGCACCGTCCATGCCTCCGACGATCCGCAGCTCGCGGCGGCACGGGCGATCGCCGGGCGGGACCGGCTGGTTCTGGTCGTCGGCCCGGCCGGGACCGGCAAGACCCACACCACCGCCCGTGCCGTGGGTGCCCTCGAAGCCCAAGGTCGTCCCGTGGTCGGGCTCGCCCCGTCAGGGAAGGCCGCCGACGTTCTGTCCACCGCCGCCGGCTGCCCGACCGACACCCTCGCCGGGTTCCTCACCCGCCACCGAAGCCACCCCTCACCGTGGCCAGCGAGAACGACGGTGATCCTCGACGAGGCCAGCATGGCCGCCACCGACGACCTCGTCCGGCTCATTCACCTCGCCCACACGAACCGGTGGCGCCTCGTCGCCGTCGGTGACCCTGAACAGCTCCCCGCAGTGGGTCGCGGTGGCGTCTTCGCGCACTGGTGCGACACCCTCCCGCACCACACCCTCGACACCCCACGCCGGTTCGACCACCGGTGGGAAGCTCAAGCGAGTCTGGCTCTCCGAGCCGGACGCCCTGACGCCGTCGACGCCTACATCGAACACCGTCGGGTCCACAGTGCGCACCCTGCGACGGTTCCCGCTCGGGTCGCCCGCGCCCACCAAGGCCACGTCGAGGCGGGCCGCACAGTCTCGGTCACGACCACCAACGCCGATACCGCCCGGGCCATCAACCGCGAGATCCAATGGCTCACCCGCCCCGGGGCCACCGGTGGCGTGCTGCTCCACGACGGCACCGATGCGCGGCCCGGCGATCAGATCGCCACCCGCCGCAACGACCGCCGGCTCTGGACCGAACGAGGCCGCCAAGTCCGCAACCGGCACACCTGGACAGTCACCGCCCTCAGCCCCGACGGCAGCCTCACGGCAAGCCGCCCCGACCGAGGCACCGTCGACCTTCCCGCCGACTACGTCGCAAGACACGTCGAGCTCGGTTGGGCTGTGACGGGCTACGGCACCCAAGGCGACACCGTCGACGTCGGCATCGCCGTCCTCGAAGCATCCACCACCCGCAACCACGCCTACGTCGCCATGACCCGCGGACGCCAGGCCAACCACGCCGTCGTCGTCGACTCCACCGGCACCGTCGACCCCGGTGAACGTCTCGCCGAGATCATCACCCGACCCGCCTCCGCCCACTCTGCGCTCGCCGTCCAAGCCCGCCTCCACCAGGCCGCCGGCATCGAACCGCCCGACGCCAGCTCGCCCGCCGAACCCGCTCGGCAGAAGCCCTCGGTCCTACCGCCGCCGAACGAGCCCACCTTCATGGAGCCGACGCTCGAGGACAAGATCCGAGCTACCCAGCAACGCCTCGACCGGATTCAACAGCGCGGCGCGGATCGGACCCCCGATCGTGGTCTCGGCCTGTAGGCAGGTCCTCGACAGCGTCCGGAGGCGCTGGCACCATGGAGTCATCGCTTGTCGGCGGCGGACGTCGGCCTTTCCCTCGGACCTTGCCGGTCCGTGCCTGAAAGGCCACGCCGATGGCAATCAAGAAGCTCCCCAACGGCCGCTGGGAAGCGTCCTACCGCGACCCGACTGGCCGCGAACGCGTCAAGCACCACCGCACGCGCACCGACGCCGACCGGTGGCTCACCACCGTCAAGAACCAGCTCAACCGCGGCGACTACGCCGACCCCAACCTCGGTCGTCGGCTCTTCGAAACCTGGGCTGCCGACTGGCTCGCTGGGACCGCCCACGTCCGCCCCAAGACCATGGCCCACTACGAGTCGATCCTGCGCATCCACGTGCTGCCCACGTTCGCTGGCCAACCCGTCGCCGCCATCGCGCCCAGCGACGTCCGGCGCTTCCTGTCCGAGCGAACAGCCGGTGGCGCGGCGCCCGGCACGGTTCGCTCCGCTCGCAAGGTCCTGCGCCTGGTGATGGCCACCGCCCTCGCCGACGGAGCGATCCGGGCCAACCCGTGCGTCGGCACCCGGGTCCCCGAATCGCCGAAGGCCGAGATGGTGTTCCTCACCGCGGAGGAGCTCGAGACCCTGGCCACCTCGATCGACGACCGCTACGCAACTCTTGTCCGACTCGCCGCCTACACCGGGATGCGGGCCGGGGAGATCTGCGCCCTGCGCGTCGGCAGCATCGACCTCGACGCTGGCCGGATCACCGTGGCCGAGTCGGTCACCGAGGTCCCCGGCCACGGCCTCTACTTCAGCGAACCCAAGACCTATGAGCGGCGGTCGGTCACCCTCCCAGGGTTTCTCGCCGACGAGCTGACCGCACACCTGGAGAACCGGCCCGAAGACCCGACCGAGTTCGTGTTCACCTCGCCCGACGGGGCCGTGCTCAACCACAAGAACTTCTACCGGCGAATGTTCAAGCCAGCGGTCGAGGCCGCCGGCCTGCCGGCACACATGAGATTTCACGACCTCCGCCACACCTGCGCCGCGCTCTGCATCGCTCTCGGCGCCCACCCCAAGGCCATCCAGGAACGCCTCGGCCACAGCAGCATCACGGTCACCCTCGACCGCTACGGCCACCTCTTCCCCAAGCTCGACGAAACCCTCACCCAGCGCCTCGATGACCTCCACAGCGCTTGCGTCAGCCCGTAGTTGCCGAGCTACTGGACGACCGGTCCTGCGATGCCAGCGTCGAACAGACCTCGCAGCGCAGTGGCCAACACGATGAACTCCTCGGATCGTTCGCTCGTCGGGCGGCCAGCGCGAGCGTCATGCGACAGCAAGCTCCACATCACCTGGAGCCCGGCGATCCCCTTGAGGGTCTTCTCCGAGATCACGCCGTGCTCCAAGGCAGCGTTGAGTTGATCGTCCAGGCCGAGGGTCGCGGCGGAGACCTCGACCGATTCGACACAGTCAGCGAGCGCCGCCCGAAGCCCCTCCCATGCTTCCGATGCCGCATCGAAGAGCGCAGGCTCGTTCGGGACTGCCGCGTGATCCGGCGCTGAAGCGCCGAGCGAAGGCATGGTCGAGAGTGTGACCGCTCGCTTCTGGGCAGCGATCGCCGCTGCACTGATCCGCGCGTTGTCTGACCACTCGATGTCTGCTGTCTCGCTACCAAGCGTGATCCGCAGGTGGGTGCGCCGATCCGGCAGAGGGCCCAGCTCGAGATCGGCCCGCAGCTCATCGCGTAGCTCGTTGAGGATCGGTCCCGTATCGGCACCACCGTTGCCGGCGAACTCGTCGGCGAAGCGATGTGCGGCGTCGACCTGAGCAGCGGTGCCCAGCAACTGAACGTCCGCCAGCGCCGCCTCCAGGTCCCGAGCGGCGCCCGAATCCATCGGACGATTGCTCGCCGCCTCGATGCTCCGGTAGGCATCGAGGAGGTACTGCGTCCGGATGTCGCGGCGCTTCGCCCGCCGAGCGGCCTGCGCGTTCACCAGGAACCCGACCGCCGCCAAGAGCACGGTCACGCACAATGCCACCACTTCAACCATCAGCCGTGCCGTCCCGTACCAGTCAGTCTCGCGGAGTTTTCGCGGAGTGGGGCCCTTCCGGGCCGACCCACAGGTCAGGCTGCAACGCTGTGACCTGGTGGTTATTGGTGGAGACGATGGGACTCGAACCCACGACCCCCTGCTTGCAAAGCAGATCGGAGGCCGTCCGAACGGTGTCACAGCGTGCCGACGAGTGGCCGAACCAACTGCTCAGTCCGAGGCAAAGTCCCAGGTCAGCAGGGGTTCGACCGTCCGAGTAAGTCCGATGCGGTGACGACGCGGCCGTCACGTTGCGTGTCCGTCTTGCCGGCCTCAATGGCTACGTTCGTGGCTACGTTTCGAGCGACGTTCCGGCCTCAGAGGCCCCTGCCAGCCGTGCAAGGACCGGCGCCAGCTCAGGCTGAACGTGCCAACGTAGCCAAAACGTAGCCAGGAGTCGACGTCGGTACCGCTACCGCATTCGCTCGAAGTTTCGATTGATATCGCTCGGAATCGAATCCGAGCGACGGCGACCGACGGCTTCACCGAGCAAGTCAGGGCCTCACCGATGGTCGAGGTCCCCATCGTCCGACCGCACGGGAAGCGAGGCTCTCAGACGGACCCTCGCGTCGGCGCAACGGGAAACTTGCTCAGCCGCTGGAGCTCGCCGCCTCATCGAGCCCCTGGTGGAAGCGGTCGTTCGCTGAGCGCACGTCCGCCCAAGCCGCGCTCACATGAACGATCCTCTTCGCTTCGGCCAACGGCACACCGAGTCTCTCGGCCGTCGCCTTGATCGACTGCACCTGGGAGAAGCCCTCCTCGCGAAGTTGCGCGAGCACGGTGTCCCAGAGGTTGAGATCGGTGAGCAGATCGCCAGCCCGGCGACTCGCATCAGCTGTCGTGCTCATGCGTCTCCCTCCTGTGTGAGTGCGATCGTGATCTCCACTGTACGACCGGGATTGGCTCCGGTGAGTCGCGTTCCCCGTATGACCAGCGAAGATGCGCCCCTGCCCCTGAACTGCTTGGGGAGTTCTCGACGTGCGACTCGGAGGACCGCCGCTGCCCCCACGGCAACCGACGCGCCCGATGCCGGGTACACCGCGATGTCGTCGAGGTAGATGACATCGCCGACGCGCCTGCGCTCCGCAAGGACCTCGATCTCCTGGCCCTCGACGACCACTGACCACTCGAACAGCTCAGCCATCAGCCTGCCTGCCGAGCAGTTCGTCGGGCTCGACGCGTTCGAGCCCGTCGAAGCCTTGGTGTGAGCCGAGGGTCGAGGCTGAACCCGAGGACTCATTGCGCTGGATGATCGGCTCGAGGTGAACGTTCGCTTCGGCCAGTAGTCGGAGCGCCGAGTCCGGATCCTGTTCGGCGAGCGCCTGGAAGCCGCTCGGCGTGAGCTTCACAAGTTCGACAAGGAGGCCGGCCATCTGCTGGATGACGTCGTCGGCCGGAGTTGCCCGCTGCGCGAGTCGGACGTCGCGCAGGGCGCGCCGACGCAGCTCGAACTGCTCGTCGAACCTCGGCCGGGTCACCCCGCCGAGTGGCCAGTACACCGCCTTGTGGGTGGCGTCCTCGTCGTCCTCGGAGGCGAACAGCTCGCGGATCCGTTCGACGAAGGCCGCCCATCCGGTCGGCGTCCCGATGGCGATCGACAGCAGCACGGCGAGGTTGGCCCACGCGCCCTCGGGCGGGTCCTCCGGCCCCGGCGTAGCCAGCGGCCGCCGCGTCATGGACGGTGGCGGAGTGAAGAACCATGCCAGCGGGAGATCGAAGCAACGGGCGAAGGCGGCGACCTCACCGACATCGAGGTTGCGCTTGCGCTCGCTGTCGAAGGTCTTCTCGATCGCCGACACGCCGGCCTGCTTCAGCTTGTAGCCGAGGTATGGCGCCAGCTCGTCGCTGGTCTGGTCCTGCGTCCACCCCTTCTCTTCGCGGGCGCGCCGGAAGTTGTAGGCGACCACCTGGTGGACGCTGACCGGTTCGGTTCGTGCACGTCGTCGGGTCACGACGCCACCCTATCGCTGATCACTCTGATATTGAAGTCCTTGACTTCGTTATAGAAGTCACGCGATACTGCCGAGTCCGATTGGACACCTGCGAAAGGAAAGTGTCGATGTTCGAAGACCTTCCTCCGTTCATGACAGTCGAGCAGGCAGCCCAAGTTCTGCAGCTCGGCCGGTCGAAGACCTACGCCCTCACCAGCGAGTGGGAGCGCACCGGCGGACGGTCCGGGCTGCCGTTCGTGTGGATCGGTAGTCAGAAGCGGGTGCCCCGCGAGGCGATCGACCACCTCGTCCGCGGCCTCCTCGGTCCCGACGCCGCCTGAGCGGCCACCAGCAACTTCCTCGCTCGGGACCCGGCGAGGCACTGAACGGGTTCCCCCTTCATCACCGAGCCCGACGCCACGGCTCGCGTCCGCTCCCTGATCGGAGGTTCGGCCATGCGCTCCGCAGGCCGCCCGCCCGTCGTCGCCAGGACGCAGACGTCGAGGGACAGCGACGACGTCACTGACTGCTTCAGCGCCGCGCTGGTGGTCTCCCGTCCGGCGCTCGCCTCGATCCAACGTCTGGGGACGACGGCGTGGGTCGTGCTCGAGACGCTCGCGCTCGACGCCGTCGGCGACGGCGACGCGCTCGTGGCCCGGACATCGGCCCGGGCGATCGCCGACGCCGTGTCGGTGAGCAAGGACACGGCGGCGGGCGCGCTCGGCCGCCTGGCCGAGGCCGGTCTCATCGAGCGGCGGCGGCAACTCCGCACGGGCGGCCGGTTCGGCGCCGGCGGCTACGTGCTCCACCTCCCCGCGGGCCCTTGCCACGGTGCCCGGCCCGGTCGACGACCCGCCAGCTCCTCGGCCATCGGTCGACCGGCCTCGCCCACGACGCCGACAGCTATCTCCGCCCGAGCGGCATAACCAGCTCACCCTCCTCGACGATCCCGAAGGACCCCAGCCATGAGCCCCACCTTCCCCGTCCCGATCAACTCGTCTTCCGGCCGGAACCGATCTCTCTCCCCACCCGGCAAGAGAGCACACGAATTTGCATCCTCGGATGCGTCAGTGTCGCGAGACCCCTTCCGGAATGTCTCCCGGGACGTCCCGGCCGGGTGGCCGTCGTGTTGAGCATTGGCAAGATCGCCAACCCCGAGTACGTGCTCGGCTCGATCGCCCAGAGCCCCGAGGAGTACTACCTCGGACACGGCGAAGCGACCGGCGTCTGGCTGGGATCGGGCCGAGCACACTTCGGCCTGGACGGTGCCGTCGACGCCGACGCGCTGCGCGCCGTGATCAAGGGCGAGGACTCGGCCACCGGCACGCAGCTCGCCGCGAAGAACCGTCGCATCGCCGGCTACGACCTCTGCTTCCGGGCGCCCAGGTCCGTGTCCCTCCTCTTCGGACTCGGCGACCCCGACCTCGGCCGGGTGGTGCGAGACTGCCACGACCAGGCCGTCGGGGCGGGGCTCGACTACATGGAACGAGCGGCGGGATGGACCCGCCGGGGCAAGGACGGGGTCCGCCCGGAGAGGAACTCGAAGTTCATCTCTGCCGCGTTCCGTCACCGCACCTCCCGCGAAGGCGACCCGCACCTCCACACCCACGTCGTGACCGCCAACATGGTTCACAACAGCGACGGCACGTGGACGACCCTCGACGGCCGAGTTGTCTTCAGACACTCGAAGGCCGGCGGCTGCATCTATGAAGCGGAGCTGCGCCGGCTGCTCACCCTGCGCCTCGGCATCGAGTGGGGACCGGTCAAGGAGGGCATCGCCGATGTCGGCGCCATGCCACCCGAGGTCCTGCGGCACTTCTCCAAGCGACGCGCCCAGATCGAAGCCCAGCTCGACGAGCTCGGCTACTCGTCACCCAAGGCGGCAGCGATCGCCGCCCTCGACACGCGCAAGCCCAAGGGCCTGGGCCACAGCCCGGTCGGCCTGCGCAATCGGTGGGTGGAAGAGGCTCGGGCGGTCGGCTACGAACCCGACCAGATCCCCGACCTCCTCCACCGGGGCGCGCCGACCGTCCTCACCGCCGAGTTCATGGAGGCGGTGAACGCTAAGTTGGAGAGCCCCCACGGTCTGACCGCGAGGGCGTCGACGTTCGACCGACGCATGGTGACCATCGAGTGGACCAACCACCTCCCCCAAGGACTCGCACCCGCCGAGGTCGAGGTCCTCGCTGACCAGTTCCTCGCCCGGCCCGAGGTGGTGTCCGTGTCCGGGGTAGCGGACACTGCAGACCGGGCCACGAAAGGCGAGGCCAAGGCCGGCATCTACTCCACACGAGAGCTCGTCGCCCTCGAACAACGGCTGATGGACGAAGCCGTGTCCCGTCACCACGACACGGTCGGAGTCGTCGGTGAAGCGCACCTCGCGAACGCGCTGGGCTCCCGGCCGACGATGAGCGACGAACAGGCCCGGCTCGTCGCCGCCATCACCTCCTCCGGCGCCGGCGTCGACCTCGTCGCCGCCCCCGCCGGGACCGGGAAGACGTTCTGCCTCGACGCCGCCCGAGACGCGTGGCAGGCCGCCGGGCACACCGTGATCGGATGCTCCCTCGCGGCGCGAGCCGCCGCGCAGCTCGAGTCGTCGGCCGGGATCCCGTCGTCGACGGTCGCCCGTCTCCTGATCGATCTCGACTCACATCGGGAACACGGCGGACTTCCGGAGAAGGCCGTGCTGGTCGTGGACTTATGCAGACACGGGGATTATGCGGACTGGGGTCGGCGCGGGTCGCGACGGAGCCGGCGTTGGCGGGCTTCGCGACGAGATCGCTGTCGATCGGGTCCGCATAATCACAGGGCTTCG
>Ga0187893_10004699_pt1 | contig 25635 bp, 17 predicted proteins | sample MA1701074metaG_FD_139574 | JGI IMG/M metagenome (GOLD analysis project Ga0187893, IMG submission 139574) | White microbial mat communities from a basaltic lava cave in the Kipuka Kanohina Cave System on the Island of Hawaii, USA - MA170107-4 metaG ... | reverse complement strand
CCAAAGGCAGCAAGGGATCGGCCGCCCACTGAACCTGGCCGCGGACCAACACCTGGTTATCTGTCTCCCAGAGCCTGCGCACCCACTGGACCTGGCCGAGCCAGGCGAAAAACTGTCCATCGGGAATGTCTCCACCGTTTTGCGTGGCGCCCAGAGCATCGAGGCCAAAGCTTAAGGTGGATCGTAACGCGAGCACCTGATTCGGGCTGCGGTCTACCCACTCCTGCCGCAAGCGCAGCACCGTGACGTCGCTTTTACCGTCTCGGGGTCCGGGCGAAAAGGAGAAGGGCGTGTCACCAAAAATAAAGGTCTCGCTGCGCCTTCGTTCGAATACCAGCTCAGCGAGCAACTGGCGCCTCGGAGTATGATAAAAAGGATGGCTTAAGCTCGCCCCGTAGGTCTCCGTCTCGCTTGCGATGTCTATCCTATCGAAAGGCGCCTCCACGATGTCCGCATCGCTGCGATCGAAATACAGGTTGAAACGTGTGTTGCGGGCGGTGCGAGGAAAGGAATACGAGGCGCCCACATCATCCACACCCTCGGTGATCCCATAGCGCGCGCCCAGCACATCGCCAAAACCCGTGAGATTGTAATGAGCCGCATAGAACTCCCCGCGCAGCTCCCCGACACTGGTCGAGTGGTGGTTATTAAAAGACACCCCGAGCTCATAGGGCCGGGCTTCTTCCACCAGCACCTGCAACACCCCTTCCCCCGCTTGCAGCCCGGGCTTGAGCTGCGCATTGAGGCGCCCGATCAGACGGTCTTGGTCGAGAAGCTGCATACGCTCTTGTAAAACACGCAGATTGAGCGCCTCTTCGCTTCCCAGCCTGAGGCGCTTTTTGATATAGCTGTCGCGCAACCCGTCATTGCCGGAAAGCTCGATGTCCGTCAGTTTCCCTTCCACGATCTGGATCTCGATGACCCCGTCTTCGACTTCTTGGTCCGGGATCACCGCGCCCGAATTGACATATCCCTCATTGATGTAATAGACCGTGAGCGCCTGGCGCAGAGATTGAAGATCCTCGGAGCTGAGCGTGCGATTCTCATAAGGGGCAGTCACCTTGCCTAGCTCTTGGTCCGAGATCACCCTGTTGCCCGTAAGCTTGATGTTTTCTACAAAAACCTGAGGCTGGGTGGAAAGGGGTGGTGCTTTTAGCGCAGGCGGCGGCGTTGTTAGCTGCGGTAGAGGTGAAGGTTTCTCTAGCGGTACCTCGGGAAACTCCCGGCGCTTGTCCTCCCCGGGCCGCTCGGGCGTGAACGGCGGCAGCCGCTGTGCCCATGCCGCGTTGCTCTGCACCTGTAGGGCAAATAGGAAGGCGCACGGTATCCACGCGACCGAGAGTCTTTCCATCGTCAGTTGTTGTTTTTGTGGATTCCCCTTGCGGATAAGATTACGCTTTTTTGGGCATCGATTGTATAGTACGTTTCTAGCTCTGCCAGACCGATCACGGGAGGCGTTTTTGTGGCTTCGATTTCTTCCCTGGTGCTGCTTGCAGTTTTTGTCGTTCCGACTACGCTAGCGGCGGCTGCACCGGAGCAAAGGATGGCCGATGGGGCCGCTGCCTTTACACAGGGGAAGCTGGAGGCGGCGCTTGCCGATTGGCTTGAGGCCGCGAAGGGCTACCGCGCGCAAGGCCAGGTTGCACAAGAGATCGAGGCCTTGATGCGGGTGGCAGCCGCCGAGCAATCTCTGGGGCGATATCGGGAGGCGGTGAGCACTTTGGAGCGGGCTTTGAGCAGGGTGCGGGCAGAGCGGCTTGCGCGCCTCGCGGTGCTAGGCGCCTTGGGGCAGGCTTACTTGCTTCTCGGCGATATGGCCCAGGCCGAGCGTTACCTAAGGCAGGCCGTGGAGCCGGCCCGAGATCTCCCCAAAGAGACCCTGGCCGCCAACCTCAACGGCTTAGGCGAGCTGCGCTTGAACCAAAAACGCTATCCCGAGGCTTACGCGGCCTTCGATCAGAGCGCGGCGCTGGCGAGAGCAGTCTCACAGCCGAGGCTCGCGGCGCAGGCTTTGGTAAACGCGGTTCGCGTGGCCGCGGCCGATCAGGACGTGGGGGAGCTCGAAGCCCGTTCCGACCCCGCTTTCGCCGAACTGAGGACGCTTCCAGATGGCCACGATAAAGCCTATCTTCTCATCGCGTTAGGCCGGCTCGCCCAGGCACAGAACCGGGGCGGGCGTGCCCACCAGGTGCTAGAAGCCGCCCTCGCGGTGTCGGATCGGGTAAGAGATGGGCGTGCGGAGTCTTATGCCTTAGGCTACCTAGGCGAGCTGTACGAAGAAGAGGGGGGGATCGATGCAGCTTTGGAGCTGACCCGCCGGGCCGCCTTTCGTGCCCAAAAGATGGATGCCCCGGAAATCCTCTACCTTTGGCAGTGGCAGACGGGGCGCTTGCTTAAAGCGAAAGGCGATCTCGAGGGCGCGATCGCATCTTATCAGCGGGCGGTGTTTAATCTGGGGCGCCTGCGCCGTGACTTGTTGCTCGCGGGTGCCACGGGCGTGAGCTTCCGTGAGGCGGTTGGGCCCGTGTTCTTCGAGCTCGCTGATCTGCTGCTTCAACAGCCAAAGGCGATAGACGATAAAGCGCAAGTGCAGGCGTACCTCATCCAGGCACGCGATACGTTAGAGTCGTTGAAAAGCGCCGAGCTCGAGGATTATTTTCAAGACGATTGCGTCAGCGCCTACCAGTCGAGAATCACTCGCCTGGATAAGCCACCAGCCCAAACCGCGGTGCTCTATCCGATCCTGCTCGCGTCGCGCATGGAGATCTTGCTCACGCTTCCCGATGGGATCAAGCAGTTCACCGTTGAGGTCGACCGCGAAACGCTCACGGCGCAGGTGCGCACCCTGCGCCGTGAGCTTGAAACCCTCGGTGACAGTTATCTTGAACCCTCGCGGCGGCTCTTTGATTTTCTGATCCGTCCTCTGGAACGAGCGCTCGCTCAAAACCACATCGAGACACTGGTCATCGTCCCCGATGGACCCTTACGCACGATTCCCATGGCCGCGCTGCATGATGGCGAGCGCTATCTCATCGAACGCTATGCGCTCGCGAGCACGCCGAGCATCAGCTTGACCGATCCGCAGCCCATTGGGCGGCAAGGCGTGCAGGCCTTGCTCGGCGGGCTGACGGAAGGGGTTCAGGGGTTCCCCGCCCTGACCGAGGTGAAAGCGGAGCTTTCCACCATCGAGCAGGCGTATCAAGGCACCTTGCTGATGGATCGGGATTTCGTCATTCCCGAGATCGAGAACCAACTGGATAACAGGCCGTACAACGTGGTGCACATCGCCACCCATGGCCAGTTCGACAGCGATCCGGGCAAGACCTTTCTGCTCACCTATAACGAGAAGCTGACCATGGACCGGCTCGAGCAGCTTATCGCCCCCCGCAAATTCGCCGATGCACCGGTGGAGCTGCTTACCTTGAGCGCGTGCCAGACCGCCCTGGGTGATGATCGCTCCGCCCTCGGTCTAGCGGGAATAGCGGTCAAAGCCGGCGCGCGCAGTGCGCTCGCGAGCCTATGGTCGATCGCCGATGAATCGACCGCGCTTCTGATGTCGCGGTTTTACGATGCGCTTAAGAATGACCCTACGGTGAGCAAGGCTAAGGCGTTGCAGCGTGCCCAGCTTGTGCTGATAAAAAACCCAGACTACCGGCATCCCTTTTTTTGGTCGGCTTTTTTGTTAATCGGGAATTGGCTTTAGCCGAGCTTGGAAAGACCGTCCGAGCCTAGAGAGTCCGGCACGCTCGGTTAATTGGCTGCCTGTTGAGGGCTCAACACGCCGCTTGCGCTTCCTCGTAGGGGGCGATTTTAGAGCAGAAGCATCTGTGGATCATTGCGCCGCGTTATTCTGCTGAAACTGCTTCATGTCCTGCAACGCCTGATGCGCGATCGTGCTCACTCGCGGGTCGGCATCCTCGGCGAGTTGTTCCAGCGAGCCGACAGCGGTTTCGTCGCCGAACGCGTGGTCGGCCGTATGGCGCCACAGAGCCTCTACGGCCTGCGCGCGGGATTCGGTATCAGATGAACCGGAAGCCGCTTGCACCAGCACCTCGGTGGCGCGGGGATCTTGCGCGCCTACCAGTTGCTCGAGCACATCCTGATCGATAGTCTTAGCCGCGGCCAGCGCCTCAAGGGCGCCGTTGAGTAGCGCCTCCGATGCGTGTTCCTCTGTCAGCGCTAGAGGGACGATTCCCCCATCCTCTTGGTGCTCCATAGCGCCCGTGCCCAGATCATCGGCCCCATTGTGATCCGTCGCTGTGGGCGTGTGTCGGGCATTTCGGTATGTATTGATAGAGGCGCGCGGTGTAGATAGCACCGTTACAGCAGGCAAGGGGCTGCCGTCGTCTGGATAGATCGCGTAGGAGAAGCCATCCAATATTAGCCGAACGGCCTCTGCGTAGGGCTGAGCCTCGAACGAAACGGACACCGACTGGCTACCGATGGAAGGGTCATTCAGGATAAATCTTGCCCGAGTTATCATCCCGAGCTTGCGTAACAGCTCGCCGAGGGATAGGTTGTGAATATGCACCGTGAGCCCACCCTCGCCGTAGCGCATGACAGGTTTGGATATCTTGGGTCGCTGTGCCATGTCCTTCGCTGGCGCCGTCTCCGCTAATGCGATGCCAAAGAAGGCGCTTACTATCCAGGTCGCAGTGCAAATCAATTGGCGTTTCATACCAACCTCGTACTTGCTGAGTCAAGTAAAATGGGGAATCGCCATGGGCCTCCCCAGGCGATTCCCGATCCCGAGAGTGGGTTAGATCCTGTCCTTGTAGAACAAAACGACCAGTCTCGGTTGTATCGCCTCAAATTCTTCGTCGGCGTCGTTAGCCTGGAATCGATAGGTTACTTTCTCATTCTGCTTGCAAGTATCGACCCGCTGGATAGGCGCAGCTACTCTTTCTCCTTCAAAAGCGTAAAGGTGATCGCCGGCGAAGGCTTTATTTTTCTTTAGATAGTAGGTGAGTTTTCCGTCACCTTGGTTTGCGCTAAAAAGATCCGTGAAGTACGCGGTAGCCCTTGCTATCAGATAACCGGCCGTGGGGCACTTCACTTGCACCATGTTCAATACCGTATTTGCGCCCACCCGAACAGATTCGGTTTTCGGATCGAAGGTCTTCGGATCGTAGGCTATCGCGACTTCCGGATTGGCGTAGACCTGACTAGATATCGTTAACAGGGCGGCCGAAAGTGCGAATGCTTTCGAATCTAGACGTGTTTTCATAGAGGCTCTCCTTTAAGTAACTTGGTTTAACTCGAAGTTGTTCACGATTTGCCGCTGACCCTAATCGGGCCCGGACAATTCGGCATTCTGCTGAATGCATAGATCAAAGACGTACACGGGCTTAGAAATTTGCCGGAGGAGCAAAAATTTTTGGCGAAGACGCGGCGCCTCCCTTGCCTTCGCCAGAACTTGCAAGCGCGCGACGGCCAGCATCGCCAAGAGAATTTGAACAGCGTTATAGGGGACGGTAGACTGACAGTGGAACAAGTAGTGGTAAGAAAAACGCCAAATCGATTTCGCCCGATCGACTCGCCCCGTGCCTCCCGAATCAAGCAAAATGAGGGAATCGCCATCGGTACCCTTAGGCGATTCCCCAGAGGCAGGTGCGTTCACTCCGGAAGTTGGTCTCGAACGAACTTAACCACCAGTCTTGGTTTATCCGCAGTGACTTTTGAACCGGAGTCCTCGACTCTAGCCCCAAAGCCATACGATACCGTCTCACCCTCTATACACTGGTCCACGCGCTGGATAGTCGGAGCAATTTCTACGTGTACACCAGGCGAATAGGAGTATTGGTGATTCTGGGGGTCCTCGTTATTTTTTTTCACATAGTAGGAGACACCTGTGTCACCATGCCCGTCAGGAAGCTGTTTGAAGAGGGCGCTGGCCGTCGCGACCAGATAGCCGGCGATGTTGTCGGGATCCCCATCGTTGGGACAGGTCACGTTCACCGGCTTTACGAGCAGAGTATCATTCAAGAATTCTATGCCGTCGGCCGCCGACCACTCATAGTCTATTGCGAATTCCGGATTGGCGCAGACCTGAGCGGATAAGGTCAACAAGGCGCCCGAAAGCGTGAACAGTTTCAGATTTTCACGTGTTTTCATGTTTTCTTTCCTCTTGAGCTAGATTAATAGAGTTAATTACCTGTTTGCCTGAGCGTGCCTGCTGGGTAGATCCTCAGATTGCGCGCATAGGCCTAGATCGCACATCCATCGATTAGATTCGATCCTTGCTGAACTCAACGACCAGTCTCGGTTTTATCGCATCGAATCCCGCACTGTTGGTGTCGTTAGCCTGGAACCGATACGTTACGGTCTCACCCTCCTTGCATCGATCGATCCGCTGAATGGGTTGAGCCATGGCCACTACAACGTTTTCAGGAGTGTAAAGGTGCTCAAGGGCGAGTTCCTTATTTTTTTTCAGATAATACGTGAACGTGCCGCCACCATTGAACTGGGCGGTGGCCGTCGCTACCAGATTGCCGGTCTTAGGGCATTTCACTACGACCGTGTTTAATACGGTATTCGTCGTCACGCGGACCTTGCCGGTCCGCTGATGGTAATCCATCGCGGCTTCGGGATTGGCGTAAACCTGACCAGTTACTAAGGTTAACAATGCGCTCGAAAGCGCGAACGCTTTCGAATTTTCACGTGTTTTCATCGAAGTTCTCCTTCAATATTTGGTTTAACTCAAAGTTGTTGACGGTTTGCCGCTGGCCTCATACGGCCGGGCAATTCGGCATTCTGCTGAATGCATAGATCACACACGTACAAAGCAATCGAAATTTGCCGATGGAGGCAAAAAAATCTCTGGCCACATTCTTGGCATAGGGCGACGAAAGGAGGCGCCCGCTGGAGGCCGAAGTCTTCCGAAGCGCGAGCACCGTTATGCGCGATAGCGGTGAGAAAAGGGAGAAAATCGCTGGACCGTCAGTTACGTTCTTGACTGGATGTCCCTGGCGCCGAAGCGCAGTAGAAGCGCTTCCGGATCGGCTAAAGCCAATTGCCGATTAAGACAAAAGGAGCCCAATAGAAGGGGTGCTTGTGCTCGCCTTCGGCAAGGAGACGTTGTTGTGCACGCTGCAGCGCCTGGGCTTTTGTAAGCTTGGCGTTCTTGAGGTTTTCAAAGAACAGGCTGACCAATCGTGAGGTCGACACATCGCTGACCGCCCACAGGCTCGCCATCACACTTCGAGCGCCAGCCTTCAGCGCCACCCCCGCCAAGCCCAAGGCGGCCCGTTCATCGCCTTCGGCTGTCTCGCAGGCGCTCAAGACCATCAGCTCTACCGGCTGATCACGGAACTGACTGGTGCGCACAAAGCGGTCCAGCTCGTCCAGGGTGATGCGGTCCTCATAGGTCAGCAAATAACTCTTTCTGGGATCGCTGTCGATGCGTGCATGGGTCGCGAAGGTGATGACGCCATACGGCCTCTGCTCGATTTCGGCTTGGATACGGGGTTTCACAAAAGCCTCGTTCATCAGCTGCGTGCCGCCGTACAGTGAGGCTACGCTCTTGATCTCATCGCCCACATTGGGCAGGGGACCGAATCCCTGGACACCCTCCGAGAGGCCAGCGAGTAAGGCTTGATGCGGCCCTCTCGCAAAGGTCTCGGGCTCCATCAGCGTGAGACCGGGCGTGACCCCAATCGCGTAGCGCCGCACCAGGAAGTCCCGGCCATCATAGAGCGCCGCAAAGGGGGCAGTACGCAGCGCCTCATCCGGGGCGACTACCAGCGTGTGTATGGCCCGTGCCTCCAATTCCTTAGCGATAGGCTGGATCAGCCACTGGTACAGTTGCCACCCATACTGGCGGAGCTTTCTCGGATTGTCCGCGCCCGTGAGTTGCTCACGGAAGGCGGCCACGGTCTCGTGCAGCCGAGCTGCATCGACCCGCACCTCAAACTGCTCGATCTGCCCTTGGCCAAGGCTCAGCAGAAGCACGATGCGCTCAGGAAAGACGATGGAGTACAACATGGCCGTACCCGGTCCGATGAGCTTGTCTATGTCCGTCGCCCCCGTCCTCTCCTGCAAAGCGGTGACGCATTCATCCAAGAAATAGCTTTGCAGCTCGGCCGCCTTAAACCGCTCCATGACATCCCGCACCTCGCGCAAGGAAGCGTTGCGCTGCGCGTGGACGGTGGTGTCACTCGCCTGCCCTAACAGCAGCGCCGCCAGATCGAGATACATGGCGCCGACCGTATCGCGAAAGGCGCGCGGATAGCCGCGTTGGCCAAATACCAGTGCAGAGCGTATGGAGGCGAGCTGTTCCAGCGCCTGGCGGTAGCTACCCGCCGCTTCCTGGGTTCGCTCTTGGGCTTCGAGCACCCGTCCCAGTTGCCATTGCCAGCGCGCGGAGAGCTCCGGCGCCTCGGCCTGGGCGGCGAAAAAGAGCGCCTGGTGAAACAAGCGTTCCGCCTCTGGGTAACGCTTCTCCATCACGTACAGCTCTCCCAGATATCCCACCGCATCGGCCTTGGCGCGAACCTCCCCCGTTGCTTCCGCGAGGGCTTGCGCTTGCGTCAGTGCCTGGTGGGCAGATTGGATCAAAGTGCTCCGTTCTTCAGGTATCGCGAGCGCGAGGCGTTGGGCGAGATGGCCGAGGCCGATCAAGCCCAAGCTCTTGTTAGGGGAAGGCGGAAGTGAATGCGTCTTAGCCAGAGCGTCTTTGAGGGCGGGGAGCCCTTGCTCGGGCGTTGCATTGGCTAAATGGCCGTGCACGGCATTGGTCAATAGACTGGCGGTGAGCCCCGGATCGGAGGTCCGCTCAGCCAAGGCGCTTCCTTCCCGATAGGCTTCGATCGCCTCGGGATAGCGCTCCTCGGCCATGCGCACATTACCGAGGTGATTGAGGGTGGCGGCGAGCACCGCGGGCGTTGCGGTCTCGCGAGCCGAGGCCACGGCAGTCCCGGCGGCGTGCGATGCCTCTTCCAGCCGCCGCTCCAGCAGGTAACCGTCGCTGAGCCGCCCGAGGACGAGGGCGCTGCGGGCTTTATCCGGACTGCGCTCAAGCAGAGCTTGGGCCTGGTGCAGAAGCGCAAACGCCTCAGCCACCCGCCCTCGCGCCTGATGCTGCGCTGCGGTCTGAAGCAAGCGATCGATACGCGCTGAAGTTACATCCTGCGGATAAGGGATCTTGGCCGCCGGTGATGGCTCAAGGCGGCGCTGCTGAGAATCGTCTTGCGCAAGGCTAGCTTCAACGAAGCCGCTGAGTAATAAAAGCGGCAACAATACCCGCTCAGTCCCGGTTCTAACCATCGCCGTCACAAGCGCTCCAGTGCTCAAAGCCAGGTCCTAGAGTCTCCCGAGTCAAACCAAACCCCCCACCCTGAGCATCGGCGCTAAGCAGCCCGCCCGGCGGCGGCACGCGCAAGGCAGCGGGCGAATCCGGCAATACCTCGTATCTACGCACCACCAGGCGGCTGAGCTCTGCCCCCGCGGCGCAGCCCTGGGTCAAAAGCGTCGCAGCATCGAAGAAATCCGCAGGCAGCTCGATGAGGCCCGCGTTGAGATCGGTGTCGGGGGATTCGATCTCCACTACCCCATCGATGCCTAATTCCGAGGAAGCGCTTATGTTTTCGCGCGGGCCGAAGAAGAAATCGGTGACGATGCGGATGTTACCGCCGGCCCCTTCCCGCGCCCGCGCCACGATGCGGCTGGTACTATCCAGAATGGTGAATACCGGATCGATACGGATGTTGCCCCCATTGCCCGCACCACCGGCGACGGAGGTGGTGATGCTGCTGTTATCCCGCAGATGCAGTAAGAATCCCACATCGAGGTTAATATCACCCGCATTTGCCCGCGCGGTCTCGACAGAGATCTGGCTATCGTTGACCAAGCGCAAGCTGTCAAGCGCCCGAATAAATATCTCCCCCGAGCGGCCGGCATTGGGCAGGGCGCTCGTACTTTGGGAGGAGATGCGGCTTCCATCCCGCAGCTCGATATTCCCTGCTGTGATCTCGATCTTGCCGCCGGAACCCGAACCGGAGGTCTCGGCCCTTATATTGGAGCGATCGCTGAGTCGAAGCTCGCTCGCGTTTATCGTCAGGTTGCCACCATCGCTCGGAGCCCCGGTGCCCACATTGATTACGCCTCTTTGGGTGAGCGACAGTAGGTCGGTTGTGATCGTGATGCTGCCGGGAGGGCCACTGCCCCGTGATGCGGCGCTCACGAAGGATCCTTGCACAAGGATATCGTCTGCTTGAATTTCCACATTACCGCGTTTGCCTGCAACAGAGATCACAGCGAGGTCGTTGAGCTCCAGGCGGCCGGCCTTGATCACGATGTTGCCGGCATCGCCACCCCGGGCTTGTCCCGTCGCCAGCACGCTCGACTCGATTACGTTACCATTGGGGCGTCTGACACCGTTCGCCAGCACTATCTGTTCTGCCTCGATCGTCACGTTGCCAGCCTTTCCGGGACTACGGCTGATGGCACGGATTTCGGAACCCTCCCTTACCTGCAGTCGCCCGGTCTGGATCGTTATGTTGCCCCCATCGCCACAGTCTAGGCAGAATTGCCGTGAGTCATCAGGTCCGGCGACGGCATCGAGTTTCGATTCCCCCTCTAGAACGATATCCCTTGCCCGGATGGTTACATTGCCTCCCTTTCCTGGACCCTCGGTGCCTGCCTCGATCCGGGAGCCCCCCGTGACTTGCAGGCGGCCGGTTTTGATGGACAGGTCGCCCGCATCTCCACTGGCGAATGGTCCAGCCTCCACACGCAGGTTTGACTCCCCTTCCAACACAATGTCGTTTGCCTCTATTGTCATATTCCCGCCATTCCCTGGACCGTTGGTCAGAGCCCGGATCGTGGCACCGTCCGCAAGCGACAGCCGATCGGTGTTGATTGTTATTTCGCCCCCCTCTCCACTGCCGGTGTCGGTGGTCGCCGACAAAGCTGAAGGATCATCCTGTTCCGATCCTCTGCCCTTTAGAATGACCTCCTTTGCCGTTATTTTCACCATGCCGCCCTTTCCGTCGCCACTGGTAAGAACCGAGATGTCCGGGCCTCTGTTGAGCTCAAGGCGCACTGTATTGATCACAATGCTACCCGCATCGCCAAGGATCCTGAGCCGACCGGGCCTGAAGCGCGCTTCGGCGCGCACCTTCGAGTCATCCGCAAAGAGCACCTCTTCGGTTGCTTTTATGGTCACGTTGCCCGCGTTCCCTGGACCCCGGGTGCCGGAATTGATCTCGGAGCCCCCCGTGAGCTGCAGGCGGCCGGTTTTGATCGCAATGTTGCCTGCGTCACCACAGTTTCCGCAGAAATCTTCGTCCGTTCCGGCACTATCCGAACACTCACGTGAGGCCGAGTCCGAGCAGGCATCCAGTTTCGAACCCCCCTCCAGAAGGATTTCCTTTGCCTGTATGTCCACATCACCGCCTTTCCCAGGACCCGAGGTCCGAGCTTCGAACGACGATCCGTTTGTCACCCGCATAGCCTCGGTGAGCTCAATATCGATCCCCTCGCTGTTACCATTGACGGTGTTCGCCAGGATCTTTGAATCATCCACCACAAAATTCCCCGCTCGAATAAACACGCTCCCGCCACCGGTTGTGCCCCCCTGCCTTTCGCTGACATCAAGGGTCGAGTCTTGCTGCATGGTTATCGTCCCCAGCGGGCCGGAGGATTCGGCCTCAAGTGCTGCATTGCCGAGCTTGACTTTGCCTGCTGAGGCAAGGCTCGCTAGGTTGATTCGTCCACCGGGCGCTTTGAGCATCGCAGCGCCTGTGATCTCAACGTCTCCTCCTATCACTGATAAGGTCTCATCTTCGGGAACCGCAAACTCGCTCCCAGAACCGTTGCCTCGAAAAGCAATTGCAGCCGGCTGTTCTCGCAAAAACCCAAACGCCGCAGGCGGCGCCGCCGTCAGCAGGGTATCGTTGGGGGAGGGCAGGGCATCAAAGCGCACCCCGTCGGCTAGCTCGATGAAATCCGCGGTGCTTACGTGAAAAGAGCCTTGTACATCCAAGCTCGCATGCGGCCCAAAAACCACCCCTGCCCGGTTGAGTAGAAACAGATTGGGAGTGGCGTTGGCGAAATCGGTTCGCAGCATTCCATCGATGTTTGACGCACTGCCCCCGGTCACTCGGCTTAAAATATTTTCCACCAAACTCACGGCGCCCACATCGTTGAAGATCGCGCGCTCGCTGGCGTTGAGATTGAACGCACTGAAGCTGTGAAAGAGATTGCTCCCCACTTGCCGGCCCACGTTGGCGCCGATCTGGAAATCAGGCCCTGGTAAGGATCCACTCGGTCCACCGAGACTGCCGTCGAGCGTCACTTCCGGTCTCGCGCTGCCACTCCATGCCGCGATCAGCAGCGCGAATGCTGTTTTCCGAGGCCAAGCACCAAGTATTCGCCTCATGTGGTCCCCCCCTCACGTTTTAATACGATCTATTTCGCCACCCACCACACCTCCTGGACTTGATCGCCCGAGATCAAAGCGGCCCAGTCGTCACAGGACCATACCACCCCTTGGGAGAGCTCGCGTGGTTTTAGACGCTGTGCGCAATAGGCCCCGAGATCCCTCACCCTGCCGAGCGACTCGCTGCGCAACACCTGCATCTGCACGAACTGATCGAGCTCCAATATTTCAGCCGAACCGTCGGGGCGCCGGTAGATGTGACCGTGCAGCTTGTCTTTAAACCAGTCAAAAGCTATGGCTTTCCAGCCCCGCAAGCTATTCTGCATTGGGTCCGACGATAGGCGCTCGAAATCGTTCTCCGGCAACGGCCACTTCCAAGGCGATGGCTGGATCGATTTGGAGGCAGCCTGTAGGCAGGAGGCCGCCGGCTGGACACTTTGCTCCTGGCAGACGAGGGTCTGGATGGGCGCCGGCAGCAATGTGCCCATCCCCGCCAGCCGATTCCAATAGCTGCGTGCCTCGGCGGCCCGTGGACGCACCGAGAGAAGTCGAGCCAAATTGAATACCACCGCTGCGGGTGCATCGGGAGCCCCCGCGAGCTTCTCGAGCCTGGCCACCGCCGTTGGCCACAGGTCGAGCCCCGCATCGCTGCTTTCGTAGAGCGCCAGCGCCTCCAGCGCTTGGAGACTCGTGTCGTCGACAGCCAACTCCCGTGCCTCAGCGAGGACCGCGGCTGCCTGCTGCGGCCGGCCGAGGTAAAGATAGGCCGCAGCGAGGTTAAGCCGCGCCGGTAAATAGCTCGGATCGGCGTCGATGGCCTGCCGCAAGTAATCGAGCGCTTGGTTCAAAAAACCCTCCGCTTGCCCTGAGGAGGCCTGTTTCAGGGTTTTGAGCATAGCACCCGGAGGCGCTGCGCGCAGCAAGCTTCGGGCCCGGGTTTCTCCATCCAGGATCAGTGGTAGCCAGTAAAAATAGGCACGCTCTGGCTCCATCTCCTGACGGGCCAACTGCAGATAACAATAACCGAGGTTGTTCAGCACCTCCCGCCCCGGAAATGTCCTTTGGAATTCCTGAAAGAAGTACACCGCATCGTCACAGTAGTCGAAATGGCTGAGCCTCACCCCGAACTCGAAAAAGCCGATCTTATTTTGAACGTCCTGCAGCCGCTGCTGGAGGAGGGCAGCGCGATCGGCGGCGCCGGCGTGTACTGACTGCACGCGGGCGTTGGTCTGTTGCATCCAGAAAGCGAAGAAATCGGATTCTCTTGCTTGGTTTTTCACCAGCAGTCCTACCGGATAGCCGGCCATCGCTGCATAGATGAAGCCCTTATCATCGGCTGCTAACTCCCGCTCCTTGCTCGTTTGATGGGACTGCATGAAATCCGCGAGCCCGCGCGTACCGCTACGGGCGGCGAGAAAACCGTACACTTCTTGGTGCCAAAAATCGTCATGCGCGAGATGCGCTAACTCGTGTCCCAAGACAAAAGCGAGGCGCGCCTCGGCTTCCGCCAGACTCGCCTGCGCGTGGCAGATCGCAACCGCTTCCTTGGAGAGCACCACGTGTCCGGAAGGCAAGGCGATCGCCCACGGATCGGCTCGGCTGTTCACCACCGCGAGCCGCGGCAGGCGCCTGCTGTTTTTGTCGGCGACCGCACGCACACGCTCGAACACCCGGTGCGCGTTGGCGACCTGGGGGTCCTGTTCCGGTCGTACCTCCCCATGGGTGGCGATATAAAAGGCGACCTCATCCCTCGCCAAGGGTAGCTGCGCTTGCCCAAAGCCAAGGCGCACATCTGCTACCAGAAGCAAAAGAGCCAGCGCAGTCATTCGGGCTTGGGCGTTCATCAGGGAGCCAGTTGCTGCATCGCGATTTCTAGCGAGCGGCGGAGCGCCGCACGGCTGCCGCGGTTGGCATCGCGCGCGAGTGCCGCGAGCAGAGCTTGCAGGCGCTCCAGCGCGGCTGTTGCACGCTTGGCCTCTTCCCCTGGTTGCGCACCCCCTTTGCTCAATTCGCTAAGCAGCCGCTGGCCGATCGCCGCTTGTTCGCGCCAATCTGCTTTGCCCAGGTCGGGGCTCGCGAGAGTCCACACCAGCATCATCCAGCGCCCCAGGGCATAGTAGTCCGCCCAGGCTGTCTCCGACCAGGTCACCCTGCCCGGGGCCGATAAGAACTCGGGAAGCGTTTCTTTATCACTGCCGAAGAATGCGCGCTTGCCCGTCCACAAGCCCGCCCCAAAAGCCCGCCTCGGGGCGCTGGTTTGGGACTCGCTGAACCCCAAAGCCGCCCCTTCCCAAGGCAGTGGCAGCGAGGCTTGGGCGGGAGCGGCGTCCTCCGCGCCCAGCTTCGCATAGGCGAGGTCAAGCTCGGCGTTGAGATCGGGGGATCGCGGCCACCACAGAACGAGGGCGAGGACCACAACTGCGCTGGCCGCGACCGGTACGGCGATGCTCCAATCGCCGAACCAGATCTGAAGGCGCTGCCAAAGGCTCGCCGCCGGCCTCGTGTTCCCAGGTGCGGGGGTGGCCGATGCACTACTACTTAGGTAAGCGGCGACCTCCAACCAATGATGATAGCAAGCGCGGCAGCGATTAAGGTGTGTCAGCATTGTCTCGCGTGCCTGGCCGCTTAGCCGCCCGTCGATGAATTGCGCGAGCGTTTCCTCGCTCGGACAGGAAGTTGCCTGAGGTGCGTCGGTGGCGGCCAGCGCGAGTAAGGCCAATGCGCGGTCTTTTGTTTCCGAAGATGTCTTATGGTTCATACGAGTTACCTCATAATACTTGCTCGCTCTCATGCCTACTCCAGATGGAAGCCCACTCGTTGGCAGCTTTGGCGCAACTCTTCGATGAGTTTTTTCATGCGCTTATAGGGATCACCCTGAAGGTGCAGCAGCCGCGCGATGTCCTGTATGCTCAGACCGTCCTGGAACCGCAGCCGCAGCAACAAGCGATCCTCCTCGGTCAGGTGCAGATGTGCGCGCAAGCGGCTGAGCAGCTCGGAGACCCGCGGGCTTGTCGGCGCCTCGGGCTCCCCTTGCAAATACGCCTGCAGGGCTTCAGACATCTCTTGATCCTCGATCATCAACGGCGTATCCGGAGCATGCGTCTCATCGACTTGGTTCATGTTGCCATGGAGGGCACTTTCCACCGATTGCGATTCAATCCGGCACTTCCCGCGGATAGTGCTGACCACCTCTTCGATAAACCATCGCTCGCGTTCTGGATATCTGCCCAGAAGCCATTCCACTGCTTCATGCCCAGCGTAGTATTCCACTGCGAGCAGCCGGTAGGCGGTATCCCACAGCGGATCGTGTTTTTGGTCCAACCACTGCGGCGGGCGTAGGTGGCCGAACCGCACGCGGGTGAAGTCGGTCAGCAGCCGTGCGGCGAGCGTGGTGAGAAAGGAGATAAACTGCCCTAAACCCTGCCACGCGCACACCCGCCGCCAACTCTCCGCCTCCAGCCGGTCCATCACATAGAGCAGACCCTCGTGGGCGAGATTCTCGTTCCTGGGGAAACGCCGCCTCGCCAGGGTATCCAGCCGCTGCCAGTGCTCGAGCACCTTGCGCTTGGCCTCCTCGGGGGCCAAAGCAACTGGGTCAGCCGCAGGCGGGGTCACATCGGGCAACATAAGAATACCCTCGCTCAAAGCCTTTACCTCCTATCGTAATCCTACACGGACAATAAAAGTAGACGGACGGCGAAAGCGAATTTCGCCGAAAAATTTGTTGCCCGTGCGTGTGTGGGTCAATGAACGTGTGCGAAGACTTAGCGCTCTGCGCAGGAACGCGCCCAACGGCCGCTGCGGCCACAGGACGAGCGGCCACATAGATGGCTCAGAGAAGAAGAACGCCCGCCCGAGACGGCGAGAGGCTGGCTTGGACGGGCCTGGGCGAGGAAGGCGAATTTCCATCTCGCGCTTCCCTCATCATTGCCGTAGCCGCTTGTTCGCGGGTATAAAAACGGCCGTCGCGAACGAATCCGGCGCTCACCGAGCCCTTGAGGGCGATGACCTTGCCGGAGGCATCCCGCCGCAAGGCCAGTGGCTCAGGCAAACCGTCCAGCAAATGGATCGGGGCCCCGCGCCCATCGGCGAAGCGCGATAGATGGATGTTACCAGTTGCGCTATCCAGATAGGCGGGAAGAAAGCCGAGACCCCGATTTTCCTCGCTGATCCCACCGCGGCCCGTATAGCGGCGGTTTTCATCTTCTAGAGTCTTGCGTGTCAGCGATGGTAGCACTGAGCGGCTTGTGTTCATTGCACACCTCCGACATGAGGATGTCAGCCTAGTGATTTCAGCGGTGGCCGGTAATCCACGCTAACCACCGCCTCACTCCTTACGCACGTACATTACGTTTCAAATTCGCGAAAAGATTTCGGCGGCGGTTTTGGCTTGCAGTCCACGAACATGGGATGGAGAGTGGGGCGGGAGCCTGAAGCAAAGGACCTATAAAAAAATTTTATTTAGCTGGCAAATTTCGCCGGCCGTGTACGTGTGTGATCAGTGCATTCAGAAGAATGCTGTTCCGGGCCGAACCAGCTCCGGCACATAGTAAAAAGGATTGCTTGATAGAGTCGCCGTAAAAGGCGGAAGTGTTTAAACCAACTGATAAGGTGTTAGAAATGAACGTGAAAGCTAATCAGATCGGGAGATCTTCGATCATAGAGGTATCTTTTCCTAATGATGAGATTGTGAAACACAAGGCAGCCGCCGCAACGTTTGGCGTCGCGTTGGCCCTGTTGCTCCTCTCCGCGCCGGTGGTGCATGCGGCATCCTTCGACGTCGACAGCCCCAACGACGTAGGGGACACCGACGTCAATGACGGAAAATGCATAGGAGGAACTCGCAGAAATGGCACAACCTATTGCACGTTGCGTGCGGCGATCGAACAGAGCAATTGGAAAACGGATCAGGACACGATTTACCTGGTGAACCGCACCTATACGGTGAGGAATGAATTGAAAGTAACCAGCCCCATCGATATTTTTGGATGGGGAGCCGGCACCACCTTTATCGAGCGGCCTTGTCCTAAGAGAAACTCCGGGGGCGAATGCTACGGCTTGCCAGCTGATATCCCTGAATTCTCGATATTCACGGTGTCGGCAGAGGGATACCTGGGGCTTTGGAGTCTGCAGGTTCGAAATGGTCTGTACGGTTGGGGGGGCGGCATCTTAAATAGGGGCTCTGTGGAGGTCCGCGGGAGCACCATCGCGGGAAATCATGCTCATCTCTACGGGGGTGGCATTTATAACGAGGGTTGGCTTTATCTCCAAGACAGCACGGTGACAAACAACTTTACCCACCGCAACGGATTCAGCCGTGGCGGCGGTATTTACAGCTACAAAGGTATCGTGGACATCGCGTATAGCACGATCAACAACAACAAGACCGAGGGTGGCGGCGGCCTCTATATCTACGCCGGCGGGCTCAACATGTGGAATAGCACTGTGAGTGGCAATACCTCATTCGGGGGCAGGCTTAGCGAGCCGAGTGCGGGAGGTTTGATTATTGCTGAATCCGGCGAGGCATGGTTAAAAAATGTGACCGTTACGGCAAATACCTCACGTGGGGGATCGAAAAGGTCTGGCGTTGCAAATCAGGGACGCTTTTACTTTACAAACACGCTTATTGCCGGGGGTACTGAGCAGGATCAGGATTGTTCTGGGCAGCTGATCTCGCTGGGCGGCAACCTAGTGGGTGCCCGTGGTTATAAAAATTCTGAGGGAACATATCCCTGCGGGATTGTGGGGTACACCCCTTGGCCAGCTAACTGGCCCGACAAGGCAGCCGATCAAATTGGGGACTATTTAAGATATCCAGATCCGGGTGAGTTGCCGCGTATCGATCCCCTGCTTGGTCCCCTTGCCGACAACGGCGGAACCACCTGCACGCATGCTCTTATGCCGGGCAGTCCGGCCATTGATAAGGCATGGGCCGGGGTGAATGGCCAGCCAGACGGGTTCGTCTTGTCCCCTGAACCCTACGATCAGCGCTGGTATAAGCGTGTCGATGGCTTGGGTGACGTCGGAGCGTTTGAGGCCGTCGGCACGCCGAAGCCCGCCGGTCTTGGATGTCTGTAATTGTGCCACCGACCGCCCACCGCCATGACCCAGGCTGGGACGGTGTGGGAGCAATCGGGGGCGAAGTGAACCTTCCGCCCCCATTTCTTGGTAGTTTTGGAAACTCTGAAGAAGTCCTTTTTTCTCCTTCTCCCCTTGGGAGAGAGCCAATACCGTTAAGTTAAGCCGTCATGCCGGCATGGATTGCCGGCCATCCAGGCGACAGGGATGTTACCCTGCACGTCATCCCGAGCGTCTGGGTTCCGGCATTCCCTGCCGGAACAACGAACACCTTTAACTTAAGGGTTATGTCGGCGACCCATCACACCGCCGCCGATCTCACCCGCTCGCTCCCCACCGCTTTGGGATACCTTGGACTGGGATCACACATCGACCTACGATCCGCAACAGGGCGAACCCGCGCGGAGTTGTCAGTCGCCGGCGACCCGGTGTCATACGCCAATTCCTCCTTGCAAGCTTCTGCACTAACCAAGCAGTTGGCGGATCGCCGATAAAGTCGTCCGGCCCTATTCACCGATCAAAAAAAAAGCGCTTGCCTTTGCGCACCGAAGAACAAGGCGGCACTTAAGAGCTGATTTTTTTAGTCCCTTCGGCAAATTTCCGCGGCCCTGTACGTGAGTAATAGGTGAAGGCGTCAGGACGCCTTCCAGGCAGAGGGCTTCAAACCCTACGGTGGGGATCGAGTGCTTTGGCACTCACACCGTCGTTCCGATCGGAAATAAGAGCGGAGGGTGCGTTGTCCCCTCTTCAACCAGAGGATTCTGTCGGTAGAGGAATGCAAATGAAAACTAACCGGTATCTCTTCTTAGTTCTGGCCCTGTTCGTGGGGCTATCGCCATCTGCCGCGCACGCCAACGCGTACCCGATGAAACGCGTTTCCAAGGATAAGCCCGAGACTGCCGAGCCCCTCGCCATTCACTACGTCAAGGGCGTGCTCAATGCCAGCGTCCGTGGTGCCCGGCTAGGACAGGTACTGCGTCAACTTGGCATCGCAACCGGCGCACGGTTTACTCTCATCGATCCCGCAACCGAGGCTCAGCCGGTATTCGCCCAGGTGGGGGCGCTGCCCTTCACCGAAGGCGTCAAGAGGATCCTTAATGGCTTCTCGTATGCGATCTATCCACTCGAGGGGAGTCACCTGCCGGCGGTGACGGTGTTGTCTATGCCGCGCCTCCCCAGACTCAAACCTTCAGCCGCCACGGCTGAGCAGCCATCGAATGTTTATCCGGTGCAGCGAGGTCCTGTACCTCCGCCTCCCTTCGCTGAGACCTACCCTGCCGCGATGCCAGACGACGCTTCGGAATCTCGCCTAGACACTGCGATGACCCCGCATCCGCAGGAAACAATGTGAAACGTGGCTGTCTTGAGGGCGCCAAAAGGTGCCAGCCGTACTTTATTTTGTCTCACAACTCAATCTGCACTGACCATCGAGATCCCCGCTCTCTGGCCTCTGCGCGCTTGGCCTGCCGCGGGGCTTGGACTCGCGCCGCTGCCAGTCATACGCTCTATTGTATCTAAGAACCGGGCGTTACCCAGCGGTTGACCTTGACTTAGGGCTAGGCGGATATCCGCGATGGCCCGGGCAAGTTAATCGACCCTGGCGCCTTTACTGAAGGAGTCGTTTTGACTTGGCACATAAACCAGCGCCTCCTGGGCGGCAAGGTTTCGTCTGGCTAAGCAATCAAGTGGACCCCTTTTACAGCGCTACTTTCGGGTCCATCTCCCGCCGTCCAATAGCGAACGCGAAAAAATTTTTGTGCTCAACCGGCAAATTTTGGGAGCTTTGTACGTGTGTAATCAATGCGTCTGTACGGATCTCCAACTGGAATTGTCCTGACCTGGGGAAACCCGAAGACGCTCGGTTTAAACCGAGTTATGAGGAGAACTTCCATGCGTACTTTACGATACATGAAAATTTACGTTTTAGCGTTGGCAGTCACCGCAGTGGCCCCGCTTGGAGGCGATGCGAGTGCCTCCGAGGCTCACGCCGGCGCGACCGCAGAAGCGCTCGGTGCGCCGCTCGAGAAGGGTGCCGAGGAGGCGTTCCCGGGTCGCACCGGCGAGCGCCGCACGGGGCTTTTCGAGACCCCGCGGGGCCTCGTCGATCTGGAGTACGAGGTCATCGACGGGCAGCCGGTGTTCGAAGGGGACATCCTTCTTCCGGCCGAGGCGGGGAACCTGCACTCCGAGGCGGGCGGCCTCAGCGCCGGCGTGTCGGCGCTGGGGCGCCGCTGGCCTCACGGCGTCGTCCCCGTCGAGGACAGCGGCCTCGCCCGGGACGCGCGCGTGACCCAGGCGATCCAGCACTGGCAAGATCGCACGTCGCTGCGCTTCGTGATCGGGGCGACCAGTGGCAACCGGCTTCGTTTCGTGAAGCCGACGGAGGCGGATAACTGCTCGTCGGCCGTCGGTATGCAAAACAGGGGCGCCCAGGACGTCAATCTCGGCAGCAAATGTAGCGTCGGCAACGCCATGCACGAGATCGGTCACGCCATCGGCCTATTCCATGAGCAGTCCCGCACCGACCGCAACGACTTCGTAATCGTGAACGACGGCACGGGAGGAACTACGGACTGCATCCGGTCGGGGGCGAAGTCCAATTTCAACATGTTCGGCTCGGATGGGCTCAATCTGGGCGCATACGACATCGGTTCGATCATGCACTACGGATCAGATTTCTTCCTGAACACACCAAAGCCGGGCTGCACGGCAACCATCACCCGCCTCGACGGCACTTTCATCAACGCCAACCGTACCGCGCTCAGCGGCGGTGACATCGCCGGCGCGCAGTCTCTCTACCTTGCCTGGGGCAACGTGCGACAAGCGGTGGACTATGACTTCGACGGGAAGGCCGATCTGGCGGTTTGGGGGCCCTCGACCAAGACCTGGTACATCATCAATAGCTCGAACGGCGCGCGCCGGACCAAGCAGTGGGGCGCTCCGACGGATATCCCTGTCCCTGCCGACTACGACGACGACTTCATGGCGGACATCGCGGTCTGGCGTCCCTCCAGCGGCGAGTGGTGGGTGATCCCGAGCCGCACCGGCCGGGCCATCGTGACCCAGTGGGGGATCGCGACGGACATCCCGGTCCAGGGCGACTACAATGGCGACGGCTTCGCCGATCGGGCGGTGTGGCGGCCTTCTGAAGGAAACTGGTACGTCCTCATCACCGGAGGCTCGATCAGGGTGCAGCAGTGGGGCGCCGCGGGCGATGTCCCGGTCCCCGCCGACTACGACGGCGATGGCCTGACCGACTTCGCCGTGTGGCGACGGTCGGAGGGCAACTGGCACGTGATCAACAGCAGCAACGGCAGCGTGACCGTAAAGCAGTGGGGTATCCCCAGCGACGTACCGGTGCCCGGCTACTACAGCCGTGGCCGCGGGGTGGACTTCGCGGTGTGGCGGCCCTCCGAGGGTAACTGGTACGTGCGTCAGAACGAGGACGATGCCATGTGGAGGCAGCAGTGGGGTGATGTGGGCGACACGCCCGTGCCGGGCGACTATGACGACGACGGCTTCACCGATCTCGCGGTGTGGCGGCCCTCCAATGGCAATTGGTACATTATCCGCAGCAACACGAACACCGTGTCGGTCAACAAGTGGGGCTCTCTGGGCGACGTACTCGTCCCCTGATGTTCACACGACGCGTCCCGATCACCTTGCGTGATTGACGACGCGTCGTCCTTTTTAGTGCACGCGTTGCTTGTCGTGTGAAACATGCGGGACAAACGAACAGCAGTCATGGGGGTCGGCCTCTTTCTCCTCGCGTCGGCGGGCTATCCCCGGGAAAACGACCCGCCTGCCGACGCGGTGGCGGGGGCCGGGGTGGAGGTTTCTGAGCAGGCCGGATCGCCACCCGCCCGAGACGGCGGCGCTTACGAGACCTGGATCGAGGAAATCGAGGTAGGTCACCACAAGCAGCCATGCAAGACGTTGGTCACCGCCTTCTGCCTCGTGTCCCGCAAGAGCGAGGGGCACCCTTGGCGGCTTCAGGACTGGATTGACGGGTTCACGCCGGTGTGGGGCTTGTCCGCGCGTCTGCGCGTCCGGGTCCGGTGGATTGCGAATCCCCCGGCCGACGGATCGTCCCTGGAGTATCGGCTGGAGGAGGTCCTCTCGACCACGCCCGCGCTGCCTGGGACGCAGTTCGATCTCGTCTTCGCGCCGGGTTGGGGGCCCAGGAGTTGGTGAGGGGAGAGCCGAACGCGCTGTCGTTGAAGGGCGAGCGCAACCTGGCCTGCGCCAATTCGACCGTCTGCGCGGAGCTGAATGCGCGACGCCACTCACCCGACCGCGGCCTTCGGCTGACGTTGCGGCACCCGAGCAAGCCCGAAGACCCGCTGCTCGTGGTCCGCCTTGCCGAGTGGCCGTGATGGCCGCGGCGCCATCGGGTAGCCCGTAGATAACGGAAACGGGGGCTGCGATGACTCGGGTCCAGGACTTGGAGGGGGGAGTGGAGGATTCACCTCCTCGCTCCCCGCGTTAACGTATAGCGCAGTCCCTCGTGGGTTAGGGTCTCACCTCTGGGCAAGCGCCGTCTCGTGAGGCATCGAGTCAGTGCCAATGCTCGAACACCTTTCCGTTAGCTAAAAAAAACAAAAAATATTTCAGTCGCGCCAGCAAATTCTGAACGCCGCGTACGTGTGTGATCGGTGAAGGCAGGGCGAGCAGTTTGTGCGAAGGGTCACTCCATGAATTCCGCTTAAAGCCAGAAACCGTTCAATCCATTTCATCTACCTTGACGCCGCCTGTGCTCGCCTAAACGGACCCACTCGTTTTTCTGGAAAAACTGATCGGATCAATTGCTTTTCTCCGCTTTGTTTGTTCAGGACGCCGGCTTCGGTCAAAAGAGAGGCCGCGAAGCCGCCCATCGCTTGACCCCTCTCTCGTGTGGCGCTCGCAGACATCGTGAGCGCGGCCATGACGCAAACCAATTGCGAAAGATTTTTTTTTGCCAGAGCCGGCAAACTTCCAAGGCCGCGTACGTGTGTGATCAATGCCTACGCGCGCAACACCAAGGTTCGGCTAAAGCATGAGCCCGTATGCACGCTCGGGTAACCAAGTAGTTAACCTTTTGTTCTATATGGCTCCTGCGGAGGATGTGCCATGAAAACATGTGATAATAGAAAACTGTTCGTGCTTCGCGAACACTGTGGGCTTAACATGCCCCTTGTCTTGTTCTTAGCCCTATCGCTAGGGTTATCGCCGCATGCTGCGTACGGCCTCATGGATCATGCGAGAACTCGCTCTCCGGACAAGCCTGTCACGACTAGCCGGCTTTCGATCCAGTATGAACAGGGCTTGATCAATGCGCGTATCCTCAATACTCCACTTGGAGAAGTGGGTCGTGAGTTTGCGCGAAAAACCGGGGTACGTTTCGCATTAAACGACCCCGTTTTAGCCAACCGGCCGATCTCCACTGTCTTTAAAGGGCTGCCACTTCGTGAAGGGATCAGAGAGATCCTGACCGGATTTTCCTACGCCATCTCGCCTGCCGCCGAGACGGGCAGGCTCGAAGTCCGTGTGCTTGCGGCCCTTGGAGAACCCGCCCCAAGCTCACCGGCCCAAGTTCATCAGCATCCATTACCGGACTATCCCGGCCATGAAGTCGAAGCGGTTGAGATGAACGATCCAGAAGCCCCGGCCCCCGTTGCCCAGGCTGAACCTCAATGGCCGTCGGATCCAAAGCCGAAATTCAGGCGGGTCAAGGAAGCCATCAAGGGTAGATACAATGTGGTTCTGAAGAAGGACGTCCCCAAGGCTGAGGTAAGCTCGACGGCTGATCAGATGGCTTTCACGCATGGAGGGAAGATAAGGCATAAGTACAGGCACGCGCTCAAGGGCTTTGCAACCGAAATGTCGGAGGCTGAAGCACAGAAACTCAGCGAGGATCCACTCGTGGAATTCGTTGAAGAGGATGGCGTCGTGCATGGAGATGCGTCGACTGTTCAAGAGACCCCCACCTGGGGACTCGACCGCATTGACCAACGAATCCTTCCCGTTGATAACACGTACTCCTACAACGGTTCTGGTTTCGGGGTCAACGCCTATGTGATCGATAGTGGCATACGGGCGACGCATCAGGAATTTGCTGGGCGTGTCGCTGCGGTTCGTGACTTCATGGGAGGCGGCGGGGTCGATTGCCATGGTCATGGAACGCACGTCGCCGGGATTCTGGGAGGGAGTACCTTTGGCGTTGCCAAACATGTCAGGATTCACTCACTGCGCGTTTTGGACTGTACCAACCAAGGCGCATGGTCAGACGTGATTGAAGCGGTCGATTGGGTTCGAGCCAATTACGTTAAACCGGCTGTCGTGAATATGAGTCTTGGTGGCGGTGTGTCAAGCGGTACTGATACGGCTGTGCAAAACTTAATTGCGGCAGGCGTGTCGGTTGTGGTCTCCGCGGGTAATGGCAATGTAAACGCTGACACACAATCTCCGGCTCGCGTAACAGAAGCAATCACCGTGGGTGCAACCGATAATACAGATACACGTCCCACAAATTGGCAATGCCCAGGTAGCCCAACGGTTTTCACCTGCGGATCCAATTTTGGTACCGTAGTCGATGTCTTTGCACCCGGCAATAACATTACTTCTGCCTGGATTGGTAGCGATACGGTAAACAACGCGCAGGGGGGAACTTCCATGGCCGCGCCGCATGTAGCGGGCATGGTCGCGCGTTACTTGGAGAGCGACCCTGAGGCCCCTCCTTTTGCTGTTGAGTCCTTGATTACCCGAAACGCCACCCTCGGTGTCGTGACCAACGAGGGTAATGGCTCGCCCAACCGGCTGCTCTATACACTGCTTCCAACTCCTAAAGATCGGCCGCGATTCAATGGAGACTTCGATGGCGATGGCAGAGCGGACATCCTCGTGCAGAGCCCATGGGGGATCGGGATTCTGACCTACAACGGCTCGTCGGTGACAACGCTAATGGCGCAACCCAACGGGAGCTGGTTTGGTGACTGGTTCTATGATGTACCGCGCAATCATATCGTTGCCGTCGGTAACTTCACTCAGGGAGACCGTCAAACCGATCTCCTGATAACCAGCCACTGGGGAATCGGCATTTTGACCTTCGATCCCGTGCAGAAATCGCTAAAAACCGTAATGCTCGCTCCTAATGGAACGAGCCTGGGTGGTTGGACCTTTAACTCTCCAGGAGACCGCAT
>Ga0187893_10004698_pt1 | contig 25637 bp, 15 predicted proteins | sample MA1701074metaG_FD_139574 | JGI IMG/M metagenome (GOLD analysis project Ga0187893, IMG submission 139574) | White microbial mat communities from a basaltic lava cave in the Kipuka Kanohina Cave System on the Island of Hawaii, USA - MA170107-4 metaG ... | reverse complement strand
CTGTGCACTGCTCGGAGCAAACCCTCGGCGATACTCTCCGCTGTATCGCGCTCGTCGTCGCGCCTCGATCTCGACGATCCGGGCGCTCCCTGGCTCGTCAGAAAGTGCAAAACTCGAACTAAGTGTGCAGGCACGTAAATGCGGAGCTATCTAACCGCGGAGGACGCAGAGTAGCGCAGAGGGCCCTATTCGAGGCGGTCGACTTTCTCTGCGTCCTCTGCGGTTCCCGTCCGTCCTATCCGGCAGCCCGCTCGACGCCGACCGTGGACGGCGACGCGCTGTACCCCCTCGGCTCCGACGGCGACCTGGTGTGCCTTGAGACCGCAAGCGGCAAGGAGCGCTGGAGGAAGAGCCTGCGCACCGAGTTTGCGGGCCAGCCCGGCAAGTGGGCCTACGCGGAGTCGCCGCTCATCGACGGCGACGTCCTCGTCTGCACCCCGGGCGGCAGTCAGGGGACGCTGGTGGCGCTCAAGAAGAAGGATGGCGAGCGGCTCTGGCAAGCCGCGGTGCCCGGCGGTGACCCGGCGGGCTACGCGTCGGCCATCATCGTCGAGGCCGGAGGCGTCAAGCAGTACGTCCAGTTCGTGGAGAAGGGGCTCGTGGGTGTGGAGGCGAAGTCCGGCAAGTTCCTCTGGCGCTACAGGTCCTTGTAGTTTGAACGACTGAGCCCGAAAACCAGGGGCCCGCGCTTCACGGCTGCCTTCCCCGCCTGTGCCTTCGACCTTTCACCAACCGCCACGAAATGGGCAGGCGAAGCTCGATTCGGTCCCCTTGCTTCCAGGTCCGGCGCAGCGTGAAGAAGGCTCCACCGCAGGCGGAGTCCCGGGAGGCTTCGCCGTTGACGCTGATCGCCGGGGTCGTGTACCAGCGCGGAAGGCGCGAGGAAACGGAAAACTCGCCCGTTCGGTCGGTATCCAGGCGATTACGGAACATCCCAGTGAGAGATGAAAGCTTTGTCTCCCCTCCAGGATTCTGCTATGACTTGTGCTGAGGCGTCCAAACCGACAGCTTCACCCGGCGGGGGCCGCCATCGGCGTCTCGCGCGGGGTTGAGACCGGCGGGACGCACCGGCAGTTGCGCGCTTGTGTTCGCCAGCCGTGTGCTTGGTCTGGGTGAGGGATCGCAATGAGACCGTTCGGTGCAGCCTCGTTGTTCGGGCTCGCGGTGGCGGCGCCGTTCCTCCTAGCCCAGGACCTAGGGTCCCCGGGCGAGGATGAGTTCGCCGTGCTGCTCGAGCGCCTTCGCGAGGAGAGTCCTGGCGAATACGAGAAGGTCGTCGAGGTGGCGAAGACGGATCGGCCGGAGGCGCTGCGGTTCCTCCGCAAGCGATTCGCCACCAAAGTCGAGAAGCCAAGCCCCGAGAAGGAGCCGGGAACTCCTGCCACGCGACCTGTTCGTGGGGGGGCCAATCCCGCCGCCGCCCTTCTGCCGGAGCGGCGAGAGCGGTTTTCCGTGATCGAGACGCTTCGACTCGGCGACGTCTCGATCGACCTCTGCCGCCGCGAGGATGGGGCTTTCGGCTTGGGCGAAGTCCGCAAGGGCACGCTGCCGCTTCGCCGGGCCGACTCGCTCATCATGTGGAAGGTGGACGGCAAGGAGCCGGCGTATCGAGGACGCGCGGAGACCACCGTCTCGCTCCGCGATCCGCCCGCGACCCTGACGTTCGCTCCGGAGCGGCGCGAGTGTGCCGGTACCATGCTGAGCGGGTTCCGGATGCGCTTCGAGAGCGAACGCGGGCCGACCGTGGAGACCGCCTCGTGGGAGCTGGGAGGGAGTACGCGCGGCCTCACCTATTTCGATGGGTATCGCGGCTGGCACGCTCCGCCTGAGTGGCGATCCGCTGCCGCGGTCCCCGAGACGAACCCCAAGCTCGTCCCTTCCCTTCTGGCGGGTACGGGGTTCCAGTTTCAACACGGCAACGAGGGCGCGCTCGTTCGCTTTCACACCCACGCGGGGGGCCACCTCCGGAACGCGTCCCGGGGAGATACGCTGGAGTTCGTCACCAGCTTCCACGGCCCGGCGACCGTCGATGAGTTCATCCTCGTCGCGTCCGGCGACAGCCGGATCAACCTCTGGACCCGCGCCTATGAAGTGGTGCACGCCGAGCTGCGCCGAGAGTTTGACCTGCCCGACCGTTCCCGCGAGATCTTTCTCCAGTGGCCGCCGTTCAGCCGCAAAGGGTTCCGCGAGACCGCCCGGGAATGCGCCGCCGTCACCGCCCGAGAGGGATTCACCGGAGCATCGATCGACGTGATCTGGGACAACGCCGACTTCCACGGCGGCGCCAAGAACATGAACGTCTGGGATTACGTCGTTTGCGAAGGCTACGGCGGAGCCGCGGGCCTCCGGGCACTGGTCGAAGAGTGCAGGCAGCAGCAGCTCCTCGTGACCGCGTGGCTCCCCGCCTGCCACCTCACGAGCGAGTCGCCCGTCTGGAAGCAGTACCCCGACTGGATTCTCAAGAATCAGCGAGGTGAGAACTTCGTGAATCCCGCAGGCGGCATCTGGCACGGAGCCCTGGACAGCGGCTTCCGGGAATACTATGTCGGTCGAGTGGCAGGGATCGTTCGCGAGTTCGGCCTGGACGGCCTGTGGGTGGACACTCACCTCTCTTACGCGCAGCAAAACCGCCCGGCGGATCATGGAGCGCGGCTGGCGGCGGTTTACCGGGAACTGATCAACGCGGGCGCTAGGCACTTCTCGGTGGAGGGGGACGCCTCCGCCTTCGGCTCCTACGGCATCGCCATCGGCGATGACTGGGAGAAGGAGTGGGGCAAGGTTCCGGACCCCGAACTGTACTTCGGCTCCAGCTTGCAGAGCGGCTCCATCGACCCGCGCTTCTGGCGCGCCCATTTCCGGCGCTACGTCGCGGCCGGAGCGGCCTGGGTGGTCGATTGGGATTTCCTCTTCAGCGCGAAGTTGACCGGCGAAGCCTTCGATGATGCCCGGCGGGAAGTCCGGCACGTGGTCCAGGACTACCGCCGGGTGAAAGACCGCATGGTTCACCGGTTCGTTCACGAGGACGCCAGCGGGTACACGTGGACGAATGACAAGGATCGGGCAAAGGTCGTATGGCTGATCCAGGATGCCAAGCTTCCGGACGGGAGCTCGGGAGAAGCGGGGAAAGTCTACGTAGTTCAGCAGCACCAACCGTGAGCAGGTTTTCCTCCATTTCTCTCCGGATCGAAGGAGTTGCTGCTTCGGTCGACTACCGGATTGTCGTTCTCACCCGTTGAAACTCCCGCGAAGGGAAGCTGGAGGTCCACGAGACCGGAGAGGCAAACCCTTGGATCGGGCCGTCGCTGCGTTTGACCCACTCCTCCGACTAGCGTTCAACGTATACATGAAGCGCGTGACGGCCTCCGAAGCTCGCAGGAACTGGTTCCGTCTCGTTGATGCAGTGAGCATCACGGGTTGCTCGTGCCCGAACTGCGCGACTGAAGGCGGATAAGACAGGGGCTCAAGTCTTTCCCCGCAATGGCCGATAACTCTCCTGGTGGTGTTGGCGCGGTTGCGTCCGGCTGCGCCGAGCCTCTCCGGGAGGGGAGAGTGTTCCCTGTTGAGAACCGGCCAATGCGAAGCGTAAACCCGACGAAGGTCACGGGCCTCGTCCTGCCTATCTTCTTTCTCTCGATCTCGCTGCCATGGGTCGTCTCTTCCTGCTCGGGCGGCCCCCAGCGCTCCGCCCGGCCCTTGCTGCGCGGCGAAAAGCGCCGGCCGCCTCCCCCCGCGGCGACGGAGGATCCGCAAACCGCCGGAGGGACCGGGGTGCGGGCCGTCCGCAGGGAGTTCTACGGGAAGAATCAGGTCGAGATCGAGCTTCTCGCGGACGCCGGCAGCTCCTCGGAAGGGGCCTATCTCTGGGTCACCGCCGACGGCGGGCGGACCTGGAGATTCGCCGGTGAGACGAACTCCATCAACCGGCCGATCATCTTCGGGGCCGAGGACGGCGAGTACGGCTTCACGGTTCGCCCGCGGCCGAAGGGAGGCGGGACGCCGGAGCCGCCGGAGGCCGGCGAGCCTCCGGATGGGACGGCGGTCATCGATGCGGTGCCTCCCGAAATCGAGACGGACGCGGTCGGCATCGCCCCCGGCGAGGGGAAGCCCCCCTCGCGGTCCCTGGATCTGCAACTACCGTATCGGGTCCGCGATCTCCACATGACGCCCTCCGGGCTCAAATTCGAGTGGCGCGCGCACGGCAGGAGCTGGACCTCCGTCCCCGGCATGGTCTTCGAGTCCCTCTCGGGCGAGGTGAAGGTCAACCTGCCCCGTCCGTCCGGCGACTCCGTCATCATCCGGATCGTCGCGGTCGACCTGGCCGGCAACGTCTCGACGCGCATGCAGACGGTTCCGTTCGTCGACCTCCTAGATCCGCCCCGCCTCGAGTTCCTCTCCTTCCATGACGGAGGCACCTACCGCGGAGGAGCACAGTCGGAGGTTCGCTTCAAGCTTGATTGGCCGCGGCTGGCGGCCGGCGGCCTCTCCCTTTCGGTGTCCTCCGACGGAGGCCGCACCTGGCAGCCTGTGGCGAGCGGGATCGACCCCGGCGCCCCGTACGTCTGGTCGGTTCCCGCCCTCGACTCGACGAGCATGGTCCTCGAGCTGGCAGCCCGCGGGGCCGGCGGATTCAGATCCGTGGCCCGGACGCCGCCCTTCCGCATCGACTCCCAGCCCCCCCTCGCGCGGATTCTGGGCCCGCGCTACTCCGCGCCGCGGAACATCCGGCTCTCGGTGTGGGCGCGCGACGCCGGTCCGGCCGGAATCGACCGCCTCGTCCTCTACGCGACCACATCGTCGGGCGGAGTGCGCAAGGTGGGCGAGTACCCGCCCGGCGAGACGATCGACTTCGAGGCCGACCGCGAAGGAGAGATCGGGCTCTATCTCGTCGGGATCGACAAGGCAGGAAACGGAGGGCCGGTGCCATCGGACGGCGAGTCGGCGCCGTTCATCCTGGAGGTTGATGCGCGCGAGCCGGCGCTCTGGCTCGACTCGTTCTCCTCAGGCGGCGTCTACCGTGGGGGGGCGCGCCTTTACGCGTTCCTGCGCGGGGAGCCTGCGCTTCAGGACCGCCCACTTTCGTTGCACCTATCGGAGGGGCCGGACGGAACCTGGAGGCCGATCGCCGAAGGGCTCACGTTCCGCGAGCGAATTCTCTGGACACTTCCGGAGACGACCGGCGAGGGCTTTCGGCTCAAAGTGGAGGTCCAGGACCGCCGCGGAACCGTCGTTCGCGCGGTCAGCCGGGAGCCGTTCGCCATCGACAGCACGCCCCCGAGGGTGCGGATCGAGGCCGCGGAGTCGATCGGCGCGCGGCGGATTCGACTGTATTTTCGTGGAGTCGATGAGCCGGCAGGGCTGGCCCGAGTCCGGTTCTGGCACCGCCTCGATCCTGGTCTCCCCACAAGCCTCTTTGCGACCTCCGGGGCCGCCGCGCGGTCGGGTCTCTCCGCCTGGGAGGAGATCCTGCCCCCCGTCGCCGTCGAGGGGGAGGAACCGGCCGGGACCCGCGAGGTCGACCTGCCGCCGGGCCGCTACGCTTTCTATGCGGCGGGGGAAGATCGCGTAGGCAACGCGGGGCCGCCGCCCGAACGGCCGGAGGACGCGCAGGCCCACGCCGAAGCGATCGGTGCGGGACAGGCCGCCGAGGAGAAGCCCTCTGCCGCGGAGCCTCGGCTCGCCCTGACGAATTTTCACGAAGGGATCTATCGCGGCGGCGATCGCCGGTATATCTTCTGGGCCGCGGAGGGATTCCCATCGGAGGGAGTCGTGGTGGACATCGACTGCTCGGCGGACGGGGGGGCGAGCTGGAGCTCGATCGCCTCCGAGATTCCCGCCTCCATCGGAAAGTGCGCGTGGACCTTGCCCGCCGATCCGGCGACGGCGCGCAAGGTGCGCCTCAAGCTGACGGCGCGCTCGGGGGAGCTGCGCCTCCACGCGGAGTCGAAGGCGGACTTCACGATCGACACGCGCGCCCCGCGGATCCGGCTCCTCGGGCCGGCGGTCTCTCGTTCGGCGACGACACGCGTCGGGTACGCGTTCCTGACTCCCGAGAACCTCGACGAGACCAAAGATGCAGTCCCCCCGGCGCCCGTGGCGCGGGTTGAGTGCTACGTGCGCAAGGCCCGGGAAGCGGCGTGGGTGCTCGGGGCGCGGAGCAACCTCGATCGAGGCGAGTCGCGGTTCTTCGACGAAGTCGAGCTGTCTTCGCGCCGTCGCTCGGAGACCGCCTTGGATGCGAACCTATCCGAGGAGGATCATGCCGCGGATGAAACCGCGGGCTCAGGCGGCCCCCAATCTCATCCATCCGAAAACGAAGACACCGATGCCATCGCGATCTCCCTCGAGGACGGGCGCTACGAGCTGGCGCTCGTGGCGGTCGACGCCGTCGGGAACCACTCGCCGCTGCCCGTCGATGGGGGCGGCAACCCGGGCCACGCCCTCCTCGTCGACACGGTCCGGCCGCGGCTCAGGGTCTCGATCCCGGAGAAGAAGGACATCTATTCGGGCGGCGAGCAGGTGGCGATCCAGATCCGGGCCGAGGACGAGAACCTTCCGGAGTTCCCGGTCTGGCTCGAAACCATGAGCGACTCCGCCCCCCAAGGGGCCGAGCCGGCATCCGAATGGGAGACGATCGAACGGTATTTCCCCCGGGACAGGACCTACGCCTACCGTGTGCCCCGAAGCCCGGGCATCCGGCGGCTGAGGATCACGGCCGCGGACGCCGCGGGGAACCGGGCGGTCGAGACCGTGAGCCTTCGGGTGGCCCCACCGGGTCCGCAAGTGAACTTCGTCGGGTTCGAGCGGCCCCGGGCCGTCCGTTCGGGGGATTCGATCGTGGTCCGCTGGGAGACGCAGGGGATCGAACCCGACGCACGGACCGTCGGCTTGAGCTCGAGCCGCGACGGCGGCCGCACGTGGACCGCCATCGCGGATCGATTGCCGAACCAAGGCATCTTCACCTGGACGGCGCCGGCCGAGAACATCAAGGATCTCCGCTTGCGCATCGAAGTCAGCGACGCAGTGGGGCAAGTGGGGTCCGCGATCTCGGAGGCGATCGCGGTCAGCGACCGCCCTCCGCGCGTCGTGCTGGAGGCGGTGGAGCCGGCGGCGCCGAAAGCCGCCGAGCGGAAGGAAACGGAGTGAACGGCCGGGGCGGAGGAAAGAGAGAGGAAAATCGCATGAGAGGGATGAAGAAGGGGAATTGGACGAGCTTCGGTCCCGGCAAGACGGCGCTCCTGGTCGTGTCCGGGGCCACGGCGGTTCTCGGGGCCGTTGCGTGCGAGCAATTCGCGCGTCTGGCCGAATCGAGGCCCGAGTCGGCCGCGGCGGTTGTTCTCGATGGAAACGAGATCGATCTCGTCACCACGCGCTTCGCGGGCGCTCCGAAGACGATCTATTCGTCGGGGAGCCGATTCCTCCTGCGCATCTCCTTCGATCCGGCGATCGTGGACTTCCATAGGCTCAAGTCCTGCGGCATCTGGACCCAGGACTGGGAAGGGGGCCCCTGGCGGCGGCTCAGCAACCTGCCGGCCCGCCGCGAGGCCGTCTCGACGCAGTTCTCTCCCGAGAGCGACGGCGGCTACGGGCTGCGCGTGTCGGCGATCTACAACGACGGGACGGAGGTCCTTGTCCCCACGGCCGCGGACCGCCCGCTGGTTTGGCTCTACATCGACCGCAACCCGCCGAAATTGACCTGGATCTCTCCGGCCGGCGGTTCGAAGCTTGCGTCGGGAATCCCGGTGAAGCTCCGGTGGGGAGCGAGCGAGATGCGTTTCGGGACGGCTCCTGCGGTCGTAGATTGGAGCCCCGACGGGGGCGAGACCTGGACCGTCATCGAGCGCGTGCGGATGGCGCGCGGTATGGGGGAGATCTCCTGGCGGCCCCCGATGGTCGTGCCGGGCAAGCGGGCGAACCCTCTCGTCCGCCTGACGGCGTGGGACCTCGTGGGGAACCGCTCCTCAGCGATGTTGCCTCTGGATGTCGAAGGGCCGTCGCAAGCGATGCCGGACGGGCCATCCTCCGCCGAAGCGCTCACCTCCGCCGCGAGTTCTCCGGCCGAACCTCCGGCTTCGCCGCTGGCCTCCCCTCGGCCGGCGACGGATCGCCGCGCACCCGGCGAACCGTTCCGGACACAATCGGAGGAGAGGGATCCTCCAGAGGTGAAGCGGGCGATCCACCCGGGCGATGAGGAGACCACGGGTCGAGCCGGCTCCCCCCCGTCGCGGGCGGAAACGGTGGAACCTCCGGAGGGAACGGGGGGCGGCCGTGCGGAGGGCGAGCCGCGGCCCGAGCCGGAACGGGGTCCTCTCGTTCTGAAGAATTTCGACGACGGGGCGGTCCATCCCGGGGGCGGCGCGCGCTACATCTTCTTCGCCGCGCCCGGCCTCGACCCCGAGCGGACACGCGTCACCATCGAATGGCGCGCGTCCGGCGAGGAAGACTGGACCGTCATCTCGCGGGGCGTCCCCGCGCGCGAGGGGAAATTCCTCTGGCAGATCCCCGCAGTGACGACGGCGGAAGGGAAGCTCCGGCTCACCGCCATCGACCCCCGTCTCCCCGGGAGCAAGGGAAAGGCCGTCGTGGAAAGCGCCGAGCCCATCCGGATCGACTCCCAGCCGCCCCAAGCGGCGATCCGTGGAGTCAAACGAGGGGCGGATGGACTCCCACTCGTCTCCCTCAACTGCTACGACCAGGGACCCGCCGGCCTCGGCGAGACCGAGCTGTTCGTGACGGCGGATGGCGGCGCGAGCTACTCGGCGATCGCGGTTGCGGATCCCGCGCAGCCGGTCGCGGTCAAGGCCGAGGGGGCGACACTCGGCTTTTTCGTGGCGGCGAAAGACCGTGTGGGGAACGCGACGCCGCGGCCGGCGGCCGGCACGCCGCCCCAGGAGACCTTCGAGGGAGGGACGGGAGCGGTTCTCGACGTGGAGAGCTTCGAAGAAGGGACGATCCGCGGGAGCGAGCAGCGCTATCTCCTTTGGCGCTACAGCGGGCCCCTCGGCGCGAAAGCACTCGTGGAGGCGTCGCTCGACGGCGGCTCGAGCTGGGAGCCTGTCGGCGAGGTGGCGGCGGCCGCCGGGAAGGTGCTCTGGATCTCGCCGCCCGAGAACTGCGCGGCGGTCCTGCGCGTGAGCGTCCGCCTGCCCGACGGGTCGTTCATCGATGGCCGCACGAAGCCCGTGCGCGTGGATGCCCTCCCGCCGCAGATCGAGGCCGGCCAGGCCCCGGAGAAAGTCGCCGTCGAGCTTCGACTGCCGCTCGCGGTCACCGACCCGGGTGGGGCGGGGCTCGAATCGATCCTCGCGTACGTGCGCCCCGCGCGGGGAAGATCCGCGGCGGGCGATGCATCGCGTGATGGGGGGACGTGGACGCCCCGCGCCGAAAGCCAAGTCTCGTTCGATGCAGCTGCCGGGAAGCTCGCCATCAAGGTGGCGGAGCTTCCGGAGGGCCCTTACGAGCTCTTCTTGACGGCCCGGGACAAGGTGGGGAACGCTGGGGCGTTTCCCCCGGCGACGGCCGAGCCGCTGGCTCGGTTCCTCATCGACCGGACTCCGGTCGCGATCCGGGCGCTCCCGACCGCGCTTCCGTGGGTGGAAGGGCTCACCGCCGCGGTTCAGCTCGAAATCGATCTGGGCGACGCGGTGCCTCCGCTTTTCCTCGAGGAACGGTCCGGCGGCGGCTGGACGCAGATCCTCCGGTGGGAGAGCCTGACGCCCGGCGAGGACCTCTTCCGCTTCCCGATCCCGACGGGGCGCGCCGAGTACGAAGTCCGCTTCGGCGTCCGCGACGGCGTGGGCAACGTCTCGTACGCGGTCGTCGGGCCGCGGCCCGTCGAGCGCGCGATCCGGCTCGCGGCGATCGCCCCCGGCGGGGTTCTGCGGGCCGGAGCGAACCAGCCGATCGCCTGGAAGCTCCACGGCGCGCTGGCCGAGCTGGGGAGCGAGTTGCGCGTCGTCGTTTCGCATCAGGCGCGCGATGGAGGGGAGTGGACCCAGCTATACGACAACCTGCCGACTTCTTCGGCGTGCGTCTGGACGGTGCCTGCGGAGGACACGGCGGCGCATCGCATCGCCATCAGTCTCTTCCACCGAGGGAAGATGGTGGGCGAGGACGTCAGCGCGCCCCTGACGATCGGCCGTGGGGCGCCGGTCCGGCCGGATCCGAAGGTTGTGAAAATCGAGGAAACCTCGCTCTATTACTCGCGGCGGGCGGATCTGCAGATGGAGAAGTACCGGACGATCCGCGCCCAGAACCAGAAATGGTTCGCTGAGGCGACCGCCGGCCTCAAGCGGGACGCACGCGGAACCGTGCCCCGCGAGGAGATGGACAAGCTGTCCCCTGATGTCCAGCGGCAGATCGGCGAGCGCGAGCGAAACCTGCGCGAGGCTGCGGAGAAGATCGCCGAGCACTTCGAGAAGGCCATCACCCTGGACCCCCAGAACTACCACGCCGCCTACGGTATGGCGCAGCTCCTCTATCGCTCGAACCCCGAGAAGCCCGAGGAAGCGGCCCGCTACCTCGAGCGCACGGTGGAGATCAAACCCGACCACGCGGCCGCGCTGAACGACCTGGGCGCGAGCCGGATCCTGACGGCGAACTACGACGAGGCGGAGGAGTTTCTCCGCCGCGCGTGCGACGTCGATGACCTCGGCTCGTACCGCTACAACCTCGGTCTCGCCCTCTACCACCAGCGAAAGCTGGCAGAGGCCCGCATCCACTTCGAGGAGGCCCTCCAGAAGGGAGGAAACCTGGTGAAGCCGGGCGAGGCGTACTACTACATCGTCTCGGCGTACGCGCTCGAGGGGAACGCCGAGGAGGCGCAGAGGCGGCTACAGCTTTACGGTCAGCAAATCCCCGCGGGGCTGAGGGAGCTGCTGGCGCAGGAGATGAAGCGGGCCGGGAGATAGGGGCGGAGGGGCCGGGGCCGCGACCGCGGCCCGCATCCGCAGCCGCAGCGGCATCCGAATCTGCATCCGCAACCGGAGCCGCCGTCCGCATCCGTATCGGCATCCGCCACACGCATCGGCATCCGAATCCGCATCGGCATCGGTAACTGCAGCCGCAGACCGGAACCGCGGGCCGCGGCCTGGTCAGTGGGTGAGCCTCCAGAGCATCGCCGCAATGCAGTCGAGAAGCTGAAACGATTCCTTGTAGGGGGAGGAACCGAGATTGCCCCACGCCGCGGCGATTCGGAGTCCGGCACGAACCTCGTCCGCGCTCCCAGAGGCGATGTGCCAGTGGTTTGACGATCCATGCCGATGCGTTCGCGACCTTCCGCAAGATTCAATCCAAACTTGGGGCGGCTCGCTGAATCCGGTCGAAGAGCTGCGGAGCTTGGCAACGTCTCCGGCAGCGGCTGTGCTTGCGGTTGCGGATCGCGGGGCACTGGATGCCGAACCGCGTCCCGGATTCCATTCAGCGCCGGCGCCCTTGCCCGGCTCGATCTCCCGGGGGTACACTCGCCCGCCGAGCCCTATGAAGCGGTTCTATGCCTTCGCCCTCGTGGCGGCGCTGGCGTGCGTCTTCGCCGTCCTTTATGTCCTATTCCAGGTCGACTGGGGGAGCTGAACGACCGGCGGGCCTACTCGTCGCCGGCGATCGACTTCGGCCCGACGCCCGCCGTCTTCTCGTAGTAGCCTTTTCCCTTCCGGGCGAACTGTGTGAAACCATGCCGCTCGAGGTTCTTGGGGGCGAGGATGCCGCCCTTGCCGCCGGCGTTGACACCGAACGTCGAGAGGATGCGGTGGCAGGCCCCTCCGCATTTCGGGCAAGCCTTGAGAGGCTCGGCCGACATCGCCTGAACCGCGTCGAAAGGATCCTTGCAGCCGGCCCCTTTGCTTCCGTCGTGCTCGTACTCGTAGATGGGCATGGCGATGGATGAATACACCACGCGGCAGGCGGGGGCAACCGGGCGGAAGACCGTGCGAAGACCAGAGCCGGAGTCGAGACCGACAAGTAGCGTGCTCCTCGTGCCTCGCCGGGGTAATGTGTCTCCTCGATGACGTTCCCCGGAACGCGCGATGACCGAGGGCTTGTAGGAGCCCTGATCGGCGATGGACGCCCCTTGCTGCTCTTTACGGGGCTTTGTCTCGTCCTTTCGGGCCTCTTCGCACTCTTCCTGTCGGCTACGGGGCATTTTCTGCCCCACGACGTCCAGTTTCTGGGAATGAGCCCCGAGCAGCTCTGCGCCATCAACGAGTGCCGCGTCGTCCATTTCATGATGCACGATCGGGTGTCGTTCGGGGGCGCGCTGGTCGCAATCGGCTCGCTCTACCTGTGGCTGGCGGAGTTTCCGCTGCGCCATGGCGATGCGTGGGCCTGGTGGCTGTTCCTTGTCTCCGGCGTCCTCGGGTTCAGTAGCTTTCTCGCTTACCTCGGTTACGGCTATCTCGACACGTGGCATGGCGTCGCCACGCTGGTTCTGCTCCCCTGCTTCGTGCTCGGCCTCGCGCGGGCGTTCGCCGTCCTGCCCCGTCCCGTCGATCCTCGGTGCCTCATACGCTCCGCAGTGAAGGTCCCCTGGCGTTCGCCGATCGGCGTCGGAAGGGCCTGTCTCCTCGCGACCGCCCTTGGCATGGTTGCCGGCGGAATCACCATCCTGGCCGTGGGCGCGACATCGGTCTTCGTCCCGCAAGATCTTGCTTACATGGGCCTCGACGCCGATGCACTGCGTGCGATCAACCCGCGGCTGGTCCCCTTGATCGCTCACGACCGGGCGGGCTTCGGCGGTGGGGTCGCCACGTGCGGGGTCCTGATGTTCTTCGCGGTCTGGTGCGGCCGCCCGTCACGCAGCCTCTGGCAGGTCCTCTGCGTCGCGGGCACCGTCGGGTTCGCGACGGCGATCGGAGTCCATCCCGTCATCGGATATACGGACCTGTTCCACCTGGCTCCCGCCGTCGCAGGGGGGGTGTTCTTCACCGCCGGACTCATTTTGACGTTCAAACCGATGGTGCGGGGGGAGTCCCTGAAAGCGCTGTCTTCGTCGCCCTGAGAGTGGATGATCCTGCAGCGACCTCCGCCGGTGAGCTTCCAAGAAGGAAAGGCCGATTTCAGTTTCCAGAAAATCCTGCGTTGCGGCGACTGTGGGAGTTACGGTCTCCGTGCTTTTCGAATTCTTCGTCTTGCGAAGCCCGAATTCCTCCAATCCGGCCATCCGCAACGAAAGCGGAAACGATATCCAGGCGATCCACGTTCACTCCGCATGCCTCACAGAGTCCTTCGGGCCGCTGAAATCCGGAGAGGCTGTCGCTCTTCATCGTGAGCCGCTGATTCTCGGATCAAGCTGGGATTAAGAGGTCGACTTCCCGGACGGCACGGTCGTTCGAAGCACATCGGGGACGGTCGAGCCGCCGTCGGTTGCTCGCGTGGTCTTGACCATATTGAAGGATGGGAGAGTGGACACGCATGCACATGGAGATGGGAGCTGAGCTGCCATGAGGCCACGCAGAATTGCCTCATCCCCGCCGAGAGGCGAAGACTGACCGCCCTGGATCTCGATCGGGTCGAGTTCACGCCCTTCGAGGAGTTAGGATTCGAAGTTCCCCTGCGCCCCCGACCACCGAGAATCTCCCGGCGTGTGAAGATCCTCAGGCCATCGCGAGCCCTTCGCTCAACAGGTTCGGTCCTCTGTGCCCTTCCGGTCCTCGCGCTGGCGCGCTCGGCCTCCAGGCGCGCCTCGGAGCCGACCCACCTTCGGTGGGTGCCCGTCCTTCCGGACGACGCGCTGGCGCGCGACGCCTCCAGCCACGCCTCGCTGCCGTCCTCTGCGCGAGCACCCGGCAGCTCCGGCCTTGCACGGCTGCGTCATTGCTCGCCGCTCCCCTCCGTACTACTGACCTTCGGAATCGTCGCGGCGCGCAAAGGCGCTCCTCTGTGAGCCTCCGTGTCCTGTGGTTCAGATTCGTCCGTCCGTCGTCGCCCTCTGGATCCTATCCCGCCTCGCGGTTATAGAGTTCCTTCCTTCCCCGAAAGGACAACGAAGTTGGACTGGCTCGAAGTGTCACAGCTCGACGAGCCCGGCAGGCGGCTCCTGGGCCGCCTGTGGGCCGAGCGGATCGTCTGGGATCCCGCCGATGCCGCCGCGGTCGAGGTCCTGCGGGGCGACGCGGAGCGCATCGCCTCGGACATGGACGATCCGGCCCGGCAGCCGCCAATGTTCTGGAGCGGCGTTCCGCTCCCGCCCGAGGGGCCCGAGCCGAGCTGCCCGGAGCACCTCGCCGTCTCGATCGGCGGCACCAACACGAACTTCGCCATCCTCCGGCTCGACCGCGGCAAGCTGGTCGGCTTCGACCTCATCGCCGGCGCCGAGACGAGCGATCCGGCCGAGATCGCCCGCATCAAGACCGCTTCGCAGATGCCCACTCCTCAGTTCGGCCCCACGACGCCGACGGGCCAGGAGATGGTCCACCAGACCGCCTCCCATCTCGCGCGAAACCTCGCGCCGCATCGTGCCGCCCTCGAACGCTGCCGGGGCATCCTCCTGAGCTGGGGGTTCGCCCACAGGGCGATCCGGACGGGCCCAAGACTCGTCGGCGGGCTCTCGGCCCTCGCGACGAAGATGACGAAGGGCCAGGCCGGCTTCACGCCGCATCTCGCGGGGAAAGACATCGGCGCGCTCTTCGAGGGCGAGCTGCGGAGCCTCCTCGGCTGGTCGCGCCCCGTCGCCGTCGCCAACGACACGGTCATGTCCCTCCACTACTTCCTCGGCCCCTCCCGGCGCGCGGGCCACGCCCAGGTCGGCCTCTTCATCAACGGCACCGGCACGAACTTCGCTCTGGCCGAGCCGTACGCGGTCCGCGCCGGAGGCGTGATCTCCCGCCCGGGCGAGGACTACGCCCCCGAACGGCTCGGCCCGCGGCGCCATCTCGGGCCCGGCGAGCGCATCGAGCTGTACCTCGTCAACTACGAGTCGGGCAGCGTCGAGATGGGGGCCACGCGAACGCGCTTCGACACCGAGACCGAGTACCCGATCGAGAGGAACGCCCTCGCCGGCGGCCATGCGTTCGGCCGGCAGCTCAAGTTGTTCGTCGAAGAACTCATCGCGCCGGGGGTCTACGAGGGGATCCGGCGGAGCTGCGGAGCCGGTGGGGGCGCCGAGACCGCGCTTGCGACGGGCCGGCAGGTGGCCGAGCTGGCGATTCGGCGCGAACCTCCGGAGTTTCCCGCGGGCTCCCACTCCGACCCGAACACGGCCGGCCTCCTGAGGCTCGTCGCGCGGGCCATCATCGATCGCTCGGCCCTCCACGCCGCGCTGATTCTCGCCGCCACGACTTTGCGGACGGGATTCGGCAGGGGGACGGTAGGTGTGCCCGACCTCCTCGGAATGGAGGGGAGCGTCTGGAAGATCCCAGGCTATGGCGGTCGCGTCCGCCAGTGGTGGCAGGTCCTCTTGGGGAGCGAACCCCTGAATGTCGATTTCGCCGCCGAGCCGTCCTTCAACGCGAGTTTGCCCGGGCCGCTCTTTCTCGCCGCGCTGCACGTCTGATCGCCACGCGGAAGCCGCCGAAGCCGCCGGTTCTCTCTGGAAAACCCCCCCGCGCCGCATAGCATCCTCCTCCATGTCAATCCGAGATCGTCTCCGCCGGGCAGGGTTCTTCTTCCTTCCACTTCTCGCCCCTTCGATTCTGGCAGCGGGCCAGAGCGAGGATTCGAAGGACTCGGCGGACTACATCCGCTTCGTCCCCGCGGGGAAGGACGGGGGGCGCCTCGAGACCTCCATCGTCACGTTCGAGGGGCCGAAGGGGCTCAAGGTGCACCTCGTCGCCGCGGTGCACATCGGTGATGGCAAGTATTACCGGGAGCTTTCGGGGCTATTCGACGGCTACGACGCGCTCCTCTTCGAGCTGGTGCGACAGGAGGGGGACCTTCCGAAGCCCGGCGAGACCGGCGGGGGGATCGTCGGAGCCCTCCAGCGCGCGATGAAGGACCTCCTAGCGCTCGAATTCCAGCTCGATGCGATCGACTACACTCGCTCGAACTTCATCCACGCCGACATGGACGCCGCGACTTTCGAGAGGCTCTCCCGCGAGCGCGGCGAGAACCTCTTCACGCTCATGCTGCGGGTGATCATCGAGGACTTGAAGAAGCAGTCGGAGGGAAAAGGGCAGGCGCAGATCAACGCGTTCGACCTCCTCAAGGTCCTCTTGAGCCGCGACCGCGCCCGCTCCCTGAAGCTCCTCCTCGGCCGGCAGTTCAAGGACATCGAGGAGAAGCTCTCCGCGTTCGAGGGTGAAAAAAGCTCGGTGATCCTGACCGAGCGGAACAAGGTTGCCGTGGAGGTGCTCAAGAAGACCGTGGCGGCCGGAAAAAAGAACATCGGCATCTTCTACGGCGGAGCCCACATGCCCGACATGGAGCGAAGGATCCGCGAGGACCTGAAGCTCAAACCGATCTCCACCCGCTGGCTGACCGCCTGGGATATCCCGCCCCTACTCGAAAGAAAAGAAGAAGAGACTCCCAAGGAAGCCCCCAAAGAAGGGGATGGCGACAAGAGGTAACGCCCCGTTTCCTCTGTGCTTCCTCCGTGTCCTCTGTGTCCTTCTGTGGTTACCGTCTTCTCCTTGTTACAAACCGGTTACTCGTTTCAGAGTCTAATCCGCCATCCATCTCGATGACCAAGGCCCGAACGGGCCAGAAAAGGAGTCGAGCCCATGACCCGATGTCCAATCATCGCCTTCCTGACAATCGCCGCCGGCCTCAGGGCCCAGGAGCCGCCCCCGGACCCCGCGCCCGAGGCGCCGCTCCTCGCCACGCGGATCACAGCGGTGACACTCTACTCGGCCCAGGCGCTCGTCATGCGGATCGGCGCGGCCGATTTCGCGGCCGGAAAGAGCCGCCTGGAGATCCCCGGGCTGCCCGAGGGGCTCGTCGATGAGGCCGTCCGGGCCCGCGTCCTCGGCTCCAGCGGCGTCAAGCTCGCCAACATCGAGGTCCGCGAGCGGAAGCGGACCCTCTTCAAGAAGAAGGAGGCCGAAGAGGCGGATGCGGCCCTCAAGGCGATGCAGGTGAAGAAGCGCGCGGCCGTCGAGGCCATCCAGGCGCTCGAGGCCGAGCTGAACCTCCTAAAAGGCTTCGAGGTCGGCAAGCGGCCGCCGGGCCAGCCTCAAAAGCCCGAACCGTCGCCCATCGATGTCAAAGCCTGGGCTGCGACGCTCGAATTCATCGACTGGTCGATCGGCGAGAACCGCCGGCGCGGCCGCGAGCTGGTCGCGGAGCTGGATGGGATCGAGGAGGACCTCGCGGTCGCCTCCGCGCGGCTCGAGCGGCTCCAGAGCCAGAAGGTGAAGGCCGAGAAGGCCATCATCCTCGAGTTCGAGGCCTCCGCGGCGGCCCGATCGGACGTCGAGGTCTCCTACCTCGTCCCCGGACCCGGTTGGTGGCCGCGCTACGACGTCCGCGCCGACGTCGATACCGGCAAGGTCGAGCTGACGAGCTACGCGATCGTGCGGCAGGAGAGCGGCGAGGACTGGAACGATGTCGAATTGACCTTCTCGGCCGCCGAGCCGGCCCGAGCGGCGGATCTGCCGGAGCTGCTCGCGTGGAGGATCGGGGAAGGTCAAGCGGCCCGACAGGTGACGGAAAGCGAATTCACTTTGCCCGGCATTGATTTCGAGAACTTCAGCCGGCAGGTGCCCGACAAGGGCATGCCAGTAGGAGCGCGGGGGGATCTCGGCAGCGTTCGCCAACTCTCCCAGCAGCCACAACAAACTGCCCAGGCCGCCCGCCGCAGATCCAGGAGCAGGGCCGAGCAGACCAAGGAAATCCTGGAGGAGTTGGAACAGAAGTACATCACGAATACAAGATTCGCCGAGCAGAAGGATTGGGCCAACTTCGTCGCGGGGAACGTAGCGGTCATCGAAGAATTCAAGAACCTCAACCCGAAGGCTCAAGCCGCCCTCAACGACGTCTACCTCGAGGCCTGCAGCAACCTGACCCTCGGCCAGCGCATGCTGCGCTCGGCCAAGCTTGGCGCGGGGCTCATCGCCCCCGTGGAGTCCTCGCGCGGCTACGACTTCAAGTACCAGGCACTCCGGCGCGAGTCGATCCCGAGCGACGGCGCCTTCAACAAGGTCGTGATCGGAGTCGAGGAGTTCCCGGCCGAGTTCGTCTACGAGTGCGTGCCGGTCCACCGGGAGCTGAGCTTCCTGACCACGAAGATCAAGAACGGCCGCCGCCAACCGTACCTGGCCGGCCCCGCCAGCGTCTTCCTCTCCTCGGATTTCGTGGGCGAGGGGCGCGTGCCGACGACGGCGCGCGGGGAGAGCTTCCCCGTCGAGCTGGGGGCCGACGAGTCGGTCGCGGTGCGACGGAGCGAAGAGACGAAGCGCGAGACGACAGGCCTCTTCGGCAAGTATCACTTCTACCGCCACTCGGTGGCCATCTCGGTGAAGAACGGCAAGGGGCGCCGCGTGCGCGTGGCCGTCCTCGACCGGTTGCCCTTCGCCGAGAACAAGAGCGTCACCGTCGAGCGCGGCGAGATCACGCCGGCGCCGGCCCGCGAGGAGGCGAAGGGGCTCCTCCGCTGGGAGTTCGCCATCGCTCCGGGGAAGGAGGAGAAGATCGCCTTCTCGTACTCGGTTGAGCTGGCCGCCGACCAGGTGGTCGCCGCGGCCGAAGACGCATCGGTGAGGAAGTAGGAGAGGAGGAGACCATGAAAGCCATGATGACTGCGATCCGCCTTCTGTCGATTCCCGCCGCCTGCCTCCTCTCGATCTTGCCCGCCGCCGCGCAAAATCCTCCTGCGCAGGTACCTCCCGAAACGGTGGCTCCGGCGGCGGCCCCGGTCGCCGCGCCAGTTGCCGCCGCGGCTCCCGCCGAGCGCCCGCGCCAGGCTCTGCCGATCGTCGAGGTGACGGTCTACGAGGACCGCGCCCTCGTGACCCGCGAGGGCGAGGTGACCGTCGCGGGTGGCGTCGAGACGATCCTCGTCGGCGGCCTCCCCCCGAACCTCGCCGAGACCTCGCTCCGGGCGGGGCTGGCCGGCACGACTGGGCTGGCAGTCGCAGGGGGGCGCGTCATCTCGGTCTCGAGCGAAGTCGAGCGCCAGCGGGAGATCCAGGACACCCGCATGAGGGCCGTCGAGGATGAGCGCCGTACCGTCGCTCGGCAGATCGCCGCCATCGACGACGACCGTGCGCGGCTCACGGTGCGCGAGGGCTATCTCGCGGCCTACGAGAAGCTCCTCAAGTCGGCGATCTCGGAGCGAACGGCCGGAGGGGGCGCAGCCGGCGCGGATCCGGTGGCGATTCCGCGCGCCGGTCCAGGGCCCGGCGGCGATCCAGGCACGGCGCAGTGGGGCGAGGCCCTGAAGTACATCCAGGACGGCCGCGCGGCGATCGCGGCGGCCCAGCGCGAGGCCGACCAGAGGCGCGAGAAGCTCCAAGTGGCTCACGACGACCTCGCGGCCCAGGCCGACAAGCTCAGGAGGCCCCAGGAGCGCTCGACGCGAACGGCGGAGGTCGTGATCGAGGCCCCGGGTGCCGGCAAGGCGCGCCTCCGCGTGACCTACGTGATCGACAGCGCAGGCTGGGTCCCGCGCTACGACGCGCGGTTCGACGCCGAGAGGGGGGACCTCTTCGTGACCTACTTCGGCGAGATCCGCCAGGAGACCGGGGAGGACTGGACGGCGGCGCGAATCTCCCTCTCGACGGCGAGGCCATCGGTGGGCGCGAACCGGCCGGAGCTCCTGCCGCTCAAGCTCGCCGCGGCGCCGAACGCCACGGGGGCCAAGGGAAAAGGGATCGCCCATCGGGTCGAAAAGACAGGCGAAGAGGTGGAATCCGAGGTTCGATATTCGGTCGACCTGGCGTCGCCGGCTGCACCGCCGGAACGTGATCTCGTCACCACCGCCTCCCGCGAGACCGCGACCGGCGCCACGTTCACCGTGCCGTCCATCGCGGACATACCTGGCGACGGCCGGCCGCACAAAGTACCCGTCATCACCTTCCGCGAGGGCGCACGGACCAGCTTCGAGACCGCCCCACGGCTCCAGCGCTTCGTCTACCTCAAAGCCTCGTCGCGCAACGCGACGTCGTACCCGATGCTCGCCGGCGCGGTCGACATTTACCGCGGGAGCGGCTTCATCGGCACCGCCAGGCTCAAGTTCGTGCCGCCGGGTAACCCCTTCGAGATCTCGCTCGGCATCGAGGAGTCCCTCAAGGTCAAGCGCACGGTCACGTTCAACGACTGGACCGGCCGTGGAAAAGAGAAGCGCGAGGGCTTCGACATCGAGGTCGCCAACTTTGGCGAGAAGCCGCAGTCGGTGACGGTCCTCGACGGTTTCCCGGTCTCCGACATAGAAGAGGTGACGGTGAAGCTCGACTCGACGACGACGCCCGCGGCGGAAAAAGACGAGAAGAAGGGCCACCTCAAGTGGAAGCTCGAAGTCCCGCCGGGCGAAGCCCGGACGGTCCACCTCGAATACACGATCCGGTATCCGAAGGACTACGCAGGAGGGTAATCCCCCCCGTGCTCCTCTGTGCACCTCCGTGTCCTCTGTGGGTCAAATTCGTCGTCCGTCCGTTCACAGCGCGTCCAGAACCTCCTCGATCGCATCGAACACCCGATGCACCTCCGCATCCGTGATGCAAAGCGGTGGCAAGACGTAGACGACGTTCCCGAGCGGCCGCAGGAGGATGTCCCGGGCCAGGAACTCCGCCTGGAGCCGCGGCCCGAGGGTGTCTAGGTAACCCCCGCCGGTCTCGGGCTCGATCTCCAGGGCCGCCACCATGCCGATGGCCCGCGTCTCGCGCACCGCCCGCCGGCCGCGCAGCCGATCGAGCCGGTCCCGGTACAGCGTCTCCAGCTTGCGTGCGCGCTCGATGCCGCGCTCGTCGTCAAGAACGGCGAGGTTCTCGAGCGCCACCGCGCAGCCGAGCGGGTTGGCCGTGTAGGAGTGGCCGTGGAGGAACGCGCGGGCGCGGTCGGGTGAGAGGAAGGCCGCGAAGATCTCCTCGGTCGCGAGCGTGGCCCCAAGCGGCATCACGCCGCCCGTGAGGGCCTTCGAGAGGCAGAGGATGTCGGGCGCGATGGGCCCGTGCTCGCAGGCGAAGAGCTTCCCTGTCCGGCCAAACCCGGTGAGGACTTCATCGGCGATGAGGAGAGCGCCCGCGCGGTCGCATGCGGCGCGGGCGGCCCGCAGCACCGGCGGCGGGAAGACGACCATGCCGCCGGCCCCCTGGAGGATCGGCTCGAGGATGACCGCGGCGGCGCGGCGGCCGTCTTCATCGAGGAGCCTCTCGATCCCCGCGGCGCACTCTGCGGGGTTTCGCGGCGACGGCGCGCGGAGCGCGGGAAAGAAAAGCGGCCGAAACGGCGTATTGAACGGCGACGAGCCCCCCGCCGCCATCGCGCCGAAGGTGTCGCCGTGGTAGCCGCCCTCAAGACCGATGAAAAGTCTCCGCTCGGGCTCGCCGCGGTTCGAGAAGTACTGGAGCGCCATCTTGAGCGCCGTCTCGACGGCGGTCGATCCGTCGTCGGAGAAGAAGACGCGGCTCAGCCCAGCGGGAGCGCGGCGGACCAGCTCGGCGGCGAGCCGCGCGGCGGGCTCGTGCGCGAAGCCGGCGAAGATCACGTGATCGAACCGCTTTGCCTCCTCGACCAAAGCCCCGATGAGGCGTGGATGGCGGTGGCCGTGGAGGGTCACCCACCACGAAGAGATCGCGTCGAGGATCGCGCGGCCGTCCGCGGTGTGGAGGTACGCCCCCTCTGCGCAAAGGATCGGGACCGGGGCCGGCGCGGCAGCCACCTGCGTGTACGGGTGCCAGGTGTGCGAGCGGTCGAGCGGGAGCCAGCCGGCGCTATCCATCGGCGGCACCCGCTGGGGCCGCCAAGTACTCGGCGAGGATTCCGGCGGCATCGAAGGCCGGCGCCGCGGAGATGATGGCGGCCCGTGAGGGGTTCTCTCCGCCGACGAGGGGCCCCACCTCGTCGATCACGCGGGTCTTGCCGAACTCCTCGATCGCCTCGCGCGTGCCGGCGCGCGGGGGACCGTTCAGGACGACCCCCACGGGTGACATCCGCCGCTTTCGGAGCGCCTCCAGCGTGAGGAGCGTGTGGTTGATCGTGCCGAGGGCCGTGCGGGCGATGACGAGCACCGGCACTCGAAGCTTTCCAATAAAGTCGGCGAGGTACACCCCCTTCGCGTTGAGCGGCACGAGGGCTCCGCCGATCCCTTCGACGAGGAGATGGCGCCCCGGTACGGCGCGGATGGTCTGCCACGTCGACACGAGTCGCTCCATCTCGATCTCGACGCCGGCCCGCTGGGCCGCCAGGTGGGGCGACACCGGCGGGTTGAACCGATAAGTCTCATCGAGGACGTCCGCGAGGTCTCCGACGCGCGTCCGGACGAAGATCGAGTCGCGATCCCGCTCGGCCCCCGTGGAGATCGGCTTCCAGTACGCGAGGCGGGCGGGCGGACCGTTCGGGTCCCCTCCACCCGGGCGCCGGGCCGCGGGCCCCATCCCATCGAGCACCGCGCCCCCGTAACGCGCGAGGATGAGCGCGCTGACGACGGTCTTGCCGACGCCCGTGTCGGTGCCGACGACGGCGAGGCTCATGCGACGCCCTCGCCGGACGGTAACCACAGAGGACACGGAGGACACAGAGGTTCACAGAGGAGCGGCTTTGCAAGCAGAAGTCGCCTCGATCCTCCTGAAAATGTTTGCGCGCCGCGACGATTTCGAGAGTTAGTAGCACAGAGGATCATAGAGGAAGAAGCGGATGCGGCTCCGGCTCCGGATGCGGATGCCGATGCGGACTGCGGCTGCGCCTGCGTTTGCGGCAGCGGACCGCGGTTGCGGTAGCGGCAGCGGTTGCGGTAGCGAGTCATCGAGTCCTGGGATGCGGTCATGGGCTCACCCATTGCCTCTGAGGCCATGCGCCCTCCCGCCGGCGGTCATCGGTGCTGTTCGCTCGACGATGTCTGTGAGCGCACGGCTCAACCCGTCGATCTCGGCCTCCGTCTGCTGCGCGTGGACCGAGATCCTGATCCGCGCCGTCCCCTCGGGGACCGAGGGCGGACGGATCGCCCGCACGTCGAACCCGCGGCCGCGGACTGCGGCGGCGACTTCGAGCGCTCGCTCGTTCGAGCCGAGGGTGACCGGGACGATCGGACCCTCGCTCGCGGCGGCGGCTCCCGGCGAGATGCCGAGACCGCCGAGGCCTGCCCGCAGGCGCGCGGAGTTTGCATGGAGTTGCAAGACCCGCTCGGGCTCGTCTCGAAGGACTTCGAGCGCAGCGCCGATCCCCGCAAGCAAGACCGGAGGTACCGCGGTAGAGAAGATGAACGGCCGAGCGCGGTTCATCACGCAGTCGATGACCTCGCGCGGGCCCGCGACGAAGGCCCCCCATAGGCCGAGGGCCTTGCCGCACGTCGAGACGATCGCCGCTGCGCGGTCCGCGACGCCGAACCGCTCGGCGAGCCCCGAGCGGTGCTTTTCTCCCCAGAGCCCCGTCGCGTGCGCCTCATCGAGGATGAGGAGCGCGCCGTGACGGTCCGCGAGGGCGGCGATCCGCTCGATCGGCGCAAGGTCGCCGTCCATGCTGAAGAGCGTCTCCGTCACAATGAAAGTCCGGCCTCCAGGATGCGGGCGCCTGAGTATAAATTCGAGCGCATCGAGGTCGATGTGCGGGTAGATCTCGCGCCGGCATCCGGCGAGCCGCAAGCCGTCGATGAGGCTAGCGTGGTTGAGCTCGTCCGAGAGCGCGCGGTCTTCCTTCCGGATGAGGGCGCCGAGCGTGCCGATATTGGCCGCGTAGCCGCTCGAGAAAAGCAGCGCGGCCTCCGTCCCCTTGAACGCCGCGAGCCGATCCTCGACCTCCGCGTGAGCCGCGGTGTGGCCCCCGAGGAGCCGCGAGGCGGGACACCCGAAGGGATCGTACTCGAGGGCGCGGCGCATGGCCTCGCCGATGCGCGTGTGGCGCGATAGCCCGAGGTAGTCGTTCGAGGCGAAGTCGATGCCGGCAAGGGGGGTCGGCTCGCGCTGGAGCAGCCCCTCGCGGCGATCCTCCGCTTCGGTCGCGAGGTCTTCGAGGAAGTTTCGAAGGGGCCCGCGAACGGGATGATCCGGAAGCGAGGCGCCCATCGCGAACCCTCAGCGGGCCGCCGCGGCGGGAGACGGCGCGGTGAACGGCTCCATCCCCAGCTCCGCGAGGAGCGCGCGGTCGCGGTCCTCGGCAGGATTCGGCGTCGTCAGGAGCTTTTCGCCTGCGAAGATCGAATTGGCGCCCGCGACGAAGCAAAGCGCTTGCGTCTCGTCGCTCATCTCGAGCCGGCCCGCGCTGAGACGCACCATGGAGCGCGGGAGCGCGATCCGAGCCGTCGCGACCATGCGGGCCATCTCGATCCCGCCGACGGGCGGGCGGTCCGCGAGAGGCGTGCCCGGGACGCGCACGAGCGCGTTGATCGGCACGCTCTCGGGGTGAGGGTCGAACGACGCGAGCTGGACGAGAAGCTCCATGCGGTCCTCGATCCCCTCACCCATACCGATGATGCCTCCGCAGCAGACCGTGATCCCGGCGCGGCGGACCCGCTGGAGTGTGTCGATGCGCTCCTCGTACGTTCGCGTCGAGATGATTTCGCCGTAGAACTCGGGGCTCGTGTCGAGGTTGTGGTTATATGCCGTGAGGCCCGCGTCCTTGAGCCGATGCGCTTGCTCATCCGTGAGCATCCCGAGCGTGCAGCAGGCCTCGAGGCCGAGGTCGCGGACGCCGCGGACCATGTGGAGGACGGCCTCGAACTCGCGCCCGTCGTGCGCATCCCGCCAAGCGGCTCCCATGCAAAAGCGGGTGGCGCCGCCGGCCTTCGCAGCGCGGGCCGCATGAAGGGCGCGGTCGATCTCGAGGAGCGGCTCGGCCTCGAGCGACGTGTCGTAATGTGCGCTCTGCGGGCAGTAGCAGCAATCCTCGGGGCAGCCGCCGGTCTTGATGGAGAGGAGATGGCAGAGCTGGACCTTGCGCGGGTCGTGGAAGCGCCGGTGGGCCTCCTGAGCGCGGTAGATGAGGTCCGGCAGAGGAAGGTCATGGATCGCGCGCAGCTCCGCGGCGGTCCAGTCGTGTCGGATCTCGGCCATGGGCGGGCCAGGATACGGAGGGATGCAGGGATTTGCAACGGGCGCTAGGATGGCTTTCCGCATCCTCCTGGCGCTTCCGCATCCGCTATCCGGAGCCGCAATCGCAACCGCATCCGCAACCGCAGCGGCGATCCGGATCCGCATCCGCCGCCGCATCGGCATCCGCGTCCGCATCTGCATCGGCGTCCGAATCCCCCCTTCCCCTTCTTCTCGGCGATTCCTTGCACCTTGCACGCCCCCGGCTGGCTCTGATCTGATGGAGGTCGGTTTCCATGAGCCTCGTCCGGGAGGTCCTTGTTCAGCGCAGCCGCACGGCGTTCGTCGCGATTGTTCGGCGGCACGAGCGGCTCGTCCTCGCGACGGCGTACCGCATCCTTCGCGACCGGGCGGGGGCGGGGGACGTCGCGCAGGAGGTATTCCTTGGGTTCTTGCGCGAGGGAGAGCGCGCTTAGTGCCCCCATTCATAAGTCCGTGTAGGGTTTGTTGCGCCCTGAATATTCGAAGACCCAAGACTCGTGGAAGTTCATCCGGGCGCAACCCTGCGGGCCGGGCGCTTTTGGCGCCATG
>Ga0187893_10004697_pt1 | contig 25640 bp, 23 predicted proteins | sample MA1701074metaG_FD_139574 | JGI IMG/M metagenome (GOLD analysis project Ga0187893, IMG submission 139574) | White microbial mat communities from a basaltic lava cave in the Kipuka Kanohina Cave System on the Island of Hawaii, USA - MA170107-4 metaG ... | reverse complement strand
CTCGCGGATCGTCTCGACTATCTGCGGCGCGATCGCGTTGGAACAAAACATCAGCAGCAGCAGCTTGTCGTGCTCGTCGAAAGCCAATTCAGCCTTCCCATCGGCGTGCGCGGTTGCGCGACCGTGCCCCTTGGCGCGCAGCAGGGTGAAGCCGGGGAAATGCGGCAGTTCGCGCAGTGCATGGTCGACCTTGGCCAGCATGTGCGGCTGGATGATGGCAGTGATCTGTTTCATGAAGGCCTCCTCAGTGGTCGTGGCTCGCGCCGGCCTTGCCCAGGTCGGCCTTGAGCACAAAGCTGTTCGTTGCCGCGTACTTTGTGCCCCGAGGAATGCCGTTGACAACCTCTACCCATCGGTCGTCGCTGCGTCCCAGTTCCACCGGGCGTGCCTCGAAGAACTCGCCGAAGCGACCGAACACTACTTTCCAGTCGCGATAGGTCTGGATCGCCTCAATCGGCACGGCCACGGTCACTTCCGCCTCGTTCTTCACCAACTCGACAGTGACGAAGAGACCGGGCCGCCAACTACGGTCCGGGTTCTGCAACGTGACGCGCGCCTTGGCCGAGCGGGTCTGTTCACCGACCAGTGAGCCCACGTAGGACACCCGCCCGGCCGCCTCGGCGTCGAGGGCGGTGGCGCGGACAGTGACTTTCTGTCCGATTTTCACGCTGTCGAGATCTTTGGGATAAATGGTCATCTCGGCCCACACGGTGGAAAGATCGGCGATGGTGAAGATGCTCGCGTCCCCCTTCACTGCCTCACCGAGCGCCAGGTGCTTCTCGATTACCACGCCGTCGATCGGCGCGCGGACCTCGTAGCGGGTCAGACCGTCCGCGTCGCCGCGCATGACCGCTGCATGGGTGAGCCCCAGCGCAAGCAGTTTCTGCTCGACGTTACGGTGGGCGATCCGTGCCTCGGCGAGCGCCTGGCGGCTGGCAAGGTAGTCCTGCTCGGCGGAGATTTTTTCCTCCCACAGGCGCTTCTCCCGCTCGAAAGTGGAGGTGGCCAGCTCCAGTCGGGTCTGGGTGGCGAGCTCCTCGCTCTTCAGGTCGGCCAGCATCTGGCTCTCCAGAATCGCGAGTAAGTCGCCCTTTCTTACTTGATCGCCCAGGTTCTTGGCCGATTTGACCACCACGCCGTCGAGGCGCGGCACGACGTGGGCGAGGCGGTCCTGGTTGAACTGGATCTCGCCTGAGAGATTCAGGGTGGAGCGGATCCTCGCCGGGCCGGCCGTGCCGACGCGGATGCCGGCGCTCTGCGCTGTGGTGTCGTCCATGCGAATGCGGCCTTCGACCTGCTCGTAATCCCAGCGATAAGTCTGTCCTTTGCGTTCTGCCATCACCCGAACCGCGAACGAATGCGGCTCCACGATCTCCCGGTCGCCAAGCAGAAAATCCTGCTTTGCCTGGAAAGCAATTGACTCCGGCTGCGCACCCAGGCGCTCGAGTTGAATTCGCAAGCTGAGATCGCCCGGATTGAGCGGCTTGCCGGCCTCGTAAGCGTAGACCCGGAACTCGGGCGGCACGCCTTTCTCGTAGACGGTCACTTCGATGGCAAAATTTCCCTGGGTCAGCAGGCGTCCGCCATGTGGTCCCTTGGAACTCCGTGGCTCGCCTTCCCGGGTTTTGGCCTCCGCATTGCCGCCACTCTCCAGTGCAATTTCTTTGCCTGCCCGGCTATCCTCCGGGGTATTGGCCGTCTGTCTGCCGCCCACGATCAGGAAAACTCCGACAACGATGCCCGCGGCAACAATGCCGCCTGTGAAAATGATGTTCTTCCGGTTCATTTCTGATCTCCTACTTGCTTTTCGGTGATGGCCGACGTATCGGTGACGAGGTCATCGCCGATCAGACGTTCAAATTCGCGCACGCCGCGCTGATAGTTCGCCAGCGCGCCGAGATACTGGGAGCGCACCAGGGACAAGGTACGTTGGGCATCGATGACGTCGATGAATCCGAACTTGCCCAGTTCGTACCCTTTTCTGGTAGCGTCGAACGCGCTTTGCGCGCCCGGGAGGATACTGGTCCTGAGTGTCTCGATTTCCACGCGAATGGCGGCGAGACGCTGTTCAGCATTGTTGATTTCCGTGTACACCCTGTTCTCCGCCGCGCGTTTCTGGTCGACAGTCTTGTCCAGCAGACGAGTGGCCTCGAGAATGCCGCCGCGGTTGCGATCGAACAACGGGATCGGGATCGAGATGCCGATGGTGTAAGCGGTATCATTGAACTGGCTGAAGCGCGCGACGCCGCCGGTCAATGTCAGGTCGGGAGTCCCTTTGGCTTTTGCCAGATCTACCGCAGCATCCCGCTGCGCGATTTCGGTTCCCCAGCGCGCGAGGTCAGGGTTTGCACGCGCCCGGCTGAAGAGCTGCTCGCGGCTCGGTAGATCCACGATCCGTTCAAGGTCCCCGACAGCCGTCTCGAAGCGCGGCGCCGGGTTGTTCCAGAGCGAGGAAAGACGCTGGCGCGCGGCGGCGAGCTCCCGCTTGGCCTGTTCCAGTTCGACTTCCACGGAATATAGCGACAGGCGCGCCTTGGTTTCCTCGACCGGAGATGCCTTTCCGGCAGCGACGCGCTTGGATACCGAATCGGCGAACGCGCGGGCAAGCACAAGGGATTCTTTGGCCAAAGATTGCCGGTGCTGTCCAATGAGGACGTCGATGAAGGCGACAGAAACCCGCAGGATCATGTCGGCCTGTTTCGCCTGGTAATCCCAGGCAGCAAGGTCGCGACCGGTCTCCGCGAGCTTGACCCGCGCGGCGCGTTTGCCACCGAGCTCGATCAATTGCCCGAGCTGAAGTGCGTTTGCCTGATCGCCGTTTTCCTTCAGCCGGTTGTTGCCCAGGTTCTCGCTTGCCACGCCCAGCACCGGATTCGGCAACACGCCGGCTCGCACGACGGCGGCTTCGCTGGCGCCGAATCCTCTAGCAAACGACATCAACTCAGAGTTGTGGGCGAGCGCAAGAGCCTGTGCGCGACTAAGCGTTATCTCCCCGATCGGTTCCTCGGAAGCGAACGACGATTGATCGGCTGCTGCCCTCGCTGCCGGTTCACGTGTTGGTGGTGGTTGCGTCCCTGCAGGAAGAGCAAGGTCTGCGAACAGAAGAAATCCCAGCACTGCTGCGACCACAGGACCTGGCCGCGGATCGGTCTTGCACATCATCGATGTCCCTCAAGCATGATACGGAGGGCCTTCGGCACATGACGACGAGCGTGTGCCGTAGGCGTTTTCAAACGCGAGGGTAAGGAACGGGCAAAAGTGCGGACTACTGGCGGCCCTTACGGGCATGCCTGCTCACCTCGCGCAATCAGGCGCGAGTAAGCCGAGGGGGGCGTTCGGTGGGATCAGGTACTGTGGACTTGAAGTCCGACGGATGGTCCGAAGTATAAGACCAGTGGAAATCGCCCATACCGGCCGCCACAAAAGACGGAACCAGCACGGGAAACCAATGATGCGCACAGTCCAAGTCTGCCTGGGGAAACGGATCAGGCGTTTTTTGCGGGGTTTTTTGATGTTCGTGCTGGTGATGCCCCGGATGAGAGGCTTGGGCCTCGACGGGCTCATGTCCGCAATACTCAGCCACCGCCGCAAGGGAGGATTGCAATGGAAGCAGGCAAAGCAGAAAGATGAACAGCAAACGTTTCATTTGGCGACGGAGTCTAACATCAACACCTCTCATCGGCAAAAACTTTGGCGGACATAAGCTCTTACAAGACCACAAAATCTCACCACGAAGGCTCCAAGTGCACGAAGTAGAGCAAAAAAAACCATAGGTCAACCTTGTTTTTTGGCCGCTGTGAACATTGAACGCGGCGATGATACTCTCAGAGGTCCAGGGTACTTGGACTGTCGTTTGCTGGCCGACAATCCTGTTTTTGTTATTCCCTTCGTAAGTCTTTCTTCGTGCCCTTCGTGTTCTTCGTGTCTTCGCGGTGAGCTTTAAGGTTTTACGCTTTCAATTTCTGGGTGAAGGCGATGAACTGCTCAAGCTTGGCCTTGGCCGCGCCGCTGGAAATGACTTCAAGCGCACGTTTTGCGCCGGCTTCAAGGCTCTCAGCAATTCCGGCCGCATAGATCGCCGCACCGGCATTGAGGACAACGATGTCGCGGGCCGGGCCCGCGTCGCTCGAAAGCGCCGCAACGAGCATGGCCTTCGATTCTTCACCGTCCTTGACCTGGATTGCGGAAAGCGCGCTGGTACGCATTCCGAATTGTCGAGGGTGAATCGTGTATTCCCGCACTTCTTCGTTTTTCAGCTCGCCTACCAGCGTTTCACCAGCCACCGAGATCTCGTCCAGCCCCTCGGTCCCGTAAACCACCAATACATGTTTGCTGCCCAACCGCTGCAATACCCGCGCCTGGATGCCGACCAGGTCGGGATGAAATACGCCCATGACCTGGTTGCGGGCACCGGCCGGATTGGTGAGCGGTCCGAGAATATTGAACAGGGTACGCACCCCCAGCTCGCGCCGGACCGGTGCCGCATGCTTCATCGCACTGTGATGATTCGGGGCGAACATGAAACCCACACCGATCTGCTCGATGCACTGCGCGACCTGCGCTGGGGTCAGCGCAAGGTTGACGCCCAGCGCCTCGAGTACGTCCGCGCTGCCCGATTTGCTGGAGACCGATCGACCGCCGTGCTTGGCGACCTTCGCGCCGGCTGCGGCGGCAACGAACGCTGCCGCAGTCGAAATATTGAACGTGTGGGCGCTGTCGCCACCGGTGCCGCAAGTGTCCAGGAGGCGCGTATCGTCGGCGACGTTCACCTTGGTCGAGAATTCGCGCATGACCTGCGCCGCAGCCGCGATCTCGCCGATGGTTTCCTTTTTTACCCGCAAACCGATGAGGATCGCCGAGATCAGCATCGGCGACACCTCGCCATTCATGATCTGTCGCATGAGTGACAGCATCTCCTCGTGGAATATCTCGCGGTGTTCGATGATTCGAACCAGTGCGTCCCGAGGCGTCATGTGCGCTCCTTGAAATTCGTATGCGGCAATACAGATTCTCTCACCGCAGAGGACGCGAAGGACGCAGAGGAAAACCAGGAACGAGGAAAAATGAACTGGGGATAGATGCGAGGTGACTGTTCGAAATCCTCTGCCGCCAAATTCGACTTTGCCGGAACTTCCGCCAATTGGAGCTTCTTACACTCATCTATTTTTTTCCTGCCTTTCCTCCGCGCCCTCTGCGTCCTCCGCGGTGAGTGCGGTCCTTTTCTATCGTTAGCCGGTTCGTAAGAAATTGGCGAGCAGTTCATGCCCCTTGTCTGTCAGTATGGACTCGGGGTGGAACTGGACGCCCTCAACCGGAAAGTTCCTGTGTCGAACGCCCATGATCTCGCCATCATCGGTCCACGCTGTCACGTCGAGACAGGGCGGCAGGCTTTTCTTCTCGATGACCAGCGAATGATAACGCGTGCCCGTCAGCGGATTGGGCAGTCCGCGAAACACACCGGCATCCTTGTGATGGATATCCGAAGTCTTGCCGTGCATCAGTTGCGCGGCATGAACGATGTGTCCTCCGAAAGCCTGTCCGATGCTCTGGTGGCCCAGGCAAACACCGAGGATCGGCAACTTCCCGGCAAAGCGCTGAATCAAAGCCACCGAAATGCCCGCTTCGTTCGGCGTGCAGGGGCCGGGGGAAATGACGATTCTCGAGGGATGCAAGCCTTCGATCTGTTCCAAGGTAATCTCGTCATTGCGGAACACACTGACCTCTTCACCCAGTTCGCCCAGATATTGCACCAGGTTGTAGGTAAACGAGTCGTAGTTGTCGATCATCAGTAGCATGGAATTCTCACCGTTTAAGCTCTCAACACAGAGGACGCAGAGGAAATGCAAGAGAAAAAAGGAATACCTGAGTTGAAACCTTTCATTGGCCGATGATCCATCGCAGTGAAAGTTGGCGGCACAGGTTCACAAACAGACCCCTTTTTAAGCCCAATTCGTTTTTCGCCGTTCTTGTTTTTCCTCTGCGCCTCCTGCGCCCTCCGCGGTGAGAGCTTGTCTAATCCAGACGTGCATTCAAACCGGCATGCGCCATTTCCGCCGCGCGCAGCAGCGCACGCGCCTTGTTCTGGGTCTCCACCCATTCGTTTTTCGGCACCGAGTCGGCGACGATGCCGGCACCGGCCTGCACGTAAAGCCTGCCATCCTTCACCACCGCGGTGCGGATCGCGATTGCAAGATCCATGTCGCCGTTGAAGCCGAAGTAACCCACTGCGCCCGCGTAGATGCCGCGCTTGGCCGGTTCGAGCTCGTCGATGATCTCCATCGCTCGCACTTTCGGTGCCCCGCTTACGGTCCCCGCAGGGAAGGTCGCTTTCAGTACCGCCATTGCGTCCAGGCCGTTTTTGAGCTTGCCGTCGACGTTCGAGACGATGTGCATGACGTGCGAATAGCGCTCGACATTCATGTTCTCGGTCACGCGCACGCTGCCGACCTGCGCCACCCGGCCGACGTCGTTGCGCCCCAGGTCCATCAACATCACGTGCTCGGCACGCTCCTTGGGATCGGCGAGCAAATCGCGCTCCAGTGCGACGTCCTCATCCCGGCTGACGCCGCGCGGCCGGGTACCGGCGATCGGTCGCACCGTGACGATGCCGCTTTCCAGCCGCACCAGGATCTCGGGCGAGGCTCCGACCACGTGAAATGCGCTCATGTCGAAATAAAACATGTACGGCGAGGGATTGAGCGCTCGCAGGGCGCGGTATAACGACAGGGGTGACGCCTGGTAGGGCGCACTCATGCGCTGCGACAGCACCACCTGCATGATGTCGCCGTTGAAAATGTAACGCTTGGCGCGCTCGACCGCCTCGATGAAAGCGTCTTCGCTGAACTCCGACTGTGGTTGTGCGGGCGTCGTGGGGGCCTCGGGCGGCACGACCACCGGCTGGCGCAGCATCCACAGCAGCTCCTGCAGGCGTTGCTGGGCAAGCGAATACGCGCCGGCTTCCCGTGGGTCGGCGTAGACGACCAGGAACAGCTTGCCGGAGAGATTGTCCAGCACCACCAGTTGCTCGGATTGCAGCAACAGGATATCCGGGGTATGGAGGGTGTCGGCCTTCTGCGTGGCAGCGAGCTTTTTCTCCACGTAGCGAACCGTGTCGTAGCCAAAACAGCCCACCAGGCCCCCGAGAAAGCGCGGCAATTCCGGCCGCGAGGCTGCTCGGATGCGAGCATGGCAAGCCGAAACGAAATCGAGCGGGTTGTCGTGCTCGACCTGGCTCACCAGCGTGCCACGCCGGTATTCGGCACAGGTATGGCCGCGCACCTCGAAGCGGGTCTCGGCGGGCAACCCGATGAACGAGTAACGACCGAAACGTTCCCCGCCCTGCACCGATTCCAGCAGATAGGAATAGGGCTTGTTGGCGAGTTTGAGATAAACCGACAGCGGGGTGTCGAGGTCGGCGAAGGTCTCGAGCACAACCGGAACACGGTTGAAACCCTGCGCGGCAAGCTGCTTGAATTCCTGCTCGGTCATGACGAACTCCTGTAACTGCGAAAAACGAAGAAACTGAAACCGGCGACGCCAGAATGCAGCGTCAGAACGCGGACGGGCGCCACCAGCGCCTGCCGGCCCCGATTTCAAGCCTCAGGTTTTCGAGTTTCAAGCAGTTCATGACCGCGAAATTTCAACCAATTTCAAGGTGTCGAGAAGCGCCGGTACTATAGCATCGCAATCCAGTTCGTGCACTCCGAGCATGTCCCGGTAGCCGTAGGGCACGCAGAACACCGGGCACCCGGCCAGCCGCGCAGCCTGCGTGTCGTTGCGAGAATCGCCGATCATCAACAGGCGCGACGCGGGCACGCCGAAGACCTGTGCGCAATGCTGCAGTGGCAACGGATCTGGCTTCTTGCGCGGCAGGCTGTCCCCGCTCAGAACCAGGTCCAGAAATGACGCAAGCCCCATATCGCGCAGCAGTGGTTCGGTGAAACACGCCGGCTTGTTGGTAATGCACGCGAGTCGGAGTCCTCGTCGCCGCATTTCCTGCAGACCCTCCACCACGCCAGGAAAGGGCTGGGATGCCCGGGACAGTACGGATGCATAGTGACCGCGAAACACCCTTCCGGCCAGTTCGAACAGTGCCGCGTCCGGCTCGCCCCCAGGATCGCCGGTCAACAGTCGCTTGACCAGGCGGTCAACGCCGTCCCCTACGTACGCACGCACCGCAGAGTCGGCCACGATAGGACGCCCAAGGCCTGCAAGCATCCGGTTAGCTGCTTCGTGCAAGTCAGGCAGCGTATCGACCAGAGTGCCGTCCAGATCGAACGCCACCACCTCCACCGGGATAGGAAACTCGGGCATCAGATTCCACGACAAACGCAGAAAACCGGAATGCTCACCTCGAAGGCACGAAGGACACGAAGAAATACCAAGAAGGGCGGGATACGGAAATCCGTCTTTTCCAGCCATTTTTTGGGCTTTCTTCGTGAATCTTCGTGTCCTTCGTGCCTTCGTGGTGAGTAGTACGGTTCTCAGACTTTGGCAAGTTCGGCGCGCATTGCGGTGATGGTCGCTTCATAGTCCTTGCTGTCGAAGATCGCGGATCCGGCGACGAAAGTGTCGGCCCCGGCGCGGGCAATCTCGGCAATGTTGTCGACCTTCACCCCGCCGTCCACTTCGAGCCATACGTCGCGACCGGATTTCGCAATGCGTTCGCGAACCGCGCGGATCTTGGCAAGCGTCGCGGGAATGAACTTCTGCCCGCCGAATCCCGGATTGACCGACATGATCAGCACCAGATCCAGTTTGTCGAAAGTGAAATCGAGCCAGGACAACGGGGTCGCCGGATTGAGCACCAGTCCGGCCCGGCATCCACATTCCTTGATCAGTCCGATCGTGCGATCGACGTGCTCGGAGGCTTCCGGATGGAAGCTGATGACGTTGGCGCCGGCCTTGGCAAAATCGGGAACGATGCGGTCGACCGGCCGGACCATCAGGTGCACGTCGATAATCGCGTCGGTGAGCGGCCGGATCGCCTTGCAAACCAGTGGGCCTACTGTCAGATTGGGCACGTAATGGTTGTCCATTACGTCGAAGTGCACGATGTCCGCGCCGGCCGCGGTCACCAACCGGACTTCTTCGCCGAGCCTTGCGAAGTCGGCGGAAAGAATGCTTGGAGCGATTCGATACATTGGCGATGCGATCAGCGATTGTGCCCGCTGGCGAAAGAACGCGGCATTGTAGCAAAGAGGGGCCACTCCTCCCTATCGGGTGCGGGCCCCGTGACCGGCCTTGCCGCCTTGTCGCGTTTAATGTCCAATGCCGGGCATGGCAGAGCATAAAAAGTACGAAATCACCGTGACCGCGCGGACTTCGTATGTCCCCGATCAGTCAGATGAAGGTGCCGGCCGTTACGTATTCGCGTACACCATGACAATCGCGAACACGGGTACCGTCGCGGCACAGCTGGTCAGCCGTTACTGGATCATCACCGACGCCAATGGCAAGTTGCAGGAAGTGCGTGGCCTTGGCGTTGTCGGGCAGCAGCCGTTACTGCGTCCGCAGGAAAAACACGAGTACACCAGTGGCACCGCAATCGCCACGCCGGTAGGCACAATGCGTGGCAGCTACCAGATGGTCGCTGACGACGGTGTCGCTTTCGAAGCGCCGATTCCGGAGTTCACCCTCAGCGTCCCCCGCGTGCTGCACTAGTCCTGCCAAAAAAACAAAATTCTCATCACGAAGGCACGAAGAACACGAAGATGAACAGGAATCCCTAAACCAGGGGACCGCCATTGGACGGGTCTTCACCGCTGTCGAGGGAAATGGAGGACTTGTCTCCATCAATTTCAATATTGCCAAGTGCAAGCAAGGGGTGGGACGGATCATTCGCTGAGCAATACCGTCCCTCTTCGTTCACGCTGCCGTTCTTCGTGTTCTTCGTGTTCTTCGTGCCTTCGTGGTGTGATCTTTGATGTTCGCTGTTTAAGCGGCCGCCCGCCATGTCGCTCAGGCACAGTTACACGCTGATCGCCCCGGTGTACGACGCCGTCATCCGCCGGCCGCTCGACGGGCTCCGTCTCCGCAGTCTCGCCGCGCTGCCGACCGATAAACCACGCCGGATACTGGTGGACGGCATCGGTACCGGCCTCGACCTGCCGCATCTGCCCGGGATACATGAATACCTGGGAATCGACCTGACCGCAGCGATGCTGCGCCGCGCGCGAGTGCGGATCGGCTCGCTCGACGCGTCCCTCGTGCAAGGAGACAGCCAAAGGCTTCCGTTCAGGGATCAATGTTTCGATGGCGCGATCCTGCACCTGATCGTCGCGGTCGTGCCCGATGGCGCGGCAGTCTTGCGCGAAGCGGCGAGGGTACTCATACCGGCGGGAAAGATTCTCCTGTTGGACAAGTTTTTGCACCGCGGCGAGCGCGCGCCCGTGCGCCGGCTGCTCAACTTGTTGACCCGGCACATCGTTACCCGCACCGACGTCGTATTCGAACAACTCGCCGAAAAAGTGCCGCAACTGCGCGTCGTGAAGGACGAACCGGCGTTGTTCGGCGGCTGGCTTCGCTTGATCCAGCTCGAAAAGCGGTCCGGCTAGTGCCTGCTTCCGCGAATCGGCGGAACGGCACGCTAGTCTTTCTTGTCGCCGTTGCGCTTGCGCGGCAACGTCCACCAGATGATGAACGCGAACAAGCCCAGCGCCAGGACGCCTTCGAGAATCAGCCAGGCCATATGGTGGAGGGCCGGAAGTGCCGCGGCCTCGCTTTGTTATACTCGCAGCCGCAATAATTCACGCAGAAGATCAACGAATGCATGGAAGAAACTGGCTGGCAGGTCCTTTGTGCATGCTCGGCCTGTTTGCCGGCGGTTGCGCAAGTTTAACCAAGGCTACGCCAACCGCGCCACCGCCACAGATTGTGTCGCCTCCGCAGACGCCGGCGCAGGTCGTCACGGTGCCCGAACCCGCGCAGCCTTCCGTCCCGGTCACCCAACCCCCGCCGCGCGCGCAGACCTTCCAGCCCACTGACTGGCGTGCATTGCCCGACTGGGGCGACGACAGTCTCGCCGAGGCGCTGCCGGCGTTGTTGCGCTCCTGCGATAGCCTGAAATCCCAACCGGAGTGGCAATCCGCCTGTGCCGGCGCCGCGCAGAACTCCCGCGCCGATCCGGCGGCAGCGCGGCAGTTCTTCGAATCCAGCTTCGTTCCCTACTCCGTACACAACGCGGACGGAAGCACCGAGGGCATGGTCACGGGATACTTTGAGCCGCTGTTGCGCGGCAGCCGCAAACCGAGCAAGACGTATAGTTTTCCGGTTTACGGCGTACCGGACGACCTGCTGGTCGTCGATCTCGCGGAAGCGCAACCTAATCTCAAGGGACTGCGGTTACGCGGCCGGTTGCAGGGAAACAAAGTGGTGCCCTATTACACGCGCGCGCAGATCGAGCGCGGCGAAGCCGCGGTGCGTGGCCGCGAAATTCTATGGGTGGACGACGCGGTCGATCTCTTTTTTCTGCAAATCCAGGGTTCAGGCCGCGTCAAATTGGCGAACGGTGACATCGTGCGAGTCGGTTTCGCTGAGCACAACGGGCACCCCTACACATCCATCGGGCGCGTGCTGATCGAACGCGGGGAATTACCGCCGGACAAGGCATCGATGCAGGGAATCAAACAATGGGCCAAGCAGAACCCGGACTTGCTGCCGGTGCTGCTTCAGCAGAATCCAGCGTACGTTTTCTTCCGCGAAATGCCCAATTCGTTGCCCGGACCGGTTGGCGCCTTGGGCGTCGCCCTGACGCCCGGGCGCAGCATTGCGATCGATTCTTCAGTCGTGCCGCTCGGTGCGCCGGTTTTTCTTTCCAGCACCTGGCCGCTGTCGGTGCGGCCGCTCAACCGCCTGGTGATCGCGCAGGACACCGGTAGTGCGATCAAGGGCGCGGTGCGGGCGGATTTTTTCTGGGGATTCGGCGATGAGGCCGGACAGATTGCCGGGCGCATGCGTCAGAGCGGAAGGATGTGGTTGCTCTATCCGCGCGGTTTCAACCCGCCCGCGTACTGAGCCAGGACTCTCTACCGGGGCGCGACCGCCGCGATCGGCACGTAGTCCACCTGAACGAGAATGCGGCTGCGTACCGCGCGCCCGTTCTTCTGCGCGGGAGAGTAGGTGGTCGTTGCCAGTGCACGCAACGCCGACTCTTCGAACACATCACGTGGGGACGCGTCAACGACCGATACGTCCGCAACCCGCCCACTTTCATCGACAAGCAAAAGCAGCGTCACCGAACCTGCAGTATCGGCGGCGCGTTCGGTTTGCGGATAGACGTGTTCGATGCGTTTCAAGGGTTGCGGATAAACGTCGAGATCCCTGGCGGCGTAGTAGATCGGGTCGGGAAGGCTCACGGTCGCAATTTCCGCCTCGGGGCCGTGATCACTGGTAAGTAAAGCCTCCGTAGCCGGCACCGGTGCCTCGGCCGGTTCAGGCAGCGTGGGGACCTGCGACTGAGCGTGAAGGATGCGACTGCGCCGCGTCGCTGGCGCCGCCGGTTTCGTCTGCGTCGGTACGCCGTATTCGGGCAACAACCTGCTGTTGATGATGCTCACGCGATCCGCCGGGCCGTGGGCCGGTCGCAGCGCAAGCCCGAAGATAAGGTAGAGATGCAGTGTCGCGGACAACGCCACCGCGATGGAAAGGCGCGCGAATGCTGCCTGGGACATGCCTTGGGGGACCTGCCTGATCCTGAGCATCGTCCGATCCCGAACTGGAAACGCCGACGCCCCCGATTCTAGAACGTCAGCAGCGATGCAAGGAAAAATTTACTTGTTCTGCGCCTTTGCGAGGTGAGTCTCGATCTGCTCCACAGGAATCGCTCCGGGAACACGCTTGCCATCCGCAAAGAAAATGGTAGGCGTGCCGGTGATGCGTTTGGTCGCGCCGAACTCCACCAGCTTGTCCACGGGGTTGGGGCAGGTGCCGGCCGCCTTGGGCGCCACGCCCTTGAGCATGTATTCGTCCCACGCCTTGACGCGATCGGCCGAACACCAGATTGCGCGTGATACCGCCGGCGCCTTGGGGTGCAGTTGCTCGATGGGAAAGAGGAACAGATAGATCGTGACGTTGGTCACTTTCTCCAGGTCGCGCTCGAGTCGTTTGCAGAACGGACAATCCGGATCGGAAAACACCGCGATCTGGCGGCTGCCGTCACCCTTCACCTTCTTGATCGCCAAGTCAAAGGGGAGTTGCTCGAAAGGAAAGGCCAGTTTGCGAAGCTTCGACTCTTCCAGATCCCTCTGCCTTTCCGCCGTCACGTTGGTCATGCTATTGGTATCGAAGATGCTGCCGTCGATCAGGTATTTGAAATTTTCATCGGCGTAGAACAGCTGGCCATCGACAATCACTTCGTATAATCCGAGATGAGGTGTCTTCGTCACGCTTTCGACGTTGGCCTTGGGAAACTTCTTCCCGATCTCGGAGCGAATGGCGGCCTCATCGGCGCAGGCAACGCCGGTAACGAGCGCAAGCATGGAAACAACAGCAGTCAGGGCACGAATATTTATCATGGGTCGTATCATGAGAGTCTAGAAACTCCGTGGGGAAACCATTTAGACCGCATTTCCGAGCGCTTGTTTCACCAAGAGCTTCTTGAGCGGCGGGATTCGATTCGTAAGTTTAAGTCCCGCATTGCGCAAAAACGGCACGCCGGGAAGAGAGCTGCCAAAAAGCTTGTGCAGTCCATCGGTGACGCATTCCATCGCCATATGGCCTTCCCTGCGGCTGCGTTCGTAGCGCCGCAGCAGGACTGTTGACCCGCAGTCGCTCTGCAGTCCGCGGCCGCAGATGACTCCGGCAAGCGACTGGACATCGGCGATCCCGAGGTTCAATCCCTGCCCCGCAAGCGGGTGCACATTGTGCGCGGCGTCCCCGATCAGGACAACGCGCGGCGCGATCAGACGCGTGGCGCGCAGGCGCCGCAACACAAATGCGGAGGCGTCTCCGGTGAGCCGCATCGCGCCAAGCCTGTGTGAGGCCGCTTCCCCTACCGCGCTTGCAAGCTCCTCACCGCCCATGGCGAGCAGATCCTGAGCGTGCGCGTCCGCGGTGGACCATACCATGGAAACGTGGCCGCGCGGCAATGGCAACAGCGCGAGCACGCCATCCGTTCGGAACCATTGATACGCCACATCGCGAAGCGGTTTCTCAGCATGAAAGTTGGCCACTACGGCCTTCTGGCCGTATTCGTGGACCTCGACGTCGATTCCCGCCTGCGAACGCATTCTCGATTCGACGCCGTCGGCCGCGATAACCAGCTTCGTTTCCAGCTCCACACCGTTCGAAAGGGCAAGCACAGCTGCCGAATCCGTCCAGTTCGCGCGCATGCACTCAACACCACTCAAGAGTGCAAGATCCGGCTGCTCCTCGAGGCACCCGGTCAGCGCCTGCTGAAGATTGGCGTCCTCCACGATGGTCGCGAGCTCGAGCACACCGTTGCGGTAGGCATCGAATTCGAGCTTCGAGCTGCCATCGTCGCCAAATACCAGCATTTCCCGCACCGGCGCCACACGTTCGTGCGCGAGCCGGGGCCATACGCCCCAGCGTTCAAGACAGCGCATGCTCAGCGCATTGAGGGCGTAGACACGCATGTCGAAATCCGCAGCGGGTATCGAGCGCGGAAATCTCGGCTCGACCAGCGCAAGGCTCAGCCCGCTCCCGGAAAGCGCGCATGCGATGCTCCGCCCGACCGGACCGCCGCCCACAATGGCAATGTCAACGATCATGCTGGCAGTCTACTACGGCGGCGCCAGCGCGGCGGCTCCCGCCTTGACAACGCAGGGGGCCATCAGTAACCTTTCGCTCCCTTTTCCTCCCCACCGCAGAACGAAGGCGGGCAGATTTCGGTGATATAGCTCAGCTGGTTAGAGCACAGCACTCATAATGCTGGGGTCGGTGGTTCAAGTCCACCTATCACCACCACCGAACGTGCCGCACAAGGGGCTTGCAGGACTGCAAGCCCCCTTTCAACAGTCTGGGACGTCGGTTGCAGGAATTTGCCTCACGAAATTGTCTGTCGGGCCTCGATGACTTCGAGAATCCCCACTGAGAATCCCCTGGCGTGCCCATATCGGCGAAATTGGCGACTGAACCTGCATCGCCGCGGCCAGAAGGACCACGCGCGGTTACGCACGTCCCCTGTAGAAGCAGCAATCGGCCCACTTTGCACCACCACGAGGTGGGCCGGCGCTGCCAAGATGGACGCAACGCGGTATACTTTTGAGTCCGGGATTCCTCAGTGGCAGTGAATTGAAATTCGCAACTGTTCCGATATTCACTCGCGTGCGCGGACTTGCGCTGCGGCTTCTCGTGGCGCTGATAGCCGCAACCTTCATGTCGCCCGCGTTCTCGGCGCGCAATTTTCCCGAAAAGGCGGTGCGCGGCGAGTTGAAATCCCACCGTTATCCGTACATGACGATCGGGGACAAGACCCTCCGTCTGGCTCCCGGCGCCAGGATTTTCAATGAGCAGAACCTCATCATCGTTCCGGTGTCACTGCAATCGCGAAAAACACCGATCATGTACACGACGGATATGAACGGCAACCTGTCGCGCGTCTGGCTGCTGACCGCCGAAGAGGCGGGGCGGCATCCGCTCAAGAAGTGACACCGCATGGGCAAGCTATACATCCGCACCTTCGGCTGTCAGATGAATGAGTACGACTCCGACAGAATGGCCGATGTACTTGCGGCGGCGGATGGATTTGAAACTACCGATGACCCGGAACAAGCCGACGTCATCCTGCTCAATACCTGCTCGGTGCGCGAGAAAGCGCAGGAAAAAGTGTTCCACGACCTGGGGCGTATCCGCCCTCTGAAACAGGCACGGCCCGAGCTCATCATCGGCGTTGGTGGCTGCGTCGCCAGCCAGGAAGGTGCGGCGATCGTTGCACGTGCGCCGTACGTGGATGTGGTGTTCGGCCCGCAGACCCTGCACCGGTTGCCGCAGATGATCCGGGCGCGGCGCAGCAGTGGCAAACCCCAGGTGGACATCTCGTTTCCGGAAATAGAAAAATTCGATAATCTGCCGCCGCCCAGAGTCGAAGGCTGCACGGCGTTCGTCTCGATCATGGAGGGCTGCAGCAAGTACTGCAGTTTCTGCGTCGTGCCGTATACGCGCGGCGACGAAGTCTCGCGCCCTTTCGAGGATGTTCTTACGGAAGCAGCCGGGCTGGCGGAGCAGGGTGTAAGGGAAATTACACTCCTCGGACAGAACGTAAATGCCTATCGCGGCCGCATGAACGATGACGGAATCGCGGATTTGGCGCTGTTGCTCGATTATCTCGTGGAAATTCCCGGCATAGAGCGCCTGCGGTATACCACCTCGCATCCGAAGGACTTCTCAGGGCGCCTGATCGACACTCATGCCAGGCTCCCGCAGCTCGTGAGCCACGTACATCTACCGGTGCAGTCGGGCTCCGACCGGGTACTCGCAGCTATGAAGCGCGGTTACACCGCACTCGAATACAAATCCATCGTTCGCCGCCTGCGCGCAGCGCGGCCGGATACAGCCGTCTCTTCCGACTTCATCGTCGGCTTTCCCGGCGAGACCGACGAAGATTTCCAACAGACCCTTCAGCTGGTCGAGGACATCGTTTTCCATTCGAGCTTCAGCTTCATGTACAGCCCGCGCCCTGGCACGCCGGCAGCGAATATTCCCGGCCAGGTGCCGCAGGCAACCAAGCAGCTGCGCCTCGCGCAGCTGCAGGCCCGACTTGATACGCAGGCGCTGGGTATCAGCAGGCGCATGATTGGTTCGGTCCAGCGCATCCTGGTCGAGGGGCCAGCGAAGAGGAACCCGGAAGAACTGGCGGGCCGCACCAGCAGCAATCTCATGGTCAATTTCCGCGGTCCGCGGCAGCTCATCGGGAAGCTGACGGACGTACGCATCACGACCGCCATGTCGCATTCTTTGCGCGGCGAAATGCCGGTAACAGAAGCTGTTTGAAGCCCTTCGAACTTTCTTTTTCTCCCGTCGACAATGAGCGGCTCGCCAACCTGTGCGGCGCGCTCGACGAGAACCTCAGGCAGATCGAAACCGCGCTTGACGTGTCCATTGCGCGACGCGGGGAGAACTTCAGTGTCTCTGGCAGCGCCGAGCATATCCCGCTGGCCGCCGAGGCGCTGCAGCGTTTTTATCAGCTGGCGAATCGCAATCTGAGCCTCGAAGAAATCCAGCTCGGACTGATCGAGGTCGCGGGCGGACCGAGTCAATTGGCAGAAGACGAAACCCTGGTGCTGCATACGCGGCGCCGGGACCTGCATGGTCGTACACCGCGCCAGGTGCAGTACATCCGGCAAATCAAGGAGCACGACATCACCTTTGGTATCGGGCCGGCCGGCACCGGCAAGACTTATCTTGCGGTGGCCTGCGCGGTGGACGCATTCGAGCGGGATTCCGTGAAGCGGATCGTGCTCGTGCGCCCCGCCGTAGAGGCCGGCGAGCGTCTCGGATTCCTTCCAGGGGACATGGCGCAGAAAGTCGATCCCTATCTGCGGCCGCTCTACGACGCGCTCTACGACCTGATGGGCTTCGAGAAAGTGGGCAAATTGTTCGAGCGCGGCTCGATCGAGATCGCGCCGCTCGCCTACATGCGCGGCCGCACGCTCAACCACTCCTTCATCATTCTCGACGAGGCGCAGAACACCACTCCCGAACAAATGAAGATGTTCCTGACCCGCATGGGCTTCGGCAGCAAGGCGGTGGTCAACGGGGACGTGACTCAGATCGATCTGCCCAAGGGGCACAAGAGCGGACTGATCGAGGCGCAACTGATACTCGGAGAGGTGCGCGGCATCGCGTTCACCCAGTTTCTCAGCGAAGACGTTGTGCGCCACCCACTGGTGCAGCGCATCGTCCACGCGTATGAACAGCGCGATTCCCGCAGGGAAGGCTGACCCGGCAATGGCTCGCGCCAGCCGCCGGATCACCCGCGTCAAACCACGGCACAGACTGGCGTTGACGACACAGTATGCAGTGGAGCAGGACGGATTGCCTTCCCGCAGCCAGCTGCGCACATGGGTAAAGTCTGCGTTGCGGCAAGATGCCGATGTCACGGTCCGCCTGGTGGGTGCACAGGAAGGCCGCACGCTCAATCGTTATCGTGGCGGGGATCACGCCACCAACGTACTGACCTTCGTCTATCCCGCAGCCGATCTGTTGTCGGGCGACATCGCACTGTGCGTTCCGGTAATCGAGCGCGAAGCCCGGGAACAGCACAAGAATCCGGAAGCCCACTACGCGCACCTGGTGGTGCACGGCGTGCTGCATCTGCAGGGTTACGATCACGAGAGGGCCGCAGACGCGCGGGTCATGGAAACGCTCGAAACGGAAATTGTCACCGGCCTGGGGTATGCTGACCCTTACAGGCAAACGGAAAACGGATAATAGGGAGCTTTAACAACTGTCGCCGGGGCGGTATCGCCCGTTTCCAGGCAGGGATTCCCTATCCACCAACGCATGGACGAAGAACAGGACAAACCCTCCTTGCTGGAACGGCTGGGCGCGCTGCTTATGCGCGAGCCGGAAGACCGCGAGCAACTCATCGAGCTGCTGCAGCGTTCCTACGAACGCAACCTGCTGGATGCCGATGCACTCGCAATGATCGAAGGCGTTTTGCAGGTTTCCGAGATGCAGGCGCGCGACATCATGATCCCGCGTTCGCAGATGGACGTGATCGACATAGGCGATGCGCCCGAGAAATTCATCCCCTGGGTAATCGAAACGAGTCACTCGCGTTTTCCGGTCATCGGCGAAAACAAGGACGACGTGATAGGCATCCTGCTCGCCAAGGACCTGCTGCGTTATTACGCGGGCGAAGAGTTCAACGTGCGCGAAATGCTGCGGCCGGCGGTATTTATCCCCGAATCGAAGCGCCTGAACGTTCTGCTGAAGGACTTTCGCAGCAACCGCAATCACATCGCGATCGTGGTCGACGAATACGGCGGCGTTGCCGGCCTGGTAACCATCGAAGACGTCCTGGAACAGATCGTCGGCGAAATCGAGGACGAATTCGACTTCGACGAAACGGAAGCCAACATCGTACTGGACCGCAACGGACAGTTCCGAGTCAAGGCGCAGACCGAGATCGACGATTTCAACAGGACTTTCGGCACCGATTTCAACGACGAGGATTTCGACACGGTCGGCGGGCTGGTGATAGCACATCTGGGCCGGCTGCCCAAGCGCGGTGAACAGTTCCGCATCGGCGATCTGAATGTCAAGGTGGTGCGTGCGGACAGCCGGAGGCTGCATTCGATACTGGTAGAAAAAGTCAGGACGGAGAGTGCGGCCTGAGGTTTCCGCCCAGCGCGCGACCGGCGCGACTACCGCTGCTTTCGTTCGACTCCTGCTGCCATCGTTTATCCTGGGTGCCGCATCGGTCGCGGGATTCGCACCGTTTCATCTGTATCCGCTGCCGATCCTGGCGCTCAGCGGATTCCTGTTTCTCTGCGAGCGCAGCCGCGACGTCCGGATCGCCGCGGCGACCGGCTTTTCTTTCGGTCTCGGCATGTTTCTGACCGGTGTGAGCTGGGTATACGTCAGCCTGCACGATTTCGGCGGGATGGAAATGTTGACCGCCGCAATGTTCACCTTTTTCTTCTGCGCCTACCTTGCAGGTTATCCGGCGTTAATCGCGGCGATTCTCAAGCTTCTGCCGGGATCCCGGCCGGTGCGCCTGATACTTTTTTTTCCCGCATTGTGGGCGGTTTCGGAGTGGGTGCGCGGCTGGCTCTTCACCGGTTTTCCATGGCTTGCGCTGGGTTACTCGCAGGCACCTGCCAGCCCGTTTGCGGGGTTCGCGCCGTTACTCGGGGTTTTCGGCGTTTCGTTGGCTGCGGCGGTCGTCGCGGCGGCGTTGGCCACGATCGTCGCGCGCTTCGCCGATTTGCGCTCACAAGGCGCGCAACTGGGTATGGCATCGCTGGCTCGCGAACCGGGCGCATGGATCATCGTTATCCTGCTGACCGCCGGAATCGCGTCGAGCGGCAGGGAATGGACGCAACGCCTGGCCGGGAAGGGCACCAGCGTCGCGCTCTTGCAGGGAAATATTCCGCAGGAGATGAAATGGCGGCCCGAGAGAGCGCGCGCCACTCTGGAAACGTACCTGGCGCTGGCACAGTCCGCGGAAGCTGAATTGATCCTGCTTCCCGAGACGGCGCTGCCAATGTTCGATGTCCAGGTTCCCGGTAATTATCTGGAGATGCTCGCTGAACTGGGTCGGCGCAACAAAGGAGACTTGCTGGTGGGCGTGCCCGAGCTGGAGGCCTCGGAACGCTATTACAACAGCGTGATGAACTTTGGCTCGGCACCGAGGCAGATTTACAGAAAGCATCATCTGGTGCCCTTCGGCGACTATTTTCCTCTACGCAGTCTGCTTGGCTGGATCATGAAACTGCTTCACATCCCGATGTCAGACTTTTCGCGGGGTGCACCTGTCCAGCCGCCAATGCAGGTCGCCGGCCAGAAGGTCGCGGTGAATATTTGCTACGAAGACGCGTTCGGTGAGGAAATCATCCGCCAGTTGCCCGAGGCAACCGTACTGGCCAATTTCACTAACGACGCCTGGTGGGGAAAATCGATCGCTTCGGTACAGCATCTGCAGATCGCCCAGATGCGCGCGATCGAAACAGGCCGGCCCATGTTACGCGCCACCAATACCGGGATCACGGCGATCATCGACCCCAAAGGCCGCATCGCGGTGTCCGCGCCCGAGTTCACGACCACGATGGTAACCGGCAGGATACATGGCTATGAGGGCGCGACGCCGTACGTGCGCGTGGGAAATTGGGCGTTCCTCATAGCCTCCGTACTGATGATGGCGTTGCCGCTGGCAGCGCAGCGCTACTTGCGGCGCGGGAGTTGATCCATATCAGTCGCGGCCAGGCAGATAAGAGGTAGAAAACAGCCTCAGCGTGGAGTTTTGCAGCCAAAGATGCGTAGCCGCAAACCCCTCATGGCATGCCTGCTCGCGGCGGCCGCCCTGGTCGCCTCGTCGCCGGGTGTCTGCGCGGCTGAAAAACCGATCATAGTCGACACCAGTTTTGTCGAGCAGGCTGCGGCGCGCGGCGCCTTGATCTGGGACGTGCGCAGTCAGGAAGATTACCGCCGCGGGCACATCCCGGGCGCCGTCAATATCGACGAGATCTCCGTGGTGCTGCGCGACCCCGGCACGGAGGACTACGTCCCGTTGGCAAGGATTGAACAACTCATCGGCGAAGCAGGAATCGATCCGACCCGCGAAATCGTTCTCTATGGTGCCAAGGCGCACACTTCGCCCTACTTCGGCTACGTCACAGTGCGTTATCTCGGCGGGGGCGGGGCGCATGTGTATCACGGCGGGATTGACGACTGGAAATCGGCAGGCAAGCCGATCGCCACGGATGCGGTGAAACTGCCGCCGGTCAGCTTCAGGGCGCAACTGAATCCCGGGATCACGGTATCAACCCGGGAAATCATCGCCAGATTGGGGGCGCCGGGGGTCCAGATCGTCGACGCACGCACCGTAAAGGAATTCAGTGGTGAGGACATCCGGGCGCTGCGCGGCGGCCGTATTCCCGGTGCGGTGAATATCCCCTACGAGACAAACTGGGTGGACCCGGACACGCCGCGCAAACTGCAACGCCGGCAGGTCGTGGACAAGGACGGGATGAGCCTGAAATCCCCGGAGAAATTGCTTGCGCTTTACGCCGGGCTCGATCCAAAAAAGGAAACCATCGTTTACTGTCACAGCGGCGTACGCGCCGCGGAAACGGCGACCGTGCTCCAAGACCTGAGATTCCTCGACGTCAAGGTATACGACTCGTCGTGGCTGGGCTACGGCAACACTTTCGACGCGCCGGTGGAGAACGTTACCTACTTCAATGTTGGCCGCGTCAACGGCATCCTGATGCAGATGGAACTGCGCATCGACCTGCTGGAGGGACAGATCGAGGAACTCAAAGCCGCAGGGGCGAAGCAATAGAACCTTTCACCGCAAGAGCGCCCAGGCGAAACGGAAACGCAAAGAACGGACCGAAACGTTTCCGAAGAACCGAACAGCCTGCGTGAATTTCCCGTTCGCCGAACGGCTCGTTACGCAATTATCACTGACTGCGCTTCCGTTCCCCCTCCACTCCAGGTTTCTCTCAGCGCATTGCCCCTGAGACCACCCGGAATTGAGTACAATTCGTGCATTCCCGGGGGGTATGTTACCCCCTGATTTTCTGAAGAATTCATCGATGTTGACGTTCCAGGAAGTGATTCAGACGCTGGCGCGCTTTTGGGGCGAACGCGGTTGCGCGATTCTGCAGCCGTACGACATGGAAGTCGGCGCGGGAACCTCGCATACGGCGACATTCCTGCGCGCGATAGGTCCCGAGCCGTGGCGTGCGGCCTACGTACAGCCCTCGCGCCGGCCCAAGGACGGCCGTTACGGCGAGAATCCGAACCGGCTGCAGCACTACTACCAGTTCCAGGTCGTGCTGAAACCGTCGCCGGTAGAAATCATTGATCTTTACCTCGGTTCGCTGGAAACGCTCGGCATCGATCCCAGGGCTCACGACATACGCCTGGTGGAAGATGACTGGGAAAATGCCACTCTGGGAGCATGGGGCCTGGGCTGGGAAGTCTGGCTAGACGGCATGGAGGTCACCCAGTTCACGTACTTCCAGCAGGTTGGTGGACTCGATTGCAAACCCATCACCGGCGAGATCACCTACGGCATCGAACGACTCGCGATGTACCTGCAAGGCGTGGACAACGTGTATGACCTGGTGTGGACTTCCGGCCTCACATACGGAGACGTCTATCACCAGAACGAAATCGAACATTCGCGCTATAACTTCGAGCAGTCCAATCCGGAGATGCTGTTCGCGCATTTCTCCGATTACGAATCCGAAGCCAAGCGGCTGATGAGCGCGCGACTTGCCCTTCCCGCCTACGAAATGGTGCTCAAGGCTGCGCACACGTTCAACCTCCTGGATGCGCGCGGCGCGATCTCGGTTACCGAACGTGCGGCCTGCATCGGCCGCATCCGCAATCTCGCACGCAGCGTGTCGCAGGCTTACTTCGACTCCCGGCTGCGCGCGAATTTCCCGATGTGCAAGCCGGGCCAGTTACAAAAACTTGGGTTCGACCTCGACGCAATGAAGGCTGCCCTGCAGGAAAGAGAGGCTGCATGAGCGCCAATTTGCTGGTCGAGCTTATCACCGAGGAACTGCCGCCTAAAGCACTCAGGCGGCTGGGCGATGCCTTTGCCGGTGCGGTATTCGCGGGTTTGAAAAGTGGCGGCGTCCTGGATGCGACATCCAGGTCCACGGCGTTCGCCACACCCCGGCGTTTGGCAGTTTACATCCGGGAGGTGCTGGCCAAAGCGAGCGACCGTCCCGTCGAACAAAAGCTCATGCCGGTCGCCGTTGCGCGCAAATCGGATGGCGGCTGGAGCGACGCCCTGCGCAGGAAGCTGGCAAGCATGGGACGCGAACCGCTTGCCGATGTTCCGGCAAACACCAAGATTGGCGGCGAGTCGCTGATCGTCAAGCCGGATGGCAAAGCCGACAGCATATTTCTGCGCAGCATCGCAGCCGGTCAACCGCTCGAACGCGTGCTGGCAGATGCGCTCGAGGACGCGATCGGCACGCTGCCGATTCCCAAAGTGATGAGTTACCAGCTTGCCGACGGCGCCACGACCGTCAAGTTTATCCGTCCCGCCCACGCGCTTGTCGTGCTGCACGGTGACAAGGTACTCGACATCTCCGCGCTCGGCCTTGCGGCCGGTCGCATCACTCAAGGGCATCGCTTCCAGGGCATGGAGAACATCGCGCTGGTGCGCGCCGACGAATATGAATCCCGGCTCGAGCAGGAAGGCCGGGTCATCGCGGACTTTGACAAGCGCAGGACCGAGGTCAGCCGCCAGCTCGCGCAGAACGCAGCTGCCCTCAAGGCTTCTCTGGGGCCCGGCGAGGAGGTCGCTCCGCTGCTCGACGAAGTCACGGGATTAGTCGAGATGCCGACCGTGTACGTCGGGGAATTCGATGCCGCATTTCTCGGAGCGCCGCAGGAATGCCTGACACTGACGATGAGGCGGAACCAGAAGTACTTTCCTCTTTTTGACACGACCGGCAGTCTTATCAACAAGTTTCTGATCGTTTCGAACATGTGCGTTGCCGATCCGGCGAATATCGTGGCGGGCAATCAACGAGTAATCCGCGCGCGGCTGTCGGACGCGCACTTTTTCTTCGAGGCCGACAAGAAAACGAAACTCGTCGACCGTGTACCCCAACTCGGATCCATCGTCTACCACAACAAACTCGGCAGCCAGCGCGATCGCATTGAACGCGTTCGTGCACTGGCGAGTGCAATCGCACGTATGACTGGCGCGGATCCATTGCTCGCCGACCGGGCCGCGCTGCTAGCCAAGGCCGATCTGGTCACCGGCATGGTCAGTGAATTCCCCGAACTTCAGGGCACCATGGGGCGGTACTACGCCCTCGCCGACGGCGAGGATGCGGCCGTGGCAGACGCGATCGAGCAGCATTATCGTCCGCGATTCGCGGGTGACGCATTGCCCGGCAATCAGATCGCTACTGCACTTGCACTGGCCGACAAGCTCGAGATGCTCGCCGGCATGTTCGGCAACGGTCAACAGCCAACCGGGGACAAGGACCCGTTTGCCCTTCGCCGCCAGGCATTGGGGGTCGTGCGGATACTCATCGAACACAAGCTTTCAGTTTCGTTGCACGATCTGATCAGCGCGGCATTCTCGGTATTTTCTCCTGGATCAGTTGGTGACGGCCACGCAGAACTGCAGAGTTTCATATTGGAACGGCTACGCAATTACTTGCGCGAATCCGGATACACGGCGAATGAAATCGAGGCGGTACTATCCAAGAATCCGGCGCGTATTAACGAAGTGCCTCGCTGTCTCGCAGCGGTGCGCGCCTTTTCCAGTCTGCCGGAGGCCGAGAGTCTCGCCGCCGCAAACAAGCGGGTCGCGAATATATTGAAACAGGCCGAGGCGAAAGGCGAATCGTTCGGCAATGCGCGGGCCGAAGAATTTCGGGAAGAAGAAAAGGCGGCGCGTGATCTTTTTGACGCACTTCGGGCGGCTTCCGGACTGGCAACGCCACTGCTCAAGGACGGCGACTATGCCGGTTATCTGAAGGCATTCGCGGTGCTGAAGGCACCGGTGGATGCGTTTTTCGACAGCGTCATGGTGATGGCGGATGACGCGAAGTTGCGCCGCGGTCGTTTGGCACTGCTCAGAGACCTTCGTGACGAGATGAATCGCATCGCCGACATCTCCAAACTCGCCGCCTGAGGCAAACCGTGATTCGGTGCAACCAGGAATGATCCGTAACGTCTGCCCTGCGGCCTCCCGCTGATGAAACTCGTCATCCTCGATCGCGACGGTGTCATCAACAAGGACAGCGATCAGTTCATCAAGAACCCCGAGGAGTGGAAGCCGATCCCGGGAAGTCTGGAGGCGATCGCACGGCTGAACCATGCCGGCTTCCATGTGGTCGTGGCGTCGAACCAGTCCGGCATCGGTCGTGGACTGTTTGACATGGGCGCATTGAACGCGATCAATGACAAGATGTACCGCGCGCTGGTCCAGGCCGGCGGGAGAATAGACGCACTGTTCTACTGTCCGCACG
>Ga0187893_10004695_pt1 | contig 25642 bp, 15 predicted proteins | sample MA1701074metaG_FD_139574 | JGI IMG/M metagenome (GOLD analysis project Ga0187893, IMG submission 139574) | White microbial mat communities from a basaltic lava cave in the Kipuka Kanohina Cave System on the Island of Hawaii, USA - MA170107-4 metaG ... | reverse complement strand
GGTCCTGCAGGAACGCTTCCGCTACAAGGGGCCGAAACCGCAAAGCAAGGAAGCGGCCATCATCATGCTCGCCGACGGAGTGGAGGCCGCAGCGCGAACGCTGAAGGACCGCTCGCAGGAGCGTTTGTTGGAACTGATTGGGCGCATTGTCTCGGCTGCTTCCGAGGACGGACAATTCTCAGATTGTGAAATTACGCTGGCTAACTTGGAACGCATCACTTTCAGCTTTCTTGAGGCTCTGTCCAGGTTCTATCATGGACGTATTACCTATCCGGGGTTTGAGCTTGGAGAGAAACGGACCCCAGTCACAACCGCAAAGGGCTGAGGTAGCGATGCATCGCCATTGATCCGCAAAGACCTCCGTTACTCCGATTGGCGTGCTCGGTTGGCTCGCTCATCTTTGATTCCTAGCATCACCAATAAGATGTCAGAAATACAAGTGCAGATTCCTCAGACCAGGGTCCAACTTCCCAAAATTCTGATACCGGCAATCCGACTTCAAATTCCCGTAGGTGTTCAGGTACCTGCAACACAACTGCCCGAACTCCGCATCGAGATTCCCAAAATAAACGTTCGCACAGACGTCTCACCATGAAATAACGTTCGCTTTATCCTCCCGCGGCGGTTTCACTCGGCACGTTGAACACGGTTTGCAAATCTCAAGGTTCAATCCTGTCGCACGCTAGCGACGGAGGGGGCGCTTCAAGTCTGAGTTGAGTGATGTAAACGGCAGTCCCAAGGCCGTGCTGGCCAATCCGTTGCCGGGCCAGCTCAAGAGCTTCCGGGTTTACGGCCGCTAGCTGCGAACTTCGGAAGCAGTGGGCAACTTCCGATGCGGAAAAACCGCCACTGGCAACTCACGATGTCTTGGCGGTACACAGCCGACTCTAAACTTCTGCGTGCCTAATACGTGCCTCAGATTTGCGATTGTTGCGTTTCGAGCGATACGTGCGTTTTGAAGAATCAGTAAGTTATTGACCAGGCACACCAAGACATGGATCGAATCCCACTCTCTCCGCCAAGTCTTTTTCAAACAAAACAAATGGGTGGTCCATAGCGTACGTGATACGCAGGATTCCTTGATGGTTCTCACGAAGCGCTCGGCGTGAGCTTCAGATTCGGTCAGCGTCATTCGTGGGAGCGGGTCCTGCTTGCCGTCAGTCACAGGCCGCTCCCACGCCGATGGGGGTGCTCTCCACACCCCACCGGAGATCCAAGAATCGCTCAAAGCGACAGCAAAAAGTCGATGAGCCGATCCTTGTTGGCGAGACTGAGAGCAATGAAGAGCATCCTGGAAGGCGCAGCCTGACCACCGTGGCGCAGGATGGCTTCCGTAAACGTTAGCGTGTCCCCATCGTGCATGAGTCGGTTGCGCGTCCGCAGGCCCCAGAGCGGAGGAGTGCGTAGTAGATTGCGGCTGGACTGACCTCCGTTTTGGACAATGCCGTCTCCGGTGCCAATGTCATGCAACAGGAAGTCGCTGAAGGGGTGAATCACTTTATTCCCCAAAGCCTTTGGAACTGTGAAGGCGCCGCCGTTGATTATGGTTCCGGCCGGAGCGGTCACCAGAGTGCGAACATGGCAGGTGGAGCAGCGAACCTGATCAAACAATGCTGAGCCGGCTTGAGCGTCCGCCGTGGCGGCGCGGACGTTGTCTCGCGGTGGGGCCTTTGTCGCCCGCATGAATTCCGCGAAAGCCTCGACATCCAATCCGTGGTCTTCAGGATCGGCTACGTAGTCATAGTCGGTGACGGGTTTGCCCATAGAAGTGTTTTCTTTGGGAAGCATTGGAGTGGTGATGCCCATCTCGTTCAGATAAGCGTCCGCGGAGAATGAAAGTAAACTCGCATGTTGATTCTTCCAACCGAAGCGTCCGACGCGGAGAGCGTTGTTGGCCTCAAGCACAGGCACCCGAATAATAGTGCCGCGCTGCCCTTCAGGCTGTTCGCGGGCAATCTTTTCCAGCGTTTGATCGGCGATGCACTCCACGAACCCATCGCCGAGCGTGTTGAGCGACGTACGAAAGGAGCGAATAGGCTCAAATATGGAGGCTCTTTCTTGAATGCGGGCGTCGATAGCACGTGAATGAACTAACGAACCGCCAGGTGCTTCCACAAACGCCCCGCTGGCATTCAGATGACCCGCCCTCAGTTCGGTCACTTGACTGGTGGCCCCAGTAACAGGGTTTTGATGACATTCGGCACATGAGAGGGCGTTGTAGGTCGGGCCTACTCCTTCGCTGACCTCTTCTTTCTCTTCGAAGATGGCTTTGTCATCCTCGAACGACCGGAGAGGAATCGGCTCCTGACCTTCGCCCATCGGTTCTCCCTGTCTTACCAACCCGTTCGTCTTCCCATCGAATCCAGACGGCGCTTCTGTAGGCGGGGCCGTGTCCCCAGTGCCTACCAGTTTGAATGGAAGAGCGGCCACCAAGGCGACGGCCAGCATGGTCGAGACGCTGCGCAGTTTTGCGGTCATGACTTCTCCTTTCAGGTCCAAAGCGATGATGCTTAGGAGCTGCATTGCCTGATTGTTTTTGCTACGTCAGCTGCAGTCGAGTGGGCAGACGAACACTCCGTTGCGAACTCCTGGAGGGCATTTCAGGAGTGGTCGTGTCTAAACCGGTTACAGAATCTCCGGCCAGACTGTCGCGAGGTTGTATTTTGCTCTGCTCTATCAGCAGCTGGGCGCTGCGGTTGCGTTGAAGGACCGGCAGTCTTGGGAGAGCCTTTGAATTCGCTTCAGGAGAATCGAGACCGCGAGAGCGAGTTACGGAGATGGGTTGAGATTCATTGGTTCAAGCGATTTCACAGGAGAACCGGCCAGGGGAAATCCTATTTGCGTGTTTCACATCGAGACGTAGAAACCAAAGCTTGGAAGAAAGTCCGTACTCACGCCTCAACACTGGCTGCCACGTCTGAATGCTGGTTGGTCTTGTTGACGGCAATCTTTGGGGTGCAACCGCAGGTCCATACCCAGGAACCACATAAAAGGCTTTTCTCTACCTGCGTAGTTTGGTTGGTCCGCAGGTGCAGCGCCCCTCATTCGTGAACGATTCTGTTATTGAATGGCGATTCCTGTAACGAGCCCTTCGGCCACGTGGGCAAGGAATGGCCAGCCAGACTCGACTTGTTGCTTCCGTCATCAACCATTGGTAACCCAGTTGTAACTTTCCTGAGTGGTATAGTTTGAGACTCAATTCGACGCCATCAGAACACCCGCTGTAAGGTCCACGAACGATGAAGAGTCTCACAAACCGGCGATGCTCGCGATCTGTCTTTCGGGCGTCGAAGAATGTCTATTCGCGCTCTTCGACTCGGTTCCGTCCGTCAGCATAGGTGCCTGGCGAAACGCCTCTGCCGGCTTGTCCACACTTGACGGAAGCACGCAATAGAATCACCTTGAGCATGGTCTTCAGTTCATTCTGCCAGCCTAGAAGGTCGCAATCGGATTTACGGGCGACCCCGTTCCGTTAGGAACTGCCAATGGGGCGATGGTCAACAGGAATGCCGTGCGCTTGCGGTTCTCGCACGCAGTGCCAAGAGCTTCCAGATCGCAGCAATCCAGAATGTGAATTCCCGCTGCGATCAGCATCGTCTGGTGGATGGGATGAGTTACTCCTTCGATTTGTGACGGAGCCACATCACTTCCGTCATCACTTCCGAGAATTGCAATATCCCGCTTCTTGAGCCAGGCAGCACAACTGGCGTGCAGCCCCGCAGAAAGAGCACCAACATCCCAGGGACCTTTGGCGGTGCGCCGAGCCCACCGTCCCGTGCGGATGATCACCGCGTCTCCCGGACCAACACCCACGCCGGACTGTTTCTCCCAGGCATCAAGATCTTCTGGATAAATGGCGGTTCCGGCTTCAAGATACGGAACTCCCTTGAGTCGGGCGATATCTACCAGGATTCCTCGTGTCACTACTCCATTTTGTAGATTCAACACAGCCAGTTTCGACGCGCCCTTTGCCGTAATCGTCTCCTGCAGCACTCCGTTGTACATCTTGCCGTTGTAGAACATGTGTCCCAGTGAATCCATGTGCGTGTGAGCATGCCCGTGATACGAAACGGTGTAGGTATCCGACGCAAACTGGCTAGGGTTGTTCAGACCTGTCAGCGTCATCTCTTGGATGAAAGGTTGCGGATTATCGGCGGCCGCCGTTTTTTCCACCGGTCGGGCCAACGATACAGTTACTCCTTCCTTGACCAGGCTGTATGCCTGACGCCGCTTCTCCGGCGTAATCAGGTTCATCGTCCCGAGTTGATCGTCTTTACCCCAACGCCCCCAATTGGAAAGCTCTGTCATCAACCGGTCGATGTCCGCTTTCGTTTTGGGCCGAGTTGAAGTGGGCGATTGTGAATGGGAAATCTCAGTCGCCAAAGCCGCCAGCAGACAGAGAGTGCTGATTGCGATTCGGCACGGTAGAGTCATGGATTCTCCATGTGATGGTCTTGTTTGATTCGAATTGAGCCTCGCCTACGAAGGCGGCAGGGCAGGATCGTCTCACTTCCAGGACCGAGGGACAGGCATTTTCCAGGGGCAGGGCAAGGCGATGCGCAGCGGAATCGCCGCTCCTCTTACCCCTGCCATCCGTGGGTGTTGCGAACGTCGATCATCGCTCCCAGAATGTCGTTCCAGGTCTGCGGATTCATCATCGTGGCGTTGGGAAACATGCAGCCATCCCAGCAGATGTGCTGGAAGGCCCTCGACGGCTGCCCATCCTTGCCGCGAATCCAGAATCCCGCATCGCGCACAATGTCGAGCTTTCCGTGGGGATCCGTGGGCAGGCAGTGATGACCGGTCTTGTCGTGCGATCCGGAACCTTTCACAGTAGCGTCGTTTTGCGCGACGTGGAAGTCAATAGTCCACGGCCGGAGTGCCGCCGTGAGAGTCTCAAGCGCGGCACTGAGACCCTTGCGATTCCAGTCGAAATTCTCCGGCAGTATGCGATCGTCAGGTGCGTTGTAACCGAGAGTGAACAGCAGCGTGTGAGCCATATCGGCCTGGAAGCCAAGGGTCTCTGGCTGATTGACGGCCTCCAGCAGGCGCAGCATCTCGCGCCAGCTATGCATGCCGCCCCAACAGATCTCACCTTCGGCGGCCAGACGCTCACCGTGCGCCTTGGCAACATTGCAAGCGTCGCTGAAGGTCTCAGCAATGAGCTTGGTGTTGCCCGAAGGATCCTTCAACCACTCCGACGGGCTCGAAGCTGAGTCGATGCGCACAATGCCGTAAGGCCGGATTCCCATTTCGCGAAGTTTCTTCGCAATCCGGCAGGCCTTACGCACCTGCCCCACGAAGGCCGCCCTCTCCTCGGCGCTACCCATGGCAGACCCACCGCCGGTTGGAGGCCACACGGGCGCTACCACCGATCCGATTACGAAGCCACGTTCCCGAACCTTGTCTGCCAGCCGCTTCAAATCGTCGTCTGAGGAATCAATGCTGACGTGCGGGTCGAAAAGGAAGAGGTCCACCCCTTCAAAGCGCTGGCCGTTCACGTTCGCAGCCGCGGTGAGATCGAGCATGGTGTCGAGATCGATCGGCGGTTCCGAGTCCGGTCCTTTGCCCACCAGGCCAGGCCACATGGCATTGTGAAGTTTTGGGAAGTTATTATCAGAGTTGTGGGCCATCGTATTTTTTCTCGATAGGGGTTTTGGTCTGATACAAGGAGGTGCGCCGGTCGGCAGGATGTCGGGTCACGCCAGCACGGTTCAAGGATCGAAACCAATCCCTCCCGAACCCCGCGCGGCTTCTACAGGCGAGCGCGGCTCTGCCTAGGTACGACTGAAAATCGAACCGTTGAGCGTGCCTGTGCTGTCGGCAAACGATTCCTGCTCGACTCCTAGAGATCGCAGAATGCTAACGTAGACGTTCGACATCCGCGTCTCTTCCTTCCGCCAGTAGGTCCCGTGCTTGAGACCCATGTTGGCGCCGCCTGCGATTAGAGTTGGCAGGTTTTGAGGGTTGTGCGTCGTGCTGGCACCGCTTCCGAACAGCACGATGGTGTTGTCGAGCACACTGCCGTTGCGGTCTTGATAGCGGGTTAAGCTCTGTAAAAAATGGGCCACCTGTTGGCTTAGGAACAGGTCGTATTTGGCAAACTGCATTTGCCCGTCCTTGTCGGTGGCATGCGACAGATTGTGGTGGGTTTTCGACAGTCCCAGCTTGAGCGGGAACGTATCGCTGATGCCCATGCCATCTTCGCGGTTGAGCATGAACGCGACGGAGCGGGTAATGTCGGCATCGAAGGCCAGCGCGACCAGGTCGAACATGTTGCGGTAGTACTCCGCCGGTTCTCCCTCAGACGTCGCATCGAGATTCAGATGCGAGTAGTCTTGCTTCTTCAGCGGGACATCGATCCAGCGTTCGGAAGCAATTAAGCGCGATTCCACTTCGTTCAGAGACGTCAGGTACTGGTCCATGCGCTCCCGGTCGGAACTGCCGAGTTGCCGGTCGAGCGAACGCGCACTCTCGACTACGGCATCCACGAGTTTGATGCGACGTTGCAGACTATCGCGCTGCGACTGGAGCGACGAGCGGTCGCCGCGAAACAAACGCTCGAACACGCGGCGCGGGCTGTTTTCCGCTGGAATCGGCCGTCCCTCCAGACTGTAGGAAATCGTGCCCGTCCGGGATAGAAAACCGGTCCCGGCATCGATCGACAGCACCAAAGAAGGCTGGCGGCAGTACTGCTTGGTGTGCAACGCCACCACTTGATCGAGGCCGACCGAGTTGAAGGTGCCCGGCTTCGGATTGTGCAGCGGGGCGCCAGTAAGCCACATATCAGAGCAGATATGCGGGTCTGCTTTTAATCCGCTTGGATGCTGGAGTCCGCCCATGAAGCTGAGTTGCTTCCGGAAGGGGCTGAGAGGCTCCGTCGACTTGCCAAAGACGAACTCGCCGTTACGCTCAGCCGTGGGAAACCAACTCCAGTCGTTGATGCCATGTTCCGATTTCGGAAGCGACATGCCGTTGGCCGTGTAGAGGGCGCAGAAGCGGCGGGGAATCTGTCCAGTCACTTCGGCGCCCATGGCATCGAGAACCGGCAAAGCCAGCGCAATTCCTCCCATCCCTTTCAGGAAGGCACGGCGGTCCATTTTCACTGAGGTGCTCATCGGTGTCTCCACGTTCTGACTGAATTCCACTCCCGAATTTTGCAGTGAGTTCGATCCCTCTCCGAGAAGCGGCGGGGTGGGATCTCCGCAGCCAATACCCACCCCGAAGCCTGCGGTTTCTGCCCCTCCCTGGAGGGGCTTAATGCTCATCGCTGCAGTCTTCGGAGAAAGGCCATCGTCGAGTCACAGAACCCAGGTACTACTTCTCGAGAAACAATTTGCTATTCACAACGAACCGGACCATGTCTTTCATTCGGTAACCGTCGGCCTTCAACTTTAGTTCGTCCTTTTTCAAATCGTTCAGCTCATTGTACGTCAGGTTGCGCCCGGTTGCATAGGTCGCAAGATGCTTGAGAACACTGAAAGCTACCTGATCGATGCGATCCTGGCTGAGATATCGCTTTAGATCATTGACTCCGGATACTTCCGTGTTGTCAGGCAATGTTGAGTGTGCCGCCACGGGCTGCGGCTTCAGTCGCCCGCCCGCATCAAACTCCTCGAGGGCCACGCCCCACGGATCGATCTTCGCATGACATTGAGCGCAAGCGGGCTGGTTTCGGTGCCGCTCCAGCCGCTCGCGAAGGGGGAGATGCCGCGTATCCTCCTCAAGCTCAGGGACATTCGGCGGCGGTGGATCGGGTGGTTCAGCGATGATCTTTCGCGCCAGCCACGCGCCGCGCTTCACAGGGTTCGATTCCCGGCCGTCAGACAAGCCTGCCATGATTGCCGGCTGAGTCAGCAAGCCGCCCAGCTCGGGCCGGCCGTGGCGGATAGGAACAAACTGGAAGCCTCGCTCGGTCTTATCGGGCAGGTCGTAATAACTGGCGACGACTTCATTCGCGACCACAAAATCGGACGCAATCAAATTCCGGACGGGCAGGTTGTTCCGGATCAAGTACTGCATAAACTGGACCGGCTCTTGCCGAAGTTCGGTGCGTGTGTCGCGTGTCAGCTTCGGAAACTGTTTCCGATCCGGTTCGAGGACATCGAACTTGTCCAGACTCAACCACTGGGATGTGAATTCAGCGGCGAACCGGGAGAATCGCGGATCGTCTATCATTCGCCCCACTTCGGTGTCCAGTTGTTTGCGAAGCTTCCCACCTGCAGCCAACTTCAATGTCGTGCGGTCCGGTGGCCCGTTCCACAGAAAGTACGATAGCTTGGAAGCCAATTCATGATCGTCGAGCGGCTCTGGTTTGGGTGTGTTGCTCTTCTCGATCAGGAACAGGAACTGCGGCGACGTCAGCACGACTTGCAGCGTGTCTTTCACACTCTCCTGAAAGTTGCGTCCTGAGGCGAATGATTTCCGGAACACCTCGAGCAGGGAGGTCTCCTCATCAACCGTGACAGGACGGGAGTAAGCGCGGGTCGCGAACTTGCGAATGATCGCGCGTGTGTAGACCGGCAAGTCGTCCTTGCGGGCAGAATCGATGAAGATCTTGCGGTGCGAGGGTGGCGGCCAAGTCTCGACTATCGGTCCCTCGAATTCAACGGACCGAACCAGCAACCTGGGCATGTCGCGGCCGTCGGTGTACTCACTGTGGACGGCAATTTCCCGAATACCCGCGAGATAGTTGACGTTGTCTTTTTCGACGTCCGGACTGGGAAAATTGCGGATGGCCCCTTCGAACACCAAGCGAGTGAGCTTGTCGCTGGCCACGGTTTGGGGCGCGCCCACTGGAGACAAAGTGCTGCCGCAATCGCGACGCAACCCCAGATGCACGCCAAGCCGCGGCGAACGTTTCTCAAACGCGCAAAAACGTTGCGAGGCCTCATGCCGGGGGCCAAGCAGGGTGAACACGATCCGCTCTGCGCCCGTCACGCCGGTGAGCTTTGCGTCGAGCGGTAGTGCTCCGGGCGCCAATCTCACCACCAGGAATGCAGGTTGTTGCAATGACCCTGAGAATTGGCGGTCTCCCAGAGTGAGCGTCAGTTCTGGAGGTTTTTCCGGCGGTCGCTGCACAAACTGCCGTCCGGGCTCTAACAATCCCTGAATTTCTGCTTCGGCGAGAGCCCGGCGATAGATGCGCACTTCGTCCAGTTCCCCGTGGAACGGTTGCGCACCCAAAATCCCGCCGAGATGGAGATTCACTTTCGGATTGTCGAGATTTGCCGGACCAATCTTTCCTTTGCCCACGGGGAAGCCGTTGACATAAAGCCGTGTTTCATTCGTTCCGCGTCGGACAACGGCCGCAACATGCTGCCAGGCATCGGCACGGAGGACTCCCTTGCGAGAAGAAACAGTGCCATTCGGCTCGTTGTCTGGTCCAGTGGTCTGGACTCGAAGGATGCCTTGGCCGTCCGGCATGTCCAAGGTCCAGCCATGAGCCCAGCTAGATACGCCGAGAGCCACGATGCCCGACGTTCGGAGCTGCTGCGGATGAATCCAAGCCGCCAGTGTAAAATCGCCGTCTCCGACGTTCATCGCCTCGTGACGGGGAATTACCACCGCATCGCCGTCTCCGTCCAGAGACACTGCTTTGCCAAAAGGAGAATCGACAAACCGCGCGTTTCCCTCCAGAGTTCCGGCGGGTGCGCCGGGGCTGGCTACATCACCATCCAACGGCCAGGATCCTGCCAGGCCCTCATTGAGCCGTGTCGAGTCCGCGGCGACGGGCGCATCAGTTTGAGCCGCGGCGTAGACGTCAACCTGGTAGATGCCGGACTTCGAGATGGTCACGGTTTGTGGAGATTTCAAGTCACGGCAAATGACGCTGTCGGAAGCACCGGGCGCCTGCGCAGGATTGCCCGGATCGAGCAACAGGCCGTCGTTGTATTTCGCCGCCATGACGGTTACTCGAAAGCGGCCGTGGTCGGGAAGCTCGCGCAGTGAAATCTTGAAGTTTGCTTTTGGGCCGTACGTGCCATCGCTTCCAAAAATCTCGTCACTGGGAATGGCGGGCCGCAGTAGCAGTCCCTCCGGAACGGTGCTGTAGGCCTCCCCTTTGGGGTAGCCGCGCTTGCCGCGCATGCAAGCAAAAACCGCGTGATAAATACTGTCGAAGTCTCTCCAGCCCCGAACCGTATCGTTCCCTGCATAGCCTTCGATGAAACGGTACTTGGTCTGCATAAAACGGGGTTCGAAGGCGAACAGTTTCGTGGGTGTCAGTTGTGTCACTACAAAGTCCTGGTTGTTCAGCAGCAGACTGTCTGCTCCAAGGATGAGTTCTTCGGGGAAGGGCTGAGCATTGATCGAGGCGCCCAGGTCGACGCGAAAATTCTGGATCGCGGGCTTCGTCTTCGGGTCGACGATGGATCGATTGAGCGCTTCTTCGGCAATCTGAAAGTAGGCCTCCATCAGCAGTGGCGACAGTTGCAACGTCTCCGCATTATTCACGAACCCATCGCGGGAGACGGCGTCCGGGGGAAGTGCCTCCGTCAGATCATCGTCCAGCAGCAGCAACTCGCGAAGGGTGTTGCGATACTGCGAGACGGTCAGACGTCGCACCAGGCCGTTCTTTGGCGTGGGACGCGAGCGAGCCACGTCCAGAGCGTGCGTGATCCACTCCACCATCTGTTGGCGCTCGGCAGTAGTCGGCTGCGGCAGGCCCTTTGGCGGCATGGTTTCGTCGCCGATTTTTTTTCGTACGGCTTCCCACAGTTGCAGGTGCCGATCCTGTAGAGTGACGTCCAGGTGGTCAACTCGAACACCCGACGTCATGACATCGGCGTTGTGGCATTGCACACAGTGCTGTTTTAGAAACGGCGCCGCCTGCTGCTCGAACGACGCCTCCAGTGGTTTGGCGGGACCGTCCGCCGCTTCAGCCAGCCAAAAACAGGCCATCCAAACAATCCCTACGACCGAAAAAAGGGTTAGAGCGCAAACAGTTTGGAATTTAGGTCTACCGTTCTTTGAAGTCATGTCAGTCAACTGGCGACGGGGACGCACCCGACTCGCCAAAATTAAGATTCATTAGTGAAAGCCATGTTACCACCAACCTGTCTGGATATGCCGCGTAATCCTGGCAGATGCTGCCGTCACACTACCGTCCCCGGTCGCAAACGCTTCAAGGACTCCACGCGTTTTTTGAAACGAGGCCAGGTACTTTACTATGATGGGCAAGAATAGGGGCGCTTCACACAGTAGCCAGTTAGTTAACTCTCTCCATTTCGGGTTTAATCGAGGAAAGGTCAATATGTCGAGTTGCAGTGGCTCCTCGCCAACATTTCAGTGCTTCTTTACCGGTTTTCTCCGAGATGTTCTCTTTGCGTCTCTATCTGTGTGGTGTGCGTTAGGCAATGGATTGGCCGCAAATATCGATCTTACGCGAGCGGTTGTTGTTGTGCCTCCCAGTCTCAGCCGGCATGAACAGAAGGCGGCAAAGTTGCTGATTGAGGAAGTGGAGAAACGAACCCAGATTCGCCTCCCGCGCGATACGAAAGCTCCGAGCGACGGAACTCCTTCCATTTCCATTAACCGCCTTGCTGCCCCGCCAGCCAATGGCCGGGAAGGGTATCGCCTGGCCGTTGAAGGCAACCGCGTCAGCATTGGAGGCAATGATGCTCGCGGCGTGCTCTTCGGTGTGGGGCACCTGCTTCGCGCCCTGCGCATGGAGAAGAAATCTCTGAAACTAGCTGACAGTCTGAACGTCACGACGTCTCCCAAGTACCCATTACGCGGGCATCAGCTTGGCTATCGCCCTAAGACCAACTCCTATGACGGTTGGACGCTGGCCATGTGGGAGCAGCAAATCCGCGATTTAGCGGTGTTCGGTGCCAACGCCATTGAGCTCATTCCGCCGCGTTCGGACGATGATGCAGACAGTCCACACTTCCCGCTTCCGCAGATCGACACGATGATTGGCATGTCGCGCATCTGTGACGAGTATGGGCTGGACGTCTGGATTTGGTATCCGGCGCTGGACAAGGACTATTCCGATGCGAAGACGGTGGAGTTTGCGCTGCAGGAGTGGGGTGAGATTTTCAAAGAGCTTCCGCGCATCGACGCTGTCATGGTCCCCGGCGGCGATCCTGGCCACACACAGCCAAAATACTTGATGGCTCTGCTCGAGAAGCAGACCGAAAATCTCCGCCTCTATCATCCGAAAGCGACGATGTGGGTAGCTCCGCAAAGTTTCAGTCAAGAATGGATGGATGAATTTCTGGGCATCGTGAAAGCCGAGCCGAAGTGGCTGGGTGGGATTGTCTACGGCCCACAGACGCGACTCTCGTTGCCGCAACTCAGAGCGGCCATTCCCAAAAGGTATCCTCTTCGTCACTATCCCGACATCACGCACAGCCGCCACTGCCAGTTCCCCGTACCGAACTGGGACTCGGCATTCGGCCTCACCCAGAGCAGGGAAATCATCAATCCGCGGCCCACCCAGATGGCCGGTATCTTCCGGTTGCTGCAACCGCAAACCATCGGATTCATCACTTACTCCGAGGGGTGCAACGACGATGTCAACAAGGTGATTTGGAGCGGGCTGGGCTGGAATCCCGAGGCAGACGTGACCGGCCTTCTGAGAGAGTACAGTCGATACCTGGTCAGTGCGCGACACGCAGATACGTTCGCGCAGGGCCTGCTCGCACTCGAGCGAAACTGGGTGGGACCGGCAATGGCAAATCGCGGTATCGACGTCACCCTGCAACAGTTCCAGAACCTGGAGCGTTCGGCAACGCCGCAGGAACTTTTGAACTGGCGCTTCCAGCAAGCTCTCTATCGGGCCTACTACGATGCCTATGTACGCAGCCGCCTGGTGTATGAAACCGGTCTGGAAGAGCAGGCGATGAGCAACTTGCGGGCGGCGCCCCGTACCGGTGGGTTGCTAGCGATGCAGGAAGCAGAATCGGTGCTCGACAAGGCCGTGACGGCGCGAGTGTCACAGGACTGGCGCGCCCGGGTTTTTGAACTGGGCGAAGCCCTCTATCAGAGCATCCGAATGCAACTCAGTGTGGAAAAGTATCAGGCGATTGCTGTGGGCCGCGGAGCCAACCTGAACACCATCGACTTCCCGCTCAACAGCCGCCTGTGGCTAAAAGCTCAGTTCAAGGAGTTACGTCAGCCCATGGAGGAGGTGGAGCGCTTGCGGCGGCTAGACAAGCTTGTTAACTGGAAGAATCCCGGACCGGGAGGTTTCTACGACGATTTGGGCAAGCTCGCGGAGCAGCCCCACCTGGTCAGAGGTCCAGGCTTTGCTGCGGACCCGCAATTTCTAGAGTCGAGCCATGTTACGATAGCCAATCCTTCCGATGCCCTCCGCAATCCAGTGAACGACGACTTTGCCCTGGTTGGAATGGGTCCACAGCCGGCTGGACCTTTCTCCTGGTGGGACCTTGCAGAAACCTATTACGACGCGCCGCTCAGGATGCGCTACAGTGGGCTGGACGGCAGCGCCCGATACAACGTGCGCGTTGTCTACCGCGGCGGCAACATGCAAGCGCAGATCCGGATGGAGGCCGATGAGTTTGAAGTCCATCCGCTGATCAGGAAGGAAGTCTATCCGATGGAATTCGACATTCCTCGCGATGCGACAGCCGATGGCGAACTGATCCTTACTTGGCGCCAAGCTCCTGGAAGCGTGGGCGCAGGCCGTGGTTGCCAGGTAGCCGAAGTGTGGTTGGTTCGAAAGTAACCCTGAATGACAACCCTAGGGTCGTCGAAGTTGCAGTCGGGGCTCTCCCGTCTTTGCAATGTCTTGCCATTCAAAGATGAGGGAAGCAGGTCCAGATCGTCCGATGTCAATGTCAGAGCAGTTGCGTTTTCATCCGGTTGAACCGAGAGTTCCGTGGACGCAGCTCCAACGCTGACCTGAACCTCGACTTTGGCAATGCGCAGCACAAAGGCGACGTGGACTACCGGTTCTTTTGGGAGATTGACTTCTGAGATGGATGACTCGAATCCGGGAGGAGTCACCTGGATGTAGTACCTTCCTTCCACAAGCGGCCGCAGCACGTAGTTGCCGACGGCATTGGTTTGAGTCTCCAGCAACGGAACTCGCCGACTGTTCAGGAGCACGACACGGCACGCGGCCAAAGCCCCGCCACTCTCGTCCTCGACGTGACCTTCGATGCGGCTTTCGGCAAACGTCGGCTGAACAAGCAATGCAACTATCGCAAGAAAGAAAGTCACCTTCATACACAAGCCGGCAAGCGATCAAAGTTCCAAGCAGTTGACCCAACGGTTTTCCTCAGGGTTCGAGGGCTACCACGGCCAGTGTCCAGCCTGCTTGTAGGATGAGTGGTATTACAACAGCGAGCGTACACAACAAAGCAGTCGCAGGCAACACTGCTGGCTTAGTACCGCGGTCTAGGGGTTCAAGGAAGGGACAACCGTCTGGCCCGCTGGCCAGTTCTTCCTGATCACCTCCATCTGCAATCTGGCGAGGTATCCGGTTTTGCCGTGATCTAACGACGCGTCATGTTTCCGAAGTGGTAGACCTTCTTCCAAAGAGAATCATAGACATGGGGATCGAGGGAAGACTTCAGATCAAACGTGAAGGTTTCGTTGTAAGTCGTCACACGCAGGTGATAGGGGTTTGGCGAACCAATGGTTTCGATGTCAATCAGCTTCCAGACCCTGTTGTCTTGGGAGTGATCCGCCCGATAGACCAGTTGGTCCTCTTCGATAGTGAGTTGGCCTTCACAGCCTCCGAGGCGATGACGGTGCCGCACCAGGAGAATGGGCGAGCCTTGATCTGTCCTTTCGACGAGACGCGCCACCATTGGCCGGCTCAATCTCGCGCGCAGAAACTCCTGCTCTTCCGAAGTCAGCTTGCCCTCGATAAGCGTGAACTCGAAGACCTTGTCTCTTTTCATTTGTTTCCAGCTTTGACTTCTGAATGTCTTGAAAACGACTCGCGAGAATGAGGCGACATCGAGCCTCTGAACGTCGATGTAGGCCCAGGTCTGAGAATGTTTTCCATTGGTTGCTTCGTAGCGAAGCCCTTCTTCGTTCGTTGAGAGCTTGCCTTCACAACTCCCAAAGGTGTGATCGTGTTTGACGCGGAAATCGAATGACGCTGCTCGAGATATTCCTGTGAGCATGAGACAGACGACAACTACACCAAGGGTGGATTGCATGAGTCTTCTCCACAAATCACTGAAGGCTGAAATTTCACGGTAGGGACGCGCTGCTGCGCGTCCGCGACGGTCAAACCCAACAGGGACGACCGCGTCCCTACCGTAAGACGTTTGTGCGTCCGAGCGAATTATCTTGCAGCCCCAGGGTCGCGGAGCGACGGGGTGGGCGTTCCCCGTATCGCACCACCCACCCCAGCGCCGGCGCTACGCGACCGCCGTCGCTTGCCCCTCCCACGAACGCGCTGATGCGACAGATCAGATCGCCGTGTCAGCTTTAGCCAGCCTCCTCACCTCAAAGCCTTTCCAGATTTCATAAATCGCCGGATAGACCAACAGCTCCAACAGGAATGAGGTGAAAATTCCGCCGATCATGGGGGCGGCGATGCGTCGCATTACATCTGAGCCGGCGCCGGTCGACCACATGATGGGAACCAGGCCCATGAACATCACACCCACGGTCATCACCTTCGGGCGGAGACGCTTGACCGCGCCTTCCTCGATCGCCTCCTTTAGATCTGCTATCGATTTCATCTTCCCCTTGGCTTTCCGTTCTTCATATGCGAGGTCAAGGTACAGCAGCATGAAAACTGCCGTCTCCGCGTCGACACCGAGCAAAGCTATCAGACCAACCCAGACCGCGATGCTCATGTTGTAGTCGAGCAAATAGAGAAACCAGATGGCGCCGATCGCTGAGAAGGGCACGGCTAACAGAATGATGTTCGTCTTGACCAGAGAGCCGGTGTTGAAATAGAGCAGCAGGAAGATAATGAACAACGTGATGGGTACAACCATCCAGAGCCGCTCTACCACCCGCTGCAGGTACTCATACTGTCCGCTCCAAACCAGCTGATAACCAGCGGGCAGCTGAATCTTCTCAGCCACCACGCGTTTGGCTTCAGCGACGTAGCGCCCCAAGTCACGATTGGCCACATCGACGTACACAAATCCGGCCATGAATCCTTCTTCGTTTTTGATCATCGGTGGCCCCGTCCTCAGCCGGATGCTGGCGAGTTGACCGATGGGCACTTGGGCGCCGCTGGCGGTTGGCACAAGCACCCGTTTCAGACTGGAAAGGTTGTCACGCAGATCTCGGGCATACCGAACATTGATTGGGTAGCGCTCTCGGCCCTCGATCGTTGTCGCAATGCTCATTCCGCCGATAGCCGATTCGATGAGGTCGTTGACTTCGTTTACGCTCAGCTCGTAACGAGCCGCTTCCTCGCGGTTCACTTCAAAGTCGAGATAGTAACCTCCGGTCACTCGCTCGAAAAAGGCGCTACGCGTTCCATTGACATCTTGGAGCACGCGCTCTAATTGGAGTCCTATTTGCTCGATCGTGTTTAGGTCCGTTCCCAGCACTTTGATGCCTACCGGAGTTCGAATGCCGGTCGTGATCATGTCGATACGCGTGCGAATGGGAAAGAGCCAGGCATTCGCGTACGAAGGAATCTGGACCGTACGGTCCATCTCATCAATGAGGTCTTCCCACCTCATCGGGCCCTTCTCAGGCCATATCTTTCGGAGTGGCTCCTTCGCAAACTCGGGTGCCCAACTGGAATACCACCGGTCTCGATAGGCCGTCCTCCATTCCTTTTCTGGCTTCAGAACAACTGTGGTTTCCACCATGCTAAATGGCGCCGGATCGGTCGATGTCTCGGCTTTGCCCACTTTGCCGAACACGCTCTGCACCTCGGGAAACTGCCGAAGGAGCTTGTCCTGGATCTGGAGGTATTTCGTTGCCTCAGTCACTGAGATGCCAGGCAGCGTAATGGGCATGTAAAGAATAGTGCCTTCGTTGAGTGGGGGCATGAACTCGGAGCCCAACCTTTGGAATGCGGGCACCGTGGCGGCTACCATCAGGATTGCGAGCGCGATCACCAGCCACTTGTGGTTCAGGACAAATCGCACGCTCGGATGGTAGATGCGCATCAGGGGCCGGCTGATCGGGTGTTTTTCCTCACTGTGAATCTTGCCAACCACCATTGCATTGACGATTCGAGCCAGCCAACGGGGTCTGAAACGAAATTCCTCAGTCCGCATGAACAAGAGCCGCAAGGCCGGATCGAGCGTTATCGCCAGGACGGCTGCAATAGCCATTGAAAAGTTCTTGGTGAACGCCAGTGGCTTGAACAAACGCCCTTCTTGGTACTGCAGCGCGAAAATAGGCATGAACGAAACAGCGATTACGAGCAGCGAGAAGAAGCTCGGCCCACCGACCTCCTTGACAGCATCGATGACAACGCGCGTGGAGCTGCCCGGGCGTCCTTGCGCTTCCCACTGTTCAAGCTTCTTATGAGTTTGTTCGACCACCACAATCGCTGCGTCGACCATCGCCCCAATGGCAATGGCGATGCCACCGAGCGACATGATGTTCGAGGTCAATCCGGTACTCTGCATCGGGATGAACGACAGGATCGCGGCAATCGGGATCGTAATGATGGGAATGATGGCGCTGGGGAAGTGCCACAGGAAGATCAGGATGACCACGCTGACAATGATGAGTTCTTCGATGAGCGTGTGCGTCAACGTGTCGATCGAACGCTGAATCAGGTCGGACCGGTCGTACGTCGTGACCACTTCTGTGCCTTCGGGCAGAGAGGCCTGGCTTTCTGTGAGTTTCGCCTTCACGCGCTGAAGGACATCCATGACATTTTGGCCATAGCGCACGATGACGATGCCGCCGGTCACTTCGCCTTCGCCGTTCAGTTCCGCCGCGCCGCGCCGCATCTCCGGCCCCAGTTCGACCTTGGCCAGGTGTTTGACCAGAACGGGCGTTCCCATTTGGTTCGAGCTGACCGCCAGATTCTCAATGTCTTCCAAGGATTGGATGTAGCCACGCCCTCGCACCAGGTACTCTTTGCCGCTGAACTCCACTACCCGCCCACCCACTTCCTTGTTGCTGTTGCGGATGACATCCATCACCTTGTGGAGCGGCAGATTGTAGGCCAGCAGCTTATTGGGATCGACGTTCACCTGGTACTGCTTCACAAACCCACCGACCGTTGCGACTTCAGCGACTCCCGGCACACTTTCGAGCCAGTAACGCAAATACCAATCGTTGAACGAGCGCAACTGTGCCAGGTTGTGCTTGCCCGACCTGTCTACCAACGCATACTCGAAAGCCCAGCCAACACCCGTGGCGTCTGGCCCCAGCGTCGGCGCTACACCTTCAGGAAGTTTCCCTGTGATCTTGTTCAGGTACTCCAGCACGCGGCTGCGGCCCCAGTAGATGTCCGTGCCTTCGTCGAAGATCACATACACGTAGGAAAACCCGTAGTCGGAACCGCCTCGCACTACGCTGACCCGCGGTGCAGCCAGCATGGAGGACACAATCGGATACGTGATCTGAGCTTCGACCAGGTCCGGGCTGCGTCCTGGCCACTCGGTGTAGATAATCACTTGAGGGTCGGAAAGATCCGGTATCGCATCCAATGCGATGTTTCTGATCGACCAAACTCCCATGACGACTAGAGACAGCACCAGAACTATGACCAGGCCGCGATGTGTCGCCGAGTATTCGATGATTCGGTTGATCATTTTCTAAAGGTGTCAGCTATGAGCGTTCAGCCGTCAGCGCTTGGTGTTCAGCGGCAGACTTAGCTATCGCGGTGAAACTGGGATGGCCCAAGCTTCCAAGACCGAATTCTGACGGCGAATACTGACAGCTGATGGCTGAAAGCAGAGTGCTGATGGCTCCTACCGCTTCGGCACTCCCATATTGGCGAAGGCGCCTGTCAATCGGCTCTCTGAGTCGAGAATAAAATTGGCGGCCGTCGCCACGCGCTCGCCGGCCTTGAGCCCGGACTGGATCGCGATGTAGCCCATCGCTTCGCCGCCAACTTTCACCGGTCGCGGTTCCAGATAGCCCTCACCTTTGTCAACAAATACATACTGCTCGGTACCTGTATCCAGAACGGCGTCTTCCGGAACCGCCAGGCTCGGTCCGAGGCTGACCTTCAGCTTCAGGTTGACAAACATGTCAGGCTTCAGTTGAAGGCCGGGATTCGGGAACTCCATGCGAACCTGGGCCGTACGGGTTTTTGGATCCAGGTAGGGATAGAGGAACGTCAATCTGCCACGGAGCGATTTTGTTTCGGAAGCGTAAGGAAACTCGACTTCAGCCGATTGACCGACCTTCACGTAAGGCAGCTCGTATTCGTAGATGTCTCCCAGAATCCAGACTGTGGAAAGGTCTACCAGCGTGTACAAGTCCATCTCTGGATTGACGAATCTGCCGTGATGAAACGCTTGCCGGTTGGTCACCAGGCCGTTTACGGGCGAATAGATTGTGAGTGTCCGCCGCGGCTTCCCCTCTCGTTCCAGTTTTTCAATCTCCCCATCCCGGATGTCCCAGAGGCGGAGCCGCTCGCGGGCAGCATCAACCAGGCTCTGTGAACCCGAAGAGACCCATTCGAACGAGCTGTTCTTGAGGGTATTGCGTGACCGCAATGCCAACAGATACTCCTCTTGAGTGGAGACCAACTCAGGACTGTAAATGGTGAACATGGGATCGCCCTTCTTCACGTCCTGCCCTTTGTAGTCCACAAAAACTTCCTCGACATAGCCGGTCACCTTCGTGTGAATATGCGTCACTTTGGTTTCGTCGTAGGCGACCTTCCCTACGGCGCGAATCTCCTTGGTTAGCGGCATTTCATTGACGAGCACTGTCTGCATGCCGATCATTTGCTGGCGTTGCGGGGTGATGAAAATGCTTTTACCAGCGGGAAGGTTGGTTCCATTGCCTACCGTCGAAGTCGACCCCATGCCACCCATCCCGGGCTGGTGACCGAGGTTTCCTTCGGCTGCTGGGGCTGACTCCATTTTGACCAGCTTCATGCTGCAGACCGGACAATTGTCGGGCTTGTCGGACTTGTAACTGGGGTGCATGGGACAGTAATAAGTGTTCTTGTGCGACTGGCCCGTGCTGGCACTTTCAGTAGTCGCTGGGTTACTTCCCTTGGACTTCCAGACGAAGAACCCTGCTCCAGTCACGGCAACCAGAACTCCAAGGCCGATTATGATCTTTCTCCGTCGCAAACCTCGATCGAAACCCATCACTTCCTCCACGTCGTTGTAGCGCAGACTCGCGTTTTTTGCGGGTCTGCGGCTTTTCAGAGCCTTCCTGTTAATGCAGCGTCAAAGAGCCAAAGCCGCAGACCGGCGCAGAGCGCCGGTTTGCGCTACAGCTTGCTCACCGCTCGCCACTTGTCATTCGTCACTGTAGTTTCACTCCAACAAACTCTTCCAGCCGCGCCACGGCTTTCTGCTGGTTGCTTAGTTCGCGGTAGTAGTCCATCTCGAAGTTCAGCAACACGGTCAGGTTGTTGATCAGGGTCAGGAAGTCAACCTTGCCGGTCTGGTAGCCCGCCAGCGCGGATTCCAGGCTGGCAGCCGCCTGAGGGATGACGCCTTGCTCATACATCGCCAGGAGCCGCTCCGAGGTCTTGGCCATCAGAAATTGATCCTTCACACCGAACGAGATCTCTTGCGAGGTCATTTGATATTCGTGCCGCATTTGCACCAAGCGTGTTGCAGCCTCTTCCACGCCCAGCCGTTGCTTGCGCCAGAAGTAAAGCGGTACCTTCACTTCGAAGGTCGCCATGTAGTAATCGGGATAGAGGCTTCCGGTTTTCTGGTACTGGAAACTCCCACCGAAGTCGGGCATGTATTCCTTACGGGCCAGGTTTAGCGCAAAGGCGCTGCTGTCCAGCAGCTCCTGGCGACCGCGAATTCGCGGGGCGTTTTCCTGGGCGAGTCGCAAGAGCTCATCCAGTGAGCGGTTTAGTTCCGATTTAATGATCTGTGCCGGTTGGCCTAGCTCCGTAGACACCGGCCGATTCAGCAGGCTGTTGATGAAGGCTCCCAGGCTAGCTTTCTGTTGGCCCAGCATCTCGAGCCGCTGCATCAGCGTCGAAACCTCCACTTGGGCCTTCAGCACGTCCTGCTGAATCCCACTTCCCACGCGGTACTTGGCCTCAGCGATCTTCGTGAATTTGTCCAGCAGTTCCCGATTCTTCTCTACGATCTCGACGGCCCTATGACTGTACAAGAGATCGTAGTAAGCCTGTTTCAAGCGTGCGACGACACGCAGTTCGGCATCAAGGATCATCTGCCGCTCGCTGTCGGCCTCCTTCTTGGCCACTTGTTTCATCAGCAAAAGCTTTCCTGGAAAAGGGAACTCCTGCGAAACCCCCACACCCACGTAAGCGAAGTCACTCCGATTGAGGGCAGACACTGGATGACCCACTCCGAGATTCGTGAAGCTGAATTTAGGTTCTGGAAGTGTGCTGACCTGGGATGGCCGCTTCGTTGCTGCGTCAAACTTGCGCCGCGCCGCGAGAATCTCAGGATTTTTCTCCAGAACCTCTGTAATGAGTTCATTCAGAGTAACGAGTTGGCCAACGGTAGATTGAGGTGGAACACTGGCGCGAACTGCCTTCAAATCTGGTCCCAACCGAAAGGAAGCCGTGAGCTGTGGCATCGACGTCAGACCAAGGTGAGTGGGTTCCTGCTGGCCGAGGATGGATACGCTCACCGCCAGGAGACTAGACAGCACGCAAACAATGCTTGAGATTGTCTTCACGGGTCCTTCCCCCTCTCTGAAATTCTGTTGTCTGGCCATAGCCAAGTTCACGTGTTGGGATGGTCCTAAGATTCCCCTTGCGACTACAGGTGAGCGAGCAGCCTCCTGATTGCGCCGGACTCATCGAGCCAGGGAGGCGGAAAAAGCTCGCGGTACCAAGATCCAGGTCAAGTGCGAAAGCTACGCACCAGTGCTTGGGATGAGACAATGATGTGACGACACCGCCCGCGTGCACAGGCGACGAGAGACAAACCGGCGAAGGAAAGGTAGAGGACTAAATGAGAAGGGTGGAGGTAAGTTTGTAGAGTTCCTGCTGAGGCAGCTTGATTATCTTCCTCGGGGGAGCGGCGTTCTGTCTGGCGAGCACTCCCTCGAACACATCCTGCAGCGGGTGGGCGTCAGCAAAGAGAACCGACTCGAAGACCTTCTTGGCTGGGGTAACGTCGGCAAATGGGACGCTTAAGGAAGGCTTGGACCGCTTGCTCGTTTGGCAGCACTTCTGAGGGTTGTTCGACTCGCCGGAATGCCGGCACATCGACTTGCAACACTGCTTTGGAGCTGGTGTCGCGGCGCTACCACACCCCAAACCGAGGGTAAGCAACATCAAAACGGTTGCCAGAAACGCACTCAACGGTTTCTTAGCCAATTTCAAGGCAAGAACAATCACAGGTGAAACCATGACAAAGCTAAGCTAGCACTCAGAAGTGCTACCAGTCAACCCAAGACTCCTTGCCAAGACTCCTTGCCGACGTTGGACTCCAATTTCTTGAAAAGGAGAAACTTCAAAGGACGTTACGGACGACTGCGACCGTCCTCTCTGATTTTTTTCAGCCGCGCTTCCATGCTCTTCACGCGCTCTGGATGCTCTGCCACAAGGTTCTTTGTCTCGCCCGGATCGCTCGACAAGTCATAGAGCTGCGGCTCGGAGTCATTACCCAGTTCGATGTTCGTTGTAGCACTTCGTTTCGGCCCCTGTCGCGGCTCGATGTATTTCCAGTTCTCCAGCCTCAAGGCCAAGCCACCCCCGTGTTCGACGATGTGCTCGCGGCCCTGCTTCAACTGGCCGAGCAGCGCGGGCAGCGTATCGAGGCTGTCCGGCGCTTCGCTGTTGGCAAGCTGCTGGCCAGTTAGCGCGGCCAGGCTGGCTAGCAGATCCACTTGTGACATCGGCGCGTGCGACACGCCAGGTTTGACGCGAGCCGGCCAGCGGACGATAAAAGGCACCCGGGTTCCAGCTTCGAAGCGACTGTACTTTCCGCCGCGCAACGGGCCAGACGGCTTGTGGCTGCCAAGTTTTTCGACAGCGTGATCTTTGTAGCCGTCGTCGACTACAGGACCGTTGTCACTCGTGAGAATGACGAGCGTGTTTTTCATGAGCTTTTGGCGATCGAGCGTCTTCAGGATCTCGCCCACGCACCCATCGAACTCCGCCAGCGCATCCCCTCTCGGGCCCATCGTTGTCCGGCCGGCAAAACGCGGATGCGGCACCCGCGGTACGTGAATGTCATGCGTTGCAAAGTAAAGGAAGAACGGCTTGTCATTCTGCCGCTCGATGAAGGACACTGCCTTCCGGGTGAACACATCGGCCATGTCCTCATCTACCCAGAGCGCAGACTTTCCGCCAGTCATGAAGCCGATGCGGCCAACGCCGTTGACGACGGCGTTGTTGTGTCCGTGGCTCCAGTCCATCTTCAAGCTGTTGCGGTGTGAGATGCCGGTGGGCAGGTCGGGAAATGCCTTCTCATAGCTGACCTTGATGGGGTCTGCTGGGTCCAGACCAACGACTCGGCGGTTCTCTACATAAACGGTAGGGACCCGGTCGCCGGTCGCAGCCATGATGAAGGAATAGTCAAACCCGATCTCCAACGGGCCCGGTTTGATTTCGCCATTCCAATCGAGCTTGTCCTTGCTTTCGCCCAGCCCGAGATGCCATTTCCCAACGACCGCTGTCGCGTAACCCGCGCGCTTCAGCAGCGAGGGCAGCGTCGTACGCCCGGGCTCGATGATAAGGGCAGCATCGCCGGGCAGTACGCCGGTGCCTTGCTTGCGAAACGCGTACTCGCCAGTAAGCATTGAGTAACGCGAGGGTGTGCAGGTGCTTGACGAGGAATAGCCGTTAGTGAACCGAATACCCTGGCGTGCCAATCGGTCCACATTGGGCGTCTTCACCGATGTGGCGCCATAGCTACTGAAGTCTCCGTAACCGATGTCATCGGCATAAATCAGGACGATGTTTGGGTGCTGTTGGGCTGGTGCGCCCAACAGCAGGGCACTGCACATAAGTAGAGCCACCGCAAAGGGCAGAACATTGCAAAGAGTCTTCATAGGTTGGTCTTTGTTGGATATGAATGGCGGTGGAAATCGGCCATGCCGGCCACAACCTCGCCACGCTCATCGAGGCCGCCTGGGCAAACGCGGGTTCGACGGACTACCCTATCAGCGTCTCATTTTACTCTACGATTTGAGAATGGTTTTTGAAGCAAAAAGTATGCGAACCGAACGGAGTCTCAACGATCGCTGCTGAGTGCTGCCATCGATGCCCTCAGAGGAGGCAGGCCGGCTCTCGAAACGATATGGGACCGAAGTTAGCTAGCCAGAAATGACATCCATGTTAATAACGTGTGAACTAGATTACTAGAATGAATTGATATGTTATGAATCAAATTGGTCGGTCGACGCCCTGGGATGTTTCGCGTTGCCTGTGGCGTCGCGCTGCTTGTGCAGGACGCGAACAGGCCTGGGTGGCTTGCCGTTCTTCGACCACCCGATCGATGTACAATTGCGGTCCGGCAGTCCGTTTGTCAGTGCCCTACTCTTGACCCTCAACTCACGACACCCATGACCCACACCTACAAAGTTCTGAATCTCTTCCGGACTGGGGAGACCATCTATGAAATCATGCGCTCGGTGATGCCCGATGAATTCAGCATGCAAACCTTAGCGACCGGCACGAAGGACGAGGCGCGGAAGCAACTGGAGGATGCAGACTTTGTCATTGCCGTCAACATGGACGCCGAGCTAATTGCCGCGGCGCCTCGCCTGAAACTCATTCAACTGTCTGGAGTCGGTTTTGACGGCGTGGATCTTGAGGCGGCGCGGCGGGCTGGGATACCGGTCGCCCAGACTGTCGAAGGCACGATCCTGGGGGTCGCGGAGCACACGTTGCTACTGATCTTAGGACTTTACAAGCGACTGGTACTCCTGGATAGCAGCATGCGGCGAGGGGAGTGGCTGGTTTGGCAGCATCGGCACCACAGCTACACGGCAGCCGGAAAAACGGTAGGGATCATGGGACTGGGTCGAATCGGGCGGGAGGTTGCGAAACGTTGCCGCGCCTTCGAGACTCAACTTCTCTATCACGACCCGGTACGAGCGGATAGGTCTATTGAGGAATCGCTGAATGCCCAATTTGTGCCGTTCATCGACCTCCTGACTCAGTCGGACATTGTGACACTTCATCTGCCTCTGCTTCCCACAACCAAGCACCTTTTCGGAGAGAGCGAATTCCGACGGATGAAGCCGTTATCGATCTTTATCAACACAGCCCGAGGCGGCCTGGTTCATGAACCGTCTTTGGCGCGCGCTCTTAAGGAGGGGTGGATCGCCGGCGCGGGTCTCGATGTGTTTGCCAAGGAGCCGCCGGAGCCTGACAACCCCTTGTTCAAACTAGCTAACGTCCTGCTCAGTCCGCACTGCGCCACAGGCACGCGCGACTCGACTATTGAGAAAACGCGAGCTGCGTGTGAGAACTTCCGAAGGGTTTTGAGGAATGAGCCTCCGCTGAATTTAGTGAACCCCTAGTATTACTTTGTTAAGTAGTTATTGACGTTTCTCGGTGCTTGATTTACGCTTGGCGCATGGAATGGAACGCCAAGCTGTGGAAACAGAGCTTTCAGCATTTCACGCAGTTTATGACTCC
>Ga0187893_10004694_pt1 | contig 25644 bp, 15 predicted proteins | sample MA1701074metaG_FD_139574 | JGI IMG/M metagenome (GOLD analysis project Ga0187893, IMG submission 139574) | White microbial mat communities from a basaltic lava cave in the Kipuka Kanohina Cave System on the Island of Hawaii, USA - MA170107-4 metaG ... | reverse complement strand
CAGTGGCGGATTCGGGATCGCGATGGGCCCCGCCATCGGGTTCCGGAATAACCTCATCGACCAGTTTCAAGCGCACCAGTTCGGCCGCGGTGAGCTTTAGCGCTTCAGCGGCGTGTTTGCGCTGGTCGGCGGTTTTCCAGAGAATGGCCGCGCATCCTTCCGGTGAAATGACCGAGTAAAACGAGTGCTGCATCATCGCGATGCGGTCACCCACGCCCAATCCCAACGCTCCCCCGCTGCCTCCCTCACCGATGACCACGCACAGAATCGGCGTGCGCAGGCGGGCCATTTCCATCAGATTCACCGCGATGGCGTGAGAAATACCCCGTTCTTCGGCGCCGATTCCCGGAAATGCGCCCTGCGTGTCGATCAGGCAAACCACCGGAAGGCCGTACTTTTCCGCCAGGCGCATTCGATGCAACGCCTTGCGATACCCTTCCGGGTGGGCACAACCAAAGTTGCACGCCATGCGCTCCTTGATCTCCCGACCCTTGTTGTGGCCGATGAGCATGACCCGATGCCCGCCGAGCCGACAGAAACCCGTGATGATCGCCTGGTCGTCGCTGAACAGCCGGTCCCCGTGGAGCTCGCAAAAATCGCGAGTCATCAAGCGAATGTAATCGGGCACGAGAGGTCGCTTGGGGTGGCGGGCGACGAGCACGGTTTCCCACGGAGTCAGATGGTCGTATAGACGCCGCAACGTGGCCGTAAACCGATCGCGCTGCTGACGAATCTCGTCGACTAAATTGCGTCCCGCGTCGCGCTGTTCGCGCTGTTCGCGCTCCAACTCCTCAACGTCGTGCTGGATGCGCGCAAGGGGTTTCTCGAATTCGAGCAACCCCGAAAGCGGAGGAGCGCCGTTGCCGGCGTTTGCAGCATTAAGTTGAATGCTCATCCTGGAGTGTTTTTCACCCGTAAGCCGATCGCGCCGCGCCATCTTCGTCGCGAGCCGGCCAACTGGAGTTTACACGCAAGAGTCTATACCGTCTCTTGGGCCCAATATCAACCCTAATCGGTCCAACTCCCGGAATCTGTGGAGCCAGAATCGAATTGCTTCGTTAATGACGCAATAAACAACCGCATGCGCCACATTTCGAGGCGCGCTCAATCTCATTTCGACAACTTCTCCTACTTCGAATTCAGGGGCACCACCTGAGCCAGGATGGCGGCCAATTCTCCCAAAACCGCATCGGACGGGATGCTGTGCATGCCGATTTTGGCCAGTAGGACGTCCAAGTCCCTGAGTAAAGCGCGCCGAGGTGCCGCAAGCGGTTCGTTCGAATTAAGGGTTGCGGCTAGACCATCGCGCATATCCGCCTTGTAGGATCCAATGGCCGCGTCGTATCGAGCAATGAGAGCGGAGTGCAGGCCGGTGATCGGAGCCTGAAGTACATCGGTCGGTTTTTCAACCCCGCGTCCCGCGGCGCCGATTCGTGAAATCCATTGAACCATCCAAATTCGTTGGGCGTGGTCGAAACGACGACCGCTCTGAATCAGCCGTTCGGCGAGTACGTCGAAATCACCTCGACGCAGCTGCTCTTCAATTGTCGGCCCAGCCGCAGCGACCGGGTCGGACTTTGGCGGCGGTATGAACTCGACCTTTGCTTCGATGATCGGATCCGAAGTCCGCGCCGCCAATTCAATGGTACGGGTGATGACGGGTTCCGTGGGGCGAGCAGGTTCCCCCGGGTCTCCCTGATCTTGTGCAAGGCTCGTGTCGGCAGGGGGAAATTCTTCAACCGGTTGCCGTGGAAGCACTTTCATGACGATCGGGGTAGATTCGGAATTGGGAGAAACCTCCCGGACCGGTTCGATTTCGCGGAGCGTCCACTGCAATTCTTTGCAACTCGGGGATCGACCTTCCACGCTGCCATACACTTCGGTGAGGGTTCCCGCGGAAGTGTAGCCGTGTTCGTCCGCCCAGGCGGCCAGCATGGCCGCGGCTCGGGCCGGCTCCAGCGAACCCGATTCGACGGCAAAGGACGCAACCTTTTCCGGGCTTCGTTGTCCCATTTGAAACGGCGGGACAGGCTCATGAAACCCGTCGAGAGCGATACCCACCCACACGCGAAGCGCTGCGGGCGCGGTCCGCGCTGGATCCTGAAGGTAACGAACGAAGACGGAACCCTGGAGGTGTGCGGATTTCTGATACTCGAAGACCTGGGCCAAAACAGGTCCGACTCTCCAATAGGCCCCCTGCGATTCCAAGTAGACGACAGTTTGAGAAGGGAGTTCCTTAATGGTGACGGCGGCGCGACTGGATTCCTCCCGCGGTGCCGAAAACGATTCTCCCGCGATGACCGCCCGCGCCAACGCAACAACGAGCATGGACGAAATCAGGCAATGGTACGTGCGAATAAACATCGGTGACCGCTCCGGCCGCGATTCTCCGGCCAATCTTCCGTTCCGTGCCCCTTTCTACCCGAACGGAACAGGTCCGGATGCAGCCCCAGGAGGCAATCCGCCCCTGCCGGTTCCGGCACGTCGGCGAATCCGGCGCCGATTCTCGTCGGTTTTCGCGTTCGAAGGTACTTGGCATATCATGGGTCGCTCATGACCGCTGAACCGGCCAACCGTTCACGAGAATGGACGTTGGGGCAACTTCTCGAGTGGACGAGGGATTATCTCGCCCGAAACGGCGTTTCGGACCCACGCCTTTCCGCTGAAGTGCTTCTCGCCCACGCCGCAGAATGCCGGCGGATCGATCTGTATACGCGCTTCGAGCGCATTCTGAATGGCCCGCGTATCGACCAGTTCCGTGAGTGGGTCCGCCGAGCGGGTCGCCACGAGCCGATCGCATATCTTGTGGGGGAGAAAGAATTCTTTTCCCTGCTGTTTCACGTTTCGCGCGAGGTCTTGATTCCCAGGCCGGAGACGGAAGTCCTGGTCGAATGCGCTCTCAAACGATGCCGGGAGATCGTGGAAGCACATCCCACGATTCTGGATGTCGGCACGGGCACCGGATGCATCCCCATCTCCGTCTTGACCCACGCGGCCGACGCCCGCGTGGTGGCTTCCGATATTTCGGCTGCGGCGTTGGAGCTGGCGCGGACGAATATGATTAGACACGGAGTCGCGGATCGGATGACGCTGGTTGTGGCGGACCGCCTGGATATTCCTTCGGAAGTTGTGCCCGCGCGAGGCTTCGACCTGATTGTGTCGAATCCTCCGTATGTCCCGGCGGCGGACTATCAAAAGCTGGCCGAGACGGTTCGACATTTCGAACCGCCCTCGTCGATTACAGATGGCGATGACGGTCTTTCGTTCTACAGGAGCCTGGTGCAGAGCGCGGGACCACTACTGGCCGACAACGGAATCGTTTTGGTGGAAATCGCGGACGGCGCCGCCGATTCGGTTCTGAAAACGTTTGCTCAAACAGGCGAGTGGGAGCACCGCGAAACGGTAAAAGATCGGACGGTGGGTCAAGCCCGCGTATTGACGTTTTCGAGACAAGGCCGACGCTGATCGGCTGAATCGACGGCTGTCCTCGGGCATGACGACGCAAGGAGGGTATTTCCATGCAATACTTTGAAGTGGTGGGTGGGAACCGGCTTCGCGGGCAGATCGAGATCAGCGGAGCGAAAAACGCGGCGCTGCCCATCATGGCCGCCGCGATCCTTTGCGACGGCGAGACCGTGCTGCGCAACGTGCCCGATCTGGCGGACGTCCGCTCGATGCAGACTCTGCTCACTCGCCTCGGCGTCCGCTGCGAGCGCGACGCGGACGGGGCCATGCGCCTGCGCGTCGACGATGAGATGAATTGCCACGCGGAGTACGAGCTGGTGAGCAAAATGCGAGCCAGCGTCTGCGTGCTAGGGCCGCTTCTGGCCAAACGAAAACGGGCGCAGGTCTCCATGCCCGGGGGGTGCTCGATCGGCGACCGGCCCATCGACCTCCACATTCGCGGAATGCAGTCCCTCGGCGCCGATTTCGAGCTCCTCAACGGCGACGTTCTGCTGCGGGCCAAGAAGCTTAAAGGAACCGAGGTTTTCCTCGGCGGACCCTTCGGCTCATCCGTGACCGCGACGGAAAACGTTCTCATGGCCGCGGTGCTCGCGGACGGGCGGACGGTCATCGATATGGCCGCGTGCGAGCCGGAGGTGTTCGACCTCGCCAGTTTTCTGAACGCCTGTGGAGCGCGGATCACCGGCCACGGGACCCCGCAGATCACCGTTGATGGCGTCGCCGGACTCAAAGGCTGCGAGCATCGGGTGATTCCCGACCGGATCGAAGCGGGGACGTTTTTGATCGCGGCGGCCATTACCAACGGAGACGTGGAACTCGTCGGAGCGCGGATCGAATTGATGCGGGCGGTGGTGGACCGTTTGCGGCACATGGGGGTCATCGTGGAACGCGGCGAAAAGGGCGTCGCCGTGTCGTCGGCCCGGCGTCTCGAACCCGTGGAGATCACCACGCAGCCCCATCCTGGTTTTCCGACCGATCTCCAAGCGCAGGTGATGGCGCTTTGCTGCCTGGCCGAAGGGAACAGCGTCATCACCGAGAAAGTTTTTCCCGACCGCTTTCTACACGTAGGCGAACTGAACCGCATGGGGGCCCGCATTCGCAAGGAAGGCCCGACGGTCATCATCGAGGGCGTCAAGCGCCTGGTGGGAGCACCGGTGATGGCGTCGGACCTTCGTGCGTCGGCGGCCTTGATTCTGGCCGGTCTCATTGCCAAAGGAACCACGCGAATTCATCGCGCGTACCACATCGATCGCGGCTACGAATGCATCGAAGCGAAGCTCGCCCGCGTCGGCGGCGTGGTTCGCCGGCTGGAAGAGTAGGAGCGGTGCGGAACGCTTTGAAGGCGGATTCTCGAAGGTCGCGTTCGCGACGCATTTTCGCCCGCGTGCGGTGTGCGGTGTGCGTTGACGTTGAATCCGGAAATTGTAAGTCCTATCGTTTTGGTGGCGGCATGATGCCGCGATGGTGACGTGTTCATTCAAAGGGATCATCTCCAAGCAGCTTGGCCACGCCTCCATCATCACCACCGCCCGTTACCTCGACCACCTCGCCCCCCGCGCCGTCATCGAAGCGATGCGAAACCGAGCCTGGACGGGGATGTAGGCCGGCGCTACGAACACGAAGCCCTGCGCTTGCTGATTCATTGGTGTTTCGCAGGCTCCATCTCAAATCGACCGCGGGCAAGAGTTGACTCGGTTACCTTTTGGCTTGGTTACCGAGGCGGCAATGACGCCCGCCCCGGGAGTGCGGGCACGCGAACTCTGGATGCCGGAACGTCGTGCGGCGCTGTGCGCACGCAAGTGACCCACGGCGGGACGGATGGCGGCAGGAGACGCTCGTCTGGATCACCTGGCCGCGGCCCGACTGCGTCCAAGGACCTTCCCACCACACAAGAGCAGCAGAGTCAGGGCGACTAGCCCCCACGCGGAGACCGTCGGGATGGGGTAAAGAAATGGGCACGTGCAGTCTGCCCCGCAATCGCCCGGACAGATCAGATCCCCGTCGCAGTGTTCCACTCCTTCCAAGATGCCGTTTCCGCAACGAGGCGGAGGCGGCTCCGCACAGCGGCAGTTGTTGCAGCCGCCTGGACAGGCTTCGTCGCTGGTGCCGTCGCACTCCTCGCCGGGTTCGAGAACGTTGTTGCCGCAGTCCGCGGGCAGCGGTAGGCAGCCACAGGTCGTGCCGGCGCCGGACCAGAGGCCCCCGCCTTCGTCGCAGACGACCTGGGGAACCTCGAGGCACAGCGCGTCCGGGAGCGCGCAGGCGCCATCGGGCTCGGCCGGATCAGGCGGCGCAAAAACATCGGTCATGCTGAAACCGACGCCACAGCCATCGCCGCCGCGGAACGGCAATCCCGAATCCCACCGCCAGGTCAGGTGGTCCGTCGTCGCGCTGCTGATGATCAGTGTGCGAATCCGCGGTGGCTCCGGAAGAACCCCCATCTGCCCAAGCCACTGCCCGCTGAGCGTGACCGGCACGGTGGTCGGCCCAAGGAGCCACCCGCTATCCAGCCTGGGAAACGGCTGGAAGGGCGTGGGCAGCGGGAACGGCGTGTTCTGCTGTAGATACTGCGTAACCATGCCCGGGAACAAGTCCGGCGGCAGGCGCTCGAAAAGGATATCCCCGTCGAATCGCATCCAACTGTTGGGCAACGGAAGAAACGGCCTCACGGTGTAGGAAAATGGGACGGGCGGAATGTTGCAGCCGCCATTGTCGACTTTGAACACGGCCCGGAACACGATCGTGAAGACCCCCTTGCCGACGCTGCGCATGTCGGTACGGGGATCGAGCATAACCCACGCCTGGCTGCGATCGGGCGAGATGTAGTATGCGATTCCCGTGCGGATCACGGTGTTCTGGGTCCGCATGACGCCGCTGGGGGTGAACGCCGGCCATGCGGCGATGGGGAACGGCCCGCGGGTCACCGTTCCCCCTCCCGGTCCGTATGCGTTCAGATAGAAAGTGACGGAAGTGACGGGCGGGTCCGGCGTCACCGCGGAATGGGCGTCGAGCGCCCACAATCCCAGCGAAGCCGTCCACACCAGCGCCGACGAAACGATGAACCGAATCATGGAATCGCGCGGCGCCGTCGCCTCCACGGAACACACAGGCGACGGATGCCCGGCCCTTCTGCCCACCGTCACTGAATCGACATTTCCCATTTGACTCGATCCCGCAACACGCTCGCAGGCCAACCCGCCATTCTACTCGGAACGACGCCGAGTGAAAAGCGCTTTTCCGCACCGCTTGCCGGTTTTTTTGGGGGCGGTCGGCGGTCCGGCCATCCGGTTGCTCAAGCGTCACTTCACCCGGCAACTCCTATTGCGAGAGTTTGCCACGCGAGTGTGTTCGCCACACGACCTGGAACGTACCCCGGTGGGTGTGAAACGGTTTTTTTGCTCAGTCTCGGCGCTTATCGTCTGATGTTCCGATTGATGCCACTGTAGTATTTTACCTATTTTAACTATTTGACGCGTTCATAAAACTCAAAAACCATTTTCCACCACCGAAAAGGGTTGGCGCAGGTCCAATAAAGCGATACACTTGCCCGAAGCTGGAGTTTCTCTAGGGAGACTGGTGTTGGCGAATTGGGGAGCGGAGAGCGAGAGGAGCATTTCGTGCAAGTCTCGCGCATCAATACCCGACCTCGGTTTCGCTGAAGGCGCCGCGTGCCGTGAGAGGCTTTAGCTCGATGCCGGTTATTGACTTGGATTGTTGAAAACTGTGCGGTTCTGAACGGCGAAGTAGTCGAGGCTGAGGGTGAAGAGAATGAAACCGATTCAACAAGTTACGATACGTGGACCTTGGGCGCGGCGCGCGTGTTTTTTCGCTTTCGCGTTTCTTCCCGTTTTGTTCGGTGCAAATGTCGCCGAAGCCACGCGCACCATAACTTCGGTGCGATTAAATGGGGGATCGCCTTGGACCTACAATAGTTCGGGCACACTGATCATGGCCGGCAGTCCCGTCAGTGTGATTGCGGGGGGCTCAATTTCCGTCGAAATGGTGGTCGTGACTTCGGGCAGCGGCAATGCCAACGATTGGGAGTCCACCGCGTGGAACTTTGCCACATCGTTGCCCGGATCGTTCCTTTGCGTCGATTCCGCGAATTTTACCGATTCCGGCACACATACCACGACGTTCACGATTGTCGCTCCGGCGCTGCACGGTTTGTACAACGGGTACTTTCGGGCCCACGATGGGGGTAGCTGTGGCGCTTCCGACCCCAGTCCGGTGGTAACGTTAAAGGGCGGTCTAACCGTTCTGCCTCCGGCGACCAATCCTCCGCTCGCGGAGGCGTGCGGGCTGGATATCGTCCTGGTCATCGACGTGTCGGGAAGCATCGGCGACGACCTGCCAATGGTAAAACAGGCGGCGCACGATTTCGTCAATGCCTTTCTCCCCTCGACTCCGACCCTGGTCGGACTTGTCAAATTTTCTGACACGGCCACCGTACTCGAAAACCTCACCAACAACGCGACAGCCTTGAATGCGGATATCGACGCTCTAACCGCGGGAGGCTTCACCAACTGGGAAGCAGCTTTGATTGCAGCCAAGGGTTTGTTGGAATCCGGACTCGACCGCGACGACAACGAGCATCCCGACTTGATCGTTAAGTTTACAGATGGGGATCCGACGGCCAGTTCGGCAGGAGCCAGCAACAGCGCGCAGCCGAACTTCCACCTTGCGCCGGCCGTGACCGTGGCAAACGCGGCAAAGACGTCTTCGGCTTCGGACCCCATTCGCATTATCGCGGTAGGCGTTTCCGGTGCCACGGTGAATCGTCTCATCGCCATCAGCGGCACGAACGTGTCCCCTCCCAGCCCGATCGATGCGACGGTTGACGTGATTACCAGCAGCTTTGCCGATCTCGCCGAAGCCCTTAGCGACCTGGCCCTGGCTTTCTGCGGCGGCACGATCACCGCTCACAAACTTATCGACGAGGACGGAAATCTGGGCACCACCAGCGACCAGACCGACGGCTCCGGATGGATGTTCAATTCCAACCCCGACCCGCCGGACACGTCGGATCCGCCATCGGGGACCACGGATTCGGCCGGTTTGATCAACTTTGAGATTGATCTGGGGGCGAACAATTCGGCCGTCGTGGATATCGTCGAGAAGCTCCAGTCGGCGTTTACGTTTAATTCCGCGAGTTGCAAAAAGGGCGTGACTCCCGTCGGAACGCCGGGCGCCAATCGGGTGGACAACATCCCGTTGGGCCCGCTCGATATCATTGCCTGCACGTTTTTCAACGTTCCGAAGAAGGGGGCGTGTTGCAATACGAATATCGCCGGCAGCAACTGCACGAACAACGTCACCCTCGCGAATTGCAGCGGATCTGGGTTGATCTGGTCCGAAGGGTTGACTTGCGCTCAGGTAAGCTGCTGCAGTTCCGGTGCCCTTTGCACAGATTCGAACCCTTGCACGACGGATACATGCGTATCAGGGACCGGCTGCGTGCATACCCCGATCGTGTGCAACGACAGCAATCCCTGCACCACCGATCAGTGCGTGGGCGGCAGTTGCGTGTACACCCCGGTGGTCTGCCCGGACAACGATGGCAACCCGTGCACGGCACCCGCATGTTCCCCCGGCGGCCCCGACGGCAATTGCAATGCCAGCGTGCCGACCAACAACGGAGGCGCGTGCGACGACGGGCTGTACTGCACCGTCGGAGAAACGTGCCTGGGCGGCGTCTGCCAGAGCGGCTCGCCGCGGAATTGCGCGGACTCCGTAGCTTGTACGAATGATTCCTGCGACGAAAACGTCAACGTTTGTGTGAATGCCGCCAACAATTCCAAGTGCAGCGACGGGCTGTTTTGCAACGGTTCGGAAACCTGTCATCCCACCAACGGTTGTCAGGACGGCCCCGATCCGTGCAGCCCGCCCTTCAAGTGCGATGAAAGCGGTGATCGTTGCGTGCTTTGCTTGACCGATGCGCAATGCGACGACGGACTTTATTGCAATGGAGCGGAAACCTGCAACCCGACCACGGGAACCTGCCAGGCCGGTCCGAACCCCTGCCCGGCGGACAGTGTGGGCTGCACCATTGACGCTTGCGATGAGAACGCGAACGTCTGCCTGCACACGCCGGACGATAGCGCGTGCCAGAACGGATTGTTCTGCGACGGAATGGAAATCTGCCATCCTACCAACGGCTGTGTCGACGGCTCCGATCCCTGCGCCGCGCCATTGAAGTGCGACGAATCGGGCGATCGATGCGTCATCTGCTTGACGGATGCTCAGTGCAACGACGGGCTCTACTGCAACGGGCAGGAAACCTGCAATCAGAGCACGGGAATGTGTCAGGCCGGTTCCGATCCGTGTCCCGCGGACAGTGTCGCGTGCACCGTCGATGCTTGCGACGAGGCCGCCGACGTGTGCCTCCACACGCCGGACAGCACCGTGTGCCAAAATGGAATTTTCTGCGACGGAATGGAGATCTGCGATCCGATCGCGGGCTGCGTGGACGGCGCCGATCCGTGTTCTGCTCCCTTCAAGTGCGATGAATCCGGTGATCGCTGCGTGATGTGCCTCACCGATGCCCAGTGCAACGACGGGCTTTATTGCAACGGCGTGGAAACCTGCAACATGGTCACCGGAACGTGCCAGTCGGGTACGGATCCTTGTCCGCCTGACAACGTGGCCTGCACCATCGATTCGTGCGATGAGGCCGGCGACGTTTGTCTCCATGTTCCGGACAACGACTTCTGCCAGAACATGCTCTTCTGCGACGGCATGGAAGTGTGCAACCCGATAACAGGCTGCGGGGACGGCCCCGATCCGTGCGCCCCGCCGCTGCTCTGCGATGAACCGGGCGACCGCTGCGTGGATTGCCTGGACGATGGGGATTGCGACGACGGCTTTTTCTGCAACGGGCAGGAGACGTGCAACGTAGTGCTGGGAGTCTGCGTGCCGGGAACCGACCCCTGTCCGGCGGACAGCGTGGCCTGCACGGTCGACGGGTGCGATGAGGCCGCGGATTCCTGTTTCCACATCCCTGACCACGATTTCTGCCAGAACGGGCTGTTCTGCGACGGGATGGAAATCTGCGACCCGGTCAACGGCTGCGTGGACGGCTCCGACCCGTGCGCCTCGCCGTTCAAATGCGACGAACCGGGGGATCGCTGCGTCCTTTGCCTGACCGATGCACAGTGCAACGACGGATTGTTCTGCAACGGCGTGGAAACCTGCGATCCCGTAAGCGGGACGTGCCAGCCGGGCAGCGACCCCTGCCCGCCGGACACCGTGGATTGCACGATCGACGTTTGCGACGAGGCCGCCGACGTGTGCCGGCACACTCCCGATGATTCCGCATGCCAGAACGGAATTTTCTGTGACGGCATGGAGATATGCGATCCGGTCAACGGCTGCGTGGACGGCTCTGACCCGTGCGCCCCGCCGTTCAAATGCGACGAACCGGGGGATCGCTGCGTCGTTTGTCTGACAGATGCACAATGCAACGATGGATTGTTCTGCAACGGCATGGAATCGTGCGATCCACTAAGCGGAACGTGCCAAGCGGGCAGCGATCCGTGTCCACCCGACAACGTGGCGTGCACCATTGACGCCTGCGACGAAGCCGCGGACGTATGTCTCCACACGCCGGATCACACCTTCTGCCAGAACGGACTTTATTGCGATGGAAATGAAGTCTGCGATCCAATCGCCGGGTGCGTGGACGGCAGCGATCCGTGCAGCCCGCCGTTCAAGTGCGACGAGGGCGGCGATCGTTGCGTGTTGTGCCTCAGCGACGCTCAGTGCAACGACGGCCTGTTTTGCAACGGGCAAGAGACCTGCAACCTGACCACCGGAACGTGCCAGCCCGGCACCGATCCGTGCCCGGCGGACGGCATCGCGTGCTCCATCGAATCGTGCAACGAAACCACGGATGCTTGTGAGCAAACCCTCAATCACAATTCCTGCCAAAACGGCCTGTTCTGCGACGGTCAGGAAGTTTGCGATCCGGTTTCGGGCTGCATCGACGGCCCCGATCCATGCACGCCGGACTCCGTGGCGTGTACCGTCGACACCTGCGACGAGGCGACGGACTCATGCCTGCACACGCCGCAGGATTCGCTTTGCTCCGACGGGCTGTTCTGCAACGGTGCCGAACGCTGCGATCCGTTGCTGGGATGCGTCGCCGGAGTCAATCCATGTCCGCCGGACTCGGTGAACTGCACGCTGGATTCATGCGATGAGGCCGCCGACGTGTGCCTGCATACGCCGCAGGATTCGTTGTGCACCGACGGACTATTCTGCAATGGGCTCGAGCGATGCGATCCGGTACAAGGCTGCCTCGCGGGCACGAATCCGTGTCCGCCCGATTCGGTGAATTGCACGATCGATTCATGCGACGAAGCGGCCGACCTTTGCCTGCACACTCCGTCCGACGCGCAGTGCAGCGACGGACAGTTCTGCAACGGCGCGGAACGATGCCATCCGTTGATCGGTTGTAAAGCCGGCCCGAACCCGTGCCCGCCCGACTCGATCGGTTGCACATTGGATTCTTGCGACGAGGCGACGGACATGTGCCTGCACACGCCGGTAAATACTCAGTGCGATGACGGCCAGTACTGCAACGGAGCCGAGATTTGCAATCCCGGGATTGGCTGCATTGGTGGCGCGAACCCATGCCCGCCGGACTCCAACTCCTGCACGATCGACGCGTGTGACGAAGCCACCGACACCTGTTCGCACACTCCGTCGGACAGCCTGTGCAGCGATGAGCTGTATTGCAACGGCGTCGAAACGTGCCACCCGGTCCTGGGTTGCCAGGACGGCCCCGACGTGAATTGCAGCTCTCTCACAAATGCGTGCAATCTGGGGGTGTGCAACGAGGTTTCCGACACATGCGTTCAGCAGCACGTCAACGAGGGCGGGATTTGCCCAGGCGACATGCGGTTCTGCACCGGCGTCGAAAAGTGCCACAACGGCAATTGCGAACCGCCCGGTAATCCGTGCCCCTCGGGCACCTATTGCGATGAACCCAACGACGAGTGCGTGGAGTGTTTGAACGACGGCCACTGTGACGACGGCGATCAATGCACCGACGACATTTGCGTCAACGGCTCTTGCACGTTCCCCGACAATAACTCGTGCGGCTCGGAAAACGATCCCGGTGCCTGTTGCGATCTGAGCTCCGGAACCTGTGCGAACAACGTTCGTCGAGGCGATTGTCCGCCGCCGAACTTCGTATTCCACAATGCACAGAACTGCGCCAACATTGTTTGTGATCAGGCCATCCCAACGGTTTCGGAATGGGGACTGGCGGTGCTGGCCATGTTGCTGCTGATCGGAGCCAAGCTTCGGTTCCGGAACCGCGAAGTTGCGGCTTGAGGTTTGAGTGTTCGTTCGCCGCCTCGGCAGATTGGTGAGTCGGCGAAGTTCGTAGGGAGAAGACGGGCCGGTGCGACGACGATCGCCCCGGCTCGTCTTGTTTTCAAGGCAACAATGCCTCGTCACCTTTTTCTCGATGCCTATCGATGAAACGAATCGGATTGCAGAGAATGACCAGGAACAGGATCTTCACCGCCATCGTACTGGGAATCCTTTCGGAATCGGGATCGATGCACGCCGCGGTTCCCATGACATCGATCGAATACCGTTCACGTCACTCCGCGGAGGTGAATGCGGAGTGTGATCGTCGAAAGGCCGAATGGCTCGAATTCTACACCCACCTCCATCGCAACCCGGAACTATCCCTTCAGGAGAAGGAATCGGCGCGCCTTGTTACAGACCGACTTCGCGCTGCGGGATTTCAAGTGACCACCAACGTCGGCGGCCACGGGGTCGTCGGCGTGCTCGCGAACGGACCCGGTCCGGTGGTGCTGATCCGCGGCGACATGGACGCCCTTCCCGTGACGGAAGAAACCGGCCTGCCCTATCGAAGCGAGGTCAAGGCCGCCGGTTCGGACGGGAATCCCGTGGGGGTGATGCACGCTTGCGGCCACGACATCCATCAAACGTGTTTGATCGGGGCCGCTCAAGTTCTTACGGAGCTGAAGAAACACTGGAGAGGAACGGTGGTGGCCGTCGCGCAACCCGCCGAGGAGATTGGCGTCGGCGCCCTGGCCATGATCAAGGACGGCCTCTTCGAGCGATTTCCGAAGCCCGACGTTTGTCTGAGTCTGCACGTCGCGGCGGATCAGCCTGCCGGGGAAATCGGTTACACACCGGGTTGGGCGGCGGCGAACGTCGATTCGGTGGACATCACGATCCACGGCCGCGGCGGCCACGGCTCGCGCCCGGAATCCACCATCGACCCGATCGTGGCCGCGGCCCACGTCATCACCGCCCTGCAGACCATCGTGAGCCGGCGCGTTCCACCCGGCGAGCCCGCCGTGGTGACCGTGGGGTCGATTCACGCCGGGTCCAAGCACAACATCATTCCGGATCAGGCCGCCCTGCAATTGACTGTTCGATCCTATACCGAGGAGACGCGGCGATTACTCCTGGACGCCATTCGCGAAGTCACCACGAGTACGTGCAAAGCGCATGGATGCGAAAGAGATCCCGACGTGCGCATGCGCGATGGCGAATTTACGCCGGCCGGTTACAACGATCCCGAACTGACCGAGGCCGCCGGTGCGGGTTTTCCAGAAATTATTCGGTCCGGACCGTGTCGTGAAGCAGAGGCCACGCATGGGCGGCGAGGATTTCGGCCGCTACCCCAAGCAACTCAACGTTCCGGGGTTTATGTTCTGGCTCGGCAGCGTTGAGCGAAGCCGCTTCGATGCCTCTCGGTCTCCCGGCGGATCTCCGCTGCCCTCGCTGCATTCCAGCAAGTACTTTCCTGACCCCGTCCCCACGATTCAAACCGGCGTGAGTGGGTTAGTGAACCTGACCTTGGCTGTGCTCGATGAGGCCCCGTAGCCGGCCGGGTTCGCCGAGCGCGAGATCAAAACGGATTCGCGCGAGGGCTTGAATCACGCGAAGTAGGCCGTAGCGATCGATCCGGCCAACTCGCTGTTTGTGGCGAATCTGGGGGTCGCCTATGTGAAGAAACATCAAACGGTAGAAGCCTCCCCCAGGCTTGTAACCCTCTTTCTTCCAACACGTTAGCGACTCGAGGAAATCCTGCAAGTTCGCCGCTGGCGAAGCGATTTTTCGCGCCTCTTGCCAAAAAGGTTCCCATATCCTAACGTATACCTAACACGCGGCCGGTTCGAAGGGAGGAGGATTCGTGCTTGCGCAATTGGCGGAAAACATCCGGGCGATCGAGCGGCGGCGAGGCGAGGCGGCCGGCGACAAGCCGGTCCGCACCCTGGCCACGGGATGGCCGGAGGTCGATGCCGCTCTCGGCGGCGGACTGGTACGAGGGAGTTTGCACGAGTGGTTGGGGTTGGCGCCGGCGGCGATGTCCGGCGACGAACAGAGCCGTCCCGATGTACATCGGGATAAGGAAGCGAACGAGCGAAGACCGCTCCCTCGCGCCGAAGCGGAGCGAAGGCCCCGGCACGCTCCCGATACGGGCGACGCCCTATCGGGACGCGGACGCGGGGGTCGCGGCTCGGATCGGCGCGGCTCAGAATGCCGCGAAACGTGGCGGCCGCCGGCGTGCGTTCTCATTCATCTGGCATGGAGGACCGTAAGCGCGGACTCCGCGGGGCTGTGGACGGTGTGGGTTGGGCGGTCGTGCTTTCCCTATTCGGCCGCGCTGCTTCGCGGAGCGGCCGAAGATCGCGCATTGCTGGAGCGATCGTTGTTCGTTTCGGCGGACAGCGCCGCCGACCGATTGTGGGCCGTCGATCTGAGCCTGCGCTCGCCCGCCGTCGGCGTGGTCATCGGCGACGGAAGCGGGTTCGATCTGGCGGCCACGCGAAGAGTGCAGTTGGCGGGCCGGACGCACGGCACGTTGGTGATGACCGTCCGCCCTCCGTGGGAGCAAGGCGAATGGTCGGCCGCGCAGACCCGCTGGATGGTGCGCCGGGAATCGGTGTCGGACGACTGTGTGACGGAATCGGCGAAGCCGAGCTGGAGCATCGAGCTTCTGCGCAGCAAGGGAGTGCGGCTGGGACAGGCCTCGGAAATGTGGCGTCTGGAGTGGGACCGTGCCGCGTGCACTCTCCATCTATCTGCCGCGCTGGCCGATTCGGCTGGCGATGCGACGGCTGCTGCGGGAAGCGGGCGACTCGAAACGGCTCGGCGATACGCGTAAGGGTCGCAGCTCCAAACACGCGGCGTTGCTGTTGGCGACATCGCATCAGGGAAACGAGTTGGTGGTCTGCGCGTGCGAGTTCGCCGAGAGGGCGGGAGTGCGTGCGGGGATGACCGTCGCCCATGCCCGATCGCTGCTCCGCGGACGCGCCGTGCGGGTTGAGCCTTATGCGCCGGAGGAGGATGCGCGCCGGCTGCAACAGCTCGCAGAATGGGCACTGCGCTTCTCGCCGATCGTGGCCGCGGACGATCCCGACGGGCTGCTGCTGGACATTGCGGGTTGCGAACACCTGTACGGAGGCGAAGCGAAGTTGGCCGAGCGAGTGGCCGCCGCCCTTGATCACCTCGGATTCGATTCGCGGATCGCCGTGGCTCCGACTTTTGCCTGTGCCCGGGCGGTGGCGCGAACCATCGATCGTCGAATCACGCTCGTCGGTGCGGATGCAATCCGCCCATCGCTGGCCCCGCTGCCCGTCGCCGCTCTGCGTGCGGATCCGGCGGCGTGTGCGGCGCTGGCGATGGTGGGAATCGAGCGCATCGGGCAACTGCTCGATCTGCCGCGGGCGGAGTTGGCCGCGCGGTTCGGCGGTGGGTTGCTACACCGCCTCGATCAGGCTCTGGGCCGCGGAGTCCCCGATCCGATCGAACCGATTCAGCGGTGCGAACCTTTGGAGGTCTCGCGTGTTTTCGACGGCCCGGTGACGTGCCTGGAAGGCATTCTGATCGCGGTTCGGGAGTTGCTCGCCTTGCTCGTCGAGCGGTTGGGCAAGGAGGAAAGCGGAGTTTGCCATCTGGCGATGGAGTTTCGACGGATCGATGCGGCCACGTTTCCGCTGACCTTGCGTTTGAGCCGCCCCAGCCGCGACGAGGACCATCTGTGGTCGCTGGTGCGTCCTCGCGCGGAGCGGGTGCCGCTTGGGTACGGCGTCGACGAAATCCGCCTGCGGGCGTTGCGGGCGGAGCGAACGGGTCCCGGGCAGATCGAGCTGTGGCCGGGGTTGCTGTCGCCGACCCACCCCGAGCAGGAAGCGTCGTGGGGGCGGCTGCTCGATCAATTGATCGATCGTTTCGGCACGGAAAGTGTCACGGTCGTGGCATCGTCGGAGACCTATGTTCCCGAAGATGCGTTCGTCTTCCGTCCCTGGGGTGCGGATCGGGCGGCCGATCGCCTTCGCCGCGGGACGGAGCCGTGCATCGGCCGCGGCGCCCGGCCCTCGCGGCTGTTTTCGCGACCGGAGCCGGCAAGTGTCATGACGTTGACACCGGATGGGCCGGTGGTGCGGCTGGCGTGGCGGGGGGGAGCGGGGTCGGTTCGCCGATGTCTCGGGCCGGAGCGCCTCGCGTTGCCCTGGTGGATCGCGATGGTGTGCGAGAAACCGGAATTCGATCCGAGCCGCGACCCCCGCGTCCGCGTCCCGATAGGGCATCGCCCGTATCGGGAGCGCGCCGGGGCCTTCGCTCCGCTTCGGCATGAGGAAGCGGACGGTGGAAAACCGCTTCCTTATCCCGATGCACATCGGGACGGCTCTGAAAGCGCCGCGCGGGATTACTACACCGTTCAGGACGAGCGGGGAGACTGGCTCTGGCTCTTCCGCGACGGCGACTCGGGACAGTGGTTCGTACACGGCGAGTGGGCGTAGATCGAGTCGTTCCATGCCGGACCTTCCGCACCATAAGGCTCATGCCCATCCTTACCAGCGTTCCTCGGAGCTTCATCGCGGGAATGGAACGCGGATTTCTTTCGGCCGCAGAACGTACGATTGCCGCTATGCCGAACTGGCCGTGACCAGCAACTTCACCTTCCTCACCGGGGCCAGTCATGCCGACGAGCTGGTCCGCCGGGCCGGACAGTTGGGCTACGACGCCGTCGCGATCACCGATCGCAACTCGCTGGCCGGGATCGTCCGTGCCCACGTGGCCGCGAAGGAAGCGGGCATTCGTCTGATCGTGGGCTGTCAACTCGTCTTCGCCGAACCTCAGGGGCTTACACTGCTGGTGTACCCGACGGACCGCCAGGCGTACGGGCGGTTGTGCCGACTGCTGACACTTGGCAAACGCCGGGCGGCGAAGGGAGAGTGCCGCCTTACGCTCGCCGACTTTCTGGAGCACCAGGAAGGTCTGTTGGGCGTGATGGTTCTCGAGGACTCCGTGCCGATCGAAAAATTCGGCGACGATCTTCACCACCTGCGCGACGCCCTGGAGGATGACCGTCTGTCCCTGGCCGTCACCCGTCTCTTCGGACCCGACGATCGCGAGCACCTGCGCCGGCGAGCGGCTCTCGCGGACCGTCTGCGCGTACCGCTGGTGGCGGTCAACGACGTGCGTTACCACGTTCCCGAACGCCGTGTCCTGCAAGACGTGCTCACCTGCATCCGCCACGGATGCACGCTTTCGGAAGCGGGGCTTCGGCTCTTTCCCAACAGCGAACGGCACCTGAAGCCGCCGGAGGAAATAGCCCGATTGTTCGCCGATCTACCGATGGCGATCACGCGCACCCGGGAGATCGCCGAACGGACGAAGGGCTTCAGCCTCGACCAACTCCGCTACGAGTACCCCGACGAAACCTGCCCGCCGGGAATCAGCCCGATGGACCATCTGCGGAACCTCACGTGGCAAGGAGCGAGCGATCGCTACCCGGAAGGCGTGCCCGGCAAGGTTCGCGGCCAGATCGAGCACGAGTTCGCCCTCATCGACGAGCTGCGCTACGCACCATATTTTCTGACCGTTCGCGATCTGGTGACCTTCGCCCGCTCGCGAGGCATCCCCTGCCAGGGTCGCGGAGCGGCCGCGAACTCCGCAGTGTGCTACTGCCTGGGCGTCACTTCTGTCGATCCCGACCGCATCGACGTGCTCTTCGAGCGGTTCGTCAGCCGGGAGCGCGACGAGCCGCCGGACATCGACATCGACTTCGAACACGAACGCCGCGAGGAAGTCATCCGATACATTTACGGAAAGTACGGCCGCGAGCGCGCGGGGCTGACGGCTGAAGTCATCACCTATCGCCGCCGCAGCGCCATCCGCGACGTGGGCAAGGCCCTGGGGTTTTCGCTCGACGCCGTGGACCGCATCGCCAAACGCGTCGACACGTGGGAGCGAAACCCCTTCGCCGATTCCGAAAGCGGCGACGTGCCCGCGCAATTGACCGCCCTGGGTTTCGACGCGGCCGACGCCACCGTGCAACGATTTGTGCATCTGGTCCGCGAAATTCTTGGCTTTCCGAGACACCTCTCCCAACACGTCGGCGGGTTCGTCATGACCCGCGGGCCGCTGTGCGAACTCGTGCCCATCGAAAACGCGGCCATGCCCGAGCGCACGGTCATCGAGTGGGACAAGGACGACATTGAGGCCATGGGGATGCTGAAGGTGGACGTGCTGGGGCTGGGAATGCTGACGTGCATCGGGAAGGCGTTGGAGATGATCCATAGGCACGAAGGCACGGAGGCACGAAGGCACAGAGGGACGGAGGGAAATGAGCATGAAGAAATGAGTGTCACTTCCGGTGATCAGGATGTATCGTGGGGTGCCACAAAGCTACAGAGATGTGAAAAAGAATGGCATAAGAGATGCATAACGAAAGAATCCCAAGAATACGAAGGCGGTCTACCGTTTCCTCCGTGCCTCCGTGCCTCCGTGCCTTCGTGCCTTGCCGAGATTCCCCCCGAGGATCCCGCCGTCTACGACATGATCTGCAAGGCCGACACCCTCGGCGTGTTTCAAATCGAATCGCGGGCGCAGATGACCATGCTGCCGCGGCTAAGACCGCGATGCTTCTACGATCTGGTGATCGAAGTGGCCATCGTGCGTCCGGGGCCGATCGTCGGCGAGATGGTGCATCCTTACCTTCGCCGCCGCAACGGAGAAGAACCCGTCGTCTATCCCGACGCGGTGATTGAGCGGGTGCTGGGCAAGACGTTGGGCGTGCCGCTGTTTCAGGAGCAGGTGATGGCGCTCGCGATTCAGGCGGCGGGGTTCACGCCGGGCGAGGCCGAAAAGTTGCGCCGGGCCATCACCGCCTGGACGGCCAAGGAGGATATCGCGAAATTTCCCGGCCGGTTCGTCGAAGGCATGGTCCGCAACGGCTACTCACGCGAGTTTGCCGAATGGTGTTTCCAGCGATTTAAGGGGTTCAGCCAGTACGGCTTTCCGGAATCCCACGCCGCGAGCTTCGCCCTGCTGGTATATGCGTCCGCGTGGCTCAAGTGCTACTACCCGGCCGCTTTCGCCGCGGCCCTGCTCAACAGCCAGCCGATGGGCTTTTACGCTCCCGCGCAGATCGTCCACGACGCCCGCGATCACGGCGTCGAGGTCCGCGGCCTCGACGTCAACCACAGCGAGTGGGATTGTACGTTGGAAGGAAGGCACGGAGAAAAGGACGAAGGGATCCTTGACGCTTCGCGTAAAGGGCTGGCTCCGGGACGGAGAGGTTCCGGCCACGCTTTGCGATTGGGCATGCGGATGGTCAAGGGGCTGCGCGAAGACGAAGCTCGCGCGATCGTCGCCGCCGTCGGCCGGTGCGGGCCGTTCGCTTCTCCCTTGGAACTCTGGCGGGAAAGCGGCGCGTCGGCCGCTTCGCTACAGGCCCTGGCGCGGGCCGATGCCTTCGGCTCGATGAACCTGGACCGCCGCCGCGCGCTGTGGGAAGTTCAACCGTTGAGCGGGCGGGCACTGCCGCTGCTGGACGGCTTGTCGTCGCCGCGCAGCACCGCAGTGCTCCCGCAGGCCCCGCCGATGCTCGACGTGGGGCTGGATTACGCCGCCGTCGGGCTATCGCTCAAAGCCCATCCCGTTTCGTTTTTGCGCCAACAACTCTCCATGAAGGGGGTTTCAACGGCCGCGGAGATCAAGGACCCGCAGCGCACGCCGACGGGTCGAACCGTCGCCGTCGCGGGGATCGTTCTGTTCCGACAACGCCCCGGTACGGCCAAGGGGGTGATGTTCATGACGCTGGAAGACGAGACAGGCCGCGTCGATCTGATCGTTCGGCCGAAAATCTACGAGCGCTATCGCAGCGCCCTGGTGTACGGCACCTTGCTGCTGGTCCGCGGCAAAGTCGAGCGAAAAGGCCAGGTGGTTCACGTTCTGGCCCGCCGGGCCGAGGACATCCAATCGATGACGGTGCCACTGCCCAGGTTATCAAGAGACTTTCGCTAGGAAACCCGCCGCCCGTCACGCGCCTTTCTCGCCCTTGGTCTCGACGGCTTTTCTCACCGCGTCCGCCAGTTGTTTCTCGCTCCCACCGCCGATTTCGGAGTGCACGATGACGCCCTGCGCGTCGATGACGTAAAACGTGGGGATTCCGGAAACGTTGTACGCGCGGGCAACGGCGTCTCCGTCCATCAGAAGACCATAGGTGTATTTCTTGCCCTTCATGTACCCTTCCGGATCGCCGCCGGGACCTTCCATGCAATTGACGCCGAATACGCGAACGCCGCGGCTTTCCAGTTCGGCATGAAGCTCCTGGACCTTGGGCATGGCCGCCTTGCACGGCCCGCACCAGGTCGCCCAGAAATCCATGACCACCACCTGGCCGCGCATCGACGATAGGCGAACGACTTGCCCCTGAGGTGTCTTGAGTTCCCAATCCGGCGCGGGGGTTCCGATGGCCAGGAGCGGTTCCGGGGCTGCCATCCGATTCTCAAGATAGCCCTCCGGAACGGAAATCTGAAAATCCGCGGCGGCCAGCGACGCACGCGGCTCAATCTTGGACAACGTCAATACCGCCTTGTCTTTCCCTTCCTTGTCGGAGAATAGATTGAATACCCATTCCATGCGGCGTGGAAGATGGTCGGCCTGTCCGAAAAACCAGCGTGTACCCTCTCCGCCTCGAGAGACGAAAATCACGTCGCAGGCCGTGCCGTCCACGTTTCGAACCCCCTCGTACTTCGGCTTGCGCGCCTTTTCCGCCTGAAAGGGATCGTCACTTCCGAACGCCTGCACGACGATGTCCATTCCCGGGCCGAGCAAATACCGGGCCATTTGATGCGGCGCGGACGCATGGGCCTTGCCCGCGTGGTCCAACTGAACCGCCTGCACGCCGTCGGTCATAAGGTCGTACTTCCGTTCGGTTTCCCCCTTCTTGGCCCGCGTCACCGAGGCGCGAATGCGCTCCGTGCCCGCATCGAAGACGACTGTCCCGCGAACCGGAATGGTCGTGGCCGCGACCACGCCGTCCCCGACGTATTCGGCTTCGTAGGAGCCGCGGACGAACGAACGGCACGCCGCCTCGGCCTGGTTCAACACACCCAATGCTTTTTCATCGACCGCCGCCGCCACGGGCGAAATCTGCGATTCCGGCGAAGGGCGGTTTCGCCTTAGCAAGACCACGCCGGCCACTGCCGCAATCAGAACAATAAGGAGTAGAGATCGCTTTGCCATGGTGGATTCATCCTTTCAAGATAGGTTTTCCATTGCCCACGCCGGTGACTGCTGAACTCCGCGACGTCGCCCTGACCACCATCGGATCATAACCGCGAGCCTCCAGGTTGTCGATTCGGGCCATTGGTTTGTGTCGAAACTCGTACGCGGCGAGTGCATTGACCGGCGCTGTTCGCGGTTGTGAAGGATCACACCCATGTGCCGCTTAACGCGATTTCAACTCCACGTCGCGGGTCTCGTGGCCGACGCCGAAACAAAGTAGACCGATACCGACTAGCGGAAAGAGTGCCGCCCAACAGACGACATGCCGCAAGTCGGTCTCGGCCCAACGGGCCAGGCCCGGTACGGCAAAGGGGCCCGCGGCGGCAACGAATCGGCCGACGTTGTAGCAGAAGCCCGATCCTGTCCCGCGCAGCCGCGTGGGAAACAACTCCGGCAGGTAGAACGGCAGCGCCCCAAATGCGCCGAAAACCGAGAGGCCCACGAGGAACATCAACCGCAGCCGCGTCTCCGCACCGAATTCGAGGCCGAAAACGGGGAAAATCGTCAAGGCACTGCCCGCGAAATAGAGTAGGAAAAGTCGCCGCCGGCCCAGGTACATCGCCATGGGAACGGTCAACACGGCCCCAAGCAGCCCGCCAAGATTAAAGGCGTTGGTTCCCAGGGTAACGTAGCGCGCCGCCTCCTGCGGGGTACCTGCTTCCGTGGCCAGAAGCGCGGCAATGCGAGGCAAAAACGAATTCGACGTCCACCACGTAAGCAGCATGAGCACGGCGATGGCCAGCCCGCCCATGGTGCGGCTTCTCAGCTCGGGCGAGAATAGTTCCGAAAGACGTGGTCGTGCCGCGTTCGGCCGCCAGAGCGGCGGTTCGCGGATGACAAATCTGATTCCCGCGGCCACGACCGCCGGAGCCAGCCCGCATAAAAACACAAGTCGCCAGGCCAGGCTGGGGTTCTCCGCAAAAGCATTGATTCGTCTGGTAAACAGGTCGGTAACGAATGTGGCCAGGAGAAGGCCCATCGGCGAGGCCGTTTGTAGCAATGCTCCGGCGAAAACGCGTTTCTTTTCGGGAACCGTTTCAGCGACGAGCGCTGCGCCGGCGGCCCACTCTCCGCCGATGCCCAAGGCGGCAATGAAGCGAAAGACGATCAGCATCCAGATGTTGGTCGAGGCCGCACAGGCCGCCGTCCCCAGCGAATAGGTCAGCATCGTGACCAGCAACGTCCGGGTGCGTCCCATACGGTCGGTGATTTTACCGAAGAGAATTCCGCCCAGGCCCCAGCCGATGAGCAACAGGCTTGTGAGCGCTCCCGTCCACGTGTTGATGGCTTGATGGCTTCGCGGATCGTTGGGCGGCAGGTGCAACAGATCGGGAATGCACAACCGCGAGACGTAGTTGAACAGCAGGGCGTCGAAAACGTCGAACCCCCAACCGAGCCAGGCCGCAAGTACGACCAGCCATTGGTAGCCGCTCAGCCCCCAAACAGTCCACGGCGAAGGGTTCGATAGCGAGTCCTTTTGCCGTCTTTCCACGCCTGCACAAGTAAGTCGGGATTTGCCTACCGTCAAACGCCGCGGGAGCCATCGGAAGGGTCGGCACGTTGGAACAACGACAGACCGGCAGGTTACTTCCCGCGCTCAATCGTGGGCAACTTCGTCGCGCATTTTAGGTTTGAGGATTGCGAGTGACTTCGACGCCGTTCCGCCGGCATCACCCCGAACGCGCCAATCTTTCCTGGAGCCATCGCTGAACAAGCCGCTGCGGGGTTGTACGTCGCCGCTCCGCCTCCTGAAGGAGTTTTTTCCAGGTAGCCGGGCGCACTTCAATCAGCCCGATTTCCGGGCGCACGAAGACGGTTTCGTGGTCGTCCTCAAAGTCCGCCTGGAAATCGGTCGAGTCGTGAGTATCCCAAAACTTCGCCTCTTCCTTGTCATTTCGAAAATCGGGTAATCGCTTCTTCATTTCTGGGGCCTTCGCTTTCGGTAAAAACGACGCTCTTTGTCGGTCATCGAGCGTGCCGTAATGCACCTCGCTCCACCTCCGTAGAATAGGCGAATCACGATGAACAAATACCGTCCCGAAAGGGTCTGTCCATAAACGACTCGTGTGCCCTTTCGAGATTTCATCAGGAGCGGGCCGGAGAAGCAAACCTCTTCTACTTCATCGGACGTAACGCCGTGTCTTGCAATGTGGTCGCGGTTCTCATCATCCCATTCGAGTCCGGCAATTCTATGCATGGCGTTCTCACCTTGTCACGTCTGCTCTCTTTCTCAAAACGCCGCTGTGCCGGTGATCTCCCTGCCCACAATGAGTTGGTGGATCGTTTCCGTGCCTTCGTAGGTGATGACGCTTTCCAGATTGAGCATGTGGCGAACTGGGCAGCATTCCACGCTGATGCCGCCGGCGCCGAGAATGTCGCGGCATTCGCGGGCCACGTCGAGACCCAGGCGAACGTTGTTCCACTTGGCGAGCGAAACCTGCGTGTGGTGCATCTCGCCTTTGTCCTTCAGTCGACCCAGTTGCAGTGCCAGTAGTTGGCCCAGCGTGATACGCCGAACGATATCCGCCAGGCGGATTTGCATGTGCTGCTTGTGCGAAAGAGGCGAGCCGAACAGGACTCGCTGCTTCACGAACGTCAGCGCTTCCCGGTAACAGGCCATGGCCGAGCCGATCCCGCCCCAGGCAATTCCATAGCGGGCTTGCGTCAAACACGCGAGCGGAGCACCAAGTCCTTCCGCCTGCGGCAATTGATTGGCCGTGGGGATTTTGCAGTTGTCAAAGAAGAGCTCGCTGGTGACCGAAGCGCGCAACGAGAACTTGTGCGGAATGTCCCGTGTGGTGTAGCCCGGAGACCCTTTCTCCACGAGAAAGCCGCGGATGCCCTTCTCGGTATTGGCCCAGACAATCGCGACGTCGGCGATCGACCCATTGGTGATCCACATCTTGGCCCCGTTAAGCACCCAGTCGCCGCCGCGCTTTTCGGCGTGGGTTTTCATCGCCCCGGGATCGCTGCCGCCATCCGGCTCGGTCAATCCGAAGCAGCCGATGGCCTTCGCTTTGGCCATCTGCGGCAGCCATCGTTTCCTCTGTTCGTCCGAGCCGTAGGCGTGGATGGGGTACATGCACAGGCCGCTCTGCACCGAGGCGAAGCTGCGCACGCCGCTGTCGCCGCGTTCGAGTTCCTGCATGATGAGGCCGTAGGCAACGTTGTTGAGGCCCGCGCAGCCGTAATCGTGCAAGGTCGGCCCGAAGAGCCCGAGCTCGGCCATCTCCGGCACGATGTCCATGGGGAATCGCTCGTGCTCAAAACATTCAGCGATGATCGGCAGAACGCGGTCGTCCACGAACCGCGCGACGGTGTCGCGGACCTGACGCTCGTCGTCGCTCAAAAGGGTATCGACCGCGTAAAAATCGGGGGCTTTGCAATCGGGCACGTCCACTCTCCCGTCAATCGGTGAAATCGATTTCGGTGTGCACCAATCGGGAGGCACGCCGCCGCCGACGCACGCCGCAACGGCCATGCTAGTGCATCATTCCAATTCAATCTGCGGGTAAAGTCTCCGCAGTTTGATTCTCGCGTCGGCGGTTCGGAATTGCCAGTTGATCTTTTTCGACCGGCGGTTTCGATCCTCGTTCCAGGGCT
>Ga0187893_10004693_pt1 | contig 25647 bp, 47 predicted proteins | sample MA1701074metaG_FD_139574 | JGI IMG/M metagenome (GOLD analysis project Ga0187893, IMG submission 139574) | White microbial mat communities from a basaltic lava cave in the Kipuka Kanohina Cave System on the Island of Hawaii, USA - MA170107-4 metaG ... | reverse complement strand
GCCGCAAGTTCTCGGCTCTCGTAACGGGCTCCAGGTGCCATGGGTTGACGCAGGCGTGGTTTCGGCAGAGGTGGTCGAGGCCAAGTTTTCGGTCGAATCCTCCTCTGAAGTATTCGTAGAGAAGCCGGTGTACGTAGTATCCCTTGCCGAGCAGATAGACGCTGGAGTATCCTTCCCCTGCCCAGCCGCCTTTCCAGACCCAGCACCCTTCGCTTTGTTGAACTCGCGGTAGTACTCGCTCGGTAACAATTCCGTCGCCGGGATATCCCCGGAGGACTTTCGGTACTCGAAGCCTTCCACTATCCACTTCCATAGAAGTCCTTCAGGCGTAACGTCTACTCCCACATTGAAAATCGGGCCCGACGCCCGGGGCGGCTCCACCTCGCACTGATCGGCGATATTCATACTCCGGCCTACAGCCAGCGCCAGATCGTGCCGAGATACTTTCGGCAGAACCGTCTGCAGCCGCGCCATGATATCATCACCCGAACACCGGTAGCATTCGGCTGGCAGCTTGATCTTCCGATCGGGATCATCGACACGCTTGCCGATGGAGCGCGCTGCCATGGTGTCCTCGGCGGCGTAATCCTCGGGCCGAGGGAAGTGGGCATCGGACGTCACGACGCGCGGGATCTTCAGATCGCCTGCCATCGTCCAGAGCACCTGGCAGTGGCGATGGCTGATCTCCAGTCCCGGGATGGGGACGATCTCGGCGTAGAGATGCTCGATGCGGCCTTTGAGGTAGCTGAGCCATTGGTGCGCCAGTTCCGCCTTATCGTCGTTGATGAGCCGCGCGATGTGGCCACCCACGCAGCCTGTCATCACAACCAGCCCCTCCTGGTGGCGAAGGATGGCGTTCCAGTCGATGCGCGGCCGGTAGTAGAAGCCTTCGCGGTAGCTGATCTTATGAAGCGCCAGGAGGTTCTGGTAGCCTTGCTGGCTCAATGCCAGGACGGTAAGGTGCGGCAAGCTGGCCCGCGCGCTGCGTTGCTCTTCCTGGTTGGTCTCGCTCTTGACGCCGCGGACGGCCATGTCCTCACAGTGGTAGAACTCGACTCCGGGAACAAGTTTGAGATCGGCGGCTTTGAACACGCGGAAGAATTCTGCATGACCCGTTGACACGCCATGATCTGTCAGGCCCATGGCCTTGTGGCCCAGTTCCTGAAGGCGGTCGCGCACCTGCTCGGCGTTTCCAAACCCATCCTGACAAGAAAACTGTGAATGCGTATGCAAATCGACAAAACAATCAGCCATTTAGTGAGAGCCCTCAGCCGGTTCGTTGGTCGGTCCCTTCTCGTCCCACCACTCCTGCTCCCGTTCCGCCCGCAACTCTGGTGGCAGACGCTCCTCTTCAACCTCCTCGGGATAATCTAGGAGCAAGTCGACGTGCGCCTTCATTTCGTTGATCACTTCGGGCACCGTACCGTAATCCCCGCTGTGAAAATCGTCAATATAGAACCAATCGTCGCGCAAACGCATGACCGTGCAGTAGATATTCTCCCAGCCAGCCAGTGATTGATCGCGTTTGACAGTAATGGCGTATCCGCGATAGAGTTTTTTCATTCTTCGTACCACCAGATGGGCTTGGCGCCTCGCCCGGTAGCGCCGCCCCACCAGCAGGCGCCGTCAGAACGATCCCACTCTACGTCTGCGGGAGGGATACTATATCGCACCGCGCTACGCTCCAGGTCATCGGGCGACACCTGCTCCTCCAGATAGGCGCTGAAGACGGCGGCCGCTTCATACTCCGTCGGATACAACTCGGCCGACAGCGCATAGCCACAATCGCCCATGGAGACCGGCTCGTTGAAGATCTGATTGAACTTGCTCTGTTTGTCCATACGGCGTGGGGGACGACTCGAACGCCCATTCCGACGGTTTGTATCCCGCTGGCTCTGCCTTTGGCCTACCCACGCCACGGGCACGCAAGGACTTGCACCTCGATCTTCCGGTTATCGACCGGACGCTCTACATTGAGCTACATGCCCGCGTCTCCGTGACGCGCATATTTACCGGTGTTTCTTACTGGCTTCACAGTCGCTCCCCGCCGCAGCGGAGGTTTGGCCACCTTGCTCATACGCCGTGACGGAAGCGCACGGTTTTGTTCGGGACGGCGCCGTGCCGAACTTCTGCCGTTGATGCCGAGTTGCAGTCAGTACTGCTCCTCTCGGCGAGGATCTCTGTTCGGCCAGACCACTCCGCTGGAAGTACTTCCATACCGCGAAACAGAGAGGGCGGGCGAGAGAGCGCCGTCGGCTCGTTTCCGACGGCACCCCCCCTCGCCAGTTGCGGGGGCGAGATTTGAACTCGCGATCTTCAGGTTATGAGCCTGACGAGCTACCGGGCTGCTCCACCCCGCAAGGTGGACGGTTTACGACACGCGCCCAAAACGGTTCTCCAGCGGGTCTCTCCGTTGACGGCCTGCGCTATTTCGCTCTCATCCTCCCCACCGGGGGAGCGGGGCGAGCACGCGGCTGCGTTATGTCACTTTCGTCGTGGGCAGCCATCCCACGCAGGTCACTACTCTGGCTCCGGGACGAGGACTCGAACCTCGATTGACGGCTCCAAGAACGACTGCGACGCTTTTTCTTGTAATCGCGCATATATCTGTTCCCTGCCTCACGACAAGGATTGCATCTGCATTTGTGATGTCGATAACGAGAATAAGTGCCATGGGTCGCTGCATGCTTTCCCTTGTGGCAAATCTCACACAAAAGCTGGCACTTGGCCAACTCTTCTTCGACAATCTCAGAACAATAAGACCAGATATTAGACACGGATACGCGTTTTTGAGCTGGATTGATATGGTCGATTTGGAGATGATTCGTCGCTCCACACCAGACACAAACACCGCCCAAATCTTGGATTACTTTAGCGCGCCATTGCTTGTAATAGTCGCTCATCTGTTCGGTGTCCTGCCGTTAGACGATCCCGGAGTGACGCCTTCAGGCGGTGCCGGTCGCCACGCTGCACCGCCTGAAGGCGTCACTTCCACTCGGGCGCTGCCAGTGCGGTCTCCGTGGGCTGGGCCGGCGGTTCGTGGTAGCCCATGAAGGCGATCTCGCTCCGAGGCGGCTGTTTCTTGCCGTTCCACGTTCGCTCCGGGGTGATTTCGACCTCAACGGTGACGACCTGACCGAGCAGCCACCGCTTGATCTCCCCTGCCGTGGGAGGATTTGAGGGGAAGCCCGTCAGGCACTTCAGGTCCCGATCGTAACGGTTAAGGACGCTGGCGACCCGAGCCAAACGCACGTCACCCTTGCCCTCCAGCATCAGCCGGTCGTAGAGGTTTCGGCCCTCGTGCTCCCCTGCCAGGATCACCAGTTTACACTCCAGCATAAGGGTGCCGCCCTTCAGGGTTGCCGGAAGATGAGGGTTCTTGGGATCGCGCTCCTCGCGCCTTTGCGACCGCTTCACGATCACTTCCTCGAAGCGCGCCACATATTGCCCTGCTGGCACAATCGTATCCAGGCTGATGTTGGGGTTGATCCCCTCGTTGAGGAGCGCCTCCTCATCTGCCTCTCCGCCACCGCCGCCAGGAGGAGGGGCTGACGCTTCTTGCTCCAGTTGGCTCAAAAGTTCTTCATCGGTCATCGTTGCACTCATTGCGATCCTTTCTCGGTATTGCTAGGGTTAGCGGTGGGATACAGTTTTTCGATAATCTGCCCAAAGTGCGGCTTCTCCAGCTTGTTCATCCAGCCGCCGCGGTTCTTGGCCTCTACGCCCAGGCTGACGCCAGGGACGGGGGACGAGGCATTGAAGTTCAGGACGCGAAACTCCTCGGTCCTCTTGCCGCCCTTCTCATCGTCCACCTCGCGCGGGCGGATCTCATAACGGCACATCAGATCCACCATGCCAGGGATCTGTTTGTAGGCGGCACCTTGGATCGCCGGGCCGACGATCCGATCCTTCTCCTGTTCATGAGCGATAAGAATGACATGGCACGGCAGCTTGCACAACAGCAGGACGGTCGCACGAAGTTGCTGCAGCACAAGGTTCCAGTCCGTCCGCTCCGGCAACCGCTCGACGGAAAGTTCGCCGAGTTTTCCCTGGAGACAATAGACTTGTGCTGTGGTAATGTTGTCCAGCACAACCGTCTTGAAGAAGCCGGGCATTTTGCTGCACATGTTGACACGCTTGATTACCCGTACGAACTCCTCCCAATTGGTAGCGCGCTCGGCATAGATATGGCCCGGCGCACACAGGTTCAATTCTTCCGCCAATTCCGGGCGAGGACGTCGGACGGACAGCAGACCATCGTCCAGATCGAGGTAGAGGATTGGACCGGGCCCGCTGGCTGCGAAAACCGTTTTCCCGACTCCGACTCGACCGTAGACGAGCATATTGACATAGCCCGGTATGGCCTCTCCATCAACCGAGCGATACTGCGAGACCGCGGTGTTGCTCATGAACCCTCACGGAACTGTCGAAATCCCTGGCCTACCAGCAGGTCATGGACGGACTGCTTTTGCGCCAGCACGTCGGCGATATGCTCGTCGATGGTGCCGGTCAGGACGAGATCAATGATCTGGCAGGGCTTCGTGCGCCCAAGGCGTGTTCCACGCCCCTCCGACTGCACGCGGTTGACATAATCGAACGTGGACGAATGGTACACCATTATGTCAATCCCCGGCAGATCCAGCCCCATTGCACCTGTCTGCAAATTGCATGCCAATACACGAAGCGGGTTCAACCGGTCGTTGACGGCCCGCCGAATCTCCTGGCGGCGCGCATCCGGAGTGCTGCCGTCCAGCCGTGCGACGGCGTTGCTCCCCCAGCGGTCGACGAGCCGCTGATGGAGGAGATCGATCTCAGGGATGAAACGCGTCCAGATCAGGAACTTGCCGTCCTCGGTGTCCCACGCCTCCTCCAGGTAGTCCATGATCCAATCCAGTTTGGGATTGTGCAGAGGGCGCGGTCGAAGGATCTGCTCGTGCTCTCCGTCCCAGGTGGCGGCGGGAGCGTCATGGGGCGCCATCGCGAAGCCCGCCGTCACCTGCTGCTGGCGGATGATACGCGCGAGGACGTTGCTGGCCTCGCAGGTCTCACCGCGGTCGATACGCTCCAGTTGCTCGACCTGTTCCTGGGAAGGCTTCAGGTGAACGACGCGTCGCTCGGGCTCCGGCATATCGACGGCCGCTCGGCTCACGCGATAGCCGAAGGAGTAGAACTTCGTAACCAGCTCCGCCACGCGCTCGGGTTTGGGCACCGACAGAGGATGGTTGCTCGTCCATAACTCGTCGCAATACTGCTGGCGAAATTCGGCAATGCGGGAGCCGAATACAGAGCTATCCACAAACTGGCCGAGCGCGCAGAGGTCCTCGACACTTTTACGGATCGGTGTCCCTGTCATCGCGATCGTATACCAGGCGTGACGCCACGCCAGGGCCTTCGCAGCCCGGGCCATGGCGGTGGTGCGGCTGAGAAGACGGCTGGATTCATCAGCCACGATCAGATCGAATTTGCCAAACTTCTTGAGGTCCTTCTCCAGCGCGGCGACAGTTTCCCAATTGACGAGGATAATACGATAGGGAGGCACGGATTCGCACCTGCGGATATCGGCCAGATAGGCTTTTCGGTTCTCCAGACTCCCCTGCTGGTGCAGAATGTAACTTTCCGCCTCGGGCCAATAGAGGGCGAGTTGTTCTTGCCACTGCTCCAACGTGATCTTCTGGCCGATGACCAGAGCGCGGGTTTGTACGAAGTGGCGCATGAGATCGATGGCCATTTTGGTCTTTCCACTGTTGTGGACCACGATTCCGTTGGCCACGAAGTTGTGGTGTGGCGCTTCCATTACCAAGTCGTAAACGTCGGTCTCTCCGTCCGAGACGATTGAGACAACAACATCGACTTTGGGAATAAAGATGACTTCGCCACCCTTACCGCTTCGGCCACCATTTAGTCTTCGATGCCCTGAATGAGCAACAAGATGCTCGCTTGGATCAAGGAGTTCCAAATTTTCGGGACGATTATCTGCTTTGTTTTCATTCTTGTGATGAACGTGTTTATCTTTGGTTATTGATATGTCAAGTTTTTGCTCTAGGATAACGATATGTTCATAAACATAGCCACTTGATTGAGCCCTTGGGTGCTCGGGCATTTTAATCAAGATGTATCCGTCGTTATCGCGATAGCGCCCCCCTTTCCAATTTGGATGCTGCGGTCCACTTGGACTTTTCCACCCGCTTGCTCTTCGAGCGTCTACTGCGCGACGGAGAGCACAAGAACGACAATACCCTTTGTTCTTGAGATAGCTAGTTCGCAGTACATCTTTAGCGCTACCGCAGGCTATACATTGAATGTCCGGCTCAAAAAGTGTTGAAGGCGTCCGTTGACCTCCGCGTAGAAAGCGAGTAATGCATAAAAAACAATAGCCTGGATGCTTTGAGTTCCTAGAGCTGCTTACCCGATCACTTGAGCCGCACTTCTTACAAAGTGCAGTTCCGTTTACGAGAACCTCATCACCAGGCCGAAGCTCATCAACACGAGTCCACGAACCATCAGGGCGTGCAACGGGATGATCGCCTGTTAAGCGGATTGATTTCCCTGACTTCAATAGAAGTTTGACAACGGGCATTACGCCTTGAGAGAGGACGTCGACGACGCGATGTTGACGAAACTCTCCATCACAAAGCGACCGCGCAAACGTCTGAATGGAACGCTTCCACTTTTGGTTTTTTCGGCGGTCCCCTTGAGGAGCACAACCATGAAAGCGACGATAGACGTCGCGAATTGAGTACTCCCGCCCTGCTCCCGAGCGATTAATGTTAAGGATTGTCTCCCCTGCGACACAGCCTAAGGTGCAGGCGTTCACAAACCCTTTGCGTCCGCCGAAGATCCCATCCAGTGCCCAACCGAAGGCGGCGAGCTGGTGGGGGCGCGGCGGCGGTGCATTGGGCACGGGGGCCGGATAGTAAGTGAGCGCCTCCGCACTCGGCTGCAGCAACTCCCGGACAACTGCGATGTAGCTGTCATCCGCCTCCTCCAACCGCCCCATGACCTCCAGACACATCACCGTCTCACGCGTCACGGGTAGGCAGAGAGTGCGGCCACCATCAAAGACACGCGCCTGCGGGAGATGGATGAAGTAGCTAATGATCGCGCGAGGACCCCTATAGACTAGATGCTTTCTTCCGTCGCTCGTGGTCAGCACCCTGACGGAGGGTGGAGCGATATGTTCGCCAATCCCTATGATTTCTTGTTCAAGAAAATCGTTCATCATGGAAAGAGCCCCCGCCATCAGTCGGCGGGGGCCAAACAGACACCTAGATCAATGCAAGGAGACACTTACCGTGTCGTCAACGAACGTTGCACGAACCGTGCCAATCGGGCTGTTCCTTGGCTGTCTGCCATTTTGGCATACTTCGTGCAATGTTCATTGACGAGTGTTCCTTACTAAAACATCCCTACTTCAGGGGCGGTCGATTGACCGCCCCTCTTTTTGTATCTGGAGGACGAACCGTGGAGGGGCGAGACACTCAGTACCCTATCCTTGCATCGCTGGACGCGTCGTTCCGCGCCCCGCGCTCGGTGCATCTCAAGCGAGCGGATGGGCTAGGCCGAATGCCGAACGATCACTATGAGACCGATTACAGCACCGTCGAGCGATGCTTGGCTGCGCTAGAGGTTCAGGTGACACGTCCGTGTATCTTGGATCTGGGGGCGGGTTCGGGTCGATGGGGTAAAGTGGCACGAAGACTGTGGCCGAGCGCGTTCATCTATGGAGTAGAGATTCGTGACGTGGAACGACCGGAGAAGTATGATGGATGGTTGACAGGTGACTTCCCTGTGTGCGCCCACCAGATCAGACTCGAATATGATCTGGTCATAGGAAATCCACCCTATGCCTGCGCCGAAGCGTTCGTCCGCGCGGGCCTCTTGCTTCTCCGGGATGGCGGTCAACTCGGGTTTCTGTTACGGCTGGCGTTTTTGGAAGGACAGGGGCGGCGCGACGGACTGTTCAAGGAATTTCCGCCTCGCGCCGTGGAAGTGTGTAGCAAGCGGCCGTCGTTTTCGGAAGATGGCAAGACCAACGCCACGGCCTTTGCCTTTTTCATTTGGCAAAAGGGTTACCGGGGCGAGCCGCGCGTTCGATGGCTCTAAGGATCGGTCAACTCTGAAAGCAGACGATTAGAGGGTAGGATATGCTCATAAAGGAGGCAGCAAGAGCCGTACCGTACCGGCCGTCGACGATCCGTTTGGCATACTTTTTGCAAGGTTGGCAGATGGTGTGTCAAACCACAGAATATACAGGAGGACTTACAGATGAAGTGATGGACGTCGCGGAACGCGACAGGACTGCAACCATTCAGGGGGCCGGACCCGCGAAAGTTCGGTCCCTCCTTATCTCGCCTTCGTAAAGTGCGGTCGATGGCTGACACGCGCCGATTGGCGCGGGCGATATCCGTAGCGGTATCATCTTCAGTATGCCAAAAGCATTGCCTGGACCATCAGAGCCAACTCTTACTCCTCAGAAACGGCTTTGGCTAGAATTCTACCTCGGACGCTGCCGCGGTGACGCGGTTGAAGCTGCACGCCTTGCTGGAATTAGTGATGATGAACAAGCGCTCCGGCGCGTAGCAAAACGTTTCCTCAACGACCCCTCAGTTCGTTACCATATCGAGAAGTGGACGAGCCGCCACATGGCGCCCATGGAGATCCTCGCGCTTTTTGCCTCCCATGCTCGCGGTGACATGGGCGACTTCTGGAGTGACCCCAATGACCCCGATGACCCCGATGAAGTGCCCCGTCCAAGCTTGCGCAAAGCGAGGGAACTCGGTCTCACTCACCTGATCAAAAAAATCAAAGTGGGGAAAGATGGCTCTGCTGAGATCGAACTCTACGACGCGCAGGCCGCCGGGCGGGAACTGGCAAAGATTTCGGGGCTACACCGTCGCGACGATTCCGCTATCACGGTTACTGTCCAGCACGTACTCCGGGCCATGCCCGCCGAGGTGCGGGAGCGGGTTCTGGCCTCCGTCAGCGCCCGAATGGGGCAGGCGCTCGCCGCTGGCAACGAGGAGGAGCCGCCGATCGACGTCGAGGTGACGGAGGCAGAGACGGAAGAAATAACGGACGCCGCGACGGCGCTTGTTCCCTGGAACTATTCCGCAGAGGTGCACGGCCTGGGAGACGACGAGGAGACGACCGACGATGTCTGATCTCCTTTCGGGCGACTGGACCGACGCGCAGATCGAGGAGATGGCACGCAGCCTCCTGGAGGTGGCCACTCCCGAGGAGGTCGTCGGTGTTTATCACGAGCTGCGCCAGGAAGAGATGAGCGTTTCTAATCGGCGGACGCCATTTCAAGAGCGATATTGGAACGATCCAGTTGCCTTCGCACACGACTGCCTTCGATGGGGGCCGAATGAAGGATTGGCTGAGTATCAGGCGGAGATATTAGCAGCACTCCCCGCCAAGAAGCGCGTATGCGTGCGAGGCCCGCGAGGTCTTGGCAAAAGTTTTATCGCTTCAGTGATGCTGCATTGGATGGCTCTGACGCGAGATGCCGCGACGGACTGGAAGATTGGATCGACCGCAAGTGTCGGACGGCAACTCAAGGACTATCTCTGGCCCGAGATTCGCAAGACGGCTCGCCGTATACGATGGGACCGAGTTGGCCGAACTCCCTACGATGCTAAAACCGAGATGTTGCTGGAACGGTTGACACTAACCACGGGTCACGCGTACGCAGCTACGGCAACGGACCCCGCAAGCATGGAGGGAGGCCATGCCTCTTCCATAGCAATGATCTTTGATGAAGCAAAGAGCATTGACAAAGCGTTCTTTGACGCGTTGGAGGGCTGTTTCAGTACTAGCAAGGAGGCGTATGCCCTTGTCATCTCAACACCTGGGCGGCCGGAAGGACGTTTTTACGAGATCCAGAACCGCAAGGAAGGTTACGAGGATTGGCACGTCATCCATGTTACGTTAGATCGGGCTCTTGCAGCGGGGCGTATCGAACCTGAGTGGGTCGAGTCGCGCCGACGCCAGTGGGGAGAAATGAGTTATCTGTTTCAGGCACATGTTCTTGGTGAGTTTTGCGCTCAGCAGGAAGACGGCGTTATCCCGCCGGATTGGGTAGAAGTGGCGCAAAGCCGGTGGAGGCAGGTAGATGCCCAATAGACACAAACCCCTAATCGAACGTGTTTGGGATAGAGTAAGAATCGGCAAGACGGACGAATGCTGGCCACGGTTAGGCCAAAAGCAAAAATTCGGCTACGGGCGTATTCGAGATCACTACCGCCGCCGTAGCGTTCATCGCATTGTTTGGGCGATCGCCAACGGTCCCATTCCCCCTGGGTTGTCGGTTCTCCATAAATGTGATAATCCACCTTGCTGCAATCCCGCACATCTATTGCTCGGCACGACATTGGATAACATGCGTGACATGATCCGGCAAGGGCGCAGTATTTTACAAACCGATCCCGGTCGCGTTCGAGACATTGGAGAGCGGCATGGGAGAGCACTCTTGAATGATGGGCGCGTCGAATATATTGGTCAGCGAAGAAACATATCTGCTTTTAAAATGGCCAATCTATTTGGCGTCCACAAGAATACCATTTACCAGATTAGAAATGGGAAGACATGGCGCCATCTTAAGGCTGAAAATCCATGATTGCGTTTGGTTGTGATATTGCCCGAGAGGGCGCCGATTCCACAGTCGTTGCCATTTGGAAAGGATTACGGGTAGATGTGCTACATCGCTGGAAGAAAGCCGACACGATGGAGACGGCGCAACGCATCTTCGACCTTGCGATAAGCTGGCGCCCAATGGCCGTAGGCATTGATATTATCGGCGTTGGAAGCGGTGTTTTCGATCGCCTGCGGGAACTGGGTCAGCCGGTTGTTCCCTATAACGCCTCCAATCGAACTGACGTGACCGATGCCAGTGGCACTCTTTCTTTCCTAAATGTAAGAGCTGCCTCCTGGTGGATTTTACGTGAAGCTCTTGATCCCCAGCTTGGACGAGGGCTACAGCTTCCGCCTGACGATGATCTATTGGCCGATTTGACCGCTCCGCGCTGGACCACCACCGCCAGTGGTCAGATCAAGTTGGAGTCGAAGGATGACATTCGCGCCAGGCTTCGCAAGCATAAGGGCGGCGAGGGGGGCGGATCAACTGATGCCGGAGACGCCGTTGTAATCGGGTATTGGATCGGCCATGCACAGACCGGAAATTTCGAGCAGGCGTACGCCGTTCATACCGACGGAACCCTGCGCGCGAGCGAGGTCAAGGCCGAGGAAGAGATGACGGAGGAAGAGCGACAGGGCCGCTACCAGTGGTGGGAGAGTGAAAAGCTGTTCGGCCGCGCCGAGGAAGAGCGCGCGGTCGACTCGACGCACGGCAGTTATGGAGGGTATCATCGGTGAGTGAGAATCAACCGGTTAGCGTCGGCTGGCTCGATCATCAGGCCAAGCTGTGTCATGTCGAGGCGTTCCTGAACGGCCTGCGCTATCGACAATGGGCAATAAAGGCCGAACGCAGTCGCCGCAATTGGCTGGGCTTTTTGATCTTTCCGCGCTTGCAACGCGAAATCATCAAGTCTCATGAGCAGGTAGCTCACAAGTGTCTGGAGGGTGTCATGCTCTTCGCTATGCACGCGCAGGCTTACGAAGACATGGCCAACGACATCCTGGCGTGCGGAGGAACGCGGTGAGTGTTAAGCAGCTATCCTGGACGACCGCAAGTGCGATACACCGCCGCCGACACTACGACACCTATCGTCTCGGCAAAGGATTGGAGGATATCGTTCGGGAGATCGGAAACGATCCAGCATTACACGCCGAGATTTCGCACCTGCGCGCCCTCATGGTGACAGCCCATCACCGTCACATATTTACGTTATGTCCGGCGGTGATCAAACATCGGACCTGGAGTAAGCACGGCACCTACCTGACGGAAATTGAAATGGAGATGCTGCGGGCCAGCGGAGGCGAAACGCAGGACGCGTGAAAAATTCCGCCACCAAAAAATGGCCCATGGAGTTGTGTCTAATGACCATCAGGAGAATTAATTGAACGTTTTTGACTACACCGAGGAGATGCGGCGACGGCAGCAAGCTCACAAGAATTGGAGGCCGATTGAGCCGGGAGACATAGTGTGGTATGTACCGGATTGCGACGAGCAAGGCTATGTCAAAGCGGATGACGTTCACATCGGGGTTGTGGTTCGCGAATATCCTCCAAAACGTCCTGGGCATCTTCTGGTAGCTTTCTGGAATGAAGACGCGCCAGCAGCGCCAACGCACATACCGCTCAAAAATCTGGAACTCTCCCAGTCGGAAAAAGAGCGTGCGTTCGACTACGTGTCCCGAGGTTGTCCGTCCGAACAATTGCTGTGACTGACCACCTTACCGACATGGAGCAGAATCGTTGAAAATCATCACCACCAAACAGTGGGGCGCAAAGCCCGTCGACAATTCACGTCTGAGCTGGTCGCCTGCGGAGGGGGTAATCATCCATCACACCGCAGGAGCGAATGCCTGGCCTCTTCCACTGGCGTTCCTGGAGCGACAGCGATGCTTCCGCGTCGCACGAGCGATCCAGAAGGATCACATAGACCGCGGCTGGAGCGACAGTGGCCATCACTTTCTGGTGACGCGCTCCGGCCTGATCCTGGAGGGCCGTCAGGGGACGCTGAACGCAGCGCAACTTCACAGCCAAGTGATCCAGGGCGCCCATGCCGGGGTCACCCATGTTAACCGCACTTGTTGGGGGATCGAGTGCGAGGGGCGCTACACCAAGGGCCCCATGCCCGAGCGGCAGATGCTCGCGCTCGTGGAGTTGTGTGCGCACCTGTGCTGCTGGGGCGAACTGCAAACGAGCGAGACCATCAGCGGGCACCGGGACGTTAAAGCGACCGAGTGTCCCGGCGATTGGCTCTACCAGATGTTGCCTGGATTGCGGAGCATGGTCCACCACCGCAAGTGGGATCTGATGAGCGAGAACGACAAGTGATTGAAACAATCAACCTGTTGGAGCGGTGCGCAATCTTCCTGGATCAGATGCATCAAGCGCAGGCTGGCATCCCAACACGTTTATGGCCAGACTACGAGGCTCTCTGGCGCGAGACGGCCAGCTATCGACCGAAGGAGAAAATTGTGACCGAAGATTATGACAGCCATGTTCGCGAGTATCTGGATACTGTGTCACGTGCCGTCTTCGACGTTGACGAGATGTGGATAAACGAGATCGCTTCCTTGATCGCCGAGAGCGCGGCGGCAGGTCACCTGTTGCTGGTCGCCGGCAATGGCGGGTCGCACTGCACGGCGCTCCACTTTGCTACGGACCTGGAGAAGTGCATCTGCGACGCGCTGCCGATCGAGAAAGCCTACAGCACGCCACGCGTGCATGTCCTGGGGGAGAACCCGGGGATCTGGTCGGCCTGGTCCAACGACATAGGCTGGACCGGCGCTCTAGCACGGCAAATAGAGACCTGGGGGAGGCCGGGCAGCCTGCTCCTCCTCCTCTCGGCGTCGGGGGAGTCGTCCAACCTGATCCACGCCGCGAGCGCGGCCAAGAAGCGCGGGCTGAGGGTCATGGCATTGATCGGCCAGGTGGGGTCATCCTTGGAAAGGTGGGCCGACCTTGCGCTCGTGGTGGGGACGGAGGACGTCCAAGCGGCCGAGGACGTCCATTCGGTCGTATGCCACGCGCTGTTTCGAGAGGTGTTGCGCCGCGTGAAGGAAACGTGTGGGGTTGAGTAGCAGAAGGAGAACACGGGGTCCGGCTTACGTCGGGCCCCGAGTGTTAGAGTTCTTCTCCCTCGGCCTGCGCGATGGCGGCTGTCACTTAACCCGCGCCTCCAAGATAGTTTCGACTTATCACCTCATGAAGACTACTCACAAGCGGCGGCGGTATCCGCCTCTCAAACTCCAATGCACGAGCAAAAGGCACCGTTTCATCTCGTCCGTGGTAGCACGCTTCGCCCAAGATTTTCCAAGCGATCAGTAGCTCCTCGACCCACTCCCAGGCGATTTCACGACCGGGATTGGCAACATTCCAGTCGTTCAGGATTTGACGGGCACGGGCAACAATCATACTCACCTTAGCACCTCAGCCGCCCTCCATACGTGCAGCCCTAGCGGGCACTCTCCGCGTTGCGGCCGCGTTCCCTGCTCCTCACCAAGTGTCTTGGCTGTGCGCAGGGCGAGATCGGCGCTGGCAAGACACTGTCCTACTGCCCAGGTCACCGTAACACCGCGCAGACGCCATGTATCTCCCGCCAGATCCTGCCAGGAGTGCCAGTAGAGGGGTAGGCGTGCCAGCTCCTGATTGAGCTGGTAAAAAGCAAGCATTCGTTCGGCTTCTTCTGCGGCCGGGCCTACCAGAAGGAACTCGTCGGAGCGCCCCCCGAGCCGAAACACCTGAACGCCCTCATACATGCTCGCCAGTCGGCGCAAAAAGCCACTCACCAGCTCCAGGAGAGCGTCTCCGGCTGCCAGGCCATACGTGTCATTGATGTATTTGAGCCCGCAAGCGTCCATGAGAAGAAACATCTCGCCGGGTTGCGATGTCCGTTCCTGAAAGGCGCGACGGTTCGGCAGCCCCGTCAACTCGTCGGTGAGCATCGCTATCCGCATCTCTTCCGGGGTCATCTCGGAGACAAACATGCGCCGCAGGGCACCTGAACGCGTGCGCCGCTCCGGGCCGACGTAGGAGGTATTCGCCAACATTGTATCGACTTCCCTCATCAACCTTAGTTCCTTTCACCGCGCAAAGCGGCGTTTAACTCTTCACGCCCAAAGTCGCTGAGGACGTAGGGCGGTCCCACACAGTTTGGTGCGGCCTCCAGATACTGGCGACCGATCATCGCCTTGACGGTCCAGGGATTCACGAAATCGCCGCCTTCAATCAACCATGTGCCGGATTTTGGCAGACGAATCAACATCGTCTCACCAGAGAGTTGCTTCATCGCCTTGCACATGCGTTCGGAAATCGAATATCTGAAAAACTCCATGTACCCTTCCTATTGTATCCATCCACCGGATAGCCAGCCCGCTTGGACCGCAACTGTAAAGAAGCCCGTTGCGTCTTCCGGGACAGGAAGCGGCATAACATGGCTCCGAGCCGCCATGCGCGCCATCTTCCGCGTCCATCGGGCCGTGTCGGTCTCGTCGTCGGCGGTTGCCAGTCGCGCCAGCGCGGCCTCGGGGCTCGGTAGGAGCCACACCTCCCTGGGGCGCGGGTTGAGCCATACGCGCCGGGGCAGATGACGATTCCAGCAGATGAGAAGCCCATCAGCATCCCGGTCCTCGACGATCTCATCATCACTCACGAGGCGGTCTCCTTATGCCGAGCACGTTGCCAATCATGCTGCGCCAAGTCTGGTCGTTCTGATGCTTGCGCTCCAGCGCCTGTCGAAGTGCTTCCATCTCTCCGGTGAGCACGGCCACGTGCGCGGATAGTGTCGCGAATTCGTTGCGCGTCGGCACAAACGTATAGTCCGGGCCGACAGCGGGCCCCGGCTCCTGCATGCGCTGCTCCAGTTCTTCCACTCGCTTTATCAGCAACGACGCTATGTGATTGGAAGTGCTTACAGCGCCTCTGAACTCTTCCTGGTCCGCAACCAGGGCGGCAAGGCGGTCGTCAGCAGGCAGTCCGTCAGTTGAGCCTTTCACCTCCACGGCGCGCTCTAGATGCTCCAGCCGAAGGTGGATCAGCCGCAACGTCTCGTCCGATTGAGAGTTGGGGCCCGACGTTGGGGCCAGCAGATCATCCAGGGCCATGCCGAGCGTGTTGAGCGCTAACTGAAAGCGGCCAGCTTCGCGCAAATCTTCGATCATGTTCTTCCTCATGTAGCTATCCGTCAGGATTACAACATGCTGGATTGTCTCCAAGAGGGCAATCATGAAGACAATTAGGCGTAGGCCAACGGCCAGATGTCAGAAAGAACGCAATCCTATGCGCCAGTTGACATTTCCCATAGATCGAGAATTGACCGTACCCTTTAGGATTTTGGCTTGCCATCCAGAGCCAACAATCATTCGGGCCGCGTTTATCGACTTTGCTCCAAAACCGCTCCTCTGGTGTTTTCATCGGCTCCGTCGACCTCCCACCAACGAGCCGTGCAAGAAGCGTACCTTAACGCCAGAAGATGGCGTAGAGAACTGCGATTAAGAGTATCAACTCCATTGAATCATCTCCTCTTCTACGATACGAACAATGCCAATCTTCAGATCGCCCTTCCAACAATCGCTCATCTTCTTGCGGAACCAGAGCGCAGAGCTGTTAGCCTCTTCTAAGGTTCGACACGTCGCGACGTCGATCCACTGGCTCAGGGCGGGAACATACCAACGCACCACGAACGTTTCGCACTTCATCGTTTCTCAGTCATCCGCATACGAGCCCCGGCGGGGTGAGCGCCGGGGCGGGGTAGGGGTGTTAGACCGATTGATTGAGTTCGGCGTTAACCATGATCTCAAACAGGCGCTGGGAAATCGCCTCAATGAGTGGCTGGTCTTCGGGATAGTGCTCGTCAATCTGGTGGACGACGTAGCCGGTGACTTCCTCAATGCCCTCGAATAGCTCGGCCTGTTCGATCATGGAGCCGTTTGCGAAATACCGCTCCCACAGATCGTTGTCGGTCATTTGCATCGGGTCTTCAGCACTCCAGGTGCTCATGGATGTCTCCTTTCGACGCCCGGCCGGCGGGCCGAGGCGGGGTGTGTCAGTGCGGCATCACGGCGCAGGCGCCTTCCTCGTCGCAACACCAGACGCACAACCGCCGAAGATCGGCTGTTACGCGGATGTCGCACTCATCGTGCACGGTGAGGCAGGCATCGCAGTATTTCGTCGTTCTCGCGGTCATCGCCCGTGTTGGGCGCGGTTAATGTCTTCATCCGCCACCGGCAATATCCGTCATCGCTCCCGGTTCGTGCGTGGCCGGCATGCCAGCGCACCTCGGCCTGGTAGGTGTCTGGATCGGCATAGCCGACCCAGACCCCATCGCCGCGCACAATCGCGGCGCATAGCGAGGCCGACACCGGAATCAGCTCCACGGGTCCCGAGGTCTCCACGGACCGAATCCAGCCGGCACCGTAAGAGCCGCCGGTCTCCCGCGGCACCAGTACGAAGCTGACATCCGCGGGGATGGCGTTCATGTCGATCTTCTCGAACCAGGAGTCCGGACCATCGCAAAACAGCACATGGCCCGGCTTTTCAAGCGAGAGGCGCTTGAACGCGTAGCGGGGATCGAGCCCCTGACGACGACTCATCCCCGTGTCCCGTGGACGGCGCTTCCGGTCCAGCGGGCACTAAAGCGCACGTGCTCCAGGCTGCCGATGTCCTCTTCGGAGACCACGTGATACTCGCCCGGCGCGTCCAGGCTGTCGTGTGTCACGTAATAGGTCTCGTGGGTGCGCTGGCAGAGGTCGAAAGCGCGCTTCTGGGCGCGGTCGAATGGTGTGTTGATCGTTCTCATCGGTCGGTGTCTCCTTGGTGTTCTCCCTCCATCCCCCTTCGCCGATCCACAATGAACTGGCGCTCGCTACTTTGGAATGGCGAGTGTAGGGTTAAGGGGACCCGCAAGGCGGGTCATCTCCGGGCGAGTATTTGACCTCGCTTTGTCATTCCGTCACCTCCAGCCCCTTGACGCGCTCGGCCAGCGCCTGCAGCTCGGCGCGGCGGTTGCGTAGATCCGTCAGGAACTCCTCGTGGTGGCGGTCGAACCGCTCAAGTTGCTCACCCGTAAGGGAGAAGCGAATGCTGCCCGGGTCATCCACCTCCGCTTGCCTCTCGGCCATCCGGGCGGTGACACTGACGATCTCCGCCGCGATGTCTCGGGGTCCGAGCAGGACGCGCAGAACTTCCAACGCGCGGGTGAGAGCAACGCTGCGTATCTTGATCTCGACCGAGTCAGGACCGTTCATACGAACATCTCCGTAGAAGTCGCCGCCGTTCTTGAAGCGGAAGTCAGCGGTATCGGTATCTTGATTAAAGTCGAGCGGGACGGCAGCCATGATCCGGAGTTTGGCCTGTTCCTTGCCCTCCTCGTGCGCGTCGTGGGAGCGGGCGCGCTCGCTCATTTCCGCCCACATCTCCAGGTAGGGCGGCAGGAGCCGCCGCTCAATCTCCTTCGCGATGGCCGCAGACCCGCGAGCGAACGCGCAAGTGATCTCCGGGTCGGCCTTGTCGCTGTAGCTGCTCACCCGCTGGCCGTCGCGCGTCTTGGGATACATTCCGGCGATAAACAGGCGCGTCTTGTCGCGATAGATGTAGAGGCGCAGCACATATCCGTCAGCATGCCGCAGATAACAGATGTAATCTCCAAACTCCTCTTTGGGCTCTTCGCAGGTCCAGCCCCCGCCGAGGGCCGTCGCGATCTCTCCGGCCAGTGTCTGAATGTCAGTCGTCATTGTCAATCCCTTCTATCAATAAGTGCGCCCGTGGGCGCGAGTGAGTTAATCTGACCAGATGCAATTGCAATCCATAGTTACGAACCCGGCGCTTGTTTCCATATCCGGTTGTGAACAACGAGACATATCAAGCTGGCATCGACGCCAGGTAACTGGGCAATCCATTTCATCTTGGTGTTGCCAGGCGCATACCGGGCACGAATATAGTCGACGCGAGCCCAATTGAGTTTGGACATTCCATGTGTCTCGCCTCGACGCACTGCTTCCGGATGCCGACGACACGGATGCAGATTACCACGCAGAACGCGCTCTGGATGCGTTCGTGAGCCATGCCGCTCGCCCCGAGCGACTCTTTCGGGATGTGTGCGCGATCCATGACGGTTTCCGCGAGCTATGCGCTCAGGAAGCGCCTTGGACCAATGGAGATCACCATGAGCCGCCCGTCCGCGAGTAACCATATCCTCCAAGTTCTCTCCTGGCGTGCCTTCGCGCAAGTGGGTTGGATTGCAGCAAATAGGATTGTCGCATGAATGCAAACAGAAAGGTTGTGGCCACTTGCCGTTGGCGAAGTAGAAAGCAACTCAATGAGCGCCATGACGCCTGCCGAACATCAAGAATGATCCATACCTTTCCGGCGCTTTCACCGGCTTCCAACTCCAGCCATCATCAGGCCCGCGACGATCTACTTTGGACCAAAAGCGCGACTCTAGATCACCCATTGTTTGCTTTCTCATTACAACACAACCACAATCTCAATCGCTAGCATGCGCGGTCTCCTATATCACCCGAATGTATGAGAGACTTGGAGTGTCCAGCCACTTGCCAGACCAGAGCGACAGAACCTGCATGCGGCCGTTGCGCGTGCGAGCGCGGATGATGCGGATGAGATCGCCTGCATCGGTCTCCAGATAGGCATATTTGCCGCGTGCCTCATCAGAACGCATCAGGGCATTGATCTGACGAGTGAGTGTTTGCGCATTATGAATAATCTTCCAACACTCAGCATGATAGATTTTTCCTCTATCGCGCTTGCGGCTGTTGTTGGTGTTAACCGGCCGTGCGCAGCGTGCGCAGTTCGGGCCCCAATGGGGTTGTGTCATGTCTCTTCTTCCGTTTCCACCAGGGCCACAGGCAGCTTCATCGCATCGGCGAACCGCAACGCCGCGCGCAAACTGGCAAACGTAATCGGGCCGCGGCTGTCGCCGATCGGCTCGCCAGTCGGCGAGAGCACGAACCAAGCACCCGAGGTGCCGCGAACGGTGAAGTATCCCATGTCAATCCTCCTGAGTTTGGGGCTGTGGCCCCTGGATATACTCAAGCTCGCGCGTGGCAGGGTTGTACCAGGCCCAGTGGTGAGCGCTCCGGCCATCGCGCGCGTTCGTGATGTAAAGCATCTCCTCGTCGGGCGTGAAACCATCCACGCCAGATATCAACGAAGTGATTCCGCCCCTTAATCGGTTCCGTTTCGTGGCGGGTCGGCCCGTCAGGTGCGATGCGTACCGAAGTAGAGCGGGAATGAAATCGCGGCGCCACTGGTGACCTTTGACCTCTGGGCGTAGTATGAAAAATATGCCGCCGGGGAAGGGCAGGTCACCATAGGCGAGAAGCAACCGCTCCGTAGTGCGTTCGTCTAGCCGCATTTCAATCCTCCTAATCGTCCAGAAAGCAAATGCTCAGCGTGTCGGGCGAACTACCCGACCACCAGAGTTGAGCGGCATGGCGCCGAAGCAGCCTCCTTACCAGGGGGGGCAGGGAGCCCCTCTGCCTTCTCTGCCATATCGGCGTAATATCTCATCGCGCCTCCCCCTGTCTCAGCCGCGCGTCGACCATTCCCTGCGCCGCGTTGACAATGAGCCTGCCGTATTCCTGATCCAACCCCTCAACGAATGGCGCGACGTCAACGAGCGTGTTCGCGTCGCAATGGTCATGTAGATCCTCAAAAGAGCGCACGTCGGCGGGTAAAGCTCCCACTGTCTGCAACCGCCACACCTCGGTCATGATGGCATCGGCTAACGCTTCGACCCGGCCTAGTGTATCAGTCACTTCACACCTCTCGGCAAGCTGGAGAGACTCCAACAGGCGGCAAAGTCGTTCCGGGTCACAGCAGATGTAACCCCAACTTCCTCCTCCCCCTTTGGGAAAGTAACCGTCTGAGTCATACTTCTCCCATCGAACCCCTTCATCGTCCCCGACAAATCGGAAAATCGCTCCTTTGGGCACATCGCGAAACGGGACATAAGCGGGCATTGGTATCCTCCTACTCAACACTGTCAAGTGTGGCATTGGTATGCGGAACATTGATCCAAACCAGTTCGCCGAACGCAGGCGTCAAAACCTGGTGCGCAACCCGCCGCGTGGCTGGCAACAAACGTACGCGCGTACCATAGATCGGCGCGTGACCATAAATCGGCGGTCCATCGTCGCGCGTGTGTGCCGCAAGGTAACGATAGGAGCCGATGGGCGCGAGCATGCGACCATGATAGGAATAGAGTGTCATTGACCGAAACCCTTACAGCCATGAATGATCGAGAGCGTATCCGCCCGAAGCGTGGTGGTGAGGCGTACGGTCCCTATCGCCATTGAAGTGGTCATTAGATCGACACGTCGCGCCGATACAGGTAAACCCATCCGGGTATAGAATCGCACCAAGGTGATAGACAACGGCGAATCCTGCATCCTGACCACAACCGCCGACCTTAAGCGCCTCGCGCTGCCGGCAGTATGTTGCAATGCCGAGTTGCGCAACGTGCCAGGTGATTCGGTACGGTTCTCCGTCTCGCATCACCACCACATCTAGCCATCGTGTCATACCGCTTGCAGCGACACGCCGAAGAATCGTATACACCTTTGTGCCGGGAGGGCAAAGGTCGCGCAGGAATTCAAGCGAATCCTGGTACTGGGCACACTTCTCTGTCTTAGTCATGGTACTTCCTCCTTATCCCTCGCCGCGCGTACCGCGGCAAACACCGGCCGCGCGTACCGCGGCAAACCCTACGCTCGCAGCGAGCGCGCATTCTCTGCGTAGGGTAAAGCGAACGTCAAGCGATCGGCGCCGATGAAAGGCCATCAAGCAGATGTCGCGCGACCCGCTCTTCCTCCGCGCGGAAATCCGCGAGCGGGTCGGAGCAAACGATAAAGGTGCGTGGGTCCCAATAGTGAGTATCGCGCGGGTACGCCATCAGGCGAACATACCCCTTGTGTTCCTTGGCCGCGCGCAACGCTTCGCGCTTATTGGTTGTCATGCCCCACTTGCTGCCGGCGAAAACGCCATAGAGTGACCACGCTGCCATCTATCAACCCTCCCTCCTGCGACGGATGATATACTCACCGGACCCGTCGCAGGACAGTTCCGAGCGTTCGCCAATGGTATCGGCGTTCTCAGGCGTCGGTGCCCAAGGAGGAACGTCATGCCCTTGGTTGTGCGTAGTGTAGTAGGACCCGAAGCCGACAGCACCTTCGGCCGCGCGGTCATACGCTTCGGAGCTGTCGTACCCGATACCATGTCCCCACCCGACTCTCGGCGCGCACAGATCGGCGAACGTCCAAAGGTGCCGACCCGCATGACTGATCGTTCCTTGATAGTCAGATCCGTTGAAGTGAACGCGGACGGTCAGTTCGCCGCAGTAACGCAAAGCCAGGGTTAGCGCACCTCCTCGCGAATAAGCTCTTCCACGCGCAAGAGAGCGGCCATGGCGCCGTCGGGGTTGCCGCGGCGAAGGTTCTCCCTGGCTGACTCGACCATAAGCTGATAGTACGAGAGGTCACGCGATAGCCGAGAGCGTTCCTTCTCATGGGTCACGTTCGCCGCTTCCACTGACTCGTTGGCCGCCGCGCGGAATAGGGCCACCAGGGAGAATGGCGGATTTGTCAGCTTGATGATATCAAGGGACTCAATGTCAAACGCTTCACTGGCGTTCCCAAGGTAGGTGAGTCGTTCGTCCCTCTCCTCCTCAGTGTCCCCATAGTCGGCCATGTCTTTATCCGACACCTTGAATCGATCGAGTTTGCCCGCGTCAACGGCAATGTCGAGCGAATCGCCTTCGTTGGCAGCAAAGACGACCGCAAGCGTAAGCCCATAGTTGTGAATCAGAAACGAATGACAACTGTAATAACGATTCATGCCTCCATCGTCGTTAAGATTTCCGCCATATTCACTGCAATTAACCACGTCCGTATCGCAGAACGAAATCTCGCAACCGTGGTGCATGATGGTAGCTTGCATGGGTATCCTCCTGTCTATCCTGCTATCCGATCGGATAACCATAGATCCGGCCCGTATTTCCGAAGTAAAGGTCAAACTCCTCAAACGCTCTTGCCGCTTTCTGCAGCCAATCGAAGCAGGCGGAGTCTCCGTGATCAACGAACCCTGCACCATGTCCGCTGCGACTCAGCCAGAAGTCATGACCCGCTTGCACTTCGGTCAGCCCATAGTCGTATGCCTCTTCAAGGTTCCCAGGGTTATCCTCTTGGAACCTTTGACAGTCGGCCACCATTTGACGAAGGGTATCGCCGTGAATGTTGGCAATGGTGTACCGCCCATGTTCCGACCATTCGCCGGGCCCCGGGTCCTCGTCAAGGAGCCACAAGGCACAAGTGACGTATGCGCGCGTGAAGGTGTCCAGTGTCGGCCGTCTCATTCTCCTGCCTCCTGCCATCCGTTAGGCCAAACTTCCACGCGACTGCCAGGACAGGCGGCTTTATACCGTCGCGCGTACTCCTCCGCCCATTTGTGAGTGTAAAACCCTGCCGTACCCGTCCAATCGCCCCGAGCGTTAAAGGTGAGTAACCACCACTTCATGTCAATCCTCCTCTGAATCCGAATGCCTCAGCAACCTTGTGAGTTAGGCTGTCAAGTACTTCGTCCTTCGTTTCGTCGTTTGGAAACTGAATACCCAGCTCTTCGGCAAGCGCTGTTAAGACGTCGTTGATTCGGTAAAGCTCTTCCATGCTACTCGTCCTCCTCGCAACCAAGACGGCCCAAATCAGCAAGTGTCTTCATGACGCGGTTGCCAAATGCCGTTGCTGCGTCATTGTAAGTGAGATAGACTCTTTCATAATCGCCTTGCGTGACGGAAAAGGAGTCAGGACCATCCTGCCACAGAACAATAGACCACCCTAAACCGATCAGCTCAAAAACCTTCTTGCCCAACATGGCCTCTCCTCTCGTGCTAGGCTGCCGTCGCAGCGTGGTCGGCCGACACGTCCGGGTCAACGCGCGACCCGTCGGCAGCGCGGTACACCTCGGAATCGTCACTCGTTCTAAAGACAGGATATGGTGCGACTCCTCCCTCAAACCAATCATGCCCGAAACAGTACGCTCGCGGGCCGTCCTTGCAGGGAGAGTTAAGGCTGCCGGCGCCAGGCACACACGGCGAACAGTACTGCGCGTGCGTGTAGTAGGGCGAACGAAGCACCATCACGTCCGTATCAAGGCACGTGGTCAGTTCGTAGTCCGGGTCGTTACACTCCCACCCGTCGACCTCTTCACCGTAGCAGTCCCCAGAATCGAACCCTTTGCGGCAAGCAAGGCAGGCGTGGTCGAAACATCCCCACGCGGTACGCTTGCGCCAAAGATCGCGATGCTTGACCTCACCTTCGGGTATCACGTCCCCACCACACTCGGGGCAGTTAGGACCGGGATACACTGGCTCAACAGAGTCGTGGAACGCTTGAAGGTCAAGCGAATGCTGGGAAATCACGCCGTACCGAATGCCTGTCTCACGGTCGACGTTAGCGCGACCCATTCCATAGTCGATACCCACATGGGTGTCGATGATGCCAGACGCCATGGTGCCCTCCTGTATCCTTGCTCCGTTGGAGCGTTTGCCCTTCGGGCGGATGATTGCCTGTTCCCTCGCTTGTGAGGGTAAGGTGGTCGGCCGACCACCTTCACACGAGTCGACGCCAACAGGGCTAAGCCGCCGCTTGTTCCTCGTCTTCCTCGCCTTCCTCATCGTCCGGAATGAGCCGGCTATACCAATCGGCCCACGCGGCTAATACCTCAGCGTTACCCTTACCACGTGCTAGTGCTTCCCTAAAGTACTCCTCTCCGTCGGAGGTCAGAGGGTTCTCCAGAAACACATGGCAATGGTCGCAGTGGTTGGGCGTCTCTGCTTCTCCACCACCATTGGCGTAGGGGCCCTTCGGATAGTCGTCCGAGTCGAAGGTGCGTTCGTCATTCCACTGCTCAGGTTGCTTGCCGATAGCGGCTAGGACGCGTCGCGTTCTCTCACCACACTCCTCACACAACAGTTCCGCCTGATACACCTAAGCCAACATGTCAAACCTCCTCGACAAGATAGCGAGTGAGCAGAGTTCTCTGACGCGCGGCAAGTTGGAGACACCATGCCATTCTATAGGCTGCCGCTTTCGTGGTACTTAACGCGACCACGAAGCGATATCCGCTCGCCGTAACAGACACAACGCGAAAGTTGCGTTCCATCAATGAGACCTCCGTGTGTGGTCCTGCGCTGCCAGGAGGGCAGAACGGGCTCCACTGGTGTACGGGTCTAAGGTGCCTCTGCTGTCGAGCCGGTCCAGCAGACGGCTGATATAGGCGTGAACGTTCTCGCCGCGTGCCGTCACGTTCTCAATGGCCGTAGTCGCGTCATGACGGCCCTGTCGATAGGCGTGGTCGGTCGTATGGTGCTTCATGGTATCCTCCTGTATCCTGCGATCCGTTCTGCGATCCGTTCTGCGATCCGTTCTGCGATCTTGACCAACGGGAGAGGGGAACCCCTATCCCTTGCAAGCGCGAATCCGCGCATAATTGCCCGACGACTCGTAATAGGCGCCGTGATAGTCGCGACCATTGATGCCATAGACACGGATCGGCACGCGAGCGCTGCCGTTGGGCAGAACGTACCGTCGGCCGAAGGTGACGGTCCCGAGCTGATCTCCCACCCATGTGGTCAGTTCGCCGTGGGGACCTCCGCCCCACCGATTGCGTACCGGGTCCCAACCACCCACATACGCGAAGTACTGCTCCGGCGGATTGTGCAGGAACTCATAGACCTCAAGAGCCGACAGTTCCGTGTTTTCAATCTGGCAGTCTTCAGGAACCTCCTCCGGATGATATGACGCCCGACCATTCTTCCCTCGGCGTGCGTCTACCCAAGCGTCTTTACGATCAGCGATCGCCCGCAGGCGCGCGTACTCCTCCTGTCAATCCTCCTGTCGGCCAATGGTCGTTGGCCAATGGTCGTTGGCCAATGGTCGTTGGCCAATGGTCGTTGGCCAATGGTCGTTGGCCAATGGTCGTTGGCCAATGGTCGTTGGTCGATGGTCG